>Ga0164307_10000020_pt1 | contig 65663 bp, 49 predicted proteins | sample Whisoiple_243_MG_FD_110214 | JGI IMG/M metagenome (GOLD analysis project Ga0164307, IMG submission 110214) | Soil microbial communities amended with fresh organic matter from upstate New York, USA - Whitman soil sample_243_MG | ecosystem: Environmental > Terrestrial > Soil > Unclassified >...
GCAAATCGGGTCGATTTCGGTGATCAGCACGCGCGCGCCGAGGCCCTTCATCGCCTGTGCGCAGCCCTTGCCGACGTCGCCATAGCCGGCCACGACGCACACCTTGCCGGCGAACATCACGTCGGTCGCGCGCTTGATGCCATCCGTGAGCGATTCACGGCAGCCGTACAAGTTGTCGAACTTGCTCTTGGTCACCGAGTCGTTGACGTTGATGGCCGGGCACTTGAGGTCGCCCTTCTTGAACATCTCGTACAGCCGGTGCACGCCCGTGGTGGTCTCTTCACTGAGCCCGCGGATCGGATCCGGACCGTTGAACAGCTCCGGGTGCTTCTGATGGATGTAGATGGTGAGGTCACCACCGTCATCCAAGATCATGTTCGGACCCTTGCCGCCTTCGAAGGCGAAGACCTGCTTGGCCAGACACCAATCGTACTCGGCCTCGGTCTCGCCCTTCCAGGCGAACACCGGCACGCCGGTCTTGGCGATGGCAGCCGCTGCCTGATCTTGCGTCGAGAAGATGTTGCACGACGTCCAGGTGACCTCGGCGCCGAGATGCGTGAGCGTCTCGATCAGCACGGCGGTCTGGATCGTCATGTGGAGGCAGCCGGCGATGCGCGCGCCCTTGAGCGGCTTCTTGGCGCCGTACTCTTCTCGCAGGGCCATCAGACCCGGCATCTCGGTCTCCGCGATCGAGATTTCCTTGCGACCCCAATCAGCGAGGCCGATGTCCGCGACGCGGTAGCTCTTACCCTCTTGGGTGGTGACTCCGCTCTGCTTACGGCGCTCGGCCGTACCGGTTTCTTGAACGCTCTCCATGACCCGTGTCTCCTCTTCTGCTTGTCTCATCAAACCCCGGTACTGCTCCGGGAGTGATTCGTTTTTTCAACAGGACGCTTGCCGGACAGCAAGAGCCAGCTGAGGTGTCCGTCTACACCGTTTTGGAACAGGCCGCGCGGTAGATCGCGCGCGCGAACGGAGACTAGCCCCGCTTCGAGTGCATAATCCGTAAGCTCACGCGCGTCGAAGCCCATCCAAACGTCGGCTTGCGCGTCGCGCAGCGCTTCATCCGAGTGACGCGCGTAGTCGAGCAAGAGCAGATGCCCGCCGGGCCGCAATAATGCGGCGAGCGCCTTGAGCGTTTCGCGCGGCAACGGGGCGTGGTGCAACACCCGCGCGGCCACCACCACATCGGCCCCCGCGCCCACGGCACGGCGTACGGCTTTGTCGCCAATCTCGGCCGAATAGAGCTCGACGTTGTCGTAGCCGCGCGCTTGCACTCGACGCTCGGCGCGGGCCAACTGCGCGGCGCTGCGATCCAGCGCAATCACACGATCGAAAGCTGGCGCCAGCACGTCCAAGAGCGCGCCATCACCGGTGCCAGCGTCGACCGCGAGCGCGTGTGCGTCGAGCAACGAAGCGAGCGCGGCGATGTACACGGGCAGCTCGGGCGCGAGCACCAACGGCTCGTCCGCGCGCGGCGGACGAGCGAAAAACTCACGCGTCTTTTGGTCGCGCGCGCGCACGATCGTCGCGATGCGCGCTAGGCTTCCGTCCTTTTCGCAGAGTGCACGACCTGCGGCGAGTGCGTCACACACCACCGGATCATTTTTGGCGGCGGCGTCGAGACGCACTAGCGTGCGCGTTCCTTGACGGCGCTCCGCGAGCAGGCTCGCTTGTCGAAGCGGCGCCGCGTGGCGCGACAAGTTGGGTTGCGATTCGCCGAGCAGATCCGCAAGCTCGCCCAACGCCAGCTCTTCTTCCGCCGCGAGCGCGAGCAAGCGCAGGCGAAACGGGTCGCTCAGCAGCCGATAAAGCTGCCAACGCGCATCGAGGGGGGCGACCTGGGTCATCGAACGGCGTTATATTTGCAGATATTCGCAACTAAGCAACTATCAATAATCAGCAATAAATACCAGGCGTTACGATCCATGCGACCAGCCGCTCGACGGGAGAGCTCCGCCAAGGGCATCGCTATCGCCCAGACCCTTCGAGTTAGACTGAGGGTTATGGATCGGTTCCGTCGGTTCGACGAGGCGTACTACCACCGCTTCTACGAATCCCCTCAGACTCGTGTCGTTAGCCCGGAAGAGCATGCAAACCTGGCAAATTTCGTAGTTGGGTTCGCGCGTTGGAATCGGCTCGAACTGAAAAGTGTCATGGATATCGGAGCCGGCATCGGGCTCTGGAAACATTGGTTCGAAAAGCATGACAAGGCCGTGTCTTACACGGGCACCGAAGTCAGCCTGGCCATGTGCAAGAAGCACGGCTTTCAACAGCGCGATATTGCGCGCTGGCGCGACCGCAAGAAGCACGACCTCATCATTTGCCAAGGCGTGCTGCAATACTTGCCGGACCCAGACGTCGCGCCCGCCGTCGCGAACATCGCCGCCATGTCACGCGGATTGATTTACGTGGAAGTGACCACGCGCGGGGACTTGCGCGACCGCTGTGACAAGACCCGCACGGATACCGACATCTTCGTGCGCAACGGTTCTTACTATCGCGGCATTTTGGCGAAGCATTTGGTCAGCGTCGGCGCGGGATTGTGGTGGGTAAAGGACAAACCGCCACCGTTTTACGAGCTGGAAATGGCGGGTTGAACGTGGAGGCGCGCGCCATCATCCGCCCGCTGTTCGCCGTGCTGTGCTTGGGCGCGACCGCGCTGGGCTTGAACAACACCTACGGAGACAACAGCGAGGTGAAGGCCCTAGCGGAGAAGACCGCGTGCGGCAACGCGCCCTGCGTCGTCAAGACGTTGAACGAGCAGCGCTCCGCGTTCAAGCAGACATTCGGCTACCAGACCGCGCTGGTCGAGAAGGGCAAGAGCACGCAGGCGGCGACCGTCGACATCGAGTGCGCGCGCGCGTACGTATTGCTCGGCGAGTACGAATGCCACGTGAAGAGCGGCGGACTGCCGCAAGTGCACTAGTTCGCGCGCGCGGCTTCTTGCTCGAGCTTGGCCAAGAACTTGCGCACCTCCACCACGTCGCCGGCGTTGGGCAACACACCGAGGTAGCGCTGCAGGTGCTCGATGGCGGCGCGCGGGGCGCCCAGTTTGGCGCACAGGTAACCATGATCCCGAAGCTCGTCCGTGACGTCGGGCATCAGGTCGATCAATCGATCGAGCACCAACAAAAGCCGCGGATAGTCGCCCTGCGCCGCATAAACGCCGCGCAGGTTCATCAGCATACGAGCCACGATGTGCCGGTTCGGCGTGGGCTCCAACATGCCCTCCTGGAACTTCATCTTACCTGCAACCCGCTTCAACAGCTCGACCAGGTCGCGACGGCTCAGGGTTGCTCCCCCCGCGAACGGGTCGACGATGACGCTGCCCTCGTTGTCGTCGACGCGCGCCAAGAAGTGCCCCGGAAAGCCGACCCCGCGAGCTCGCACCCCTGCTCGGCGTGCGACCTCCACGAACAGCACGGTCAGCGAAATCGGAATGCCGGCCTTGCGTTCCAGCACCTCGTTCAGGAAGGAGTTCCGGGTGTCGTAGTAGTTTTCCGCGTTGCCGCGGAAGCCGTTGCGGATGAACAGGTGATCACCGATCGCTCGCGCTTGCAGTGCAGCTGGCAGCTCGTCGATGTGACGACGCCGGAGCGGCGCGGCAAGCTGGTCGAGCTTTTCCTCCTGCGCCTCGAAATCGAGCCCCGGGTAGGCGTCACGCGCAATGAGCAGAGCGCCGGTGAGCAGCTCGAGGCGATCGTCCGATTGGGCAGCGTACTGCCGAAAGTCCACGGTCCCAGTATACCGCGCGCGAGCCTTTCATTACACTCTTCCCCACGTTCCACGGCCCTTCCCAGCGTTTTTTTCTGGGGATCGGCCCGGAAACCCGTCACGCCGTCACCGCAACAGGACGCCCGATGAGAATCGACGAAATCATGACCCGGAACGTGCGCAGCATCGCGCCGGATGACACCCTGGGTACCGCCGCGCAGATCATGTGGGAAAACGACTGCGGAGCAGTGCCCGTGGTCGAAGCCGATGGCCGCTTGGTGGGGATCGTGACCGACCGAGACATTTGCATGGCCGCGCAACTCCAAGGCTCGCCACTCCACGATTCACGAGTGTCCAGCGCCATGGCTCGCGACGTGAAGACCTGCTCACCGCGCGACACGCCGGTCACCGTGCAAGCGATCATGCAGCAGAACAAGATCCGCCGCGTGCCCGTCGTCGACGACCAAGGGCGTCTGGTGGGCATCGTCACGCTCGGTGATTTTGCATACCTCGTCAGCCGCAACCCCGACGGCGCCGACGGCATGACTTGGACCGCCGTGGCGCACACGCTCGCAGCAGTGAGCCAGCCGCGCATCGCGCGCTTCGCCGCCGGTTACACCGACCGTTCATCGGGCCGACAGAATTTTCCCCCGAACACCTGAGTGAAGGGTTAGCGTAAAAGGGTTCGAAAGGGACCGGACCATGAACTCGAGATTTCCCAAACGCAATTCCTCTGGCTCGGTGCTGGCCGAACTCTCGCAGTTGCGTGACGAGCTGCGCGTGCGCTTGCACCTCGCCGGCCTCGAGGTCCGCGCCCAGTGGGAGAGCGTCGAACCGAAGCTCTTGGGACTCGAGCGGTCACTCGAGCAACAAGGTGAAGGCGCGTTCGAAGCCGCCGGAGAGCTCGCCGTCGAAGTCGTCAAAGCGTTCCGTGATTTCTCGGTTCGCAGCCAGGAAGGCGGCCCCAGCCGGGCCCCCGTGCACGACCTCATGCGCGTGCGCGTGTACACCTGCAGCCCAACGGACACGCTGCACCGCGCCGCACAGATCATGTGGGAAAAAGACTGCGGCTGTTTGCCGGTCGTCGACGCGGTGCGCGTGGTCCGCGCCGTGATCACCGATCGCGATATCTGCATGGCCGCCCTACTCCAAGGCGTGCCCCTGGCCGAAGCGCGCGTTTCCAGCGCGATGTCCCGTTCGCTCACCGCATGCTCACCCGACGACACGCTGGGCTCGGTCGAAGACGTGATGCGCCACGGGCAAATCCGCCGTGTGCCCGTAGTCGACGCCGACGGCGTGCTGGTTGGCATGATCTCGCTCGGCGACATCGCGCGTTACCTGCAACCACGTATGCAGCAAGCGCCGGCGAGCGTCGCACAACTGCTCGAAACACTCGCCGGCATCAGCGAACCGCGCGCGCGCCCTTCGGTTCTACCTCCCCCGCCGTCGTGAGCCGACGCGGGCATCCTTTGCTCGTCGGCGACGAGCAAAGGGCTACGTGCGACGTCAAAATGCCGGGGCGTCGCTGGGCGCGGGTAGGATCCAGGGTTTAGCTGCTAGCCCGTCGCGAGCAACGGCCAAGTCCTGCGTCGGGTCGATCATTCGCTGACGAAAGCGCCCGTTGAAGGAGACCTCGCTGTCGGCGTAGACGCGAACCGGGCCTGCGCCACGCTCCGAATAGTCGTTCGCGATCCAATGAGCGAGCTGCAACACCATATCGGGCTGAGTGCACGCCATGCGCGCTTGGAACGGCGTCAGGTAGCGTCGTGGCGAGACGGCGTAGCGGCGCCCCGCACGGTCCACGACCTCGAACTCGAGGCTGCCGGCCTTTTCGATCAACATCACCCGCCATGCGAAGCGGAAGCCTTCTTCGGTCCAAAGGGTGTTACCCGGGTAGAGCGCGCTGCGGAGCGGGAGCAAGACCTGGACCACCAGGTAGCAGCTCGCAAATGCGCCTGATTTCGCGCCGATCGGCGCACCTGCCACGCCTTCTGGAGGCGCCCCGGCGCGTCCGAGCATTCGGGCCAGCGCGTGGCGCGGCCACGACGGGGACCAAAAGATGGTCGCATTGACGATCATGATCCAAGGGAACATCCCGATGCGAAACAGCAGCGCGGTGAGTACGTGAAACACCAACACCAGCGCGTAGGAAGCGACGCGCGTGCGACGAAACAACAACAGGGGCACGATGCTCAAGTCGAACAGCGCGCCGCACCAACTGAAGAGGTAGGCGGTCCACGGCTCATTCAGGATCCGCCCGAGGAGCGGCAGCTCGGCGTTGGCCGAAAGCCAAATCCGAAGCGGTTCGCCGTGCAGCAACCAATCCACGTTGAGTTTGCCCACGCCTCCGAACACGTAAACGACGCCGATCTGGAATCGGAGCAGGTACAGCACCCACGCGCGCACTTGCCCCCTTCGCTGCTCCGGCCGTCGCCGAATTCTCAGTGAAAACTCGCGATCCACGGGCAGGAACGCGAGCAACGCGAGCAGCAACGTGATGAGGTAGTAGTGATTGAGGTAATTCGCCTTGTCGCAAAAGTGTGCGTAGCCGAAGCAAAACGCGCCGAGCGCGGCCGCCGCGCGTGAAGCAATGCCGACCATCAGGCACGCCGCGGCCAGCGCGATCAGGGCATAGAGCGCGTACATGCCGAAGAGCGGGAGTGGCCGCACCCAGCCAAACCCCCAATAAGAAAAGAAGTGGGTCGGCACGCCGTAGAACTCGCGCACCCAGCCATGCGCGAAAAAGCGCACCGTAGAGATCAAGAGCATGGCGCCGAAAGCCACGCGAAACGCGGCCACCGAAGCCGCGTCCAGTGGACGATTCAGGGCCTCGCTCAGCCGTCCGACGACCATGCGAAGGTCGCGATGATTTGGCGGAAACCCGCGGTAAAAATGCCGTTCGGCAAGCGATCGGAGATGTAGACCTTATCGAGCAAGCTCTTGGCGGCCACACCGAAGCTCACGCCGCTCGGCGCATAGCGGTAGCGCGCGCTGACGTCGAGCGTGGTGTAGGCGTTGATCACGCCGCTCAATCCGGCCGGGTCCGACTCCACGTTGTTGAATTGATCCGTGTATTGAGCGCCGATGTAGCCGAAAGCTACTTGACCGCTGAGCCCGATTGGCAGAGCGACGTCGAGCGTCGCGTTCGCGCTGTTCACGGGCGAATACGGTACCGTCTTGCCATCGTAGTCGCCGCCGACGAAGCGCGCTTGAACGAAGGTATATTGCGCGCCGAGATCGAGATCGAACGGCAGCGACAGCCCTTTGCCGAATCGCACACTGGCCGTTGCTTCGGCACCGATGTGACGTGTGCGTCCACCGTCGACGAACTCCGAATCGCCCTTGAGCGGGTTGTTCGAGACCAATTGGTTGTCGAATTGGATCAAGAACGTGTTGGCCTCGGCGCGCAGCCAATCGCTGCGTCCGCGTAGACCGACTTCGTAATTTCGGCTGCGCTCCGCGCTCAAATTGGCATCTTTGCCCTGGGGTGTGATGGCCTGGCTGATGCGCGGCGCGGAATAACCAAGGTACGCGCTGCCGAAACCGTTCAGTTTGGGAGTGCCGTAGATGACACCCAGCCCTGGCATGGCCCCACCCGCGCTGCTGCTCGCCGTCGTGTCCACGGGCGCTGGGTGCGGCGGGTTCACGCCGTCGTCGACGACCGCCACCTGAAAGTGTTTTTTGGAGTTCGAGTGCTCGTAGCGAAAGGCCGGTGTGACGAGCAGCTGGTTCGTGACCGAGATCTGATCTTCGAACCACGCCGAAATACCGACGATGCTCGTCGTGTCGTCGCTTTGCAGCGTGCCGCTCTCGGCCGTCGGGCTGTCGCCGACCGAAAGCTTGCGGCGAGCAACGTCCAACATGCCGCGCGCGCCGATCTTCAAGCGATGGACCAACTGCGCGGTCTTGAAGCGGTGTTCGAGCTCACTCGACAGTCCGATCACGTCGTACGTGCGATCGCGCAGCGTCGAGGTCTGCTTCAGGTACAAGGCCTTCGGATCCGGCACCGAGACGTAGACCGTGGGCGGGACTTCCTTGCGGTCGAAGTCTTGCAGCCGCTGCCCGAGCTGCATTTGGTACGCAAATAGCGTGCTATGCAGCGAGGTCTGGTCGTTGAAATGCTTTTCGTGCACCAGCGACGCTTCGTACCGGCGTACGTCGAAGTAGTCGTGCGGGGCCACCGTGTCTTGCCGCGGATCGGCGCGCCACATGGCGTCGGTCAAGCCGAGATACGTCGTGCGCGCGTGATCGTCGTGGAAGCCGAGCTTGAGGGAAAGCTGCCCGACGGCGGCGTTGGTCAGTACCGCTTTGCCGAACGCGTCCGTCGCGTAAAAGCCCATGTTGCGATAACCATCACCGCTCTTGCGCACGACCTGCGCCACATAGCCCACGTCACCCGTCGTGCCCGAGTAGCGCGCTTGCACCGCGCCGTACGCTTGCGAGCCGACCTGACTGGCGACGTACCAGGCGGGTTTGATGGTCGGCTCGAACGTGTGCAGTTGCACGACGGCGCCTACCGTCTGCGGCCCGTAGCGAAGCACGTCGCTGCCCTTGATCACGTCCAAGCGCTCGATGCGTTCGACGATTGGCGTGTAGTATAGCTCCGGTTCACCGTACGGGCTGACCACGACGGGAACGCCGTCTTCTTCCATCAAAATCAGCCGACTACGCGTGGGGCTCAAGCCGCGCACCCCCAAGTTGAGGCGCAGCCCCATGGGATCCTCGGTGCGCAGCTGCAAACCCGGGACACGGCGTAAGAGCTCGCCCGTGCTCTCGGGTTGCGCGTTCTTGATTTCGCGCTGGCCAATCGTGGTTCCCGAACCAGACGCGCGCTTCAAGGCGTCGGCCTTGTTGCCCCGCACCGTGACCTCGTGCACCACGTCAGGTGTTGCTTCTTGGGCCGAAGCGGCTTCCGTTGGAGCGGCGGCGGGCGGCGCTGCCGACGCGGCTCCGCGCGCATTTTCTGGCTCCTGTGCACGGGCAACCTGCGACGATAGACCCATCGTCCCGAGCCCGACGCACGAGCTCAGCAGCGAGGGCGCGACGAGGCGCGAGAAACGGCGAGCAAGTCGGTGGGAGGCTTGACGGCTCCGCGGCTCAGTCGCCATCGGTGTCACTGGGCTTCAGCGTGGCGCCCAGGGCGCTCGAGACGTCCGTATTCCAAGTCGTTTTGAGCCCCGCGCCGGCGTCGAAGGCATTCTTCACGCTCTGCGTGTCGCTCGCTACTGCGTCGCCGAACGGCGTGGGAATCGCCGCCACAGCAGCCTCGACGCTGTTCAAGCCGTCGAGCACGGTCTCGTCGAGCTTCGTGCTCTTGCTGCGAATCACCGAGGAGAAGCCGTCGCCGACGTACATGGCGCGGATCCCAGCCAAGGTCGCCTGCATGTCCGCGGCGGCGTTGTCGCTCCGGAGCGTGGGATCGAGCGAAGGGTTTGGAGTGCCGCCGGTTTTGCGTCCGAGCGGTGTCGCCAAACGCACACCGACGATCATCTCCAGTGCGTAGGCAACGCCGCCGACCATGTCGTCGACGGCCGCGCGTTGACTGTTGTACTCAGTGCTGCCCGAGCCGGCAGTCTCGAGTTGGGTGACGTACCCGCCCGCGCCCGGCTCCCATGCGTCGTCGAGTTGGCGCGCCGAGTGCTGAATCTCGTGCGCCATGGCCAGTGCCAGCGCGCGGCGCCGTTCTGCAAACGCATCGTCGGAAAGCACCGGCGCCGGGGTGCCTGCGCTCGCCGAAGCGTCGGCGAAGAGCAGGTACTCGAGCCCGAGAAAGCCCTTTTCGTGGCCGCCGGCTTTCGAAATGGTCGAATCACCGATGATATCGCTGCCGGTGGCCAAAGCTTCGATGCCGTCTGGCTCGGCGGGCGCGACATCGATGCGTTCGCTGATGTGCAGCGTATACCCGGGACCAAAGTGCAATGCGTCGAGGGTCCGGTAGGCTTTGCGCACCGCCCGCCACCCCGCTTGCGCGCTCTCCAGCGAGTCGGTGCTCGGGTCGTCGACCAATGCTTGCGCCGAGCTGGCCAGTGCGTCGGCCTGGGCAACGAAATCCTGATGCTCGGGCAGGATCACTTGCTGACTCAGCTTGCTGAGCAATGGCCCATAATCACGCGCGGGTGCATCGGTGTTGCCGCAGCCCAGCACGCACCACGCACACAAGAGGGCACTCAGACACGATGTGGACAGTCTGTTCATAGCGATTCGAGGAATTTCAGCAGAGCGTCGCGCTCACTGGACTCGGCCAAGCGGAAATTCTCGCGCGCTTTAGCCCCTTCACCGCCGTGCCACAAGATGGCTTCGGCGAAGCCGCGCGCGCGAGCATCGTGCAGCAAGAACGAGTGCTGGTTGACCTTCTGCAGCAGGCCCAGGCCCCACAATGGCGGCGTGCGCCATTGGCTACCGGTGGCTTGATAATCCGGACGCCCATCGGCCAACTCCGGCCCCATGTCGTGAAGTAACAGGTCCGTGTACGGATGGATGGTCTGGTTGGCCAAGGCATCGGCGTCTGCCGAACCGGTATGGAGCGTGGTGCGATGGCAAGCGGCGCAGCCGAACTTCGTGAACAGCTGCTCGCCCTTCAGCGCTACCTGATCGTCGACGTTTCGACGCGCCGGTACCGCCAGCGAGCGCATGTAGAAGCCGACGGCTTGCCACGCCTGATCGCTGAGCTCGTAGTCCGGATCAGCGCCCGAGGTCGCCTCGTTGCAAGCGGTCATCGTCGATGTACACGTGCCTTTTCGGAACAACGCGGACGTAATGCCGATGTCGCCGACGAACGCGCCCGCCGTCTGCTGCATCGTGGAGGGCTGATTGGCCTTCCAACCAAAGCGACCCAGCACGGTCGCCTGTTTCTCCGCGTCCCAGACATAGTTCGCCACACCGGCCACGCCGTCTTCGTCCGCAGCATGGACATTTGCCAGGATCTCTTCTTCCGGAACGGCTTCGAGCAAACCCAGGCCGATCACGCTCGGCCCGGTGCGGGGCGAAATCATCAGCTCGTCGCTCGGTTCGCCGTAGTTCCAGCCGTCGATGGAATAGCTCGGTTTTTGCAGCGAAAACGCGCTGCCGTCGCCATAGCTGCCGGGTTGCTCTTCGTACGACACGTGCGGCGTGCCATCACCCGGAACGCCCAAAATGCCAAAGGGACGCAGCTGATCGCCGTACACGGGATCGGGGTTCGGACCGCCGTTATCGGCCGCACCCGGAATGCTCAATCGAAAGAGCATTCCGAGCAACGCACCCGAGCTGTTGAACGGCGCGCTGCGGCCATCTTTCGAATGACACGTCGCGCAGGCACGCGCGTTGAAAAGCGGTCCCAGGCCATCCAAATTGTCGGTCGTCGCCGGAGCGGTCACCCAGGCCCGACTGAAAACCGAATGACCGAGACTGAATTGGCCTGCCTGCTCATCGTTGAGCTTGCGAATGCTGTTGCCGTACGCTTGCGACGTGTCGTCGAGCGTGGTCGCGGCACCGCCGGATTTTGGATCGGCCGGCGGGAACGCATCGTCTGCTGACGCTCCCTCGCCGCTGCAACCCCAGAGCGCAAGGATAGAGCACGAAATCAGGCCAATTCGTCGCATCATTCTTCCGGATCGTCGACTTGGATGCTCAGCCCGATGGCGTGCGCAGCAGCACCGAAGGCGTCGCCTTGTGCGCTGAGCGCCGTGAGCGCCGCTTGAATGGCCTTCCGGCCGTCTGAATCATCGTCACCCGCGATGGCATCCTCGAACGGCTTCGGGATCGCTCGGATGGCCTCGATCGACGCTTGCAACTTCTTCTTCAGCTCGGCATCGAGGCTCGGATCGGCGGCTTTGACCAACTCGTCGAGTCCCGGGCCGTCGTTGTCGCCATAGTTGCCGAGGTACATGGCTTGAATGCCGAGCGCATCTCGCTCGTAGTCGACGAGCGTCTCACTGCTGAAGCAATCATGCTGGTCGTGGCGATGCTTCGACTCATAGGCCGCGCCAATGCGTTGCGAGCCGAGCTCGCCCTTGCTGAACTTGGCGAGTCCCGTGAAGATGTGAGTCAGTGACTCATCCAGGTTCGCGTCTTTCTCGAAGTCGACGCGGTACGTCGCCGTCGGCTTCCAAGCGTCGCGCACCGCGCTCAGGTCGACGATGATGCCTTCGACCGCGACTTTCAGGTAATCCGCGCGGCGATCGGGGTTCTTGCTCGGGCCGCCGATCACGTAGTCCGTTGCAGGTCGTTCACCTGGGCCGACATCTTTGAGTGCCTGACCCCAGAGCAAAAACTCCACCGCATGATAGCCGACGGAGACGTTTTCCGGCTCGTCATCCGAGCCGTTCAGGCTCGCCAACCCGTCTGCCGTGATCTCCGGCAGCACTTCCGGCATGTTGACGATGCCCACGTCTTCATTCACCACGCCGTCCTTCGACGCGTAGTCGATGAATGCTTCGTCGAGCGGCCATGAGTTGAGCAAAGCTTCGTAGTTGGCATCTCGATCCGGGATCGGCCCGTCGATCGGTCCGTCGTAGAAGCGAGCGCCCTCGGTCAGCATGTAGTGAGCACGCGACGCGAGCCATGAGGTGCGCGCCGTCGCGAGCGTCGTCTCCGTGGGGTGAGCGAGGAACGCGGTGATGTCCGCCTGGAACGAGTTCGCGTCGTCCACCGAGTCGGAGTAGGCCGTGTACAGGTTGGCCGAGTAGTTACCGACGACCGCAGCACGGGAGACCCCGCCGCTGGGCTCATCCGAGCTACTGCAGCCAGCGAGCAAGCCCCCCACGAGCACCAGGCACGGCAGTAAATTTCGAGCACTTACCGACATTTACGAGTTTCTTTCCTGAAGCTGGGCCGCACGGGGCCTCAAAGTTATGGGAGTTCCATGACCTTGATGAAAACGAAAGTCAATATCATTGTCAGCAAATGGATGGCGATTTAACTCGGTAAGTGCTGAAAACTAGCGGACCTTTGCACAAGCCGGCCGACCATCAGCCGCGTGCATGAACGCTGACTATTTGCGTTGCAATCAGCGCCGAAACGACTACGTTCCGCGAGCCCTTCGGTCGGAACCCCGATGCGAAGGGCGGTCCGGGGCGTAGCGCAGCCTGGTTAGCGCACTTGACTGGGGGTCAAGGGGTCGGCGGTTCGAATCCGCCCGCCCCGACCACTTTTTGTTTTTTGACCTGGGGATTCGAGAGTCGGGGGGCGCAGCTGCTCGGTCGTGTTCCGCCCGGTGACCCGAAGTGGGGGAACTGGCGTTGCGCACATCGAGTCTGCGGAGCTGGCGTCATGCTGCGCCGCGGGTAGCTGGTCCTTCAGCACTGGAGCGCAAACTACCCTGTCGACGTTTAGGGGAAGCCGAGCGTGTTCATTCTCGGACGCGCATCGTCGTGCCTTGATATTGGCACTGGGCCCAGGCGATTGGATGCGCGCACGCGAACGGCGCCGTGACTTGCGCTGATGCCGGCAAACTCGACTTTGCTCGATCATTTCCGACAATCGCCGGATTCATTTCCGAGGATCGCCGGAAGACGAAGAGCAAGAGAGTGGGCGATCGCGGGTCTCACACAGCACCTCGCAGTCAGTCGCGCCCCCCCGGATTCGGCTCGCCGAGCGCGGACTTGGAGCCGCTGCGTCGGCGCGTAAAAGCGTGCTAGCCTGAATGAGTCATGTTGGAAGCACCCATTCCGGCGGACGAGGAGCAGCGACTCGCACTCCTGCGGGCTTGTCGCATCATGCACACGCCAGCCGAGGAGGCCTTCGACGACGTCGTGCGCTTGGCCGCCGACCTGTGCGGCACGGAAATCGCGCTCATTACGCTGGTCGACTCCGATCGCCAATGGTTCAAAGCGCGCGTCGGCGTCGAACAGACAGGCACCGCGCGCGATCTTTCGTTCTGCGGTCACTGCATCAACCATCGCCAACCGATGATCGTCGAAGACACGTTGCGCGATCCGCGTTTTGCGGACAATCCGCTGGTCACCGGTGAACCACACATACGCTTCTACGCTGGCGTTCCGTTGTTGCTCGACGAGGGCTCATCCGTCGGGGCGCTCTCGGTGGCTGATCGCACCGCGCGCAGCATCACTCCCCGCCAGATTGCGTCTTTGCAGCGGCTAGCGGCTCAAGTGGCGCGCGAGCTCCGGTTACGCCGCGATCTGGATCGCGTCACCGGCTCGACTCGACCGCCGAGCATGATGCCGAGCACAGGGAGCGTCGTCGGCGGACGTTGGACACTCGACCGCGAGATCGGGCGCGGTGGCGTCGGAGCAGTGTTCGAAGCACATGATGCGGACGGGCAGCGTGTCGCCATCAAGGTGCTGTTACCGGAGTGGCGCAGGCAAGAGGCGGTGCTCGAGCGCTTTGCGCGCGAGGCGCGCGTGCTGATGAGCCTACGCACTCCACACGTAGGCAAGTTGCTCGACGTCGGCAATCTGGATCTCGAGCTGGGTGATCTGCCCTATTTGGTGCTCGAGTACCTGGAAGGCATGGACCTCGACGGGGTGCTCGCCAAGTACGGGCGTGTGCCGTTCCGCCAAGCCTTCGCTTGGGGAGCGGATGCCTGTGAGGGCGTGGCGGAGGCGCACGAACTCGGGGTGGTGCATCGTGATTTGAAGCCCTCCAACGTATTCCTTGCCGGCGCTGCCCCTTCGCCCGTAGTGAAGGTGCTCGACTTCGGAATCGCCGCGGGCGACCCCACCAACAAGCGCAAGTCAGGGCTCACCGACGTGCAGTGCCCCATTGGCACCCCGGCCTATATGTCGCCCGAGCAGATGCTCGCCTCGAGTGAGGTCGACGCGCGCAGCGACATCTGGTCGATGGGCGTCTTGCTGTATCAGCTCATTGCAGGGCGTCTCCCGTTTGCCGGGAACAACGATCTGGCCCTGTTCTCTGCGGCGCTCACCCGCCCTCCACTGCCGCTGCGCGCACACTTCAAAGAAGAGCTGCCGCAAGGAATCGAGCCGATCCTCCTACGTTGCCTGAGCAAGGATCGCAGCGCCCGTTACCAATCCATGCGTGATTTGGCGAGTACGTTGCGCGCCGCAGCGATTGCGTAGCAAACGGGAGCGGCAACCCACCGAGGTGCCGCTCCCGAGCTCTCGTCAATGAGCAGGCGGAGGGGGAGCTGGCGCAGGCGGCGCGGGAGACACCGTCGGCGCAGTAGCCGCGGGGGCCACAGCAGCCGGCGTCGAGCCCGGTGCTTCGGCTGGACCCGGCTGGCGCGCTTCGCGCGCTTTGCGGAATGCCCCTGACAGCTCGTAGTCGCTGCTGATCGACGGCCCCGCGAGCCACACCACGGGATGCTGCGGAACGAGCGCCTTGAGTTTTTCGAACTCGGCGTACTTGGCGTCCGCGCCGTCCTCGACCAGCACGAGCTTGGCTTGTGCGCGCGCCATCTTCGGGTTGATTGCCAGCGTGTTCCGCAATTGAACCGCCGCATCCTTGCGCACCGCAAAACGGCTCAGCGCCTCGAGTGCGCGCAGATAAACCAGCCCCGCGTCCTTTGCCTCGCCCGCCTTCAGCCAGCCCATCGCCGCGTCGAACTGAAGCCAATCGCCCGTCAGTAGCGAATAATAGGCGACGACCCGGAAGGTCAGCGGATCTTTGGGGAATTGGCGGTGCGCTTCAGCGACGACCTTGCCCGCGGCTCGCAGGTGGTCCTGCGCCAGCACCTCGAGCGCCCCCTTCCCTTTCGCGTTGAACTCGGCGTTCTTTTGATTTTGTTCGAGATCCTTCGCGTCCGCTTCCGTGAAGCCGCTACCGGACTCCCGCTTGGCTTTCAAGCGCTCGATTTCGACGTCTGCGCGCTTCTTCAGCTCGCCCAAAATCAATGCCAGGGTGGACAAGTCGTCACTCCAAGCAAGTTCGATGGTCGCGTGCAACGCCATCGCATCGACACCGGGCTTGCCCGCGACCAGCCGCTCGGCATTCGCAAAACGGGCGATCTGATCGTTGGCGAGCACGTCCAGCAACTCGTCAATGCTGTTTACCGGCGGTTGTTCGAGGGGTACTCCGCGCTGCCGCTGCACGTCCTTGATGAAGGCTTCGGCGTCACTCGAGCTCATCGATGCGGCAGACGCGGCATCCGCAGAGTTCGCCCCGCTCGCGCAGCCAGAAAGAGCAAGAAAGACTGAGAGACCAAGCGCCGGCCAAAGGGACGATTCGTGCATCAGGGTTACCGTACCAGCTCGATTCTGGGTTGTACACGGGATGTCCGGCCCTTTCTCACGCCATGGCCCGGCGCTCAGAAGGTGAACGCGACCAGCACTCGGTGCTGCGAGTCGATCGATTGCTGAATCGCGATTTGGTACGCGTAATCCAGGCGCAAACGGGCAAAATCCAAGGATACGCCGACCATGGGCAACAGCCGAAATCGCCCCTCGCTCGCGCTGATGACTTTGCCGTTCACGAGGCATGGCATCATCGCGACGCACTCCCCGTTGCCGTCGACTCGCAGCGAGCTATTTCGCTCGTGGTCGTAGAACAGCGCGGCCCCCGCGTTGGGGGACAGCTCGAAGACGCCCAAGCTGAGCGCGTAGCCGCCGCTCAATTCGGCAGCGCCGCGAATCAAGCGGGTCGTGAGGACGTTCGATTCGCGCGGCTGCACGTTGCCCGCCAAGACCGAGAGACGCATGCGCACGGGAACGTGCTTGAGCAGCCGCATCCCCGCGCCGAGCGAGAACCCCTCGATGACGTCACTTGCGCCCTGCACGACGAAACCGAGCTCCATGGCTTCGAACCGCCACAGATGGCGAGGCGGCGGCTGGGAATCGATCAGCGGCAACAGCTCACGCAGCCGGACGACTCGAGCAGCAACACTGATGCCCTGGGCTTGGCTGAGCGTGGCGCTCACGACACCCAGCACCTCGCCCCGCTCATTGACGATCGGACCGCCTGAATTGCCCGGGTTGATCGCGGCGTCCGTCTGCAACCATGAGCCCGCAACTGCGCTGACGACGCCTTGCGTCATACTCCAGTTCAAGAGTCCTCGGAGCTCGCGCACTTGATATTCGAGACCAGAAAACGGGTGACCGATGACGATCACCGGTTGCCCGATTTCTACCGGGCCGTTCGCTGGTTCGAGCACTCGTGCGCCGGGCGCGGCATGCTCGAGCCTCACCAGCGCCAGATCATGTTTGCGTGAATAGGCAACCACGTGGCCGAGTTGCCGTCGACCATCACTGGTTTGCACGACGATCGTGTCAGCGTCGTCCACCACGTGAAGCGCGGTCGCGATCAGCGTCGGAGTCTGAAAGAAAAAACCACTCCCCGTGCCGTACTCGGTCTCGATGAGTACCACTGAGTCGACGACTTGCTCATAGACGGCTTTGAGCCATTCGCGCGCCGGAGGCGGAGGGAGCGGCTGAGCGGGTGGAGCGGCCTCGGCGCCGGGCTGCGTGGGCGCCGGTTGTGTGGGCGCAGGCTGTGTGGGTGTGGGCGGCGTTGCGGCACTTGGCTCTCGAGCAGCCGCGTGGGCTACGTCGGAATTCGTTTGCGCGCGTGCCGCCGACGTCAGCGCCAAACCGAGTGCCAAGATCGAAAACCAGAACCCGTGCAGGCGCAGCAATTTCATCCGAAGATCCTCCCAGCTCAAGGCGACAACGGCGCTTCCGCGAGCGGTGCCTGTGGTTGGCCGCCCTGGCGCGGATACCAGCCACCGACGCTCAGACCGAACGTGTAGTAACGGGTCGAAGCGTCGCCGGCCAACCCGAGCCGCCACATGTAATCATCCGGCCAGGCACCAAACACACTCCAACGAAACAGCTTGATGTCGATGCCCGCGGTGCCGTGCACGCGCATATCACTCGTCTCGAAGCGTGTCGGCTCGAGGTAGCTCCCCGCGCGTAATTTCACCCACTCGGGCACGACGCCGCACTCGGCGCCCACGCGTGGCGACGACACCACGCTTTGCCCGGAGCGGTTCACTTTCTGCGTGAGCAAGCTCTCGATGCCGACCGCCGCGTCGACAGAACCACTGATCAGCATCGACCCGCTGAACTGGAGATAGAAGCGATTCATCACCAGGTGCTGTTTCTCGATCTCTCGGCGCGCAGCGAGCTGTTCGTCCGCAAAGCGGCGATCATCCGCCGCTTGCTCGCTGGCGAAGGCTTGATCGATGGTTTCACGCTCGGCGACCGAACGCGCCAACCTCAGCTTGCTCTGCTTCTCTTCGTCGCGCTCGATTTCCCGGAGACGATGCTGAAGCGTCTGCTTCTCCGTGAGCTCGTTCAGGATTCGCCACGGCGGGTTGAGCGGTCGCTTGCCCAATTGGACCGCAAACCCGAAGTTGAAGTCCCACGGTACCGCGACGATCTTGGGCAGATACGCGGGTCCATTCTGGGTCTGGACGACCAGATCGCCGTTGGCATCCGGCAGGGTGCCGTCGCGGTAGCTGGCGCGTGTCTCGACGGGCGTGCGCACGGCGAGTCCCAAGCGGAGCGGCAGGTTTTCGGGCTTGTATACTGCGCCGAACTCCAGCCCAATGCCTCCCGAACTGAACGCCGAGCCTGCGTCGGGCCCGGTGACAGACATCGAAACCAAGCGCGCTCCGGCGCCGATCACCAACTGATTGTGATCGATGCCTCGTGCGAGCTGCAGATGCGTGGTCGGGATCGTAACGCGAATCGAGCCGCCGGGCGGTGGCCCGGTCAGTTCGTATTGCTGCATCTCCAAGGTGAGACCCAGCCCGAATTCGCCCCACTGCAGGTTCACTGCCGGAGTAAAGAACACGAATGCGTCAGGGGTATTCGTGAGATTGGTCTTCGTCCCGCTGTTGAAGAAGTCCACCCCGGACAACGTGGCCGGAAAGGTGATGCCGAAACCAAGCCAATAGTCGAATTGAGTGTAGGAAAAGAACGGGCGAACTGCAGGCGCGGCGGGATTTTGCAAATCTCCGTCGACGTCTTCCGCGATAGCCACATATGCGCCGCCCAGGCCCGTGACACGCGTGCCGGCGAAGACCGGCCCGTGAAAGAGATCGAGCGCGTAGCTACTGGTTTTGATGTCGCTTCCGTTGGGCCCGAGCGCGCCGCCAGCTGCGGCGTTGCGGGCGGCAACACCAAGCCCGAGAAGCACTACGAGTGCGGTGATCCTAAAACGCCACACCAATGGAAAGCCCGCCCCGGCTCTAACCTAGATCGGTTCCGGCGTCAGTAGCGATGCGACCAGCGCAGCTCGAGTCCCGAGATGTTGCCCAATTGTGTGCGCAAGCTGAAACCACGAGCAAAGCGCCAGTCGATCACGCCACTCGATTGTACGCCGCTATTCGCTGCGCGCTGAGTGCTCGTGCGGACGGTTCGGCCTTCGAGCCACACGGTGTCGAGTGCACGCATCGATACTGTGCTCACCGAGTCCCCTTGGTGGGTTTGCCCAGCACCGAATTGTAGACCTGCGAGCTTGGAGCCCCGCAGCAATTGGTTCATCGCGAGCGCCGTCGCGCTGCCGCGCAGGTCGGCGCCTTGCTTACCGTTCGTGCTCACGGTGTCACTGCCTTGAACGCCGAGCAAAAGCGCGATGATGTCGTTCTCGCTGCGGGGCGGATCGCTACGTAGGCGAATGACCGGCTTCTCGATGGTTCCGCTCACATAGAGCTCGACCACGACACCGTCGGCCGTGCGCGTCGATGCCTCGATGTTCAACGCGCCGTCTTTCAGGACCTGATGATTGAAACGAACGCTGCCGCGCTTCAGCCTGAAAATCTGCCCGAGCTGTGGCACGAACCCGCCCTCGGGCAAGATCAGGCTGCCATCGAGCAGGCCATCGGGACTTTGCGTCAACGTGCCCGTCACAGGCACCTTCATGCCAGGTTGCGTGATTTTCACGCCCTGACCGAGCTTGACGGACACTGACCACGCGCCGCCCTCGCTGGGGTGGGCTTCGGGTGAGGGAGCTGCTTTCGGGTCCGTGATGACGATCGCCGGATCGTCCTCCAACTCGACCAGGCGCGTGTCGTCCTTTTCCGGAAGCGCAAACTCGAGCGCCGGCATGTTTATTTCGACGGCGCGCTGTGTCTTCGCGAGGTCGAGCAGCACGCGAATCGGCTGATTTTTCGGGACGCTCGCCTTTCCGAGCATGACGCCGTCGAACGTCACGGGGACTTCCTTGAGCTGACCTAGCTCGGCTTCCACACGCTGCGGCGTTGGTCCGTCCCAGAGCACGCGCACTTTGGCATCGAGGTTGGGCTTGATCGAGCGAGCACAACCACTCAGCTCCAAATTCAGGGTTTGCTGATCGTCGCCTCGAGCCCGCAATGCGAGGCATTGAATCGATCCGGCGCCTGAGGCGAGCGTCACACTCCCGTTGCTCAGTACCGCGTCCGCTCGCACTCGGGTGTTTCGTTTGCCGTTCGCGGCGGCGGGATCCCAGGCGAGGGTCATGAAGCCGCTCACGTGACCACGAATATCGCCGACGACCGAGCGCAGCAGCGGAGCCACGGCGGCGAGTTGAAAGTTGCGAACTTTCGCATCCAGAGTTCCGCCGCGCTCGGTGTCGATGCACGGACCGGCGTCCCAACACAGCCCCATTTCACTCGCGATCTCGAGCGTCGCATCGCCGCGATCCAAGTTCAACTGAGCCTCAGCCTGCCCCTGGTGGACGTGCAGTTTTGCGTGGCCGTCGCCCAATGGGTGACGGTCGAGCGCCAGACGTCGAAGCGCCAGCTTTCCACTGGCTTCGAACTCGCTCGACGACGCACTCAGCACCAGCTCGCCCGCAACTTCGCCAGTCAGTGGCACGGCCAGAAACTCACCCATCGGGCCGAGCTCGAGCTTCTCGATCTTGGCCTGCCCTTGCGCCGACCATGCCCGCCCGAAGCCGTGCTCGAGCCAGCTGCAATGGCCGCCGCCGTTGAATTCGAGCTTCGCGCGCGCTCGATCTGCATACCGTGCGGCGACTGAGTACTCCTCCCGCTCGGCGGAGTAGTCGAGGTTCAAAGCCAGGGTGCCGTTCGCATCGAGGCCTGCGCTGCCAAGACCGGTCGCCGTCAGGGAGCCCTCGACTTCGGGGCGTCGAAGGCTCCCGGTGATCCCGATGGTCGCTGAAACCTCACCGCGGAAGGCACGCGGGACCCCCGCGCCGAGCAGTTCGAGCGACCGCGGACGAGCGCTGATCGTGGCCTGCACGGGCGCTTCGATGACGCTTTTCAGTGACGACGAGCGCAGAGCGAGGAGGAGCTCGGCCAGCCCCAAACTGTGCTCGACGTTGGCGCTCAGCCAGGTGCCCGCGGCGTCGTTCAGCTCGATCTCCAGGCGGGTTTCGCTCGCACCCATCTCGCCGTGGCTCGTGAGTTCGCCGCGCCTCACGCTGCCCGCGCGGTCCGAGCCCTCGCTGTGTAGCTCGAGCTCGTGCGTTTTCAGCTCGTAGCTCACGCTGGGCGAAGCATTCGCCTCCACCTTGGCCAAACGCACGCTGGCATCCGCGCGACCGGATAGCGCGACCCCTTGGGCCGGCAGCCAACGGCGGCTGATTTCGGCCAGCTCGATATCTCGCAGGTCGAGCTGCAGTTCGCCGAACATGCGAGCCAAAGATTGCGAGTCGATCAGACCCCGGCCGAGCGTGCCGCGCAGCGACAGCTTGCCTTGACCGAGCTCGGCTGCGAGCAGCGCGCCCTGCCCTTCGATTTCGGAGTCCGCGATCGCCACGTCGAGCTGAGCCGCGATGGTTCCGATCGCCGGCACTGCGCCATCGGTCAGGCTGCCCTTGAGCTGCCCGCGCCGGTGCCGGCCATTTTCTTCGAAGTGAAGGCTCGCCGCGACGCGGCCCTGCAACGCGTGCTCGTTCATGCCGAGCGACTTCAAGAGCGCTTGAGGTTGAACTCCACTCACCTCCAGCTCAGCGACTCGGTGCGTCGGGCTGATCTGGCCCGAGCCGGTGATCGACCCTGCAGCCACGCGCCAGTTCAGTCCGGCAAACTCCAGCGAGGAGGCAGCGATGCGCGCAGACTTCAATTCTACGTCATGCTTGACGCCGCGGAGCTCGGCCTCGAGCCGCGTTTCACTGAGGCTGACGCCCTCCCCCAAGGCCAGAGTGGTGGAAGCTTGGAGCACGGGCGCCGATTCGGGGCCGGCCCGGACGGACACGAGCTGATGGTGGAACGAGCCCTTTGATTCGATGACCCACGTGGGAAATTCCAGCGCGCCCAGCGCAAAGTTCGTGCCCTGAGCCGCAACCTCGACGCCCAGCTCCGCGGGACGAGCGACTGAACCGCGGAGCTTGCCGCGGAGGAGCGCTGATTGAACGAGCACCGGGGCTACCTGCAGCGCGCGAATCCGACCCTCGAAATCAGCAACGAGCTGCTCGTTGCTCAGCTCGCCGCTGGCGTCGAGATCGACCCGCCCCTGCGCCCGCAATCCGTACGCCGCGAGCTCGGCGAGGTCGAGATTTTGTGCGCGCGCGTGAAAACCGAGCGTGCGTTCCGGCGACACCCGGAAATCCACCCCCACGGGCAAGGCAGGATCGATGCTGGTCACGCTGCCAGTGATTCGATCCTCTGCGTACGCGGCAGCGATGTTCGACTCAGGCAGCGGAGTTCCGAGCCAGTCGCCTTTCATGACGTGCGCACTCAAAGCAGCATGAAGTGCCGCATCCAACGCGAACTCGAGTTTGGCATCGGCGTTCAAAGCCGTCTGCGCCAGATCAGACGCGAAGAGTCGCGCGTCCAGCGCGCTAGCCTTCACGGAGAGCTCACCCTTGATGCTCGGACTGAGCGCGACCGGCCCTTCTGCCTCGAGCCGACTCGCACCCGCCTGCACTTCGGCCTTCGCGTGCATGGCCGTCGGACGACCCGCGAGCTCGACGCGCGCACTCAGCGGCGCGATCAGCGGCCAACCGGAAATCAGCGTGCGCATCGCATCAGGCGTGAGCGAGGGTGAACTCAAGCTCAGCGCGAGTTCCCCCCCCACCGCACGCAATGAACCTTGGATCGGCACGGCTCCGACGTTGCCGTCGAGCGTCACGTCCGTTGCTCCGGGAATGCGCAGCTGTCCGTTGAGCCGAAGTCTCGCCTCGAGAGGCAAGATGCGACTAACCCGCGCGTCGTCGGTGGAAAGGCCGAGCGAAAGCAACTCGGGTGACCAATCGAATTTGAAGGTCAAAGCATGGAGCTCAGCTGTCGCCTGCGATAGCCCGCTGAGATCCGTCCGCACATCGACGCGATCGATCGCCACTCTCGGCAGTAGGATCCTTGGGCCGGTGCCTGCCTTGGATGAACCAACTTTTGGTTTGGACGGATCCGGGCGAGCGTCGAACGCCTCCGTGAGAGTGACCCCACCTGACTCTGAATGATAGAGCCCCAATTCGAAGCGGTCGATGTGCACATCGGAGAGCTCGATTCGCGCGCTGGGTTGCAACAGATTCGTGACCAGCGTCCAGGCGTCGAGTCGCGCACTGAGGCCTCGCAGACCGAGGACCGTACGACCCTTTGCGTCGAGCAGCGTCGCACCGGAGATCACGAGTCGATCGTTGGAAAGCACATCGATGCGCTCGATTCGGAGCTCGGAAACGAGCTCACGACTGACCCATTGATTGACTTTTGCCACCAAAAAACGGCGACCGGCAGCGGTGTGCAAGTACGAAAACACTCCGCACGCGGCGAGGATAGCGACGACGCCCAGCGAGCCTGCGACGAGCGCGGCGCGGCGAACGAGGCGGCGGAGCGTAACCCGGAGTGCCTTTACCCACGGCTCCGAACGCAAGATTCGCGGAGCTTGACACGCGCATCCCCCCCTCGCAAGCTCGCGCGCGCTCACTTGAAGGGCACTTTGACCGCGCAGCTCGCCCCCCGGCTCGAAGGCCGTATCACGGCACTCCTCTTGGGCCTTTCGAGCGTCTCGCTGCTCGCCTGCGCGCACACGGCGCCTGCCGACCAGACGATTAGCGCGCTCGACATTCGAGGCGACACGACGGGCGAAGAATCCGAGCTCCGTCGAGGCATCGCCACTCATGCGGACGGCACTTACGATCCCAACACGCTCGCCAAGGATCTGACGCGCATTCAGCGTTTCTACCGGGCGCGCGGCTACTACGAAGCGAATACTCGAGCCGCGCGCGTGCTCACCGGGGATAAAGACCACGTGCGCGTCGAGATCGTCGTCGAGCCCGGCGCTCCTGTGCGAGTGACTCGAATCGACTTACTCGGACTCGGCGCTTTGTCCCCAAAAATCGTTTCTGACGTGCGCGACGTGCTTCAGTTGCGTGTCGGCGCGCCACTCGATGAACGGCACCTGCACGAAGACGCGCGCGCGATCGAGACCGCGCTCGCGAACCGCGGATTTGCTTTCGTGCGCGTCGAAGAGCAGGCAAAGGTCTCGGTCGCGCGCAAGGCGGCAACGCTCGAATATCGCGTAACGCCGGGCCCCGAGGCGGTGATCGGGGAAGTGCAGATCGAAGGCCTCAAGACCTTCGACCGACGCGTGGTCGACGGCAAGCTCGCGCTCGATCCGGGGATGCGCTTTTCGCGTCGAGCGCTGGACCGCGCGCGACGTCGCGTGCTCGAGCTCGGCGTGTTTTCGAACGTCGAGGTCAACGCCGTGCTCGAAAATCCGGGCCAGCCGCGGGTGCCCATTCGCGTGGTCGTGAGCGAAGGGGGCACCCACGCCGTCCACGTCGGCGCCGCGATCGAGCAGGATACGAACCGCAGTCGCCTCGCCGTGCGAGCCGGCTGGGAAAGCCGTAATTTTCTGGGTGGCCTGCGCAAACTCTCGTTCGACGTGACTCCAGGCCTCACGTTCTATCCCCTCTCGACGGAGGGCGCGGCGGTGCGCGTGTTGCCCGAGCTCGAGACCGCACTCGGATTCGAGCAACCAGCCATCTTCGATCCTCGCACGACCGGCTACGCTCGCAGCGAGTTCAACGTCTATCCCGTGCTCTATTCGGACTACACGCCTGGCGACAACATCATCGGATTTCGCGAGTTGAAAGACGTGGTCGGCGTAGAGCGCCCCTTTGGGCATAGCGGGCTGCGAGCGCGGCTCAGCTACAACCTCGAGGCGCGCTATCCGTTCATGTACCTCGGGGACCGACCGGCAGGCCTCGACACGGTGGTCGTGCTGTTCCCGGAGCTCGTGCTCGATTTCGACCTGCGCGACGACCCGATCGAACCTCGCTCGGGTGCCTATTTTCAGCTCGCAACGCAGGTCGCCGGCATGCTCCTCGGGGATGCCAAGGACGTGCGCCTGCGCCCGGAAGCCCGACTGTACGGCAAGCTCGGCGCGAATTGGACGCTGGGCTGGCGTGGCGGCATCGGTTTCTTGTTTCCCGATCGCTGTGAATCTTCGCCCTCGCGTGGCTGTTACGGAGACTCGCTGACCAGCGACGCTTCGGCCACTGACCAGAGCGCGTTGACGCGCGATCAGCAAATCCTGCTATTTCGCGGCTTCTATTCTGGCGGTGCCACCTCGAATCGCGGCTATGCGTTGAACGAGGTCGGCCCGCATGGCGTACTCGGATTTCTCTCACCGTCGAACATCAACTGCACGGTCGCCAATCCGCCACCGGAATGTGAGCGGCCGCTCGGTGGCCTCACGCTCTGGGAATTGTCACTCGAATTGCGTTTGACGTTATCCAAGCTGGCCGGCGTGGTCTTCTTCCTCGACGCCAGCGACGTCACGCGCGAGGCAGCCAGCTTTCGCCTCGCTTACCCGCATCTATCTACGGGCAGCGGGTTCCGCTTGAGAACGCCAGTCGGTGCAGTGCGCTTCGATCTCGGTTTGCGCGTTCCGTACATGCAGCACGTCGGAGAGGCCCACCTGCCTGCGGGTGAAGGTGATCCCTCCACCGTCTTGGGCATGCCGATCGCCCTGCATTTTGGCTTGGGCGAGGCATTTTAGCAGGCCACTACGGGTTCCAGGTACACTCGAGCTTCAGCTTGACTCGATTCGCCGGCACCTTGGTGGCGAGCAGAAAGCGCAATTGGCGATAGGCTTGAACCCCGATCGGATGTTCCTGCTCCGTCACGTCGTCGTAGATCACGCAATCGACGTTGTAGCTACAGGTATTGTTCAGGAACGCCCAAATGTTGCTGACCCCCGCTTGGTCCGTGGCCTGCGCTTCACCGCGGTAGTCGAAGCACAATGGGGGCGAGCCTTGACGCGACCCGCTGCTCCCCGTGCTCACCTGCTTTACCGATGAGTGACAGCCGACGGCGATTGAACAACACGCGATAACCAAGCCGATCAGTGACGCACACGTCTTCATTCCACGTAACGATGACATCTGCGCGGACGATATACCAATCCCCGAGCGCAATTGACCGGTTCGGCGAAGATTTTACTGGGCGCACGCAATTCGGCGGAACGAATCGTGTCATTCCTCAACGGTGTGAGTGGTATCCAAACCGCGTAATTACGGCTCGGAATGGCGGCCCGCCAGCCCAGGCAGGACGTGCGACGCGCAAAGCGTTCACTAAAGCGATCCGCCGCAGTACGTACCCCGATTTACGGTGTCGATCGGCGGCGTCGCCTTCAGAAAGGCATACAGGTCTTGTATGGCCTGTTCACTGAGCTCGCTTACCATCAAAGGTGGCATGAAAAGGCAAAGCGCCCGACCATCTTTGCCTTTGGCGAGGCGCAACGCATCGTGGAATTGTTGGTAGGTCCAAGCACCGATCCCAGCACTCGGAGATGAAGTGATGTTCGGACCCTGATCGCCAGCTGCGGTCACGCCGTGGCAGGCATTGCAGGATTGAGCCGCGTAAAGCGCGGCGCCCCGGGCAACGCTCCCGTTGGTCGGCCCATTTGCTGCGCCTGCGTCCGCATCGGTCGACATGGCAGAGCCTCCGCTGGCGAGGGTCGAACCGGCGGTGCCGGCATTCGCAACCACGCCAGCGCCCGCCTTGCCCGATGTCGATCCACTGGCAGCCCCGCCGGTCCCCGTGGTTCCGCCAAGCTCCGCAATCCCGCCGCAGCCTTGCGCGGCCAGCGAGCAGAGGGTCAGCACGCCCAACAACGTGAATCTCAGGGCGTCGAACCCCAGGCGCGGTGATTTGCCTCCCACGCGACAGTTATATCACTCGAGCGCCAGCCCGGCATCACCCGGTCGAGGCTCGCGCGGCACGCGCACGCAGCGCAATCACCCAGCCGGCCCAGCTCAATAACGCGCGAATTCTCGCATTGCTGCACAGATCGCGCTCGCGTGAAGCCCCCACTTTCGTGATTCCGGACTATAAGGCCGGTCCCCAATGTCGGAGCCTGCCCCAAATCCACAGCTCGTGCTCGCCGCGTTGGCACGAAGCCATCCCGTGCTGGAGCTCGGGACTTTGGATTTGTGCTTCCTCGCGGCGCTGCACTTGCAGGCCGAAGGCGCAACTCTCTCGGCCTTCAGCGAAGAGAAGTTGAGCGAGGTCTTCGAGCAGGCTTGCGCCATCGTCGAGCCGCGAGCGGACAACCTGAAGCGACGTGCAACGCACGCCATTCAACGGTTGCGCGATCAGAAGCTACTCGCACGCGTCGACGGAGCCGGAGTGCTGCGCGCCGGCGAGTTCGCGCTTACCCGTCTCGCGGCGAGCATCGTCGAATCGTACTTGGCGGACGAGTCGCTGACGCGGGAAAATTTGACGCAACTGACGCACAGCCTTCGTATCAGCCTGGCGGAGATCCTGACCCGCGCGGGTGTTGCGCAGACCGCAGAGGACTGGCGAAGCGCTGTCGAAGGCCCCTTGCGTGTCAGCGTCAGCGATCTGGTGAGCGGGATCGAACGCCGTCAGCGCAGCTTGGACTTGGAACAACAGGCGTTTCAGATCCGCATCGCCAAGCTCCTGGAGTCGGACTGGTTCGGCGCAGTCGACCAATGCCTGGAGCTCCTGGAAACTACCAGCCGCACGCTCACCGAGTTGAACGAAATTCTGCTGCGCGACGCGCACGAGCTGTCCTCCGTGCTGCAGGACATCCAAGAGGTCACCGTCACCGCGCGTGCCGAAGGCGCCGAGGCGGCGGTCGAACGCGTGATGGAGCAGGTCGACCGGATCCGGGCCTGGGGTGCCGCGCGACAACGGGCGTGGTCCGAGTATTACCAATACGTCCACCGCTACCTGTGTGACGTGGTGCGGCTCGATCCTTCGCGCGCGCTGATCCAACGCCTGCGCGAGCAGCTCTCGCAGCACACTTCGAGGCCCTTCGCGCTGTCGGTGGCGGCCGCAGCCGCACCGCGCTTGTTGCGCGAAATCGAGCCTTTCAAGGACGACAAACCCAAGGTGAGCCGTCCGCGGGCCGAGCGCGAGCGCCCGCCGAGCGACAGTGACACGATTGACCAGCACGCCATCGTCGAAGAGTTGGTGCAAGGCGCGCTCACTCGCGCGCCAGTCGGGCTGTCCGAGGTGACGCGACAAGTGAACGCGGAGACCCCGAGCGAGCTCCAATTCGTCACCGCGGGCCGAGTGGCGCAAGTCGTCGCGCGGCTGGCGCGCACGACGGTCGATCGCGACCGACCGTGGGTGAGTGTGAACGACGGTCTGGTGATCGAGGAGTGGAAGCTCGCGAACGGTGGTGCCCGTGACTGACACGCGCTACCTCGCGCTCGGTGACGTCGTGAGCGACGAGCTATTTCCCGATGTGGATTTGGCGTTGCGCCGAGGACGTCACATCGATCGCGAAGACCCTCTTTGGTACACCTTTCTGGTCGACGCCCAGGCGTTACTCGAGGCCTTTTACAAGCGTTACGGCTGTGAATTGGTCCACCCGGCGGACGGCTATTTTTACCTGCTGCCCACCGGCGACAAGCTCGGGCGTCGTCACCTTTCGGTGCCGGAAATGTTGGTGGGACAAGCGCTGACGTTGCTCTACCTCGACCCAGCGACCCTGCAATCGGGCGGCGTAGTCAAACGCGCCGACGCGCTCTCGCACTTGGCAGCAGTGATGGGCAGCGACGCGTTGACCCGCGCCTTCAACCCCAAGCGCAAGCGCGTCGACGAACGTGTCGCGCAAGAAACCGTGCGCGGAAAGTTTGCGGAAGCGCTACGCCGTTTGTCCACGCTCGGCTTCGTCGATCTACTGGATGCGGACGCGCTGCGCTTGCGCCCGGGGTTGTTGCGTTTCGCCGAACCAGTGCGCGGTCGCGGCTCACCCGCGGAAGCCTTGGAACGACTGGTCGCGCGCGGGGAGCTCGTGCTCGGCGATGGCGAACTCGACGTCGACGAAGACGGCGAATTTTCCGACGAGCCGAGCGAGGCTGATGAACGCGCCGAGGCCGCGCCCGAGCCATTCGAACTGCCGAGAGAGGTCTTGAACGAGTTCGAAGACTTTGGGGAGCCGGTCGCGCCGTCGCCCGAATCCCGAGCGCTCGAATTCGAAGACATTACAGAACCCGCCCCGCCGCTCGCACCTCCCGCGGACGAGTTCGAAGACCTGGACGAGCCGCTCACGCCACTACCCGAAGCACCACCAGCGCCCGCGGGGGAGCTCGAAGGCAGCGCCGACCCGATCGCACCACTGCCTGAATCAGCGATGCCGCTCTCGAGCGAGTTCGAGGACTTCGATGAACCCGTCGCCCGACCCGAGACGCCGGAGGACGAGACGTGACACGCGCGCGAGCGACGGCGCTCGCTCTAGTCAATTGGAAGGGCGTTTTTTACGAACGCTACTTGCTCGATCCGAACGTGACGGCGCTCGAAGGCGCCAACGGCGCGGGCAAGACCACGGTGATGATCGCCGCGTACGTGGTGCTCATGCCCGACATGTCGCGCTTACGCTTCACCAACTTGGGCGAAACCGGCGCCACCGGCGGCGACAAGGGGATCTGGGGTCGACTCGGTGAACCAGGGAGCTCGTCGTACGCCGCCCTCGAAATCGAATTGCACGGCGGCGTGCGGCTGGTCGCAGGCGTGGAACTGACGCGCAAGAGCGAGCCCAGCGTGGAAGCTTCACCATTCCTAATCACGGGCTTGAACCCCGAGTACCGCATGCAAGACCTCTTGCTACAAAGGCGGGATGGGGCCGATGAAGTGCCGACGCGGGCCGAGCTGAGCGAGAACGCGCGGGCCTTGGGCGGTGCGTTGCACGGCTACGGCACCGCCAAAGAGTACTTCGCCGCGTTGTTCGAGCAGGGGGTGAGTCCGTTGCGCTTGAGCACGGACGAGGACCGCAACAAGTTCAACGAAATGCTGCGCACCAGCATGACCGGCGGCATTTCTCGCGCGCTGACGTCGGAGCTGCGCTCATTTCTGCTGCGTGAAGAGAGCGGCTTGGGCGACACGCTGACGCGCATGCGCGGCAATCTGGATGCCTGTCGGCGCACCCGAGTGGAGGTCAGTGAAGCGCAACGCTTGGAGCACGAAATTGCCGGCGTGTACGACGTCGGGCAAAGCATGTTCAGCGCGGCACTGCTCGCCACGCGCGAAGAAGCGCGCGAGCTCGGGGCGGTCGTCGAAACCGCGCGCAGCACCGAGGCGCGCCTCGCGGAGGAGCTGCGCGCGCTCGACGCTTCCTCGGAGGAACGCACTCGGCGCCACGCTTGGCTCAGTGAGCGGCTCGCGGAAAAGCGAGCGGAGCTCAAGAAATCGCTGGAGAACCAGGCCCAGCTCGGCCACGCGCGCGCGCTCGTGGTGGAACGCCGAGCGCTCGAGACAGAACGTCAGACGCGCGACCGCGCCGAGCTCTTGTCGCGCTCGGAACGCGAACGAGCCGCCGCCGAGCGTGCGCAACGGCTCGCGATTCGTGACGAGGCGCGAAAGGCATACGAGCGCAGCGCGCAAGGCCTAGCCGACGTCCAGAAGGGGCTGGATGAGCTGCACCGCAACGCCAACCGTGAACGTCGCGCCAAGGCGCGACTCCAAGAATTGCGCGAGTTGCTCGGCGAGCCCGATTTTCCGGTCGCCGAGATCGCTAGCTGCAGCGAACGGGCGGCTCGTGAAATCGAGCGCATTGACGCGGAGCGTCTGCGATTTTCGCGCGACGCGGAGCTGATCGAACTTCGCCACAGTGAGCACGCCGCCGCCACGCGGGCGCTCTCGACGATCATCGCCCATCCCACCAGCGATCTCGGCTACGAACGCGCTCAGCGCGAGCTCACGCGCTTGGCGCGACTCGACGAACTCGCGACGCGCGCGCCCGCGCTCGCGGCCGCCCTGCGCGAAACCGAAGGGCTGGCCGCGCGCCAAGCCAGCGCGCGCCGACGTGCGCGTGGCTTGGGCTTCGAGGAGCAACACCGGCCGACCGGTGAAGTCATCGCAGGGGCGCTGTCAGCCGCTGAAACGGAGCTTGCGAGCGCGCGCGACTCGGTCAGTGAAACCCGCCTGGCACTCGAGCGAGCAAACTTGGAGCAAGCCGCGGCCGAAGTCGAGCTCCGCGAGCTGGAAGCTCGATCTGCCAAGCGCAGCGCTGCCTACGCGGTGCTCAACAATGTCGAGCCCCACAACGAACCGTGGACGTGGGAGGCCGCGCAAGAGCTCTGTCTGCGACTCGAAGCGGAGTTCGAAGAACTGCGCGTCAGCGATCGCCAGCTGAGCGCCGAGCGAGAGGCTGCACTGCGAGAAGCCGCCGAGTTCGAAGCTCAGGGTGGTTCGTTCCACCCCGAGCTGCTGCGCCTGCGCGACGAGTTCGACGCCGAGCTCTTGGTGCAGCGCTTCGACGACGTCGACCCAGACAGTGCGGCCGGACTGGAGGCGCGACTCGGGCCGTTGTTGAGTGCTTTGGTGGTGACTGACCCCGGAGCCGTCGCCAAAAAGCTAGCGGGCCGACCCCGTGAACTGGAGAGCATCTGGCTCGTCGCAGCGGACGCGCAGTTTCTGGAACAGGCGGAAGATCCCGCTGCTCACGACGTAGTGGTCGTCCATGGGCTCGGTTCGCGCGTGACGCGGGTTCCCGCCAAACCAGTGCTGGGGCGGCGCGCGCGATTGGCACGCGCACAAAGTTTGCGCCAAGAAGCGGAGAGCATCGCATCTCGTCTGGATGCAAGTGAGCGACGCGGGCGTAGGTTGGAAGCCACGCTGCGCGAGCTGCGTCCGATCATCGCTGATCCAAACCTGATCGGGGGCGAGCGCCTCGTGCCCCTGCGCGAGGCGTGCCACGAGCGGTTGACGCGACTACGCGATCAGCGGCGCGAACTCGAATTGGCGCAAAATCGCGCGACCAGCAAGATTTCCGAGCTGGAGCCACGGATCGCCGGTCTGCGCGCCCTGCTCGTCGACGCATTCTTGTTGGATGGTCGTGACCATGCGGAGGCGTATTCCGCGCTCACTGCGGGCATTGCCGAGGGTGAAGCCGCGCGGCGCGAGCTGGATCGCGTCGGCGAAGCTCGCCAAACGTTGGAAGCGACGATGCAAGCGCTGCGCTGCGCTCCTGGCTCCAAGGACGCACTTGCGGCGCTCGCAGAGCGAGGAGCCGAGCTCGATCTCGAGCGCGATCGCTGGTTCAAGATCGGTGAAGCACTGGCTGAGATCCGCGAGCTCGTCGGCTGTTTCGAGTCCAACGCGGAGCAGCGCGCGGCAGAGTCGGTCGCGCTCGTCCCAGCGCTCGAGGAGCAGTACGCCGCCGCCAATCGCGCGCTCGCGGAAAGCGAACGCATCTTGGAAGAAGCCGAGGGCGTGCGAGAACAGGCCACGCTCGCCTGGCAACAGGTCGAGGCCGAACGCGCCGCGTTGGTCGCCCAATGCGCGCGGCTCGACACCGAACTCGCGCGAGTCGGAGTCAGTGACTATGCCACCTTCGACCTGCGTTCACACGACCACGCGCTGGCCGAACTGAGCGCCGAAGCCGATGCTTGCGACCGCGAAGAACGCGAAATCAGCATGAACCTCGGGCTGTTGGCAGAGCGCCGCCGCGAGCTCGGACGCGAGTGCGACGCCGCCTTTCGGGCGATCAAAGCCGCCGAACAGCAAGCCCAGCCAAGCCAGCAATCGTGGCAGACCTTGCGCGACAGCGTCACCGGGGGTGCACTCCCCTCCCTCAGCACGGCGGCCTTGCTCGAGGCGCCCGCGCCGCGCGCAAGCGCGGAACTGTGGGCGGACGCGCGCAGCAAGTGCGAACTACTCCTAGATCGGCTCGGGACGGCGCACGGTGGCGCCGAGCAGGTCGCAGCACTCAAGAACTTGCTGGGAGAAGACGCGCGCAGCGCGCGCGGCGATGCCTACCTCAAGGCTTGGCTCTTGGTGCGCGAATGGCTCGGCAACCGCGTCCCCACCCAAGTGGCCGACGTCCAAGATCCGCTGGAAGCGTTGGAGCGCCTGCGCGATCAACTCTTTGGTCTTGAGCGCCGCCTCTCGCGCCAAGAGAGCGATCTGCGTGGCGCATCGGAAGACATCGCGCGCAGCATCGAAGTGCAGCTCAGGCGTGCCGGCAGCCAGGTCCGTCGGCTCAACCAGAGCCTGGAATCGATTCGCTTCGGCAGCATTCAGGGAATTCGCGTACGCGCCGAGCGCGTGGAACGCATGGCACAGGTGCTGCGAGCACTGCGCGAGGGTGACACCCAGGAGCTGCTGTTCCAACCCACGCTACCGATCGAGGACGCTTTGAACGAAGTATTCCGTCGCTACGCTGGCGGTCGTTCGGGTGGCCACCGCATCCTCGACTACCGCGAGTACGTCGAGCTCTCGGTCGAGATCTTGCGCCAAGGGAGTGATACCTGGGAGCTCGCGAATCCGACTCGCCTCTCGACAGGCGAAGCGATTGGCGTCGGAGCCGCGCTGATGATGGTCGTGCTGAGCGAATGGGAACGCGACGCCAATCTGCTACGAGGCAAACGCGAGCACGGCTCGCTCCGCTTTCTATTTCTGGACGAGGCGAATCGTCTGTCGCCCGACAACTTGGGCGTCCTGTTCGACCTCTGCCAATCACTCGAACTGCAGCTGTTGATCGCCGCCCCCGAAGTCGCGCGCGCCGACGGAAACACGACCTATCGCCTCGTGCGTACGATCGGCGACGACGGGCGAGAAGAGGTGATCGTGAGCGGCCGGCGCGCGGCAATGCCCGAACGAGTGTCGGGTACGAGCCCCGAAACTCCCACCGAAGTAGCGGTCCAAGGCGCCTTCCGCTTCGAATCTTGAACCCGCCGTCGCGCGGGCCGTGATATTTTCGGGCGCCGATGGATGACTTCGAGCCGCGTCGCCTGCCTGCCGGCAACCGGCCGTCACGCTACCTGCCGGCACTCGACGGTCTGCGGGCGCTAGCGGTGGTCTCCGTCATTGCATTTCACGCCGAGCTGCCCAAATGCGGCGGCGGATTCCTCGGTGTCGAGGTGTTCTTCGTAGTCAGCGGCTATTTGATCACCTCGCTCTTGCTCGACGAGCAACGGTCATCCGGCCGCATCGACTTGCCGCGATTTTGGTTGCGCCGCGCTCGTCGCCTGCTGCCGGCCCTTTTCTCGACCTTGCTCGCCTCGCTCGTGCTCTCGCTGACCGTCGCGCCGGATAGCCTGTCGGGCACGCGCAGCGATAGCGCGGCCGCACTGCTCTACGTCAGCAATTGGTGGCAAATCATCCACCATCATTCCTATTTCATGGACGTGGATCGACCACCGCTGCTTTTGCACTTGTGGTCGCTCTCGGTCGAAGAGCAATTCTATTTGGTTTGGCCGCTCGCAGTTGCTCTTTTCGGTCGCGCTGCGTGGCGTCGGGTGCCACGGGTAGCGCTCCTGCTCGGCGCTGCGTCGACGCTGTGGATGGCGTGGCTCTACGATCCGGCCTCGGACCCGACCCGCGTGTACGTCGGCAGTGACACCCGCCTTTCAGGCTTGCTCCTCGGAGCCGCGCTCTCGGTGTTCGTTCCCGCGTTCGCGCCGCGCGAACGCGTCGGACGGCGAACGCGGTTCGTGCGCGAGGCGCTCGGTGGCTTCGGTCTGATCGCGCTCGTCTGGCTGGGCGCTCGATTGACCAGCCACGACCCATTCCTCTATCGCGGCGGGCTTTTGCTGGTGGACGTGGCCAGTGCTGCACTCATCACCGGCTTGATCACGAACACCACCCTCTCGCGGATCCTGGGAGCCGAGCCTTGGGCCTGGCTCGGGCGACGGTCCTACGGCCTCTATCTCTGGCACTGGCCGATTTTCGCGGTGACTCGCCCCGAGTTCGATCTGCCCCTTCAGGGAGCGCCATTGCTCGCCGTGCGCTTGCTGCTCACCTTCGTCGCATCCGAACTCTGCTATCGCTTCGTGGAGCAGCCAATTCGCGCCGGCGCGCTCGCTCGCCTGCGCGCTCGCCCCTGGGTTCTCGGAGCGTCCGGAGCGTCGCTGGCTGCCCTCTCGCTCACCCTGACGGCGCTGTCGGGCGCGCGGTTGGCGGCAGCGCGCGTCCCGACGCAGGATGCGCCCCGGAAAGCCGCCTCGATTTCAGCGACGGTGTCTAGCCTCGACCCCGCGACGCCAGCGCACCCCGAAGCGACGATCCGAGCGTCCGCGCCGACCCAGTTGGGCACCCCCTTGAACCCGAACTGGCCCAAGACTCTCACCCTTTTGAGTGATTCAGTCGGCCTCGGTTTGAGCCGAGCCCTACCCGCCGCCCTCCCCGGTTGGAGAGTCGAGATTCTGGGCCGACCGGCGCTGATGGTGAAGCAAGTCGTCCCAGAGTTCTTGAACGCGCGTGGTGTCGGCTCGGTCGTGGTGATCGCGCTCGCCTACAACTCGTTGTTCGAGCGAGACCGCAAGAATTACGAGCACTGGAGCGGAATTTGGGATCGCAGCGCGGAGCGACTGCTCTCGGACTTGAAGGCTTGTGGTGCCAAGAAGCTCGTCTGGATCACGTTGCGTGAGCCGCCGGCGGAGCTCGTGACCGAGGCCGGCCGCGATCAGTACGAGCGCTACGCCTGGTTCTTTCCGTACGTGAACGAGCGAATCCGCGCGCTCGCCGAGCGTCATCCGGAACTCACCATCGCAGACTGGCAGGCGGTGTCGAACCAGCCGGATCTGACCAAGGACTTGATTCACCTGAGTCCGACCGGAGTGACCCTGATGACCGAAACGGTCACCCGCGCGGTGCTTGGCGGACCGCTGCTGGAACGTGCTACGCCATGAGCATGCAACGGATTGCCGTCATCGGCGCAGGCATCGCCGGGCTGACCGTAGCCCTGCGGCGTGAACAGCTCGGGGACCGAGTCAGCTTGTTCGAGGCGAGTTCACACGTTGGCGGTCAACTGCGTAGTGAAACGAGTCACGGCTTCGTCATCGAACACGGCGCGGAGGGCTTCGTCGCGCGCAGTGAAGTCGTGCCCTCGCTCTCGCGCGAGGCCGGCCTCGAGAACCACCTCGTCGAGCAGCTCGAGCAACGTTCGTTTCGTTTCGACGGGCAGGAGCTGGTCGAGCTGCAGCCGGGCGAAGCCGGCCGCTTATTGGGGTTTCAAGTGTCCCCTGACGACTTGGGCCGAGGCATTCGCTCCTTTTTGCACGGCATGGGCGAGCTACCGGCGCGGCTCTCACTCGCGCTCAGCGGACGAATCGACCTGCACTTGCAGCACGCGATCGAGCGGGTTACCCCAGCCCCGGTTGGAGTCGGCTTGCTCGACGCTTTCGGCCAGGCGCTCGAGTTCGACGCTGTGGTCGTAGCCACGACCGCGCGCAGTGCAGCAAGCCTGCTGGGCGATGCTTTTGGGACCCGCGCGCACGCGCTGCGAGAATCGTCACTCGTGTCGAGCCTGACCGTCACGCTGGCTTATCGACGCGACGCCGTTCGCCATCCCCTCGACGGAACCGGATTCATCGTGCCGGACCCCGAGCAGCTCTCTGGCGTCCGGGCGGTGACCTTCAGCTCCAGCAAATTGCCCAATCGCGCGCCTGCCGATCACGTATTGCTCCGTCTGTTCTTTCGACCGAGTAAACAGGATTTGGCGACGCTTTCCGACAGCGCGTGGGGCGAACGCGCCGAGCAGGCACTGGCGACCGCGGTGTCCGTGCGCGGGCCCGCGCTGCACACTTTCGTCTCACGGTGGCCGGAGGCGCTTCCGGTTTTCGACCCCGCGCATCGCGCGCGCGTGAGCGAGTTGGAAGCCCAACTGCGCGGCGAGGCGAGCCAAATCTGGCTCGCCGGTGCCGCTTTTCACGGGTCCGGCATCGATGCGGCAATTCGCTCGGCTGAAGCCACGGCCCTCGCAATATCCACCGGCGCCTAGTTCACATCTTGTTAGTACCTGCGAAGCGGCGATTTTCGCCGAGTGCGCGGCGGCGGTGTATTCCGCCACTCCGTAATTGATCGCAGAGGCACTTCCGGGCGACTTCGCAGGAATGCTATGGCGCTGAGTATGCTTCATCGCCAATCAATGCTGAGTTTAGGACTCTTCGTCGTCACATTGGGCTGCGCTGGCTCGACGCCGCCGCCCGAGCAAGCGCCAGCCCCGACCCCCTCGACGCTGCCGCCTGCGCCGATCGAGGTGACCAAATCGCCAGAGCCGGCGAAACCGCCTCCAGCACCGGCGGAGGTCGCGAAGCCCGCAGCCCCAACGCCCGTCTTGCGCATCACCGAGGGCATCGCCACCCCCGAAAGCGTGCTCTACGACGAACTCAACGATCGATACTTGGTGTCCAACATCAACGGCAAGCCGGATGGTGCCGACAACAACGGCTATATCAGCGAGCTATCCCCTGACGGCAAGGTACTGAAGGAGAAGTTCATTGCCGGCGGGGTTGGCAAGACCAAGCTCGACGCGCCCAAAGGCACTGGAATCAGCGGAGGCGTGCTGTACGTCTCGGACATCACCGTCGTGCGCATGTTCGATCTCAAAACGGGAACACCGAAAGGCGAGATTGCCGTCCCAGGAGCGACATTCCTCAACGACCTCGCGATTGCCAAAGATGGGCGCGTGTATGTCTCCGACTCCGGCATCAAGAGCGGAGCGAGCGGCTTCGAGCCCACCGGCAGCGACGCGGTGTATGTCATCGAAAAAGGGAAACTGAGGACGATCGCCAAAGGCAAAGAGCTCGGCGGCCCCAACGGCCTACTCGCGCTCGACAATGGAGTCTTGGTGAACACCTTCAGCTCGGACGAGATCTACCGCCTCGACGAAAAGGGTGAAAAGCACGACGTGACGAAGACCCCCGCTGGCGGATTGGACGGCATGGCGCAATTCGGCGACGGGTTGCTGGTTTCGAGCTGGAAAGGCTCAGCCATTTATCGCGGCTCCTTGAACCATCCCTTCGACCTGGCCTATGGCGGCCTCGGGGGCGCCGCGGACTTCGGCATCGACACCAAGCGGAAGCGCATTCTCGTGCCGCGATTTCTGGACAACGCTGTCGAAGTTTATGACCTGAAATGAGCGCGACACGACTGCTCTCAACTATGGAGTCCGTCTAACGACTCGATATCCCGATATCCACTTTGAGCAGCTCGACTGAGAGTGGCGGATTTCGCCAGGCGGCACTTTCCCCGCCTGGCCCCGCTTTTTACCCCATCCAGTTCTCGATCTGAGTCAATTCACGAGTGCGCGGGACCGCTTCGAGACGTGAGGACAGATAATCCGGTGCAAGCGAGACGCGCGGGACGAGGTTCCCCCCCCTCAGAGAGAAGATGCCGCCGTCGAACTTGGCAAAACTGGCGGAAAACCTGGGACAAAAGATCGAGGAGCAAGACCGAGCAAGACCGAGCAAGACCGAGCAAGACCGAGCGAGAGCAATGGTGGAAAACCTGGGAAAGCTCGCGAACCAAGTCAAACAATTGGCACTGTAAGAGGCCAGGATTCGTATCTTGGTTTGGAAAAGGAGGCCCGCGCGCCCGCCCGACGTGGTAAGTTTTGGATTCTGGGACACTGAGGCGGATTCCTTTGGGAACACGCTCGCGCACTGTGCGAAGCGTGATGGGGACATTCAACATGACGGCACGAATACTGGTAGTAGAGGACGACGACGAAACACGCGAAGCAGTAGCAGGAGCGCTCCGCGATCTGGGATACGATGCGACCGTGTGTCACGATGCGCGCAGCGCGCGCTCTCATCCCGATGTCGACATCGTGGTGACCGACATTCGAATGCCCGGCGAGAGCGGGCTCGAGCTCTGCGCAGAGATCGCCGGCAATCGCCCTGATTTGCCGGTGATCTTGATGACGGCGTTCGGCGACACGCGCGCAGTCTCTTTGGGTCTGCGCGCCGGTGCTTCCGACTTTTTGGCGAAGCCATTCTCGCTGTCAGACTTGGGCGATGCGGTTGGCCGCGCTTTGGAACGGCGCCAGCGGGCCACGCGGGTGAATCGTCTCGCCGACGCGGCACCCGGTTCCGAGCGACCCGTCCCCGGCGTGGTCGGCTCGAGCACCGTCATGCGGACGATCGCAGAGCGCGTGCGACAGCTCGCCAATCACCAGGCGCCAGTGCTGGTCACCGGCGAGACCGGAACGGGTAAGGAGATCTTCGCCCGCGCCATCCACGCATTGAGCGATCGCCGCAATCAGCCGTTCGTGGCGCTCAATTGCGCAGCACTGCCGGCCGAGATCATCGAGAGCGAACTGTTCGGACATGCCTCGGGCGCGTTCACGGGTGCGGAACGCAATCACCGTGGTGTTTTCCGAGACGCGGACGGCGGCACGTTGTTCCTCGACGAGATAGGCGCCATGCCACTAGGCCTACAAGCGCGCCTACTCCGCGCGATCGAGCAACGCGCGGTACGCCCGGTCGGCACGGTCGGTGAAGTCGCGACCAATGTGCGCATCGTCGCGGCAAGCAATGCACGCTTGCGCGATCTCGCCGACTCGGGTCAGTTCCGGAGCGACTTGCTGTTCCGGCTCAGCACCTTCGAGCTCGATCTCCCGTCCCTGCGTGAACGCGGGAACGACGTGCTCGAACTCGCCGAGTATTTCCTGAAGAACATCGCGAACGGCGGCACACCTCGAGTCCTCGGCGAGAGCGCGAAGTTGGCGCTCTTGGCCTACTCTTGGCCAGGCAACGTGCGCGAGCTGGAAAACGGCATCCGCGCCGCAGTGGCCATGTCATCCAGCAGGACGCTGGAAGCTTCCGACCTTCCACTGCGCGTCCGCGAGTCACACAAGGCTCGCGGCAACGACTCGGCACGAGTCGATCTCGACGCCCTGGAACGCACGCACATCGAGCGCGTGCTGCGTGAGACCGGCGGCAATCGCTCCGAGGCGGCGCGTCAGCTCGGAATCGACCGAGTTACGCTCTATCGCAAAATGAAGCGCTACGAAGTCGCGGGCTGAGCCGGTTCACCGTGGCTCACGTCGAACGTGAGCCACGGTGTCATTCACTTGGTGTGGGTGTCGCCCGGCAGCACACCCGGGCGAGCGCGCGGCGGGACGTCAATCGCCAAGCGGTCGAGCTTGCGATGGAGGGTGCGGCGATCGATACCGAGCAAGCGTGCGGCTCGCGCTCGGTTGCCGTCCACGGAGCGCAGCACCGCTTCGATATGTTGGCGTTCGACCGCTGACCAACGGGGATCCTCGGCACGCGCCTCGCCGGACGAACTACGTCGGGCCTGAATCGCTTCCGGCAGATCGCTCTCGCTCAGGTGATCGAACGCCGCGACCGTCACCGCGTATTCGATCGCGTTCTTCAACTCTCGCACGTTGCCCGGCCAACGATACGCGAGCAGCGCGCGAGCCGCCGCCGTCGATATCGAACGCACGGTCTTGCCCAAGTGCGCCGAGGCCTCTTGCAGGAACAGCTCGGCCAAAAGCAGCGCGTCATGCTCGCGATCTCGCAAACTTGGCACGGCGATCTCGACCACCGCTAGGCGGTAGTACAGGTCTTCACGAAATACGCCGCGCTTCACCAGATCCAAGAGCGGCACGGTGGTCGAAGCGAGCAGGCGAAAGTCGGTCGGTACTTCTTGAGTGGCGCCAATGGGTCGAACACTGCGCTGCTGGAGGACGCGCAATAGCTTGGCTTGCAGGTCGAGAGAGAGCGACCCCACATCGTCGAGAAACAACGTGCCCTCGTGTGCGGCGCGAACCAACCCCAGGTGTGCCGTGAGTGCGCCGCTGAAAGCTCCCTTGACGTGCCCGAACAGCTCGCTCTCGGCTAAGGAGGCTGGAATCGTCGAGCAGCCGACGACCACGAAAGGTCCGAGTTTCCCCGAGCCGTTGCGGTGCAATAGATTGGCCACGAGCTCCTTGCCCGAGCCGGTTTCACCCGAGATCAACACGGTAACGTCCGAGCTGGCGAGCTGCATGACGCGCTCGCGAAGCTCACGTGCCTTTGGACTGTTGCCCACCAGCTCCGAACCCGAGCTACGCGTCGAGCCAGAAAGGCTGCTGACGATCGCGCGCTCCGAGATCAGGCGGCGAGTGATCGACGCCAATTCGAGCGCGGTGGTCGTCGGCTCGACGTAGTCGGCGGCGCCCGCGCGCATCGCTGAAATCGCCGATTCGAGCCCAGCGTCGCCCATCACGACGACCGGAACTCCCGGATGCGTGTCGTCGAAGCTGCGCCGCAAGACGGCGACGTCTTGGCCGAGCTGTTTGGGTTCAATCAGCACCAGATCGACCTCGTGAGCTTGCTCACCTTGGGATGCACTGACGGTACTTATGCCGAGGCTATCCAGCTCCGCGCGCATGCGCTCACTGGCGTCTGGCAAGAACAGTATGGACGGTCTCAAGATCACTCGGACTCTTCCCCAGGAAATGAGTGCAGTTTCGAAACTAGACCGTACGCGGACGCACACCCGACTCGCAAGCACTTCCGCACGAGAATCGATACTTCGTACTTGTCTAGATCCGAGCCAGCGGCGCTCGAGCTTTCGCGAGCATCGGTCGCGCGCTGTCTCCACTCCGAAAGTCCGACGTGAGGCGAACTGCAACAGCTCGGTTTCCGCCAGAACTCCGCATGATTGGCCAATCGAAGATTGCTGTTCGCGACGGCTGTCACAGTCGGTTTAGACTGAACTCCGGCATGGGCTTGCACGCATGTTCTCGAAAGGAAGACGGGTGTCACTCGCTTTCCTGGCTTTGAGTCGCGCACCGATTTGGGAAATCCAAGTCACCGCGATCACCAACGTCGTATTCGGACTTTCGTGTCTGGCATGGTTGGTCAGCCTCACTTACTTGGGTCGCAAATTTCGCGATTTGCCGGTGCGCGCCGCCTACTTGGCCTTCGGCGCGTTGCTCGGCGTGACGGCAGCGATTCAGTTTGCGCAGTCACTGGATCTACTGCCGACGTTGCTCTGGGTCGCGAGCAGTCTGCGCGTCTTGAAGGCGGTGTGCGCGGTCGGTACGGTGGTCTTGCTCGGCAGCGTGATCGTGCAGATCGACTCGCTGCTGGCACGCGAACGCGGAGCACTACAGAGAGAGAGCGATCTGACCGCGGTGCTCAAAGAGCTGTCGACCGCCTACGCGCGGCTCCAGAACTTGGACGAACTCAAGACGCAAGTGTTCGCGAACGTCAGCCACGAGCTTCGCACTCCGCTGACCTTGATCCTCGGTCCGATTCAAGACCTACAGCAAGCGCCGGGGCTCGGCCCCGAGCAGCGGGCGTCACTCGCGGTCGTCGAGCGCAACGCTCACTTGCTACTCGGACACGTCAACGATCTCCTGGAATTGTCGCGCGCGGATGCGGTCGGAGTCGAACTGAACTGCAAGCCCACGGACGTGCAGTCGCTGCTGCGCGCGCTATCCGCGAGCTTTCGCCCGCTGGCGGACAATCTCGGTATCGAATACCAAGTCGAACTGCGATTGGGCGCTCAATCGCGACTAATGGATCCGCAAAAGCTCGAGCGCATCGCGATGAACCTACTCGCGAACGCCTTCAAGTTCACCCCCAGTGGCGGGCGGGTAGCGCTGAGCGCCGAGCTTAACCAAGAGTCGGACGTCGGCCAATCGCGCACGATGCTCGTGTTGACCGTCGACGACAGCGGCCCCGGGATTCGCGTCGAAGATCGCGAGCACGTCTTCGAACGCTTTCGTCAACTCGACAGCAAGGCGAACCGAGCCTTCAGCGGCACCGGGCTCGGGCTTTCGATCGTACGCGAGTTCGTAGCGGCCTACGCGGGGTCGGTGCGAGTCGAAGACTCGGCGCTGGGCGGCGCGCGCTTCGTCGTCCGTCTGCCCGCAGAGCTTGCGGAGGCACGCGCCGACAGCCAACCAGACAGCTTTCCAGTGTCCGTGAGTAGTGCCGAGATGCAAGCGCTGCGTCCGCGGCCCGCGTCGAACTCGGAGTCCGACCAAGTCGCGGATCTGCCGTTGGTGTTGGTCGTGGAAGACAATCCGGACATGAATCGTTTCGTGTGCTCCAGTTTGTCTGGCGAATTTCGCGTGGCGTCGGCGTTCGACGGCAAGCAAGCGCTGCTGCGCCTCGAACACCTGATGCCCGACCTGATCGTCACCGATTTCATGATGCCCCACATGAGCGGCGATGAGTTCGTACAGGTCTTACGCTCCAAACCGGAGCTGATCGACATTCCCGTGCTCGTCCTGACCGCGCGTGACGACATCGAGGTGCGCGTGCGAGTCTTGTCCGCAGGCGTGCAGGATTGGTTGACCAAACCGTTCACGGTGCGGGAGTTGGTCGCTCGCGCCCGGAACCTGGTCAGTGCTCGGCGCGCGCGAGCCATTTTGCGCAGGGAGCTCGCGACGCGCGAGTTCGACGTCGGTGAGCTCGCGGAACAGCTCGCCGAGCGCAAACGCCGGCTGGAGTCGCTGCTCGCCTCACTGAGTGACGCGCTGGAACATGCCGAGGTAGCGAGTCGCTTCAAGACCAGCTTGTTGCGATTGATCTCGCACGAGCTACGCACACCACTGGGCGCGCTTCAACTGCAGCTCGAGCGGCTCTCGGGTGAACACCGCGGACCGCTGAACGAGGCGCAGCAGCAGCTGATCACGCGCATGCGCCGCTCACTCGCGCGGCTCGCGGACATGATCGAATCCTTGCTCGAATACGCGCGAATCGAGAGCGGACGGCTGGAGCTCTTCGTGGAGCGGTTCGACCTGCGCGAGCTCGCTCGAAGCGTGGTCGATGACTTCACGCCCCAAGCGGAAGCCAAAGGCGTCGCGCTGCGGCTCGAGGTCGCAAACGGCTCCAGTGCGCCGAACGCAACCGAGTTCGAAAGCGACGCGCGCCTGGTGCGGCTCGTGCTCGTCAACCTGGTCGCGAACGCGCTGAAGTTCACCGAACAGGGCCAAGTCGTCGTCGGGATGGAGGTGACGCCGGAGGAGTGTTTCCTGCGTGTGCAAGACACCGGGCCCGGCATCGCCCCGAGTGCGCAGGAGACGGTGTTCGAACCATTTTTTCAGGGCGAGTCAGCTGGGCATCGCCAGTACACGCAAGGCGCGGGGCTCGGCCTCTCGTTGGTTCGGGAAATGCTCCACGCGCTCGGCGGTTCCGTCGAGCTCTCTTCCGAGCTGGGTGTAGGTAGTACATTCCGAATTTCGGTGCCTCGAGCTCAAGCGTCCTCGAGCCAGGTCCCCGTCTCTCACGCGACTCGAAACATCGCGTAGAACGATGAAATTCGGCCAGCGCACCGCCTCCCGACAATGCCATCGACGAGCGAAGGCACACGATGGCATTGGTTCCCTGTTTACCTTCATGCGGCGCTGAAAAAGGGCACTTTTACCGATTTTCCCGCGCTACTATTTTCCGTACAATAGGGCGTCCAAAGCGGGGTGCGCCGCCCGACGCGAAAACCAGATTCCAATTCGCATCAACGTCCCCCAAGAGTACTTCAGGAGCCCGAGAGTGAACCAACCTCGCTTACTACTAGTCGACGACGAGGAAATTTTCGTGCGCGGGCTGAGCCGCGAGCTGTCCAAGCTGGGCTGGCAAGTCCAAACTGCGGGGGACGCCGAAGGCGCCTTGCGCGCCCTGCGCCAGAGCGAGTTCGAAGCGGTAGTCCTGGACCAGGAGCTACCGGGCCAGAGCGAAATGGAAGTGCTGAGTGAACTCGGTCGCGTGCTCGCGCGCCCCGTGTCCGTGCTCTTGTCGGGCCAGCTCAGCGTGGCTACGACGGTGCGGGCCATCCGCGCAGGCGCCGCTGACGTGCTCGAAAAACCGGTCTCGGCCCGCGAACTCGACGCACGCCTTCGCCGCTTGCTCGACGCGCGGGACGTCTCGACGAACGGCGTCCAGACCGTCGGTATGAACAGCGAATTGCGAAAAGTCCTGGGTGAAACGGCGGGCATGCGGGCGGCGCGCGAGCAGATGCAAACCGCTGCTCGCTATCCAGAGCTTTGCCTGACGATCGTCGGCGAGAGCGGCACCGGCAAAGAGCAGGTTGCCGAAGCCATCCATTCGCTTGCCGCGGCGCGTGGCCGCTACTTGCCCGTAAGCCTGGCAGCGCTGCCCGATCACATGATGGAGATCGAGCTGTTCGGCAGTGAGGCGAAGGACGGCCGGGAGCGTCGCGCGGGCCTGTTTGAACTGGCCGGAACAGGCACCCTGTTCTTCAGTGAGCTGTCCGAGTTCCCCCCGCAGCTGCACGCAAAATTGATTCAAGCGCTCGAAACGCGATCGTTTCGTCGCTTGGGCGGTGAGGTCGATATCCCGCTGCAAGCGCGCGTGATCGCCGCCACCAGGCGACGCACCGCAACGCCGGAATACGCGGAATTGTACGAGCGGCTCGGCGCGTTCACGATCTTGCTGCCCGCGCTCCGCGATCGCGTGCCGGACATCGAGCTCATTGCCGGTCACGTCTTGGCCGACGTCGCTTCCCGCGGCGGGAAGGCACCGCTCACCTTGTCGGAGTCTGCGCTGGAGGTCCTGCTGAGCCATCACTGGCCCGGCAACGTGCGCGAGCTCGAGATCGTCCTGAGTGAAGCCGCCGCTGCGGCCTCACTCGACAGTCTGAGCGCAGACGAGATCCGCTCGGCAATCCGCGATCACGGCATGCCCTCGGATGCTGACGTATCGAACGAGAGCGTCAGCGGCACCTTCCCGACATCCGGGCCCGTTTCCGAACCGTTGCGCAGCCTCGAGCGGCGGATGATCACGGATGCGTGGCGCACGTCGGGGCGTAACTTGAGCGCGGCTGCGCGCAGTCTGGGTCTACCGCGCACCACGCTCCGCGACCGCTTGAAGAAGTACGGCCTGCGCTGAGCTGAGCTGAGCGCGCAACTCAACCTCGGCGGCTCGCTTGCGCACCGAGCCGCGCGAGGTGCATCGCGAGCCGTCGGTACAGCTCCGTACCAAGCTTGGGATCACTACAGATTTCCGCAAAATCGTCGGCCCGAACACGCAACAGTCGCGTCGTTTGCTCGCACACGGGCGCCTCGCTTTGACCGAGCACGCCGACTAGAGACTCGGCGTGCAGCAGCGCACCGGCGCCCACGCGACGCTCGTCGGAGTAACGCACGACACCGTCGAGCACGATGTACGACACCAAATCATTGGCGACCGCGCGAGGCACCCCCTGCCCTTCGCAGACCTCGATCTCGACGGCTGCGGAAAGCGCGGTCAGCGCGAACGAAAGCGGCAGATCCACTAGCAGCGGACTTTGCCGAGCGCGCTCGAGATCGGCGGCGTTCAAGCCGCGATCGTGATCTTTGCGTTTGACGAAGCGATCGCCGATTTCGATCACGATCGCGGTCGCGTTGTCGCGGCCGTGACGCGCAGCATGCGCAATCAAGTTCTCGGCCGCGCGCAAAGCGGAACCCGCGCGGAGCAACTCGGACAGCTCGTTTTCTCCCTCGATTTGCGCGTAAACGCCGTCGCTGCAGATGAGCAAACGATCCCCACGGCTGACGTCGACGAACAGCATGTCGACGGTGACCACTTCGTTGATGCCGAGGGCATTGGTGATCCCTGAGCCTTGCGCGGGCGCGACCGTGCGTCCGAAACCGTCGACCTTGGACACACCGTTCGCGGTGTGATCGGTCGTCAGCTGCAGCACCGCGCGCTGACGAGCCAAGTAAGCCCGGCCGTCACCCGCGTGGGCGACGAACGCGTGGTCACGCGCGAACCAGGCCACGTCGAGCGTCGTGCCCATCCCGCGGTGCTCCGGGTTTTGTTCGGCATCGGCGCGAATGACGGCGTTGGCGCGCTCGACGGCGCGCTTCAACTCGGCAAACACGCGCCGGCGAGCGTTCAGATCGGCGCACGCCACATAGGCGTCGAGCGCGCGCTGCGCGCTGCGCCCGGACAAGCTCAGCTTGACCTGCTCGATGGCGAGCTGCGCCGCAACTTCCCCCGCTAGGTGACCGCCCATTCCGTCGGCCACTGCAAACAACCCGAGTTCAGGGGCGACCAGAGCAGCGTCCTCGTATCGTTCGCGTGCTGCTCCGATATCACTCGCCAGCGAGTATTCGGCCCGGAAGTCGAATCGCGGCAGGATCGACGACATGGTTGACCAGACTAGCAGAGGGTGTGGGCCCGGATTTCGTGCTAAACGCGGCCCGTGCGTATTCTCGGGATCGAAAGTTCGAGTCGACGCGGGTCGGTCGCCCTCCTTGAAGGTGGTCGGCTGATCGCCAGCGTGGAGCATGAAGAGCCGAACGCCCACGCCGAGCGGCTATTGCCGTTGCTCGAGCGGTTGCTCGCAGACACCGGCTGGCCGAAATCGAGCCTGGACCGCCTGGGCGTCGGAGTCGGACCGGGCTCCTTTACCGGACTGCGCGCCGGAATTGCGCTGGTGGAAGGGCTGAGCGTGGGCCTCGATCGACCGCTTTGGGGCGTGGGATCGTTGTTGGCGATGGCGCGGGGAGCGCTTGCTGAGCATTCCGGGCCCTGCTGTGCCCTGCTCGATGCACGTCGAAACGAGCTCTTCGCGGCAGTCTACGATCGCGATCTTGGCGCGCAACGTGAGCCGTGCGCGCTGCCCATCCAGGATTTACCCGCGTTTTTGAGCGATGCCGGGGTGAAGACCGTGGTCGGCGAGGTTGCCGCCACGCTCGACCACGGGCGAATCTTGGCGACCGGCCCGATGCTGGACTTGCCGCACGCTCACTGGGTCGCAGTTCTCACCGGCGAGTTGGAAGAAGCTGCCTGCCCGCCGGAGCCGCAATACGTACGCGGCGTGGGTGCCACGCTGCCGACGCTGCCACGCTCGCCGATCAATTCCCAATAGCGCGTGACGCTGCGCGCTCGGCTCGGCTATTGTCCGGTGCGATGCCGCTCTCTCCCGACGCCGGCCCCGAAGCGGAACAGCGTCTGCTCTCTCGATACGGGCGACGTTTCGCTGCGGGCAGCGTGCTGTTTCGCGACGGCGACCCTGCTACGGAAGCGTTCCTTCTGCAGGAGGGCCGGGTGCGCTTGATCAAACATGCTGGCGCCATCGAACGCAGCCTGCGTGTGGTGCGCCCTGGAGATCTTTTCGGTGAAAGTGCACTCGTGAGGGGCACGCTTCGGACCTCCACTGCGCTCGCGCTCGACGACACCGTCGCTCTGGCCTTCGACCAAGCCACGTTCGATCAAGTCCTTTCCACCAGTCCGGAGGTCGCGGCACGGGTGCTATCACAGCTGATTCGCCGCCTGCACGAAGCCGAGGATCAGATCGAGATCCTGATGCTGCGCGACGCCCAGTCCAAAGTAGTCGTGGCGCTGATCAAGCTCGGCCAGCAGCAGCTCGCGCAGGATGGGCGGCCCAACGGCCAAGTGGCGTTGACTCTCTCGCCGCTCGAGCTCTCCGCACACGCCGGGCTAGACGTCGACACCGTCAAGCGCATCGTCGCCCAGCTGCGCGAGCGAGGCTACGTCCGGATTCAAGAAGAGCGCGTCGAGTTGCCGGATTTGGACAACCTGCGCGAGCTGTACAGCCTGCTCGGGGTCAAGGATCAACTGCGCGGTCCAAACCGTGAACGAGGCCAAGGCTAATGCGACGGCTGCTGACCTGGGCGTTTTTGTCGGTAATTGTGGGATGTGGGTCGAGCAACGGTTCCGGCCCGGCGGCCCGTGATCCGGAACGGATGAGTGAGAGCGAATACGATATCGCGCGCGACCTGTGGCTCCGTCGAAACCAACCGCGTGAGGCGCTCGCGCACGCGCTCAAAGCCGTCGACCTCGACGACAACAACGCCGAGGCCGCGCACTTGGTCGCGCTGCTCTACTTGGATTTTTGCTCGCGCGGCCCGACCGAATGCCGCCTGAGCGAGGCCGAGAAACAGGCTCGACTCGCGCTGCGCAACAAGCCAGACTTTCGCGAGGCCAAGAACACCCTAGCGGTAGTGCTAATCCACGAAAAGAAGTACGCCGACGCGATCGCGGTGCTCAAGCCGCTGACGGAAGACATCCTGTACCAGACCCCGGAAAATGCCTGGGGAAACCTGGGCTGGGCGTACCTCGAGCAGGGCTCCTTCGACTTGGCCATCGACGCCCTCAAACATAGTGTTGCCGCGCAGCCGTTGTTCTGTGTGGGTAGTTTCCGACTCGGGCTCGCGCTCGAGCAAAAGCAGGAGCTCACGAGTGCCCTCGACGCCTTTACGCGCGCACTGGAAACAGATGCTCCAGGTTGTAACTCGCTCCAAGAGGCGTTCGCCGCGCGTGGCCGAGTGCGAATGAAGCTCGGCGACTCGGATGCAGCTAGGACGGATCTCGATCGCTGTGTGGCACTCTCGGGAAAGACGAAACTCGGCAAAGAATGCAGCTCCATGCTGCAAAACTTCAAGTAATCTCGGGGCCCCCAATGCCCACCGTCGGAACCTTCCTACGCCAGCTTCGTGAAGCGAAGTCCTTGAGTGTAGAGGAGATTTCGCGAGCGACACGGATGCCGCAATCGAGCATCGAGCGCATCGAGGCCGATCGCTTCGACGAGTTGCCCGGAGAGGTCTTCGTGCGTGGCTTCTTGAAGGCGTATGCGCGCGCGCTTGGTGTGCCGGCGGAAGAAGTGCTCGCGCGTTACACGGCCAGTCGGCGCGTCGCATGGGTCACGCCACTGCCCATGGCGAGTACCGCCAAGCCCGCACGCACGCGTCGCTTTGGGGTCGCAATCGCGTTCGTACTGCTGTTGATTCTGTTCACGCTCGCACTCAGCATCGTGCTCAAGCCGCGCGGTGACGACATGCCCCAAGAGCTGTCGTCACGGCCCATGCTGATGCACGCTCGGCTCAGCTGACTCCAGTGATTGCTCGTCGCACGTCGAGTCCTGCTCGCGTCGCGCATGCGCTCCTGCTTCGGCGGGTCGAGTACGGCGAGAGCGACCTCGTGATCACCTTGCTCACCGACACCATCGGTCGCGTCTCCGCGCTCGCGCGTGGCGCGCGCAAGAGCGTGAAGCGCTTCGGCGGCGTGCTCGAACCGATGCATACGCTGCACATCGCGTACGACGATCGCTCCGGCGCCGAACTCGTCGTGCTGCGTGAAGCAAGACTCGCACGGGCGCGCCCCTTCTTGGTAACGAGCCTCGAGCGCATGCAAGCCGCGGGGCAGGCGTTGAATTGGGTGAGAAAAGCCGCGCCCCCGCGCACACCCGAGCCCGAAGTCTGGGCGGCCATGGAGCGCTTACTCGATCGACTGGGCGACGCCGAAGATGGCGTGTCTCCGCGCGCGCGACTCGCAGCAACCGGACTCGAGTTGTTGTCGGCGTTTGGTTGGGCAATCGATTTCGAGCGCTGCGTCAGGTGCGGCAAAGCGCCGGCCGTTGCCCAGGCCGCTGCGATCGATGCCGCACGCGGTGGGCTCGTGTGCCGCGATTGTGGAGGCGCGCGCCTGCGCTTGTCGAGCAGCGAGCGACTGCAGCTCCAACGCGCAGCGAATGGCGGAACCGTGGACGAGGCGAACGCGGCTTTGGCGCTCGAGCTGGTCGAGCAAGCGCTGAAGACGCACGGTGGCATCGAATGAGCGAGCCTCGAGAAACTCGTCAAATGGACGCGACCAAAGTACAGACCACCATCGTGAGCACGAGCAGCGAACAGCGCAAGATCACTGGCCGCGCGGGCATCGTGGCGCTCGGCACATTGCTCAGCCGCGTGCTCGGCCTCGGGCGCGATCAGGCGATCGCGGCCTTGTTTCCGCGCCCAGTCACGGACGCTTTTTTCGTTGCGTTCTTGATCCCAAACGTACTGCGGCAGCTGCTTGCCGAGGGCGCGGTGCAGAACGCGGTTCTGCCCGTGCTGGCCAAGATCAAGGAGAACGAGGGCGACGCCGCCGCACGCCGGTTTTTCCGCGCCGCGCGCGGTTTGTCGCTCTCGGTGCTGCTGCTCGTCAGCGTGTTGGGCGTGGTGTTCGCGCCGGGGCTCGTCTCGTTGTTCGCGGACGGCTACAAGGACTATCCCGGACAATACGAGCGCACGGTCACGCTCACGCGCTGGGTCTTTCCGTACATTTTCTTCATGGGCACGGCAGCGCTCGGTGTCGCCACGCTCAACACCTACCAGCGCTTCGTCGCAACTTCGTTTGCGCCAGCGCTGCTCAATGTCTCGTTCATCGCGCTCGGTCTCGGGTTGCCGGCGTTCCTCGGCGCGCACGGCTATGACCCGGCGCTCGCGCTGGCGGTCGCGGTGCTCGGTGGCGGCGTGATGCAAATGGTCGCGCAGTGGCCGAGTTTGAAGAAGATCGGCTTTTTCGAGACACCGACCTTGGAGCTCGGCCATGCGGGTGTCCGCGAAGCCTTGCGACGCATGGGCCCCGCTCTGCTCGGGATGGGCGTGTACTACGTGGACGTCGTGCTGGCGCGACGCTTTTTGTCCGAGCTCGGACCCGGCTCACAGAGCTATTTCGCCTGGGCGCTCAGACTGTGCGATTTTCCGCAAGGGATCTTCATCATGGCGCTGCAAACCGCGGCGCTGCCCAGCCTTTCACGACTGGCCGCACGTGGCGATCGAGAGGAACTCGGCCGTACCTTTGCCTTCGGCATGCGGCTCACCTTGTTCGTGGCGATCACGGCTACGGCGTTGCTCGTCGGCTTGGCGGAGCCGATCGTGGTGCTGCTCTTCCAACGCGGCGAGTTCGACGCAGAATCGGTGAGCGGCACCGCGCGCGCGCTGGTCGCTCAGGGCTTGGGGATTTGGTTGGTTGCAGCGGTCCGACAATTGGTCAGCGTGTACTACGCCGTGGGCGACACCCGCACGCCGGTCGCGGTAGCCGCTGCGGATCTGTGCGTGTTCGTGGTGCTGGCGTTGTCGTTGCGCGGACCTCTCGGGCACGTCGGCGTCGGCCTCGCGGTCACCGGCTCGAGCGCGGCACAGATGCTGCTTTTGTGGTGGCGTCTGCACGCGAAGTTGCCGAACCTGCACACGAGAGAAATCGCGAGCTCCGCGGCGCGTACGCTCGTTTCGGCGCTCGTGGGCGCAGCCGCGGGTGCGAGCGTGGCCGGCGCCCTCCGCCCGGATGGGGCCGCCTCGGGATTACGCCGGGCGCTGCCCGGGCTCGCGGGCTCGTTGGTGTTCTGCGCGGTGTTCGTGGCCATTGCCTACCTCATCCGAAGCCCCGAACTGCGCTCGCTGGTCGATGCGATCCGTCGCCGCCGTGCACGCGGCTGAATTTTCAGCTACTGCTCCGCGCTGCCCATGACTCAAGCCAAGAAACCGGCGCCCTCGCCCAGCGCGGCCGCGAGCCTGCCACGCATCGTCAACGCTGAATTTTCAGCGGCGGCCAAAGCGCAGGCGGAGCTGCCTCCCCCACTTCAGCTCGAGGTCGCCTTCGCTGGCCGCTCCAACGTGGGCAAGAGCAGCTTGCTGAACAAGCTGATGAACCGGAAGAGTCTGGCACGCACCAGCTCGACTCCCGGCTGCACGCGCCAAATCAACTTCTTCAGCGTACGCACCGCACAGGGCGTGCATCTGAACCTGGTGGATCTACCCGGCTACGGCTACGCCAAGCGCTCGAAGGAAGAGCGCAAGTTGTGGGCCGAGTTGATCGACGGCTACTTGCTCGAACGCCCCACTCTGCGCGCCGTCGCCGTTCTCGTCGACGTGCGCCGTGGCCTCGAAGACGACGACCTGGGCTTGCTCGAAATGTTGGCCTCTCGCAGCAGCAGCCGAGCTCATTTCAAGGCGGTGATCGTCGCCACCAAGCTCGACAAGCTGCGCGCCGGCGAGCGCGCGACCGCACTGGCGAAGATCAAGGCACCCGGTGCCACGGTGTTCGGGGTCTCCACCGAATTGCCCGAGACGGTCGCGGCCCTGTGGGCGTCTCTCGAGCGTCTGACAGGCGTGAACAAGACCGCGGACGCGAGCGATTCCGCGTAACACCCTGACGCTCGCGGTCACGGGAAGAGAAGAGAACCCCGCGAGGCGCGACGCTGGCTCGTGCCCCCTTCGCGTGTCAGGAAACGTGTCGATCGCCCTCGAATATCCGTGGATTATTGGCCGACGCTGACCGCTTCTTTCGCGTCGAGTTCGCGTTGGCAGTCGCCGTAAAGGCTGAAGCGGCCGCGGTGGTGCGGGGCTTCGAAGCGCCAGGCGGGGCCCGCACTGGCTCGATAGTATTCGATGTGAGCGACGCGCTCTTTCGGCACGCCGCGACCAATCGCGTGGGCCCAAATGTCGGCCAATGAGCAGTGGGGTTCGGGGAGCGGGTCGGCAGGGTGCGGCGCGCACGTCGAGTCGGCAGCGTCAGGCTCGCCGAACATGCCAGATTTGTCGACGATGATGTTTTGCCGGCCACAGTACGGGTGGCGCGCGAGCGTGTCGGGCTGACGCGGCGGCTCGGGACCTTCACCCGGGTTGCTCTGAAAGCCGTAGCGGATCCTGCCCGTGGGCGCGCTGACGTCGATCGTGCCGTCGCTCTTCACCCCGTCGGCGATGATCGAGCGCAACAAATTGCGCTGTGAGATCTGACGGGCGTGCGCGAGCGATTTCACGGTGTCGACGGCGTTCGGAAAGCCAACCACGCCGACCGGCGATGGCGGCGCAGGCGGGAGGCTGAGCACCGGCAGCGATCGACGCTTGGCCCACACCGAAATCAGCAGGCACAGCACGAAGGTCACGCCCACGATGACGAGGCCGCGCAGCCGATCCATCCGGCGAAGGCGGGCTAGGCGGCCAGGGTCGGAACGAAGATCGGGACTTGGGGCCGGATTGGGATACGCGCTCATTGCGGGAGTTTCTGAGAGTTTCGGAGAAAGCCGCTTCCTATATCATCATTCGCGTTCAGAACTGTTGCAGGATTCGGTGGGGCGCGCTAAGAAGACCGCCGAATTTCGGGCGCATAACTCAGCGGTAGAGTGCGTCCTTCACACGGACGAAGTCGTAGGTTCAATCCCTACTGCGCCCACCCGAAATCCCTGCTCCGACCGGCCTTGGCCTCCCTCCTCCGGCGCCCCCTTCGCCCGGGAATTGCCCCCCAATTCGATGCGCTACGTCGTCAGCATTGCCGAGCAGACGTTCGAACTGGACGTCGAGCCGCGCGTTGAAGGCGGATACCTGGTGCGCGGGTCGGATGGACGCGAAAGCGTCGTGGAATCGCTCGACGACGGACCCGGATTGCTCAGCCTGAGGGTCGATGGCCAGCCGGTCAGCGTATTGCCCGATGACGACGAGGTGCGCTTGCACGGCGAGCGCTACGCCGTGCACGCCGAGAATTGGCAAGCGCACGGGGCCGCTCGGGCAGCAGTTCAGTCAGGCGGCCGCGCGGGGGCGATCAGCGCGTCGATGCCCGGCCGGATCGTGAGCGTGCTCTGTGAGCCCGGCGCGAAGGTGACGGCAAACGCTCCGCTGATCGTGGTCGAGGCCATGAAAATGCAGAACGAGCTGTGCGCGAAGAACGACGCGACCGTGCGCGCGGTGCACGTGCAAGTGGGGCAAACGGTCGAGCGCGGCGCGCTATTGGTCGAATTCGAGTGAACGCGCCGGGGGGCACCCCCGCTCACTCGGGCTTCACGTACACTTCGCGCAGCCGGCGCCGAAAGGCTTTGAATTTGGCGAGCATGGGCTCGGCTTGCGCCGGGTCGTCGAGTAAGTCGTTCTTCTCGCCGGGATCGGCGGCGAGATCGAACAAGCTGAGCGCGCGGCCGCCACTGGCCACGAGCTTTTTGTCGCCCTCGATCAGCGCCTGGCGGTCGGCGTTGTTCGGGCCGGCCGCCATGTCGATGAACACGGGGCGCTCGGCGGGTTCACCTGAGCTCAGCAAGTCGGGCACGAGCGAGCTACCGGACAAGAAATCGGTCGCGCTGGGCGTGGGCAGCGGGACACCGCACAGATCCAGGATCGTGGGTGCGAGATCGATGGCGCTTCGCCGCGCCTGCACGTGACGCGCGGTGACCCCGGGCACGCGCACGATCAGCGGCACCCGCACTAGCTCCTCCCACAGCTCGAAACCGTGGCGAATCATGCCGTGTTCGGCGAATGCTTCACCGTGATCGCTGGTCACGATGATCGCGGTGCGATCGTAGAAGAGTGATTTTTCGAGCGCTTCGAGCACGCGCCCCACGTGGTGATCGACGAACGCGACCTCGCCGTCGTAGCGCTGGCGGCTGGTGTTCCCGAAGTCGAAGCCCTCATGAGGCACGTACTCCGAGTGCGGATCCACGTAGTGAATCCACATGAAAAAGGGCTGCTGCAAGAGCTCCGGCTTGGCGAGCTCGACCAGCGCGGCGTCACTCACCTTGTCGCCGTTGGTGTTGCTGTCGCCATCGACGGTCACGAGCGCCGGAGCCGCGCTCTTGTTGATCACGTCGAAGCCACGCTCGAGCCCCGTATTGGCGAAGAAGTACCAATAGCCTTGGACGCTCACGGTATGCACACTCGCTTGCTGCAAACGCTGCGCGACGAACACGTCCTTCTTCGTGAAGCGGTTGAAGTGGCTCCAATCACGGTGCGTTTCGCTGCTGTACTTGCCGAGCAAGAAGGGGCCAACGCTCTTGGCTGTGTACGAAGCGAGCGAGTAAGCGCGGTCGAAGACCACGCTGTCTTGGCTCAAGCGGTCCAAATTCGGCGTCACTGGCCGTGCACTGCCGGAAGCGCCTTCCCCCTGGCGCAGCGTGTCGATGCTGATCAGCACGACGTTCAGATGCTCGGGCAGCCCTTTGCGCCCGCTATTGCCGGCCTCGTTCGTCACGGGGTTCGGTGCGGGCGCGACCTCGGGCTCGTCACTCCCCGAGCAATCCTCGTCGATGCCGTTGCCGGGGAGGTCGGTCGCGCCCGGGTTCCGGCGCGGATCGGCGTCGTCGCAATCTGCGCCACCGAAGTTCTTGGCGAAGCCGTCGCGATCGTGGTCGCTGCGCTTGCGCAACGCAGCGAGCATGATCTTCCCGAGCGGAGCTTCACGCTCGATACTGAGCGACACGGCACGCCGTTCGAGCCCGGAGTGCGCCGCGCGCAAGGTCAAAGCCAGCGGCAAGACGGCCACCAGCCACGCGGCAAACGCGAACGCACGGTTTCGCGGATGGGGCGTGAAATACGCAACGCCGCACAGCAGCACCAGCAAGCCCGGCGCCCGCAAATCCAGCTCGGGGCGCTTGAACACACCGAACACGGCCAGCACGCCCCCCGAGCCGCCGGGCGTGCCCATCCACACCGCAAACGCGAACAGCGAAAGCGCGAAGCCAATCCCGACCAGCGCGCTGAACCGCGGCTCCAGTCGAGCGACACGCCCGAGATTCGACGCGGCTTCGATCGCGCTCGTCACGAGCTGAATGCCGATCCAGAACGTACCGAGCAAGCTGAGGGCCAGCGCGGCGCCCGCTGGGCGCGCGGGCACGTCGGTCCCGAGCAACAGCGTCGCCAAGTTGGCTGCCACCACCAGCCAAATGACGAATGCGCCCGGAGCAATCAAGAACGACGCATTGTGCCGAGCGCGCGCGGGAGGCTCGAGCAGGCGCCACTCGCGCGACTTCGCGCCGAGGCGCGGCGCCGACCCGTCGTGAAAAAACCAACGCGCGCTCGCCACGCCGAGCGCAAGCAACAGCGAAAGCGGCGCGAGGAGGCCAAGATCTGCCAACCAGCGCGCGGCGAATGGGCCACCGCGACCGTAGCTGGAGTCGATCACCGCCACGACCAGCAGTCCGGCCGTTGCGCCGAGCAGCGCGCCGGAACTGGCCCGCAGCGGGCCGTCGAACCAGCTCGAGTGGTACCGAGGAGAATTGGGAGGACGATTAGCGGGCTGACCCATTACGACGCTTCGACGATTGCCCCGGGGCCTGTGCCATGGGGTGCGCCCGGTCGTATACCGCGAGCAGCTGGTCGAGCGACACGTGCGTGTAACGCTGCGTCGTAGAAAGGCTGGAATGGCCGAGCATTTCCTGAATGGCGCGCAGATCCGCCCCGCCCTCCAGCATATGTGTAGCGCAGGAATGGCGCAGGGCGTGCGGATGGAGGTCCGAGCGCCCGGCACCGAGCGAGCCGTAACGCTTCACGAGGGCCTGGAGCCAACGCACGGACAAGCGCTTGCCGAGCTGTCCGAGCAAGAGCGCGTCGCGATCGAACGCGCCGGTCCGCGGGTGCGCGAGCTCGGCACGCCGCGGGAGGTACGCCTCGAGCGCCGCCAGCGCCTTCGACCCCAGCGGGACGATGCGCTCTTTTTGGCCCTTGCCGAGCACGCGGAGCTCAGCCTCCGCGCTCGAGATGTGCGCCAGATCGAGCTGCACGAGCTCACTCACGCGCAACCCCGAACCGTACAAAAGTTCCAGCGAAAGCGCGTCGCGCAAATGGCACACCTCACGCCCACTCGCTTGCGCAAGCGGCGCGTCCATCACCTCGGCTGCCGCGTCGGGCGCGAGGAAGCGCGGCAGCTTGCGGCGCATTTTCGGGCTGGCCAGGGTCGCGCTCGGGTTTTGCCGCAGCTCCCCCGTCCGCAGCAGATACTCGCACAACGCGCGCACGCTCGAGATTTTACGCGCGATCGTCGGCGGAGCGACGGTCTTGCCGACGTCACCCAGCCAAGCGCGCAGCATGAATTTGTCGAGCGCGGCCAAGTTGGCAGCGCCCGCGTGGCGCGCGCGGACGAAGGCCAAAAGCGACGAAAGATCGCGTAGATACGCGGCAACCGTGTGGGGCGAGGCGCGCCGCTCGTGCGCCAAATGGTCGCGAAAGCGGCTCAGGGCACGGCCCAACTCGTCGTCGACAGCGGGCGGCGCGGGTTCGGAGACAGCGGAAGCCATGCGGCGGCCCGCGAGCTTACGCCTTGTACGCAGCCAAGGTCCAACAAGCCGCGCCGATCGCAAAAAGCAGTACGCCCCAGCGCGCGCGACGAAACGAGACTTTGCCGCTCGGATTTAGCCCGCGAAACGCAAACAACCCGAGACCGCCGAGCGCTAGCAAAAAGCCTGCACCCAAAACGGCGATCCACACCGGATCTGGCGCGTCGTCTGCGCTCAAACGGGCCAAGGCTCGATTTTGGATTTTGGGGCGCTCGCTGCCGGAATCGTCCCTGCTCAGCGCTTCCAAGCGAGCCAAATTCTCGTTCGCGCGCTCAAGCTCCGCCTGCCGCGGGACGAACACGTGTCGCGACTCGAGTGCCGCGCCGCGAATTGCCTGCCAAGCCAAAAACGCGATCTTCGCTTGCCCGGACGCTTCGGCACCCAGCGCCAGTGCCGTCATGCGCTCGTACGCGCGCTGCACGTGTGGTGCTCCAGGCGCGTACAGCGTGGCACCGCGCCGCGCGTGGTCGAGTGCCGTCGTGAGCTCACCGCGATCGAACGCGGCATCACTGGCGGCGAGCTCGGACTCCCCTTCCGAGATCACACGCGCGCTGAACACCGCGAAGACGAGCACTATCGAGAATGCAAACAACGCCAGGCGCTGCCGCCAGTTTCCTGCCTCGGTCATAGAAAATCGCGACGCCGAAACAAGAGGCTGGCGCAAGCGAGCAACAACACCGACCAAGCCAGCGAGTGCAGCGCGGCCATGCCAAGATAGCCGCCCAAAGACGTGCCCGACGTTTCACCGGTCAGGAGCGGCCTCGGCGGCACGTACAGCATGAGGTTCGGGACGAGCTTCGCGAGCAAGGCTCCCAAACTTGCGATTCCCTCGCCGAAGACACGAGCCGGCAGACGCGCCAGCGTATCGGCGCTACGCCCGACCACGAACAAGCCAAAGGTGAACACCGCGCTCAAGAACGGCGAAGAAAAAGAGGAAAACAGCGTCGCGATGGCGGTTACCAGCGACACCTCCGAGACCGTGAGCAAGGCCGAGCCAAGGACCACGCGGCGATCATCGGGTGCGCCACCCGCAAAGTAGGCCCCCGCAAGCAAGATCAGGAATGCCCACGGGATGGGCAAATACGTGCGCAGGCGGGCAAAACGAAATGCAACGAGGCCCGCAACGAGCGTTGCCCCCAGCGCGACGCCGAGCGGTGCTGCCGCGGGTCTCCCCGATTCGATCGCGAGCGCCAGAAGGAGCACGGCCGAATTGGCCGCGATGAACACGGATAGCGTGAGCACCGTGCCCAAGAACTTCCCCACCAGATATTCCGAACGGCGGATCGGGCGCGCCAGAATCGGGAAAATCGTCTTCAGCTCGAGCTCGCGATAGAGCGAAGTCGCGCCCAGGACGACGGCCACCACGATGCCGTAGATCGAAATCGATGCCGCGCCCAGGTCGCTCACGACGCGCAAACTGGCGTTGAGCGCGAAGGCGCCCACGACGAGCGCATAGCCGGCGGTTGCGATGGCCAATGCGAACAAGCCATGGAGCACGCGCGCGCGCACGGCCTCACGATAGGTGTTCAGAGCGATGACCAGGATGCGGGCGAGCATGAACCCGTCCGCAGTTTGAGCAAACTTGTGCCGCTATTGCTAGCTCAAAACCCGACCGGCCAGCCCGGCGCTTCCAACAGCGCCACCGCGCGCGGCTCGACGAACACGCGGATCCGCCCGGGCGTGCTCAGCAAGCTGCGCTCTACCGCGTCGCCCAAGAACAGACTCGTAATTCCGGGCCCCAGGTCGAGCGCCGCAGCCACCGTCACCACGCTCTTGCCGTTTCCGAACGGCTCGACCCGAAAGAAGCCAAACACGTCGCTGATGTCGTGAGGGCGACTCGAGTCCAGCCAAAACCGCAGCTCGGAGCGCGACGTCGCGCGTTCGAGATGAACCGTGTAGGTCGAGCCGTCGCCGTGCACCAGTTCGATCCGTGCCAAAGCGCCACGCACGTCAATCAAGCGAGCGCTTCTGGTGTGGGGCAATGCTTGGGGCAATGTGTCCGCGTTGCTCAACGCTGAGAGCACCGCCGCCGCGGGCGCGTTCACGAGCGAATACGACACGCCTCCGCGGTAGCTCCCGGTGTCGGTCTCGAACTGCATCGGGCGCGCGACGACCTCCCCGGCAAGCAACGCCTCGCGCTCGCTCAGGCTCAGCGCTTGGCTAACCGTTCGCGGCGCGGCCTGCGCGGGCGCGCTGAGCAGCGCTACGAAACCAATGGCAGTCAGCCAACTCGAGGTCTGCATCGTGCTCTCTCCTGATTCGGACTTCGCGAGATTCGGAAGTCGGTGACCCGTGCACGGAACTAGCAAGACTCAAGCCGAAGGCCGCCGAGGCTAGCCTGTTTCTGGCGCTTTTGTACAACTGGCGAATTTCTCTTTTAGTTTCGCGGAGGAGGAGCCAGTCCCCTCGCCCCGAACGTGACCTTTAGATCGAGTCAGGCGTGACATATACGTCCAGCGACCAGGCGCCCGCGTCGCCTCCATAGCCGTCGATTTGGACATAGTAGTCGCCGCTCTCCAACTCCAAGTCGAGAAAGCTGCGGCTCGCCGTCACACCCGCGGCGCAGGCCAGCTGCAACTCCGAGCCCGGGCAAGTCGGACCGCTACGCACGCTGAGCATGGTGTCGTATTTGCTGCCGCCCATGTCGAGCACGACGCGACTCTTCGTCTCGAGCCGCAAGTGGCCCAGCTGATCGGAAGCGCCGTTCTTGGCCTGGTTGCCCACGTCACAGCCGGCGGAAAAGTCCGCATGCTGATTGGCAGTGTTGCCCTTGAAGCGCCCGCCCGTGACGGGGATCTCGAAGGGCGCCGAACAGTCATCGGCAAACGTGACGAGCGTCGCCGGGGTGGCGCGACGAGTGAACGCAGTCAGCGTCGCCGGGCTGCCGAGCGCACTCTCGACGACAGCGCGGTACGTGCCGGCCGGCACGCCATAAGCCTGCGCGCGCACCGGGCTCGTCGAGCCGGTCCCGCACGAAAGGCGCCCCTGCTCGGAACAAGTCGGCGAGGCCAAACTGACCGCGCCCGTGTCATTGGCCGAAATCCGCGACACGAGCAGCACGTCCGAGGCTTCACTCAGCGCGAGCGCGTGGCTCGAATCAGGCGCTCCCGCGAGGCAGCCGAGCTCCACCGTGTCAGCATGATCCGCGAGCGACACGTCGAGCGTTTGGCCGGAGTCGATCGCGGGCGGGTCCGCACAGCCCTGGTCGGCGGGAGGACTGGACGCCGGCGATTCCTCCAGACGTACGTCGACGTCGCCAGGACCGGAAGAGGCCACGCTGAGAAAGTACTGCCCTGCCGGCAGAGCACGCGCAAACAGCGCGGAAGCCGGCGCACCAACGCGACAGGTCAGCTCGTTGCTTGGGCTCTTGCAGCCCGAGTTGCGCAGCGAAAGTTCAGGCACACCGTAGTCATCCAGCGGATTGGCGAACACGCGCACGTCACGCGCCTCGCTGAGCGTGAATGAGTACACGAGTTCCCCGGATTTGACGGACAGGAGCTCGTCCTCGCTCGCATCCGGATCGCAGGCACTGGTCAAATCGGAAGCGCTCTGCGCGAGCACCGCGGTCTGTGAAACGCCCGGCGCAATGGGCAGCGCAGTACCGCACGTCTCGTTCGCCGGCGCGCTGGAAGCGGCGGAAAAGGTCACCGCGAGCGACAAATCCGAGCCCACGGTGCCGGCGACGTACAACGGATAAGTGCCGGGGACGAGACCGTATAAATGTAGGCGCGAGACGCTCCCAAAGCTCGGTGAGCAGCTCACGTCTACCGGGTGATCACACTTGTCGGTCGTGGTCGCGAGTGACACACGCGAATTGCTACCGCGTACGACGACGTCGACGTCTTGAGGGTCCCCCTTCGGTACCTCCAGCGCGACCACGATGTCACCGAGCATTTGGTCTTCACTCGCGGGTGCGCATTTCGTCGGATAGTCGAGCGCGGTTGCCGCCAACGACAGCGAGGTGAAGCCGCTCGCGTCAATCTTCAACGCTTGAGAGCACACGTCGTGCGCAGGTGTAACGCAGTCGGACTCGTCGACGGTGCCGTCGCAATTGTCATCCTTGTCGTTCTTGCACACCTCCTTGGCGTCACTATTTACGCTCGGGTCCGTGTCGTCGCAGTCCCCTCCACCCTCGCAATTCCAGACGGCATCGCCATCGCCATCGGCATCGCGCGGCGTACGAGTGCAGGAGTGCGTCTTTTCGACGCAGGTGTCGATCGTACAGGGGTCCGAGTCCGCACAAGAGATCGGAGGTCCCGCCAAGCAGCCAAGCTTTGGATCGCACGTCTCATCACCGTTGCAATACACCTCATCGGCGCATTGGCTGTCGTCCGGCAGGTGCCGACACCGCTGCAGCTCTTGGTCACAGCGGTCGGTCGTGCACGAGATGTCGTCGCCGCATTGGGAATCGTCAGCGCAAGGTCCGCCCAAGGTGGGATCGCCCGCGTCGTCGCCCACGTTCAGACCACCGTCGGTGTCGGACGCACCCGCAGCTCCCGCTTCACTACCTGCGTCTACATGGAACGGACTGTGGACCGAACCGCTGCCGCACGCGGAAATGATGCCGGAGAGCCCTAGGACCAAGAGAGGGAGCGCAAGCACGGACGTGAGCAGGTCGCGCCGTCGCGAAGTCCCTTGAATGATGCCTCGAGATCCGTTTCGCACCTGACTCCTTGCCGAACGATAGTACGCGGTAGCCGCCGAGTCCCGCTTCGTTCTATGATTGTGATTACCGTGTCGAAAGATCGCCTGACGCGACATGAGTTGAGCTGGCTGCTCGCCCAAGAGGCGCGCGGGGCCGCGCACGCCCTTCGCGAAGGCGTTACCCAGTTGAAGCAGCCCGTGCCGGCGGCCAAGCCCGGTCCGGAGATCAAGATCGTTCCCGCGGCCGGCGAATCGCTGCCCCCCGTCGAAACCAATCTCGACGCGCTCGAAGACGCGATCAACATGTTGAGCGCGCTCAACTCGGGCGCCCGCGGAAAAAAACGCCGTGGGCGTATCGATCTCGCTGCGCTCCTCTACGAGGTCGCGCCGAACGCGCGAATCGCCATCGAGCCGGGAGCCGGGACCGAGGTCAACGGCGAAGAGTCGGACATGCGACGCATGTTCCACATGCTCGTGAACCAGGACAACGGGCAAGGTGGGCCGTCCGAAGTAGAAATCCGTCGTCAGGGCGAGTGGGTCAAGATCGCCGTACAGCTCGGCCCGGACACCGCCGCAGCCGACGACGTGGAACGCCGCTGGCTGAGTCGGATGGCCACGCGCTACGGCGGTCGCGTCGAGCTCGAAGGCGGCACACAATCGATATTCTTACCCGCCGACGGCGCCAGCGATCAGCGTGAAGTGGCCGAGCTGCGCAAAGAGCTCGAGCAAGCGCAGCAACTCGGTGAAGCGTACGCTCGTGAGCTCGCCGCTGTCGTCACCGCGGGCGATTTGCGCAGTGATATTCCACCCACTGCGCCGCCCGAAACCGGCGTCGATCGCCTGGAGCTGCTGCAAAACACGGCATCCGCGCTGCAACGCGTGCTGCGCCATTGGCTGGACGGCCTGCGCGCGGACACCGCCGAGCTGCAAAAGCAATTGGGGGAACAAGCGCCGCTCGCGCAAAGCTTCGCTCGTCGCATGGCGGTCGGTGCCGAGCTACTGGGTGATCTGGGCCTGCTCACCGAGTGTGACTTGACCGAGCCGGTGCGCCGGGTGGACGTGAGCGAGCTTTCGCGCGACGCCCTGCAAACGGTCGCGACCCGCGCTGCACGTCACGGCGTGAGCTTGACTCCGCGCGTGCCCGAGCACGCTCTCTTCGAGAGCAAGACCTCGGAGCTGCGCGTGTTGCTACGCGCATTGCTGCATCACGCCATTGCTGCCACGCCACGCGGTGGTGAAGTGTCGCTCGCGATCGTCCCGACGGAAATGGGCATGATGCTGAGCGTCGAAGACGGAGGTCCCGTGGTGCCCGAGGCCTCGCGCACCGCCGTGATTCAACACCGCACCGATCCCGCAAGTTTCGGCCGTCCCGCTGGCGTCTCCCTGCTCGTCGCCGACGTCATCGGCGGTGTTCTGGGGAGCGGGGCCGCGATGCGCGAGGGGAGCGCGGGCCGGACGGAAGTCTGGATCGTGCTGCGGAATCGTCCGGATTGAACAGCGCCCGCGCGCCCACCGACGGGAGTGGGACAAGCGGAAATCGCCGCGATTGAGCAGTGCTAGCTTGAGCGAGCGAACTTGGGTTATGCTGACCTGCAATGCGCATTCTCGTCGTTGAGGACCAGGACTCGATCCGCCGCATGATCGAGGCGTTGGTACAAGCGCGCGGTTATGACGTAACCGCAGTCGCCTCGGGAACCAAGGCCCTCGACGTGGCCATGACCAACCCGCCGCACTTGGTCCTGCTGGACCTCAATCTGCCAGGCCAATTCGACGGTTTCGAGGTTTGCCGCCGGCTGCGCGCGGACCCACAAACTGCCAGCATCCCGGTCGTCATCATCAGCGCGCTCGACGATCAAGAGTCACGCAACCGGGCGACGGAAGCCGGCGCGACGTCGTACTATACCAAGCCCTTCAGTCCGATCGCCCTACTCAAGGAAATCGAGCGACTGAAGAACTTGACCGGCGCGAGTTGACCCGCGCTCAATCAAAGCAATCGCAATAGCGATTTGGCGCGTTCCTCGGCTGCGGCAACGAGCCCGCGCGACTCGATGCTCGGGATCCTCAGCACCTCGCACAGCTCGTCGATGATCTGCTTCTCTCTTTGATCCTGCTCGCCATCGACGAAGCTGAGCAGGACTGCGTGCTGCAAGAGCAAGCGTCGTGCGTCGGCGCTCAGGTCGTGCAGCGGGACGTCACTGAGCTTTTTCGGGTCGCGCGCGAACATGCGAACTTCATGCGCTTCACTCGGTGTGGCTTCGAAGGCCTGAAGCAGCGCTTCGAGCACTTCTTTTTCCTCCCCTGCCATGCGACCGTCAGCCCACGCCACGGTGACGAGCCCTTTCAGAATCGCCAAGTTCTGAATGTGCATTGCCTTCGAAGCTGCCAGATCTCGCCTAGCGGATCAAGGCCGCGAACGGCGCGGGGGTCAGGTCCAGCTCGGCCATTTCTTTGATGGCGCGGCACAGGCCGGCGTTCACATCAGGTACAGCGACCTGAAAGCTGCTCAAGAGCTCGTTCACGTCGCTCTTTTTCGATTCCACGATCGAAACCGCCGGAGAAAGCGGCGCAACTTCCGGCATGAGCTCGGTGAAGTCCTCTTGCTGCGCGGTCTCGGCTGGCGCGGCGTACGACAGAGTGCTGGCCGCAACGCTCATCTCGGCGATCTGCTCAGGCGCGAGGATCGGCAGCTGCGTGGCAAGTGAGCCGAGCGTCGGAGTCTCGGGGAGCGGCTCGCAGTCGCTGATCGGCTTTGGCAGCAGGTCGAGCAACGGGCGAAGGGTTTTGCGCAGCATCACGGGCTCGGGCCGAGTGCGCGCTTCCGGCGGCAGTTCGAGCAAGGGCGGTTCGCTGCTCACTTCGCTGTTCATGATGGTCACCGGTTCGACTTCGACCGCGCGCATCACCGTCGGGGCTGCGCTCGAATCGACCGCGTCGGTCGCTTCGGGCTCGAATTCGACGTCGACATCCAGCAGAAATTCCGGCTCGGTCCCCACAGATTCCGGCTCGGCCTCGGCCACAGGTGGCGGCGCGGTCACGGGCTGAACGGCGAGCGCCCAGGTCAACGCGTCACTCTCGACGAATTGCGGAGGCGCGGGTAGTTCGTCGCACAGCGCGCTGACGACACCGTCGAGATGGCTCTCGAAGATCACGGACGCCTCGACTGGTGGCGCTGCCATCACGGGCACCATCCGCGCGGGGGTTTCCAAATCCTGCTCCAGGTCGAGCTCCGGTTCGATTTCTGGGTTGGGTTCGCGCGGAGCGACGGACAGCGGCGCGGCAGGCGACGGAGCCGGCTCGAACACCGGCAGGGCTGGCGGCGAGAGGGTCATCGGCACGGCAATGGCCGGCATGACAGGCCGAAGGAACATCGCTGGCTCGACACCCAATGGCGCGACCGGAGGCGCGACGATCGCTGGCTCGACATTCATCACTAGCTCGACCGGAGGCGCGGCAATTGCCGGCTCGGCCGGGGGCGCGATGATCGCCGGTGCAGGCGCAGCATTCGCGGGCTCTGCGGGCGGCTCAACCGCGGGCGTTGCCGCGGGCTCAGGCGCTGGGA
>Ga0164307_10000021_pt1 | contig 65205 bp, 57 predicted proteins | sample Whisoiple_243_MG_FD_110214 | JGI IMG/M metagenome (GOLD analysis project Ga0164307, IMG submission 110214) | Soil microbial communities amended with fresh organic matter from upstate New York, USA - Whitman soil sample_243_MG | ecosystem: Environmental > Terrestrial > Soil > Unclassified >...
CGTGCCTAGGACGACTGAAACGACGGGTTAAAACCCTGTCGGCGCAGGCGGGTGGGCCGCAGACGGCCGAATTTTTGGATTTTCTGACAGGAGGAAGCGCATGGCTGGCAAAAGGTTGACGAAAGCTCAGGTGATCGCCGAGCTCGCAAACGCATCGGATTTGGACAAGAAGAGCGTGGGTCGCGTGTTCGAAGGGCTGCAAGAGCTCATCCGCAAGCAACTCTCGGCTCGTGGCCCCGGCGAGTTCGTCGTTCCGGGCTTGGTGAAGCTCCGCGTGGTGAAGAAGCCGGCGACCAAAGAGCGCCAAGGCATCAACCCGTTCACCAAAGAGCCGATCACGATCCCGGCGAAGCCCGCGAGCAAGAAGGTTCGCGCGACGGCTCTCAAGAACCTCAAAGATCTGGTTCAGTGAGTCATCGGCCGCGCTTCGGCGCGGCTTCGATCACCCGTTAGCGCCGATCACTCGGCACGGCAGTCCCCGACTTCGCAAGGAGTTCGGGGACGAGTCGTTTTGTGGCCCTTGCTGCGCGAAGATAATGCGGCTCCCCCCTGCGCCGCGTTGTTGTTTACGGCCTGCGGCAAGAGATCTCCCCATCGTTTGCGGGAGATGGCTGAAATTCGACGATTGCCTGATTTCTTGGGGGGTTTTGCACGTCCCAGGCGCGCGCCGGAGCCTCACCCGAGCGCGACTACTGCCGCGCTCGACGGACTTCTGGCGCCGAACCGACTCACCAATAGAACGTGACGCCAGCGCGCAGGATACCGCCGGACGTATCACTGGCGAGCAGCGCCTTGCTGTCGACGAAATGGGCGGAGTGATCCTCGGGCCGGTCGCTATGGCCGCGAAGGAAACCAGAGAAGTCCGCACCGATCGCAAATAGCGGCGTGACGCGGATCTCGAGGCCCAACCCCAAGTGCCCACCGAAATACGAGAAGTACTCGTCGCTGCGATCGTAATACACCTCGTCACCCGATCTCCGCGTCGAGTTCAAATACGCGCGACTGAAGTCGATGCCGCCGAGCGCGTAGACTTGAACCACGTTGCGCGGGTTGAAGAAAAACAGCGTATTGAGCGAGAACGCATTTTCGCTGCGAAAGAATCCGTCGTGCTCGACGCCCCGCACGAAGTCGAAGCTGCCTTCGAACGCCAGCGCAGGGAGTGGGCGAAAGCGAAACCCGAAACCCGCGCCGCCCATCGCGCCGCTATCGTCCAGATGGTCCGCGAGGAACGCTCCGTCGAGATGCAGATTGAACCCCCACTTGCGTGCGCGGTGCTTCTTCTTCGCCTTCTTCGGTGGCGGCGGTGGGGGCGGGGGCGGGTAGAAATAGACGGGGCCTGGATAAAACCCAGGCGGGTAGTTCGGAGGAACCGACGGATTGGCCGCCGGCGGTGGCGGAGGTGCCGCGGGCTGCGCCGGCTCAACGGCCGGCGGCGCCGAAGCTCCGTTCTCGTCGCAGAACCAACCGTCCGGGCACTCTTCGCGCGCCGACGCGAGCAGCGGAAGCAGCAACACGGTCGCGAAGGACAGAACGAACACGACACAACGCGGCATCCAGCAGGTTCTCCTCGAGTCGAGCGGCTCCCTGAGCGAGCAATAGCAACCTCAGTGCCAGCCTGCGGACCGCTAAACCCGCCGACAAATCCCCTGTGAAATCGGGTGCGTTAAGATCCGATTACAGGGGCTGTGGCACCGTCGGCTCACAACTGTAGCCGGCTTTTCGCATCGGGGCTTGCGTTCTCTGACGCCAGGCGAACGAAATCGCACTACACCCAGCGGCGACATTCATGGCTGCGGTCATTCTCAAGGCAGGTCACGTACAGCCCGTATGGGCGGGACACCCCTGGGTATTCGCGCAGGCGATCGAGCGCATCGAAGGCGGGGCGACTGCCGGCGACGAGATCTTGGTCCGCGACGGACGAGGGAACACGCTCGGCCGCGGCTTGTATTCGCCGGGGTCAGCCATCCCGGTGCGGCTGTTCACGCGTGACGCGACGACCGCGATCGACGGCGCCTTGTTCGCGTCGCGCATCGAACGCGCGATTGCGCGGCGCCACACGCTCGGTCTGCCCTCGGCGACGACGAACGCGGTGCGCTTGGTGCACGCCGAGGGCGACGATTTGCCCGGCCTGGTCGTCGATCAGTTGGGCGACGTCGTAGCCGTACAATTGGGCACGATCGGCCTGAAGCGCCGCGAAGGCGTGATCCTGGACCTGCTCTCCAAGTTGCTGAAACCGCGCGCGATCATCGATCGCACCCCGCTGACGCACGCCAAGACGGAGGGCTTCAGCCCGACTCACGGCGTGGTGCGCGGCGACAGCACGATCGACGCTTTCGAATTTTCGGAGCGCGGACTGAAGTTCAAAATCCCGTTCTCACTCGGGCACAAGACCGGGTTTTACGTCGATCAACGGCCTTTGCGCGCGCGCATCGAAGAGCTCTCACGCGGTCTGCGTGTGCTCGATACCTATAGCTTCGTGGGCGCCGTCGCCCTATCTGCCGCGCGTGGCGGCGCGCGTGAAGTGCACGCGGTGGACGCCAGCGCGCTCGCGCTCGAGATCGGCGCCGAGTGCGCCGCGCTCAACGGCCTCGGTGAGCGCGTGAGCTTCGATCGCGCGGATGCCGTCGAGGTGCTGAACCAAGCCGGACGCCAAGGCGGCTACGATTTGGTGATCTGCGACCCGCCGAAGCTCGCGCCTTCACGCGCAGCCAGAATGCGAGCGCTGGAGAACATGCGCAAGTTGGCCGCGAGTGGTTGTCGCGCCACGCGCCCAGGCGGCATGCTCGTCGTTTGCTCCTGCTCGGCGGCGATCGGTCTCAATGAATTGACGCGCGCCGTCGCCCTCGGCGCGCGCGATGTGGGCGCGCATGCCTTGGTCTTGGAGCGCTTCTTCCAAGGGCCGGATCATCCGGTGCCTGCGGCGTTCCCCGAAGGCCTGTATTTGTGCTCCTTGCTCGTGGAAGTCGTACCTGGTTGAAACATGCTGCCGATTAGCGCGCTCCCTCCGTTGGTGCCGAACCGCTTGCGCGGTCTGCTGTTCGATCTCGACGACACGTTGCTCGATCACAGTCGTCTGAGTGAGGCGGCGTATTCTGCGCTCTTTCGGCTACGCGAAGCGGGCTTCGAGTGTTACGCGGTGACCGGCCGCCCTGCGGGCTGGGCGGCGGTGATCGTCAATCAGTGGCCGATTCAAGGCGCGATCGCGGAGAACGGCGCGATCGCGTTCTTCAGCGACGAGGACGGGCTGCACGCGCTCGATCCCGTACCTTCGCCCGAGCGACGCAGGCGTCAACGGCTGCTCTCCGATTTGTGCATCGAGATTCAAAACGAATTTCCGGAGCTGGTTCCGTCCGACGATGTCTTCCTCCGCCGCACCGACTTCACGTACGACATTGGTGAACATCAGTTGGTGCCGAGGGACCGCGTGGCCGAGCTGCGTCGCTTCGCGGAAGCGCGCGGCGCGAGCACGCTGGCCTCGAGCGTGCATGCGCACGTGAGCTTCGACCGTACCGACAAAGCTGCGGGCGTGGTGCACTTGATCAACGCCCTGAGCGGGCTCGACCCGACCGCCATCCTCTCGAGGTACGCTTTCATTGGTGACAGTGAGAACGACGCCAGCTGCTTCGCCGCGTTCCGGCACAGCATCGGCGTGCGCAATTTGAGCGGTCGCCCGACAGTGGCGCCGCGCTTCATCACGACGCACGAACGCGGCAGGGGCTTCGTCGAGGCCGCGCAAGCGCTGATAACCGCTGGCGCGAGCCCAGACCCGCGCTGAACACACGACTCCCCAGCGCTCGAGCACTCGACTGCCGCAGAGACATGCTACAAAGCCGCTGCCCATGACTACCGAGAGTGAGCTCGCTTCCACCGGCCAGACCTACCTCTACCCGAACTACCGTCAGCCACCGTTCGTTTTCGTACGCGGTGAGGGTTCGTCCCTGTTCGACGCCTCGGGCAAACGTTACCTCGATCTGTATGCCGGCATCGCGGTGAGCACGCTCGGCCATGCGCATCCCAAACTCACCGCTGCCATCGCTACGCAAGCCGGCAAGCTGCTGCACGTCTCGAACTACTTTTACAACGACCCCAACGTGCGCCTGGCGGAGAGACTCTGCCGCCTGACGGAGATGGATCGCGCGTTCTTCTGCAACTCGGGCACCGAGGCCATCGAAGCGACACTCAAGCTCGCGCGTCGCTACTTTCACGCGCAGGGGCAAACGTCTCGTCAACGCATCATCGCGTTTCACAACTCGTTCCACGGTCGCACGCTGGGAGCGCTCGCTGCGACCGGACAAGACAAGTACAAGGACGGCTTCGGACCGCTGCCCGGCGTGACCCACGTGGGTTATGGAGATCTCGAGGCCGTGCGCGCCGCGATGGGCCCGGACGTCGCCGGAATCTTGGTCGAGCCCGTACAGGGCGAGGGTGGCGTGCTGCCCGCTCCCGCTGGTTTTTTGCGCGACTTGCGCGCGCTCGCCAGCAGCGCAGGCGCGCTACTCTTGGCGGACGAAGTTCAGACCGGAGTCGGTCGCACCGGCAAGTTCCTCGCCTTCCAGCACGAGGGCATTCAGCCGGACGCGATCGCGCTGGCCAAAGCGCTCGGCGGTGGCGTGCCGATCGGTGCGATGGTGTGCAAGAAGTTCCTGCAAGAGGCGCTGCCTCCTGGAAGCCATGGCTCCACGTTCGGTGGCAACCCGCTGGCCTCGGCCGCCGCCATGGCCGTGCTCGATGTGCTCGAGCACGACGGCCTAATGGCACAAGTCGTCCAGCGCGGTGAAGAGCTCGCTCAATTGCTGGCAAAGACCGCGAGCAAGTTCCCCAAGCTGGTCGAGTGTGCGCGCGGGCGGGGTTTGCTTCAGGCCCTCGTGCTGCGTGAAGGCGTCGATGCGCGCAAGGTGATGACCAGCTTGCAGGAATCGGGCGTGTTGTTGACGATCGCCGGCGGACAAGCCTTGCGCTTTTCTCCGCCACTGGTCATCAGCCGGGCAGAACTAGAAGAGGGCGTAGCTTTGGTGGAACGCGCACTCTCCGCCTACGCCTGAGCTTTCCCCGAGCTTTCCTTGGTCGAACCAACGACAATCGAGAATCGATCCAGTAGCGAGCGCGACGCGCTGGTCGCGTGCGCGACCTGTGGCACCCCGGTCGATCCGCTGCGCGCTGCTCGCGTGGCGCACGTTCGCGAGCGATTTCGTTATTTTTGCAGCGGAGCGTGCCGCGATCGCTACGACATGAACGCGACGGGCACTCCGTTGCCGGTTCCGCGTAGCGATCATGAAGATCTGCTGGGTCGCGTCCGCGCTGCCGCGAGCAGCCCGAGCGAAGCTCCTGCCAGCCCAGAGTCTCAACTTCAGTCTCAAGTTCAGGGCGCGAAGGCGATCGCGCTCATCGCGCGCACCGACCTGATCGAGGAGCGCAACGCCGGGCCCGAACGGCTCTCCTTCGACTACGAGCCGGATGTGCCGCCGCAATCGGCACCACTGACGGATCGCGACCCGGAAGCGCCGGCGGTCGACGTAGGTGGCATCTTGCTGCTGCTCGCGGTGCTGGGCTCCGTGCTGTCAATCGCCTTGATTTTGGCGGGGGACTCGTCGATCGCGGAGGCGGCACGGCTGACCGTGATGATGGTCGCAGCGCTTTCCTTGGCGGCAGAATCGCTGATGGGCGCACGGCAGCCCACCGAACTGCACCCAGCAGCGCTGCTCGCCGCGCCGCTCGCTGGCAGCGCGCTTGCGCTCGGCGCTCGTCTGCTCTCGGAACCTCACACCGGCAGCGCGATCACGGTCGCCTCCGTGGTGATCGCCGGCAGCGCCGCGAGCGCGGCTGCCATGCGCCGCGCTCGCCGACCGATCGACGCCCAACGTCGACTGATCGAGCTGGAGCTCGACAAACCTTGTCAACGGATCGTCGCCGACGAGCTCGTCGCCGCGCGCGCCAGTGATCTGCGGCCCGGTGAAGAAATCGTCGTCGAGAGCGGCGAATCGATGCCCGTCGATGCCACGATCACCGCCGGGAGCGCCGAAGTTTTACCCTGGTTGGGCGCCACGGCACCGACCACGCGCGTCGAGGGTGACGCGATCGTCGCAGGTGCACAGGTCGAAAGCGGGCGGCTGAGAGCGGTCGTCGGCTGGGCCGGCTTCGATCGTGCGTTCATGCGCCTGACCAACGACCCCAGGCGACGCGCAGACGTGTATGCGCCGATGGCGCGCCTGGGTCGTCTGATTGCCGAACGCATCGCGCCGTTCGTGGCAGGCTTTGCCGCGCTGGCGGCCTACGCCGGCAATAGCGACAACCTGCAATTTTTGCTTCTGGCCGTGGGCGTGCTGGGTGCGATCGCGCAACCCGGGGTAGCTGAGATCGGCGGACTGCACGTCGCGCGCGGCGTGCTCGACTCGCTGCGGCGTGGAATCGTGTTTCGAACTGCGAGTGGCTTCGAACGCGCGGGGGCCGTCACCGCGACTGCATTCTCGGCGCGTGGCACCCTGCTCCTGGGTGAACCAGAGGTCGCGAACATCGAGGCTTTCGGCGCCTTGAGCGCGGAGCAGGTCCTCGCGCTGGTCTCGGGCGCGGAGAGCGGCGAAAGCCACCCGGTGGCGACCGCAGTCATGCGGGCGGCGCGCGCGCGCAGCGTACGCCCGGATGGCGTGCGCAGCCCGAGTATTCAGCCGGGATTGGGCGTGACCGCGGTTGCCGCCAACGGCCAGGGCTTGGTCGTCGGCACGCGCGGTTTGATGCTGCGCGAACGCATCAGCGTCGCCTCCGCGGAAGCGCGCATCACCGATCTCGAGACCATGGGGCGCAGCGTGCTCTTGGTGGCACTCGGTGGGCGACTGGTCGGCTTGGTCGGTCTACAAGATGGCTTGCGCCCGGGCGCGCGCGCGGCGGTTCAACATCTGTTGGACGTCAGCGTCGAGCCAGTGTTGCTCTCCGGCGACGCGCGCGAAACCTGTGAAGCGATCGGCCGCGCTCTCGACATCGATCATCTGCGCCCCGAGATCCCCCCCAACGAACGCGGAGACGAAATTCGGCGGCTCGCCGACAGCGGAGCCGTGGTGGCCGTCGTCGGGCGCAGTCCGGCCGACGACAGCGCGTTGGCCGCCGCGGACGTCTCGATCGCGCTCGCTGCCGCGGGCTCGAGTACGGCGGAGTGGACGGTCCAGCTTGCTTCCGACGACGTCCGCGACGCTGCATATGCCGTCCGCTTGGCACACGACACGCGCCGTGAAGCTCGCTTGGGCTTGGCATTGACGCTCGCGCCAGCTTTGATCGGCGCGCTGCTCGCGACCCTCAACCTGTTGCCCGTCGCCCTGGCCCCCCTGTTTGCGTTGCTGGGCACGCTCGCGGCTCTGGTCCGCGCGCGCCTTTGACGATCCGCGCGGTCGAGAGCTGACCGCCTGGCCGGGCTCACCCAATCGAGGGCCAAGACGCGATTTGCGCGCAAGCCATTGATTTCAATTGAGTTCCATCGCCAGCGCTGGGCTCTTGACCGGCCGAGCCACGAGGGGGACAGTTGTGCAGTGAAAAGCGGGGAAACCCACAGCCCGCACGGCGGCAAGAAATTGAAGGCACCTGACGCCGAACGTCTGCGCGCAGACCTCGAGGCGTACATGACGCGCCGCGGCCTGCGCTCGACCGAGCAACGGCGCGTCATCATCGATACCTTCTTTGGCGCCACCGATCACATCACGATCGACACCTTGCTGCGCGAGGTGCGCGCGGTCGACTCACGGGTCGGCTACGCGACCGTCTATCGCACCATGAAGCTTTTGACCGAGAGCGGCGTGGTGCAAGAGCACAAGTTCGGCGATGGCTTCACCCGCTACGAGCTCGCAGACGAAGCCGCACACCACGATCATTTGATCTGTATGGAGTGCGGGAAAATTACCGAATTCGAAGAGGAAGCGATCGAAGAGCTGCAAGCGAAGATCGCCAAACGCCACGGATTTTTGGTGCGCGCGCACAAACACGAGATGTACGGCGTGTGCTCCGAGTGCCAAGCCAAAGCACGCGTCGGACGGCGCTGATTGCGCGCACGCTTCGGCGTGCGCTGCCCCGTCCAATCAATCGTTACGGCTGCAGGACCCGGCGATCGGTCACGATGAGCTGACTCACGACGTCCCCGTTGGTGACCGGAAGCTCACCCAAGAGCTGAAAGTCGAACACGACCACCAGCGCCTGTGCCGGCGGACAGAAGTCCGGCAACGTCGCATCGTAGAAGCCGCTGCCATAGCCCAGCCGGTGCCCGTCAGCCGCGACGGCCAGCGCTGGAACGACCAAGAGCTGAATTTCTCCGCGTTCTGCACGCGGAGCGGTGCGCGGCGGCTCGAAGAAACGTTGCCCGCGGTCCGCCAGCTCCGATGCGTCTTGCACTCGAGCAAAGCCGGTGCTGAAACCGGTGGCGGTCGGCTCCAGATACGGAAAATAGGCGCGCTTGCCCGCGCTCAGCGCCGCCGCCAGCAACGGTCGCACATCGACCTCACGTCGCTCGATCATGGGCCAAAACAAGCCGACACCTTGCGCCGCAGCAAATTGGGGCTGCGCCAAGACGCTCGCCACGATGCGTTCGGAGGCTTGCGCCAGCACGTTCTCGGGGTGCGCCGCGCGCAGGCCACGCATCCGCATGCGAAGCTGCTTTTTCGCGCGGTATTTGAGATCGGCGAGCGTCTCGGCGTCGAACAGGTCCACGCGGCGATTCTTAGCAGATGCTGGACGACGTGCGGGCCACTTTGCCCCACCCCGATGGTCGTGCGCCAAACGCACGACAAGTCGATGCGCGAAGAACGAATTGTCGATAGGCTGCGCCGAAAGTGAAGGTTGGTTTCGTCGTTCCCGCATATCAGGCGGAAAAAAGCGTCGCCGCGGTAGTTCGTGGCTTGTTCGAAGCGCTCGCCTCGGAAGGTTCGGCGCCGCTCGTGCTGGTGGTCGATGACGGTTCGACCGACGGCACGAGCGCTGCAGCGAGCGCTGCCGGTGCGCGCCTCGTGCGTCACGCCCAGAACCTAGGCAAGGGCTGCGCATTGCGTACCGGCTTCGGTGCGCTGATCGAGAGCGGCGCCGACGCGGCGGTTTGCGTCGACGCGGACGGGCAACACCCGCCCGAAGAAGCCGTGCGTTTGGCCCACGATCCCGCGCCGCGCAGCGCGCTGGTGCTCGGCGTACGGGATCTCGTGCGGGATGGGGCCCCGCCCGCAAACGTCTTTTCGAATCGCTTCTCCAATCGATTCCTGTCGTTTGCGCTCGGACGCACGCTGTCCGACACGCAATGCGGGTTGCGCCGCTACCCGCTGCCGGAAACGCTAGCGCTGGGCGGTCGCGCCGAAGGCTACGGCTACGAAGCCGAGCTGATCTTGCGCGCGGCGCTGCTCGGCTGGAACATCGTCGAAACACCGGTCCGCGTGATCTATCCTCCGGAGGGCGAACGCGTGACGCATTTCCACAGCGTGCGCGATCCGGCGAAGATCGTGTATCGCGTGCTGTTCACGCTCGCGAGCGCGCCCAGGCAGAAACGATGAGCTTTGCTCGACGCCACGCGGGAAAGCTGACGCTGCTCGCGTTGTTTGCTGGCATCTCGGCCGCACATCTTGCCATCAATGTTCGGGCACGTGTCAGCCCGCCGCCGATCGCCGAACCACAGGGCGAAGCGAGCCGGCGCTCACCGACCCTGCGCCGCTTCGGCGATTCGTACGCGCTCGACCGCGGCAAGCTGCTGGAGGTTGGCCTACGCGGCACACCGCAGCAAATTGGCTTCCAGCATGCCCGGCTGCTCTATCCGGAGATGGTCGCCAACGAGGGAATCTTGCTGCGCCGCTTCGAAGAGCAAGTGCCGAACAGCTTCGCGCGCCGGCTCCTCCTGGATCTCGCGGAGCTGCGCTATGCCCACGTCGATCGCGGTATGAGCATTTCGCGGCGGGAAGAGATTGCGGCCGGCGCGCGCGGGTTTCAACCCGACCCATATGCCGGCCTGTTCCCGACGTATCAGCGGTTCGTGTATTTGAACGCGCTCTACGACATGGCGCTGTCGTTCGAGCATTCGCCGTTGATCGGCTGTACGACGGTCACCCTGGGCGGAGACGAGCTCGAGGGTGGCGGCGGGATTCTGGCTCGCGCCTTCGACTTCGAAGTCGACGAAGTGTTCGATCGCCACAAGGCCGTCTTCCTCGTACGCGAGGAAGGAAAGTTTGCCTTCGCGTCGGTGGCCTGGCCAGGCCTCGTGGGCGTTGTGAGCGGCATGAACGAAAACGGGGTTGCGGTGGTCGTGCACGGCGCGCGCGGTGGCACGCCGGCAGCCGAAGGCGAGCCGGTCGTACACGCGCTGAGGCGTGTGCTCGGAACCGCGCGCGACACCGAAGAAGCGTTGCGAGCGCTCTCGGAGCAACCTGCGATGGTCAGCCACATCGTGATTTTGAATGACGAGCGCGGGCGCGCCGCGGTCGTCGAGCGCGTGCCGGGCAAGGCGAATTTCGTGCGTTTTTTGCCGAGCAAGGCCGCAACCACCAATCACTTCGAAGGCCCCAACGCGGAAGACCCCAAAAACCTGGCGGTGCGCGAAAAGACGTCGACCTTGCCTCGCCGCAGTCGCGCAGATGAACTCCTGGCCCGCTTGCCTGCTCGGCTCTCGGCGAGCGACGCGGTGAACGACGCGATCGCGCTCTTGCGCGATCGCAAGGGCCCCGGTGAGCGAGAGCTGGCTCTGGGTGATCGCTCTGCGATCAATGCCTTGATCGCGACCCACGGGGTAGTCATGGATACCAAGCAGCGGATCTTGTGGGTGAGCGAGAGTCCGCACCTGCTCGGGCGCTTCGTAGCTTTCGACTTGAAGCGAATGCTTGCCGCAGACTATGACCCCGAGCACCCGAGCGAGCTAGCTGCGAGCTCGGAAGATCCATTGCTCACGAGCGGTGACTATGCTCGCTTCCGTCCGGAGCCCTAATACTACCTAGTCAGTTTCGCTGAGCCGCGTCGTCCGGACGCTCGAGTCCGATCCAAGCTCCGCCGCAGGCCATGCCACAAGCCAACGGCGCCACGGCCAACGCAAACAGAACACCGATCGGTGCGGTCATGAACAACATCACGATCAAACCAGCGAGGGCCAGGCCAGCCGCCAACGCCGGTTCCAACACGCTGTGTGCTGCGCTGGCCCTGGCCACGAGGTAGCCGGCGATTGGAAAGGCGGAGAGCACCGCTGCGCCGAGCAAGATCAGCGGCCCCGAAGAGCGCACGTCCGATTCATCCGCGAGCGAGAAGTCGACGCCGAAGCGATGCCCGAGCACCACCGTCAAAGCCAAAAGCGCGATCACCAAGCCCAGGGTCGTGAATGCACCGATCACGATCCAGCGCACCATCAAGCGGTGATCGACGGGACGCAACGCCGCGCGCAATGCGCGCAGTGACGGTGGATCGGGCACAATCCAATTTTGATGCGAGGGTCGTTCTGGAGCGACGTCGCGCAGCGCGATCCAAGCCCCCAAGCCCATGAACAAGAACAGCGGGATGACCGACACCAGCAGACCGGGCCCGCGCCCCCAGACGATGTGGTCGTACAAGCCGTGAAGGAGAGTGGCGATCAGCCAAGCCAGCGAGAACCAATGCCCGCGCCGGTTCGGTCCTCGCGCACCCAACGCGTAACCCCACACGCCCGCGAAAAAGAGCTGCGCAGGAACGCTGACCAGCGCGCGCAACACGGTGACTCCACCCGGCGTGCCGAGCAGCACCGCCATCAGCCCTTTGATCGCCGAAAATCCGGCACCGGCAGCGCTCGCGTAGCCCACGCCCAAGCGCGAATCGACGATGCGACGACTGCGATAGAGCGGCCAGACGACGCTGACTTTGACGCCCTCCTCGAGCGGCGCCGCGAGCAAGAAGGTGGCCAAGAGGGCACCTCCGACGCCGCTCGTCGCGACGTCCAAAGACAAACCGGTATACGAGAGCACGATGTGCTCGAAGTAGGCAGCGAACAGGGCCGCCACTGCTCCGCCTGCCGCCATCGCGATCGTCAAACGCCGTGAGACGTGGCCGAGCACGCTCACCCGCCGCCACACCAAGTAGCCGAGCCCGAGTGGAAATAGGACGAGCAGCGGCGCTGCTAACGCGAGCATGACCTCACCGCGGCTGCGCGTTCCTCACACGCCATCAGATATGCAAACCGAGCACCAGGCTGAGCATGCCGCCCGCGCCAATGCCTGAACCGTCTTGCGTGTACACGCTCAGCGAAGAGGCTGCACCGGGCGGTAGCGGAACTGGATTCGACGCGGAACGACTCAGGAACAACAGATCACCGCTCAGGTTGGCTCCAACGGAAAATGTGTTGCTCAAGTACACGTCGAGACCAGCCGAACCGCGTACGTCGACACCGTGCGCGCTGGGCTCGAGCGGTTTCACCGCATCGGACTTGAAGCCTCCGAGCGACGCGTAGCCCGCGCCGAGCGAGAAGTAGGGCTCGATGCGCCCGAGCGGAAAATGCATGCCCGCTTCGGCACCCAGCGTCCACAGCTGCCAGTCGGAGAAATTGCCGAAGCGAAAGCGCGCACCGAAAGTAAACGCCAAGAGCCGCGCGCCGATGCCGGCGCCGTAACCCATCCCGAGTCCCTTGGAGTCGACCACCGAGCCGTCGACCAAGTTGTCTGCCTTGAACGCTTGCAGACCGACGTATTGCGGACCGAGTTCGGCGTTCAACCAGGCGAATTCCAAACCTCGCCCGCTGTCCTCTTTGTCCGCGCGGTCGAGCTCTGCCTCCGTCTGCGCGGTGGGCGTCGCGCTCGCGTTCGGCTCGCTCTGCACCGCGTCGGGAGGTTTGAGGCCGCCTGCCTGCAGGTTCGCTCCCGCGGGTGCGTCCTGAGCCAGCGCTGGAGCAACCTGGCCGAGCAGAGTCACCGATACGCACAAGACTGAAGCGCCGTACTTCATGATCGTGCCGCTGAGCCTAGCATCGCTCACACGAATTGCGGAACACGCTCCAAAAGCGCGGGATCCGACAGCTCGAGGGCAAGCGCCTCGAGGGGCGCTCGCAGCGCACCGCGGTAACGAAGATCCGCCAAATCTTCGAGCAGTGGCACGTCCACGCGCAGGGTGGCGAGGCGCTTGTACAATAGCGCATCCACACGACGCTCCGACAAGCTCTCGGCCAGCGCGGCCGCGCCGCGCACGGGGACGCGCCACGCCGCCCCCGAATCCGGAATGGCCTCGATCGTCCCGTACTCGCGCAACACGGCGGCGGCTGATTTTGCGCCCCAGCGAGGCACCCCGGGGATACCATCGGCGCTGTCGCCGACGAGCGCCAAGTAGTCGGGGATCTGCGCCGGAGTCACGCCGAACTTCGCACTCACCCCCGCTTCGTCGAGCTGCTTCTTGCGCATGCGATCGAGACACACCACGCGCGTGCCGACTACGCACTGCGCGAGGTCTTTGTCGGGCGATGCGATCAACACCTGCGTGACCTCGGGGACTTGCGCAAAGCGCAGCGCCGCCGTCGCGAGCGCATCGTCGGCCTCGAATTCGACCATCGGCCAAACCACGATGCCGAGCGCGGCGCAGACACGCTCGGCGAGCTCGAACTGTCCCCACAAGTCCGGATCGATCCCCTCCCCGGTCTTGTAGCCATCGAAGAGCTGATTTCTGAAAGACTCGATCACGTGGTCGAACGCGACCGCGACGTGGCTCGCGCCCGGCTCACGGAGTAGCGCGAGCATGCTGCGAGCTAGGCCGCGCACTGCCCCGACCTCGAGACCGGTCGAGTTTTTGGCCGAGGGCACCGCGTAAAAGGCACGAAAAAGCTCGTACGTACCGTCGACCAAATACACATTCATGGGGGAATTTCCGTCACAAACCGCGAAACCAAGCGAGAGTAAATCGCCCCCCTTGCGTTCGCGTCCCTAACTTGCGAAAAATGGCGCCCCGCAAAGCTCATTCGCGGTAAACGGCGGTATCCCAATGCGTTCAGTCAAATTCACGTTAGCGCTGGCTTCCTTAGGCGCACTGGTTGCGTTCGCGAGCTGCACGCTCATCACGGACGTCGATCGCAGCAAGATCCCGACCTCCGATGCGTCACCCGGTGAGGCGGGTGAAGGCAACAGCGGCGGCTCCGGCGGCGGCACCGCAGGTCACGGCGGCAATGGCGCCGAAGCGGGCGTGGATGAAAATGCCGGCAGCGGCGGCGACAGCGAGGGCGGTTCCGGCGGAGACAGCGCGGGCGCAGCGGGTGAAGCGGGTAGCTCCGGCGGAAGCACCGCTGGTTCCGGTGGCAGCCATGCGGGCACGGGCGGCGCGACGGCGGGCACGGGCGGCGCAACCGCAGGCACGGGCGGAAATCACGCGGGCACGGGCGGCGCAACCGCAGGCACGGGCGGCAGCGTTGCCGGTTCTGGCGGCAGCGTCGCCGGTTCTGGCGGTAGCGTTGCCGGTTCTGGCGGCAGCGTCGCCGGTTCTGGCGGCAGCACCGCGGGCGGCGACAACGGTGGCAACGGCGGCACCGACAACGGCGGCAACGGCGGCAATAACGGCGGCACTGCCGGCTGATTCAAAGTCGCGGTGCAAATCCAAGCGCCGCCCGAAGGCTTTGCGTCTCGCGTCGAACAGGCGTTGAGCAGTTTCGATTTGCCCGTGAATTCGCGGGCAAAGGAACAACTCATCGCCTACTGCGATCTCGCGCTTACCTGGGGTCAGCGCGTCGATCTGACGGCTGCGCGCAGCGCGGACGAGCTCGTCGATTTGCTGCTGGCCGACGCACTCGCGATCAGCGCGGCCCGTCCCGCGGACTCAGGCGAGCGCTGGTTCGACGTCGGCAGCGGCGTTGGCGCGCCGGGGATCCCCCTCGCGTTGCTGGCTCCGATCAATATGACGTTGGTGGAGCCGCGCACCAAGCGCGTCGCGTTTCTGCGCACGGCGGTCGGTTCGCTCGGGCGTCCGGACATCACGGTCAGCCGTTCGCGCTCGGATGAATTCCTTGCGGCTAGCTGCGACGTCGCAGTCTCGCGCGCCACCTTGCCGCCGCCGGAATGGCTGAAAGAAGGGGCCCGCCTGGCAACGCGCTGCGTCTGGCTTTTGCTGGCCAAGGCGAGCGTACCAAACTTGGACGGTCGAGCGACCCTGGCCGACGTCAGCTATTCATGGCCCCTCACCGGTGCACAACGCCGCGCCGTCTGCGTCACAGCGCAAAGTTCACGTGACGCGATAAAAACCTGAGACCAAAGCAGTCGACTCGTTTCACATCGGTAGCCGTCACATTGCTGATCATCGCCGGTCTGCGCCGCGCAAGAAATGCAAGACGTGATCGATTTCACTACTTTTGCGCGCAAAAATCTCGGCGAACGCGCGGCAACTCCCGTTGACTCACGCTAGCCGAGAGGGGCAAGCTGCGCCCCATGCTGAAAGGCAGCGGCACACGCAAGCTCGGCGGCCGCGACTCATTGCGAGCGTTTCAACGGTTCCTAGGCTGGTCACTGGTCGCTTTGTTCGTCTCGCTATTTCCGAGCCGAGCTCACGCGTACACCTGGATGCTGAAGCATGGCTACGCCAACTGCACGGTGTGTCACGCAGATCCTTCGGGAGGTGAGCTGCTCACTGCTTATGGGCGCGTGCAGAGCGATGAGCTCTTGCGCATGCGCTACGGCAAGTCGAGCGAGAGCGCACAGCGCGAGCTGAAAGCGCCGCGACTCGTGCGCAACACGCTCGAGCTCAAGACGGATGCGCTGTCGGGCGAGGACGACGAGGCCAAGCCCGATGAAGCCAAGCCCGACGAAGCCACGGCCGGCGAAGAAGCCCCGACCGCAGCCCCAACGGCAGAAGCGGCACCCACCAGCGGCGAAGAGGATAGGTACCCCGGTGAATTCCTGTGGGGCCTGATCAAGACTCCGGAGTGGCTGCTGCTCGGCGGCAGCTATCGCCACATGATGGTGATCCGGCCGGGTTCGGAGGCAAAGAACTTCAACACCTTCCCGATGATGGCCGATCTGTACGGGCAAGTGCAGTTCGGGAATTTCCGGGCAGAAGGCAGCCTGGGTGTGGTGCGCGTCGGCGTCGGTTCACCCTACGCGCGCGCTGCGCAGCTCACGACGAATCAAGGCGATCAGTGGAACCTGCTCTCGCGCACACATTGGCTCGGTTACGACTTGGCCGACGGCACGATGACCTTGCGCGCAGGCCACATGAATCTGCCATTCGGCATCCGCATCCCGGAGCACACCATGTGGGTGCGCCAAGCCACACTGACCGATCGCGAATCGGCTCAGCAAGACGGCGTGGCCTTCGCCTACAACGGTGAAAAGCTGCGCGGTGAAGTGATGGGGATCTTGGGCAACTATCAGGTCAACCCCGACAAGTATCGCCAGCGCGGGTACAGCCTGTTTGCGGAGTACCTAGTCGGTGCGCAAACCGGAATCGGCATCAGCTCGATGGTCACCAAAGCCAAGAAGGATCGCATCACCTTGGAGGCGGATCCGCTGCGCCAAGCACACGGCGCCTACGTCCGCTCGGCGTTGACGGAAGACCTCGTGCTGCTCGCCGAGGCCGACGCGCTCCTCACCAGTGACCACGATACCGGCTACGTCGGTTTCGCCCAAGCTGATTACGAAATCATCCGCGGCCTACATTTGATGGCTACGGGTGAAGTTCAGGACCGGGGCTATGATCAACTGATCGGCGGCCCCAAGACCAAGGGCAATGGCAAACCGCAGTTCGGCGTGTGGGGGACGGTCGATTGGTTTTTCTTGCCGCACTGTGAATTCCGCGCCGACGCTTACAGCCGTCAGCAGGACGACTTCACCATCCTCGGCCAATTGCACGTCTTCCTGTGAGCTCCAAGATGAAGCCTGAAAGCAGAGTCCGCTCTTTTCGCGCCCGTGCACTGCAAATCGCGGTCGGCGCGAGCGTCACACTCACCGCCCTCACCTCTCCGCGGGCCGCCCACGCATCATCGAGCTATCCGCCCGAAGTTCAAAAGGCGTTGGATCAACAATTCGGCGGGTCGCATTGCGTGCCGCAATGCATCACGTGCCATCTCACCAACGAAGGCGGCATCGGCACGATGAACGTGTTCGGTAAGAACCTCGAGCGGTACGGAATGTTGCCCCCTTCGAGCCCGAGCCGCGTCGTCACCGCGTTCGACACCTACTTCAAGTCGACTCCGCCGGCTGACGCGCCTCAAGTCGATACCATCTTCGCCAACGGCACCCCGCAGCGAAAGTTCTTCGACAGCGATAGCGACGGCGTGAGTGACTACACGGAGCTGCAGCAGGGCGATTCGCCTTCGATCGCCTTGCCGCGCGGCGTGGACGAGGTGTGCCCGGCAGACGTGATCATGTACGGCTGCTTCGCGCGCGTTGCTGCGGCCCCGCCACCTGCCGATCGTTTCGGATTGTTCTCGGTGGGCCTAGCCGTATTGGGCCTCGCGGCGCTTCGACGCAGCAAGCGACTTCGACGCTCGACATGAGCCGCGCGCTCAGCGCACCTTGAATTCGCTTCGACGTTTCTGTGGGGTACGTCGAGCAAGGGGAACAACATGGGGTCGCTCGAAATTGCATGCTCGAAAACGATGGCAGCGGCGGGTGTCATGCTCGCCCTGTTCGGGGTTGTCTGCACGGCGAACGCTTCGCCCAACTACCCTCCCGAAGTTCAGAAGGCGATGGAGCAACAATTCAAGGGGCAGACTTTTTGTGTGCCTCAGTGCGTTACCTGCCACCTCACCAATGAGGGCGGTTTCCACACGTTGAACGTCTTCGGAAATAATTTGCAGCGGTACGGCCGCTTGCCGTCCGGGAACGCGGGGCAAGTGGTTGGCGCCTTCGACACTTATTTCAAGTCGAACCCGCCGACTGACGCCCCCCAAGTGAACACGGTCTTCGTCGACGGCACGTCGCGCCCATTCTTCGATAGCGACCAAGACGGCATCAGCGACTACACCGAGTTGCAAAACTCCGACTCGCCATCGTTGGCACTGCCGCGCGGTGAAAAAGAGTTTTGCCCCGACATCCTGTACGGGTGCTTCGCGCGGGTGGCCCCCGCGCGTCCCCCTGCTGACCGCCTCGGACTGATCTCCTTCGGCGCGGCGCTGCTCGGCCTGGCAGCCCTTCGAAAGCTGAAACGCGCCCCCCGCGCGAATTAGGCTCACGGTCCAGCGGCGAAACATCGTATTTCCAAGCGGTTACCGACGCCAGCGTAGAGTTCGAACTGAACCTTGTGTCATAGTTACCCAGTTGACACTGACATCTGGCCGCAAAAAACTATGATTTCACTCGGATTTTTTCGATGACAGTCATGGCCCCGGAAGCGAAATCGAATACTCGCCGAACTGAAGGCGTTCGTGTGAAAGGACGCGCGGCGCGCGTCGTCTCCGACGTATTGATCGCCACGGCAGAAGAGTTGAGTCGAGTCGGATACTCCGCGTTGCGGGTCGAAGACGTCGCCGCGCGCTCGGGCGTGAACAAGACCACGATCTACCGACGCTGGCCGACGAAGCCAGACTTGATCGGTGCTGCGCTGCGCGCCGTGTGGGAATCGCCGGAGGTACCCGACACGGGCTCGCTGCGCAACGACTTCGTGAGCTCCCTCAAGAAGACCGCCGCCTTCGCCGTGTCACCGATCGGACGTGGGTTGACGCGGGTGATCCAAATCGAGCAAGCGCACCCCGAAGTCGAGCCGATCGCACGTTCGTTGCGAGAGGAATTTCGCGATCTTCGCCAAGTGCTCGTGCAACGCGGGATCGATCGCAAAGAGCTACCCGCTGATACGGACGTGCGCTTGCTCACCGATATGATGGCCGCACCGATTTTCTATCGTCTATTCACCGAAGGCGACACCGTCTCTGCCGAGTACATCGAGCGCGTGGTCGACGTGGTGCTGTGTGGAGTGAGGGCGTGCGCGAAGCACGCCTGAGCTGCAGCCAGTCCTCAGCATGACGACCTCCGCGCCGCCGTTCGAATTGCTCGAGCCTCTCGTCGAACGAGCACAGGGCGAAGCGCGACCCAAGGTCGAGGAAATCGTGGGCGGAGCGTCGACACGCCGCTTCTTCAGAGTCACTGCCAGGAGCGGCCGCAGCGCGGTCGCCATGTACGTCCCGTTGCCCAGCCAAGAACTGAGCAAAGCCAAGGAAACTGGGCGCCGGTGGCCGTTCCTGGAAGTGCGCGACTTGCTCGCCGAAAGGGGCGTGCGCGTGCCCACGCTACTGGGCGAATCCTGTGACACGGGCTGGCTGCTGGTCGAAGATCTAGGTGATACGCTTGCTCAGCACCTGGAGCACTCGCCAGAAGACAAGTGCTCCTTGTATCAATCAGCGGTGCGCGATCTCGCGCACGCCCAGCGCGCTCTTTCGACGTTGCCGGAAGACTCGATCGTGCGGCAGCGCGCATTCGACGTGGATCTCCTACGCTGGGAGATCGACCATTTTCGAGAGTGGGCGCTCGACGCACGCGGCATCGAGCTCACGCCCGAGCAACGCGCCACTTTCGCAGAGTCCGCTCAATATTTGGCGAATACGATCGCCTCGTGGCCACGCGGCTTCGTGCACCGCGACTATCAAAGTCGCAATCTGATGGTCATTCCGAGCCAGCACGGCGACCACGCGCTCGCCTGGATCGACTTCCAGGACGCCATGCTCGGCCCGCGTGTTTACGATCTGGTGGCGTTGCTCGGCGACAGCTATCAAACCTTCGATCGGGCGTTCATCGACGCCCGCTTGGCCGAGTTCTGCACTGAGCTCGGTCTCGACGGGGCGGAACAGGCCAAGCTCAGCCGTCAATTCGACACGGTCATGGTGCAGCGCAAACTCAAGGATGCCGGGCGCTTCGTGTTCATCGAGCGCAAAAACGGCAACTCGAGCTTCTTGAAATTCATCGAGCCGACGATCGCCAAGGCCCGTGCCTCTTTGGCTCGCTTGGCCGACGACCCCGCGCTACGGCAGCTCGCAGAGTTGCTGGATCGACTCAGCTAACGAGCAGCGGGCGCCTGCGGCCCGTGTCTGCGAGTGTCAGCTCACGACCGAGCTGACACTCCGCAAACGCGCCCCGTCGACGCAAGATCAGAAGTCGAAATCGACGATGATCTTCACCGTCTCTTTGGCACACACACCCAAGTAGCAGAGCTTCTTCGGATCGATACCGTGGTCGGTGACGTTGAACGAGAAGGACGCGTTGACGTGCTTCTTCTCGTTCACGGAGTAGGTCACGTCGACCGGCTTCGTTTGGTTGTGGAACTTCAAGGTTCCCTTCACCTTCGCGTTCGACTTCACTTTTTCATCGATCGCGTCCTTGGGGATCGTGAGCACCACCGCGTTGAACTTGTCCTCTTTGGCGTCGAAGCGCTCCTGGAGGTGGCCGTTGCGCATCGAGTTGCCCGTGTTGACCGCATTGAGGAAGCCCTTGAAGCTGAGAGTCGTGTCGGACTCGTCAAGCACCAGGTTCGAGGACTTGCCATTGATCTCCATGCCGCCCGGGCCCGAGGCCTTGACCTGGATCTGCTGGTTTTGCAGCTTGTACTTGGCAGAAGCGACGGCGGTGACCGTCAAAATGGAACAAGCGGCGGCGACGAAGTAGGCAGAACGCATCTTGAAGAACATCACGGCTTTCCTCGAAATGTGACTTGGCGGGTTTGAAGTTGGACGGGAGACAAACCTTACTTATTCAGCAGCTGGCGTCGAGCATTCCTGCTCGAAGAAAATGCAAGGAGCGCAGCAAGGTAGACCGAGGTTCGGAAGGGGCGCCAGACGAATTTTTTCACGTGCCGGCGCGATTCTTGATTGATGTTACGGGGCTGGCGCCTCAGAAATTCCCTCCGCCCCCCGAGAAAGCAGGCTCGGGGTTTTCAGCCGTGAAATGGTGCGGGTGAGCCGGGATATACCGGCAAAAACTCGGCACTTAGCTCGGTGTCGCAAAACAAGACCCAGCTTTGCTGCGAGATCCCGAGCGCACGGAGTTCAGGCAGCAACCGCTGCCGTGCGCAGTCCGGATCGGCCAGCAACAGGTCGATGTACCCGTAACGCACGCCCAGGCCAAATCCGAACATCACTCCGTCACGTTCCGCAATGGTGCGCTGAACCAAGCGCTCGATTTTCGAACGCTCGGCAAGGCGCGCTTCCAAGTCCCTCTCCGTCGTGTCGTACTTCAAGTACGTGAAAAGCGCGCCTGAGGCGGTGAACCTCCCTGAAAAAAACCGCTCACCGTGCAAGAAGCATTTTTTCGGTTCGGGCATGCGCGTGCTGCAGAACAGCAGGTCGTCTTGTGCGGCGTAGTCGGTGGCCGGTTCGGGCGAAAGTTCGAACGCGAACCAACCACTGGTGTCTGCCGCGCAGTCGAACGAAGCCTCCGTCAAGCCCAGCTTGAGCCCGGCGATCGCCGCGCGAATACTGTCCAAGAGTGTCTGGATGGGCAGCGCGCTGCGATCCTCGGCGCGTTCGTTGATTACCGCCAGCAAACCACCCCGAGGCGTGGGCGAAGCGACCACGTTGCCGATCCAGCGCTCGAACAATTCCTCACCGACCAAGAGCTGCACCAGCTCTTCGGCCGCCTCGGTCTCGCGCGCGTTGCCGTTCCCGCCTGGCAGATAGACGACGACATCGAGCAAGTGACCGCGCGCAAAACCGGCGCGGGCGCGCGCACGCGAGAAATCGAGGCCCGTCCTGGCTCGCACTTGCGAGAGCGCGACCTCGCAAGGAAGCGGCGCGTCAAATCGCGCCGTATTCAGGATGGAGAATGCGCGGTGCACGGTCAGTGTCCCCGCTTTTTGCCATAAGCGACGACCTCTGCGCGTACTTCGACCACACCTGCCCGCAGTTTTCCCAAGCGCTCGAACGCCGCGCGGGAGAGATCCAGGATACGGCGTTCGCTGCCGAACGGTCCGCGATCGTTGATGCGTACCACCACCGAGCGTTTGCCGTCGCGGCGCGTCACGCGCAATACCGTACCAAGCGGCAGGCTGCGGTGGGCAGCGGTCAGCGCCTCTGGGCGATAGCGCTCACCGCTGGCGGTCTTGTGTCCGGCGAGCCGGTCGCTGTAGTAGCTTGCCTCGCCTTCGAGCGTGCTGATCGCTGGCGCCGCTTGGAAGCGCGTCGTCAGCGCATCATCCTCCGGGGTGAGCGGAGCGGGTTCGCTCGTCGGCAGACTGGCGGCGCTCGAAGTCACGCCAGGTGCGCGGTGCGAAGCACTCGGTGGGTGCGCGCCAGGCTGACCTGGCTCGTGCGCACACGCGGCCAGCGCTAGGAGGAACAGGGCCGATCCGAAGCGCCTCACTGCACCCAAGCGTATCAGAGCTCAGGCGCAGCGCGACGCTCATCGGGCGCGAGCTCAGTTGCGAAACGCGACTTCCTTGCGATTTTCTAGAGTGAGCTCGGAAAGTTGGTCTTCCATTGCCACGCGTTCGGTCAGCCGCTTGGCCTCGAGATCGGCGGCGTCGATGGTAGCCTTTTGTAGGCGCTGGCTGATTTCTTCCATCTTCTTGGCCAAGTGTCGGCTCAATTCGCCCGCTTGGGCGACGCGGCGCAGTGACACGAGCTGTGTATTGATCTCTTCGATGCGTTCCCGATACACGTTGCTCTGCGCTTGGATCGTCGTTAGCCGCTCGTCGAGCTCGACCATTGCGCGGTGACGTTCGACGACGTGCGAAAGCTTGCTCGCGAGCTCCGGCTCGAGCTTGGACGCCGAATGCAAAAACAAGCCCAGCTCACCGATGCCCGATTCGCTCCGGATATCGAGCGACTTCTGGATCGGGGTCGATTCCTCGATCGCGAGAGTCACGCTGTCGTTCGCTGGCACGTTGACTGCGAATAGGTACGCACCGCCGAGCTTCTCGACGGCGCTGGCAGGAGCCTCCAGCTTGAAACCTTCGGTGATCGGGTGTCGGACATAGACCGTCGCCACCTTTCCGTCGCGATTGCTCAAGGATAGCTTGGTCGTGCGAATGCTGCGGGCCTCGCTGCGCACGATGCCGCGCTCGATGGTCAGCAGACGATCGATTTGTTCGCGCGTGGCTTGGTCGGTGTCGACGATCAACTTACGATCCAGCGCGAAGGGCACGAAAGCCCGGCTGTCCGGTAAGATCGCGTCCGAGAGGCCCTCACCCAAAAACTGCCCGCTTTCGTAAACGGTGACCGGCCCGGCGTCGAGCGTGTGGTGCGTCGGGTTCTGTAGCAACACCGAGCGGAAGGCATACTTCTTCGAGCCGCGCGTCGAGATCGGGTCGTAGAAGTAGACCTGTTTGGCCTGCGCCTGCGCGGTCAGCATGCTGACCATCGCAGAATGTCCCTTTTCGATCGTCAGCGGAGATGGCGCCAGAAAGTATGCGCTGCCGAGCGGCGCATCACTACTCGACTCGATCGCGCTCTTACCCTGCACGGGTTTCGGTCCTTCGCTGTCCGCAGCGATGATGCGTACCCCGTCACCGCTCGCGACCTGCCCCGTGGCCACGACTTCTACTTGCTCCGCGCGCACGCCATTCTCGAGTAGTTGATCGCGAATGGCGTTGGCACGCTCGAGGGACTTGGCAGCGCTGTCCTTGTCGCTCGCGCGCGCAAAGCCGAGCACCTTGACCTTGCTTTGGTTGCCCTTGAGCTGCGCCGCCAACCGCGTGATGGCGGGCATGGTCGTGCGCGCACTCGGCTGCTCTTCGTCGAGCATGGGGGAGGCCGGTTCCGGTGCTGCAGCCGTCGCTGCGTCGTGCATCGCGCGTCCACCGCCGCCAGACATCCGCGCCGCGCTCTTGGCTGGGCCGCGATCCGACTTCTTGAGATCGTCCACCGCGTCCGCGCCGAAATTGCCCAAAACCCGCACTTCTTTGCTGGCAACCGCGTACGAAGAGCCGCCGGGCGGTGGCGCGAGTCCGAGCTCGCTCGTATCGCTCAAGGTTTCACGCTCGACGTAGCGAACGCTCTGCAAGTCGTACTTGAAGGACAACGCCGACGTCGAACCGACGCCCACCGCCACCCTCTTCCAGTCTTCGCCCGAGACGTTATCGACGACCGCCCAGCTCTGGAGTTCAGCCGGCCCCCCGTCCTTGAGCTGCAAGCGATAGGTGGGCTTCCACGCCGGGCTCTCCGTTACGTATGAAATGCGCAAATCGTAGTCGCCGGCTTTGGGCAGATTCACCATCACCGTGGTGGTGCCCTCGGCGTGCTCCAACGTCGGGAACGAAATCGGAACCGCGTTCCCCGTTCGGGCATCGACCACGCTGAGCGACTTCAAAAAATCATCGAGTCGCTCCGCGGGTACTTCGAGCGCGAAACGATCGCCGTGCACTACCGCGCGCCGTTCGAAGTAGGCGACGCCATTGCGATACACCACGACCCGACCGAGCGCCGCGTCCGTCTGGATCGGCCGCGGCACGGAAGCCGCGCACCCCGACAACAGCGCACCCGCACACACCGCAAGCAACGAACCCTTGAGGACGAAAGACATGTTCAACACCTTGGCAAATTCGAGAACCGGAAACCGGGCGACCTACGCCGTCTCATGCACAACGCGGACGGGCCTGGCCTGCTTACGCATCGGGTCGCAAAACGATCCGGAAAGCGGCCGGTCGAAGCGCTAAGTGCGTGATCTCACGCTCGAACTTGCTCCGAGCAGGTACCCCCAATGGCGCCCAGTAGTGCTAGCTTGCCGCCGCCATGGCTGACACCCCCGAAGCGACTTCCGCGAGAGTGAGCCTCTCCACGCGAGGACTACGACTCGGCTCGCGTGAAGTACCGCTGATCTCGGGCAGCGTGCACTACTGGCGACTCGATCCACGCGAGTGGCTCGCGACGTTGAGCGCGCTGCAGAGCATGGGTATCGAAATCGTGGACGTATACCTCCCTTGGGGCGTCCACGAGCAAACCGACGGTAGCCTGGATTTCGGCACACGCGATCCGCGACTCGACGCCGTGCGCTTCCTCAAGCTTGCGCACAGCTTGGGCTTGCTCGCCATCGTGCGCCCCGGACCGCACATCAACGCAGAGCTCACGTTTTTCGGCATTCCGGAGCGCGTGATCTGGAGCCGTGATTGCCAGGCGCGTTCGCCGCGCGGGATGCCAGTCGTGTTACCGGTGCCTCCGCTGGCGTTCCCTGTACCCAGTTACGCGAGCGTCGCATTCTTGGATGAAGCCGATCGCTGGCTGGAAGCCGTCGCCGAGCGCCTTGCGTCGCTCGTGTGGCCAGAAGGTCCGATCGTGCTGTGCCAAGTCGACAACGAGGGGGCGCTCTACTTTCGCGACGGCGTGTACGATCAGGATCACCACCCCGATGCAGTCGCCACCTATCGCGCGTTCTTGCTCCACAAGTACGGCAGCATCGAGCGCATCCGCGAAGTGCTCCACGATCCAGCGGCGGATCTGGAACAGCTCCTCCCGCCAGCGCGTTTTTCGGCCAATTCGCCGCTCGACCTCGCGCGTCACCTAGACGCCGCCGAGGCACAGGAAGAAATCATCGCGCGGGCTTTCCTGCGCATGAAAGAAACGCTGCAACGCGCTGGCCTCGCCGGCATTCCGACGATCCACAATCTGCCGTTTGGCGAAGGATCCACGCCACTCGACCCCGAGCGCGTGAATCGAGTCGTCGAGTTGCTCGGGCTAGACTACTATCACGTGGCCTCCGAAACCACGCGCGCCGAGATCGCTCGTCGGACGAGCGACTTGGCCGTGCGCGCCCGAGCACGCGGCTATGCGCCGTTTGCTTGCGAATTGGGCGCAGGCTTTCCGCCCTTCTTCCCACCCATCAGCGAAGGTGACAGCGCGTTCACGGCCATGACTGCGCTGGCCTACGGTTTGCGTGGTTTCAACGTCTACATGGCCGTAGAGCGCGATCGCTGGATCGGCGCGCCCATCGACCGCCACGGCCGCCGCCGGCCCTTCGCTGACTTCTGGGAGCGCCTCGTCGGTGCGCTCGAGCGGCTCGATTTTTTCGGTCTTCAGATCCGGGCCGCCGTGCACATCGTGGTGCCACGCAACCTACGGCGTTTGGCGCGCGTGCTGCACGCTTTCGGACCAGTCACGTTGGCTGCGTTTCACGTCTCCGGCGGAGGCGCCGAGGAAGCCTGTTTCGAAGACGATTTCGGGATGGGCAGCCCGGTCGTGATTGAAGCTTGGCAATTCGTCAAACGTCTAGAAGCCGCGCTCAGCGCGGAGCGGATCCCGTACGCCGTCGTCGCCGGAGATCTCGCCGAGCAAGCCCTCGAGCAAGGCCAGTGGACAGTGTTGGCCTGCGCTGGCGGACTCGAGCGGGAAATCCGGGATTCACTCGTGCGCGCGCAGCGGGCCGGACGTGCGATCAGCGTCGGTCCTCACCCAATCGAACGCGACGCAATCTTTCAACCGCTATCCGAGCCATTTCGCATCCCTGATGGCGGTGCGGTGCCGACTCAGCTCGGCCTCGATGACGCCGCGATCCGCGAAGCGGTTCGTGCGGCGAAGGCCAGCCTCGAATTACCGAGCATTGCCTGTTCGCCCGAAGGCATTTCTGTCACCGTTCATCACGACGAAGCCGGACAGGCGCGCGTCGCGTTCCTGATCAACCCATCGACTCGCGCAGTCCGCGCAGAACTGTCACTGCCGAGCATTGCACGGGTGGTGGATGCGCTCGACGGTAGCGAATTTCGTGCTAAGCAGGGCGAGTTCGAGTTGCCGCTGCCGCCGCAAACGGTCCGCATGTTCGAGCTCTTCCCTTTGCTTTTCTCCGCATAAATGTTGATCGAGATCAATCCGGTCCACCCGGAACCCCGCAAGATCCGCCGTGCCGTCGATGCGCTCGAAGCCGGTGAGGTGATCGCCTATCCAACGGACACCACCTACGGCCTGGGTTGCGATCTGTTCAACAAGAAGGCCGTCGATCGGCTGTATCAGATCAAAAGCCTCGAGCGCTCACAGATGCTCGCCTTCGTCTGTCAAGATCTGGCGGACGTGTCGAAATACGCCGTGATGCACAATGACGTGTATCGAACGCTGAAGAAGTACCTGCCCGGCCCCTACTGTTTCATCCTGGAAGCGACCCGAGAGGTACCGCGCATCGTCCAGTCCAATCGAAAAACCGTCGGCGTGCGCATCCCCAAACATCCGGTCGCGCTCGCCCTGTGCAAGGAGCTAGGCCGCCCGATCATCTCCAGCACGGCTTCTCGCCACGGCGAGCCGGGCATCCCCGATCCGGCGGAGATCGACGACATTTTCTCCGGTTTGGCGCTCGTTTTGGACGCAGGCCCCGGCGGTACGGAACCGACCACGGTGATCGATCTGACCTACAACCCGCCCACGGTCGTGCGCGCCGGTGCCGGCGATACGGCGCCGTTCGGGCGTTAGTCAGACGTTCACGCCCTGCTGCGCGGCGGGCACGAAAACGCCCGGGGAGCGGGGACGAAGCAGCCTGAAAGCGGCGCAAAGTCTGCGAGGAATCCAGAGTTGATTCCACCGACCCGTAGGACTATCTAGGCTCCACAATGACCTTCGTAGTCACGGACAACTGCAAGGGCTGCCGCTTTACTGATTGCGTCGCGGTCTGCCCGGTCGATTGCTTTCACGGCGACGACGACATGCTCTACATCGATCCGGCCGAGTGCATCGACTGCGGTGCCTGCGTTCCGGAATGCCCGGTCGAAGCGATTTTCGACGAGACGCAGGTGCCGAATGACCAGAAGCATTGGACCGCGATCAACGCAGAGCGGTCGACGTCGTTGCCCGTGGTCAACGTGCAGGTCGATCCGCTCCCCGGCGCCCAAGAGCGTAAAGAGAAGCTCGGCTTCTGATCCGGCTGGTCGTGCTCGCGCCTCGAGTGGCGCGAGCACCCCCGTCAGGGCGCTCCGAGCTTGAAGCTGGCCTGGGTCTGGATCTGCACTCCCATTCGCTGTTTGGCGTCGAGTGAGCCCAAGGTCGCACCGACGAGCGACTGAAGCTGGCCTTCACTCGGCACTGCCTCGCCGCTCGCTACGCTGATCTTACCTTCACCCATCGAGCGAAACTCGCCCATCGTGCGCGGAGCGTCGGGCGGCAAGCCTTCGAGCTCGAACGCAGGCGACGCGGCATAGCGCTTGGTGCTCACACTCAAGCCGACCTGGTTGCCCTCGATCTTTTCGACCTTGACCAAGCGATAGGTCACGACATCGAGGCCCAAGATCACGTCACGGCTGGTCACCATCCAATAGCCGCCCACCCCCACGGGCTTGTTCGGGAACGGCAAAGCCACGTTCAGGAGCAAATCACTCAGGGCTTGTACCGAGTCTTTGAAGCCGGCATCGATGCCCTTGGGGATCTCGGAGTGCAGGTTCGAAGCACTGCCGTCCGCGCTCACTTGATACTCGACCTTCGAGCCCTTCAGCTTGCCGATAGCGTTGGCGAGATCGGCGGGCACACCCGGCGCGTTGATTTTCGCGCTCGTCACTTTGACGACGACGGGGGTAGGCGCCGCAGGCTCGCCTTCCTTGGGCTTTGCGTCTCCTTCTGCTTTGGGCTTCAGAGCTTCGAGCGTGACGGCGAACTGAATCGGAATCGCGCCTTGTTGCGGATCGCTCTGGGTCGCAAGCTCGATGGTGCCTGCGCGCTTGAGCCCAGGCTTGGGAGTCGGGCCGAGCAGCACACGCGGTTCGGCGCCGTCACTGCCGAGCGTGAGCGCAGCGGGCGCGCCCTTGGGCGCTGCTTTGTCGGCCTCGCCCGGTCCGAAGATGCCAGTCGGCGGAGGGCCACCCGCCGAATTCGCCGAGGCACTGCTGCGAGCGGCCGCCACCGAGCCCATCGCCTTCGCCAAATCGGGTTCGTCGGCCGCGACCTTGCTGGCTTTGCTGGTGCCCGCATCGCTCGCGCCCTCTGCCTCGGAATCGCGCTGCTTTTCCTTCTTGTCGCAACCGAGGGCGAGCGTACTCGCCAGCGCGAGCGCGGACAGAACTAGGGCGGACCTCATCGTCGGTGTCTTCATTGTCTAGGCTGGGATTTACTTCGGGTGGGGCGAGCTTGGAAGCCAGAGCTCAGAATGGCGGCGGCGAAACAGCGGAGTCCGCCGTATCCTTCCCAGACGGCGGCGCGGCGTCGGAAATACCGGCATCTTGCGGCATTTTTGCGGCTTCCTGCTCGTCATTTGGGCCGCCGTCCGGCGCCCCCGCTTCGACCCCGGCGTCAGGCTTCGATACGTCCGTGGGTACGGTGCCATCGAGGAACTCTTCCTCAATCGCGTCGGTTTGCCCGGGATAGGGTAACAATCCGGTCGCAGGATCGACATTCGCCGTCACGATACTTCCCGGCTTCGGAAATTCGGTCGGCGGCTTGCCCTCACTTGCGACCTTCATGAAGCTCATCCAAGCGGGTAACGCGGTCGCTGCGCCCGCTTCACCCCAACCAAGCGGCAGCGGCTCGTCGTAGCCAACCCAGACCGCTGCCGCGATGTCCGTAGAATAGCCGACGAACCAGGTGTCTTTTGCCTCGTTCGTAGTTCCGGTCTTGCCTGCAAGGGGACGACCCAAGGATTTCGCGCGCTGCGCGGTGCCACGCTCGACCACGCCGCGCAGCAAACTCGTGATCAGGTACGCCTCGTCAGGAGTGAGCACGCGACGTACCGGCGGCTGGACCGGCAACGGCAAGACCTTGCCGCCCGGGGCGACGATGCGCGTAACGAGCTTGGGCATCTCGAATTCACCACCATTGGCGAAGGTAACGAAGGCGTTGCACAACTCGATCGGGATCACCTCGTAGGCGCCGAGGGCGAGCGAGGGCGTCGGTTTCAACGGCGTGGTGATGCCGAGTGCACGCGCCCACTCGACGACGTTCGCCGCGCCCACTTCTTCGATCAGTTTGTCGGCAGCAGCGTTGTCGCTCTCGGCGATCGCGGTGCGCACGCTTTCGCGGTAGCTCACCAGCTCTTTGCCGTTTTTCTTGGTCAAATCCAAGACGCTCGCGGGTGTGAAACGCCGCGAGTGCAAGGCGTAGCTGTAGAGCAGGGGCTTGAACGACGACCCCGGTTGACGCCGCGAGTGTGTCGCGCGGTCGAGCCCGCCGCTGATGGCTTCGTAGCTGCCCACGAGCGCGCGAACTTCACGCCCGCGCACATCGAGCGCGACCAGCGCGGATTCAGGGCCGAGCTCGAGCCGCAGCGCGACGGGTGGCGCGCCTTCCGGAGAGCCGAGCAGCCCCACGCGCAACGCCGCGCCGGGTTTGGCAAACTCACTCGGAGGCAAGTGCTTCGGGTTGTAGCGCTCTTCGGCGGCGAGCGCGATGCGACCGAGCACATCCCCCACCTGAACGTCGATCGTGCCGGTCGCGTCGTTCACCGCCACGACTTTGCCCACGTAGATCTTGTTCTGATGTGGCACGCCCGAAAACGCCGGCCCCCACAGCTTGCGCGTGGTCTGCGTGAAGGGAGGAACCAGTTTCTGGCGCGTCGCGTAGTTGTCCAGATTTTCGCGTACGGCGCGTCGCGCAGCAGCCTGAAGCGACGGGTCGATGGTCGTCTCGATCACGTAGCCGCCATGAATCGCCGCCTCGCCCGCGACGTCGTCGAGCAACTTCTTCACGTAAGACACGACTTCTGGCGCAAGTTCCGACTCGCCGTCGGAAGCGGGGGCGAGCCGCACCTTCGAAGCCTGAGCTAGGTCGTGAAGATCCTGCGTGATGAAGCTCTTTTCGAGCATCTGATCGAGCACGTAGCGACGCCGAGCGAGCGACTTGGACTCGTCACGCCGCGGCGAATACTTTTCGGGCGAAGCCACGAGACCGGCCAAGAGCGCTGCCTCCGGCACGTCCAAATCCTTGGCTTTTTTGCCAAAGTAATAGCGCGACGCCTCTTCAATCCCGTAGCGACCGTGGCCGAGATAGATGGTGTTGAGGTAGAGCGAGAAGATCTCGTCCTTGGTCAGCTCTTTCTCCAAGCGACGCGCGAGGATGGTCTCCTTGATCTTGCGTTGGTAGCTGCGCTCGGCGTCGAGCAGCACGTTCTTGACCACCTGCTGGGTGATGGTGCTGCCGCCCTGACGCTTGTGACCGGCGCGCAGGTTCGCCAGCAGCGCGCGCAACATGCCGAAATAGTTCAACCCTTGATGCTCGTAGAATTGCGCGTCTTCCGCAGCGAGGAATGCGAGCTTGGCGTGGCTCGGCACGTCGGCGAATGGAATCACCGTGCGCCGCTCGACGAACAGGCTCGCGAGCACCGTGCCATCACGCGAGAGCACGCGCGTGACCTGAGCCGGCTGATAGTGCGTGCGCAAATCATGCACGTCCGGCAAACCATTCTCGAAGTGCCGAATGACCAGCAGCACCGCGACTACGCTCGCGACCGCCACACCGAGGATTGCGTAGGCGGTGAGCTTCGCATAGCGAAGCACCGCTTCACGGGAAGGAAGACGCATCAACGGCCCAAAAGGCGCATCACCACGACGGCAAGGAGGACACCTGCTACCAGGCACAACGCGGCGACCCCGATCAAAAGTCCCGGCCCGTTCGATTTTGGCGCGACCAACTGGGGCGGGTTGCCTCGCACGTCGAGGGATGGCGGCGGCGGCTGCGCCGAAGCTCCCTCCGGGCGCAGGGACGAAGAAGGAATTCCCTGTGCGGCAGCCCCGCCGAAGGGCCGCAGCGCCTCCGCGAACTCGGAAGCGGTCTGGTAGCGCTGCTCGGGTTTCTTGGACAGGGCACGGGCCAATACTTCGTCCAGCCCTTTCGGGAAACGCCGTTCGGGCACGCGCTCGCTGAGCGGAATGATCGCTTCGGTGACGTGCTTTTGGATGTACTCCATCGGCGACTTTGCCGAAAACGGCAGCTTGCCCGTGAGCACTTCGTACAAGATCACCGCCAGCGAGTAGATGTCGCTGCGCGCATCGAGGGTTTTGCCCTGCGCTTGCTCCGGCGACATGAACTCGGGCGTGCCGAACACCATACCCTCTTGGGTGAGGATGATCGAACCCGGCTGCATTTGGCGCTCGGTCACCTTGGCCAATCCGAAATCCAGCACCTTCGGGAAGTCCGCGATGCCGCCCTGCTTGGACAAGAAGATGTTCTCGGGTTTGAGATCGCGATGCACGATGCCGAGCTCGTGCGCCTCCTGGAGCGCGCCGCAAACCTGAATCAGAATCGGAATCGCGCGGTCCATCGGGATGGGGCCGTCTTTGCGCACCGCTTGATTGAGATTTTTGCCTTCCAGCATCTCCATCACGATGTACAGAGAGCCGTCTTCTTCCAGCTCGCCGTAGACGAAGACCTTGACGGTGTTCGGGTGCGTCAGCTGGCTCATCGCGCGCGCTTCGCGCCGGAAACGCGACGTCAGATCTTTGCGATTCGCAAGCTTCGGATGCAGGATCTTGATCGCCACCATGCGCTTCATGGCAGGCTGAGAAGCCTTGTACACGGAGCCCATTCCGCCCGTGCCGATCTTCTCCAAGATCAAGTATTCGCCGCCCAGGATTTCACGGCCGATAAAGGGGTCCTTGGGGCGCATTCAGTCCGACAGATACCAAAACTTATTGCCCGCTACGAGCGCGGCGAGCGGCGAGCGGGGTTTCGCTCGAGATTCGATCGGCAAAGCTCGCCGATCCAGCGTTCGCCACCGGAGCGGTCGCTCACTTTTCGCGATAGAAGCTTGCATCGCAGGGCCCGCGGGCCGCATGAATGACCAGCCATGACGGACCACGCCGAGTACCTCGAAAGTGAGCTCTTGCGCGGAGCGGGCTTTCGGCATGCCTTCTTCACGCGCAACGGCGGCGTCTCGACCGGTGCTTACTCGAGTCTGAGCTTTTCGGTAGCGGCTGGCGATAGTGAGGACAACGTACGGCAGAATTTGGAGCGAGCTTCGGCCATCCTCGGCATCGAGCGCTCGCGCATCCATTTCTTGTCCCAAGTACATGGTGGAGTCGTCCACGTGCTCACGGGTCGAGAAGAGCAACGCGAGCTCATCCAGCGCGAAGGGGACGCTCTGGTGAGTCGCGCGCCCGGCGTGGCTTGTGCCGTGCGCAGCGCGGATTGTGTGCCCGTCTTATTGGCCGATCGCCGCAGCGGCGCGGTCGCAGCGGCCCACGCCGGCTGGCGCGGCGCAGTCGCGGGAATCGTCAGCAACACCGTCGAAGCACTCCACACGCTCGCGCCAAATCCCGACTTGATCGCCGCGATCGGTCCGCACATCTCGCTGGCCGCGTTCGAGGTCTCGGAGGACGTTGCACGAACACTGCTTAACGCATCGCGTGATCCGGGCATCGTCGACCGCTCGCGAAGCAAACCCCACGTCGATCTCCGGCGCATGCTGCGCGCCGAATTGCGCGCGCTCGGACTGGCGAACGACGCGATCGACGATGTTTGGGGCTGCACCGTGCTTCAACCAGAGCACTTCTTTTCGTTTCGACGGGACGGCAAGGCGAGCGGGCGACATCTTTCTGCAATTGTGCCCCAGCTGTAAGGGCGCGTTGCGCTTGCAGCTGCTATCGATTCGATCGATCCTGTGCGCACACGGGGATACAATGGCTGCGCCCGGCCTACCCGGGGGAGTTTCGCGGAAAATGCCTATCACCGTTTCCTGTCCGGCTTGTGGTTCGCGGTTTTCGCTGAGCGACGATCTGTACCGGCGCCGTGTTGCGGGCAGCTTGGTGAAGGTCAAGTGCCGCAACTGCCGCGCGGAGATCGCCGTCGATGCGACGGAAGCTGCGACGACGGCGAGCCACGAACCAACGCGCAAACACCCGATGCCTCCGCGTCCCAAAGCGATCACTCAAATGGGTCTTGGAACTCCACCGCCGCCGGCCGGCTTGGCCACGACCACGCCCTTGCCGGATGATGATTTGCTGCGGGCTCCCCTGCCCTTGAACGCAACGGTCACGCCGCTGCCGGTGGCTAGAGCCACGGCCAAAGCGCCGGTGTCCGTCGACCCAGACTCCTTGTGGGCGGACGAGGAAACGATCGCGATCAATCTCAAGACCAAGCGACCGTTCGCGGACACGGCGTCGGTCGCGGACGAAACGGAAGAACTGGAGCAGCTCGAGGCGGACGAGATCCCGGTCAGCTCGTCGGGCGCTCCCACCCTCGACGCGCTGACATTGGAAGCCGGCGGCGCGCACGTCCCGCACGGCAGACCACCGGCGGACGAATTCTTGGTCGGCTTTCATGCGAGCAGTGACGGCGCGATCGGCGCGCCCACGATCGACGTCACGGGCATCAATGCCGGCAACGAGACGCCGACGCCCAGCGTGCCCACGATCGACGTGACGAGCTTTGCCTCCGAGCTCAGCCCAACCAGCGTCGATGTCGCGCCCGAAGAACCGGAGCTCGAATACCGCCCTCGACGCGGCGCGACCACGGTTCCCCAGTTCGATATGAATGCCGGACCGTCCACGCAGAGCGCGGGCGAGAGCGCCAGCAGCGCGGCTTCCACGCCCGTCCCGCTACGCAGGCCCGCGCCAAACGTGTCGATTTCGGAGGTTCGCCCACGCGAGCGCAAGCTCGTGGTGCCGCCACAAGAAGTGGTCATCACCAACGCACAACCGCGGAAGGCTCGTCGCTCACGCGCGCCTTTGTGGATCGGTTTGTTGGCAGCGGCGGGCGCCGTCGGAGCGGGCTTCGGCTACCGCGAACGCATGAAGGAGGAGGAGCGCGTGGCGTCACTCGCGGACGCCCCGCGGCCCGTGCCTTCACCGGTCGTGAACACGCAGGCTGCCCTCCCGGCCGAGGCCGTCGCAACCAACGAAACCTCGCCCGCTGCGCCTCCCGCCACCGCGGTCGTGCCCGAGGTGCCGGCTGCGCCCGAGGTGCCGGCTGCGCCCGTGACGCCAGTCGCTCAAACCGTCACCGCCGCAACGACGCGCGCCGTCGCGACGAGCGCCGTGACTGCGGTGAAGAACACCCCCGTCACGACTACCTCGCGCGGCCCGTCGAGCACGGCAACGGAGCCCGCCCTAGAAAAGCCCGCCCTCTCCGACAAGCCCGTCGAGGCGCACAACGCGCCGCCACCGGCAGCGCCGGATACCGAGTTCGATCGTGATGCGGCGCGCAACGCGCTCGCCAGCGCCGCGACGCAGGCTTCTTCGTGCCGCAAAGAGGGTGATCCGTCCGGCACGGCGAACCTCACCATCACCTTTGCTCCCTCGGGCCGCGTGACCAGCGCACAAATTCAGGGCCCTCCGTTTTCCGGAACGGCCACCGGTGGCTGCATCGCGAGCACCATGCGCCGCGCCAGCGTGCCCGCGTTCTCCGGCGACTATGTGACGGTCAGCAAGACCATCGTCATTCAATAGCGCGCTTTACGCCGAGTCCCTCCGTATACTCGGGACGCGATGGCTACTCACCTCTTGGTCGGCAACCCGACTGCGCAAAGCGGGAAGAATCAGCAGCGAATCGAGCGCGCGCTCGCGCTGATGGACGAAGCCGGAATCGCCACCGACCTCCTTCCGACATTGCCTGCAGGCAAGACCATCGGCGCCGTGCGCACGGCCCTCGAGTCCGGCTCTTACCGAACCGTGATCGCCATGGGCGGCGATGGTACCTTCCGCGAAGTCGCCGCTGGGCTGTACACGAGCAACCGTCGCGAAGAGGTGTCGCTCGGTATGCTCCCGACGGGCACGGCCAATGATCAAGGCAAGAGCTTTGGTCTGCAATCGGACGAAGCCTCACTCGCCCGCAACGTGGACGTGATTCGCGCAGCTCACGAAACGCGGCTCGACGTCGGAATCTATCGCGGCGGGGGTGAAGGCGCGCCCCCCGACTACTTCTTCGATTCCTGCGGCTGGGGCCTCTCGGCGCGCGTGCTCGCGCAACGGAACAAAGATCGCGCGCTCGTCGAGGCGCTCGGCCCACTGAAGGAGCTCTATCGTGACCAAGCGGTGTACGCGGGCGCGTTCCTAAAGACGTTCCTCGAGTCGTACGTGATCGACGACAAGCTGCGCGTGGTGGCGACGTTGGACGGGAAACGGTTCGAACTCGACGGGTTGACGGATTTGATCGTGAAAAACACCCGCGTGTATGCGGGTGCCTGGGTCTTCGACGAAACCTCGCAGCACGACGACGGGATCTTCGAACTCGTGCCGTTCGTCGGTAAGAATGACTGGGTTTCCAAGGCGATTCGCGATTTGGAGTTCGTGCCACTCAACGAGGGTCTGCTCGAAGAGTTCGGACTTCAGCACTCCAAGACGCTGCGTGCCAGCGTGATGGATCTCGAATTCTTCGAGCCCCCGGGCGGCAAGCCGCTCGCCACTCAGTTGGATGGCGAAGAGTGGCCCGCCAATCACCGAGTTCGCGTCGAGGTCGTGCCGCGTGGAATTCGGCTGATCATTCCTGCGAGCTGAGTCACCGTGCGCGCAACTCGCACGCTCACAGCCGAAACGACCTTTCGAGCGGCGGGTGCGCCACTCGGGAACGAAGCGCACCGGAGGTCGCTGCACGAAGGTGATCGCTGGACCGTCGGTCATTTCATGTGGCTGCCACGGGGCACGCGGCCGCGTGACGCAGACCATCACGCATTGCGGTTCACGCTTGACCTCGAGTCGACTCGAGGTGCCAAACTATGCGCACACTCAGCGATCAGCAAGTGAAAGGGCAATCTCATGGTTACTTCGCAGCAAGGCAATGGGGAGCAGGCAGACCTGTGGAACGGGGCAAGCGGACAATCCTGGGTCGAGGCGCAGGAGATCCTCGATCGGATGTTCCTGCCCCTCGAAAAGCTGCTCGTCGAGGTCGCGCTCGGAAAGCCGCGCCAGCGCGTGCTCGACATCGGCTGCGGCACCGGCGCGACGACGCTCGCGCTCAAGAAACGCTTCGGGGAAGAGGTGGCGTGCGTGGGTGTCGACATCTCGGCCCCGATGCTCGAGCACGCGCGACGTCGCGCGCAGCGCGATGGCACACAGGTCAGCTTCGTGCTCGCCGACGCAGAGCAGTACGCGTTCGAACCGCGAAGCTTCGATCTGATTGTTTCCCGCTTTGGAGTGATGTTTTTCTCCGATTCCGTACGCGCGTTCGAAAATCTGCGACGCGCTGCGCGCGAGGACGCAGAGCTTTGCTTGATCGCCTGGCGAAGTGCCTCCGAAAACCCGTTCATGACAGCCGCCGAGCGCGCAGTCGCCGCACTGCTACCTGAGCTTCCTGCGCGAGATCCCGACGCGCCCGGCCAATTCCACTTTGCAGATTCGAGCCGCGTCCAACGGATGCTGACGCAGAGTGGCTGGACGAATGTCGACATTCGTCCGCTCGACGTCGAGTGCAGTTTCGCGGCGCAAGACCTGCCGCGCTATCTGGCGCGCCTCGGTCCAATCGGCCGATTTCTCCAGCAAGCGGATGACCAGACGAGAGAGCGCGTGCTCGCAGCCGCTCGACCGGCATTCGATCCCTACGTTCACGGGGAAACGGTGCGCTTCAACGCTGCCTGCTGGCAGATTGGTACGCTTGTGCGCTGAGCACGGCCCGCATGAAGGAGCGAACCGCATCGATGCTTCGGCGCGCATCGAATTCGGACGGGCACAGACGCGTGAGGCGTGACACGCTGATCGCGCGATGCAAACTCCACTCCTCATTTCGATTGCGCTAATCTCGATGTTACCGCTGGCGTGCGGCAGCGGCCCAGGGGACGCCACTGGCAGCACGTGTCCCATGGACTCGACGCTCACCTACACAAATTTCGGACAAGCATTCATGCAAGATCACTGTCTTGCATGCCACCGGGCAGGCGGGCCAGAGACACCCACGCTCAGCACGCTGGAGCAGGTTCGAGCCAATAAGGACGTGATCGATCGCTCGGCGGCTGCCGGCCCCAAAGCGGTCAATACCTACATGCCGGACGGCGCGTCCGTCGCGGAGTCGGAGCGCCGAAAGCTCGGCGAGTGGCTCGCCTGTGGTGCGCCCGAGTGAATCGAGCGCAACTCATGCGCTCGGTTCATCCGCCCGCGCAAAGGCTGCGTGAATATCTGAAGACGTCCGCCCATTCCAAGCCGAATTGGTGAGTGTTCGGCTGAGTTTGGGCTTCGGCAGGTCGTGGCACCGCGCTTGCAGCGCGATGCGCTCATGGCCAACGTCTTGATCGTTTTTGGCACGAAAGAAGGACAGACTGCCAAGATTGCCCGGCACATCGCCCAAACGCTGAACAGTGCTGGGCACAAGAGCGAGCTGTTCGACGCGGACCATCCCACCCCTCGCCTCGACCTTGGACGCTTTCAGTTCGCCATCGTCGGTGCACCAATTCATGCCGGGGGCTATCCGCGCTCCGTCGTGCGCTTCGTCAAAAAGAACCGAGCGTTTTTGGAGCGCGTTCCGTCTGCCTTCTTCTCGGTCGGCCTCGCGGTGGCAAGCCATAACTCGAACGGTCGAGCGCAAACCCAGCCGCTGGTCGACAAGTTCGCCGAAGAAACCGGCTGGCATCCGCAACGGGTCGAACTGATCGCCGGCGCGCTGCTCTACACCCGATACAATCCGCTCGTTCGCCTGGTGATGCGCCGCATCGCCGCGAAGGAAGGCGGCGAAACGGATACCTCGCGCGACTACGAATACACCGACTTTGCCGCAGTCGAACGTTTCGCCCGCGAATTCGTGGGCGAACGCAGCGCGCGGGCGGTCGCAAGCGCGAGCCCGGCTGGAGCGTGATCGAGCCATCGCTCGAAGAGCGGTGACCAGTGCCCCTTGGCGAGCGGGCTCCCGCGCCCTACGGTTTCGGGGATGATGAGTCCCGAATGGCTTGGCGCCCTCGCGCGTTACAACGTCTGGATGAACGGCAAGGTCTACACCGCTGCAGCCACGCTGAGCGATGAAGAACGGAAACGCGACCGCGGAGCCTTCTTCAAATCCGTGCACGGTACGCTCAACCACTTGTTGCTCACCGATCGCGTGTGGCTTTCACGCTTCAAGGGCACACCGATCCCCGACGGGTTCATGGGACCTGACGGCATCCGCAGTCTCGATCAAGAACTGTACGCGGACTTCGACGAACTCCGCCGGCAACGCACCGTCACTGACGAGGAGCTCTCGGCGTGGGTCTCCACCCTCACCCAGGAACAGCTCACCGGACCACTCGTCTTCGTGCGCCGCGGACATCGGCTGGAAGTTCCGCTTTGGGGAACCGTCGCCCACGTCTTCAATCACCAGACTCACCATCGCGGTCAGGTCACGACGTTACTCGCCCAGCAAGGCTGCGATCCGGGGACCACCGACCTCTTCGCCATGCTGCGCGAAGAATCGCAGCCTCGTGCTTGACTCGCGTTAGACGACGCCTGGGCTCGGCGATGAACGTGTTTGTCTAAGGGAGCTTTCACGTTCATCGTCCGATTGTTCAAGTCCGCCGGCGCGCCCGAATTACGGCGTCGACGCCAGTACCGACGACGCCCGGCGGCAGACTGGCGAGCTCAGCGACTAAATGCGCGGTTGGTGGACGACGCGCGACTTTGTCCGGGTGCTCACGCAGTGTCTTCGACCAAAGCTGTTCCCAGAAGTCTTGATCGAATTTTGGGGTGCCCACGAACGGGATGTTCGAGTTTTTTCGGCGCTGGTCAACCAATACCTCGCGACACGCCTAGCCCTCAGGTCGCGGACGAAAGGAAGAGCCCGGCTCCGCCGCCACAGAACGTACCTCACCGGCAATAGCGCGCTCTCTGCCCGGATACCGCAGCGATCGCCCCTCGTTCAGGCCCAAAGCCCCGCTCATTCCGGCGGTTTCGGGCAATTCTGCGGGTCGGTGACGAGTGACGTGTCGGAACTCGGCTTCTTGACGTATTGACAGGTTCCGTCGACTGGCGAGGTCGTTTGCTTCCAACCGCAATACGAGAGGCCCGCGCACGCGGCACAGCCCAGGGATGGATCGCTGCGCTTCAGGCACTCGGCAACTTGCGCGTGGTCGGGTTCTTTCGGGTCCGGCACGCCCCCACCACATGCACACGCGCATGCCCAGGTCACGAGACTGACCAACGCGGTCAACGGCACGATCATTCTAGTCATGTGAATGCTTGCTCCCAACTCAGGCCAGCGGAACCACGTGGAGTCGCTCGATGACGATGGACGCGGCGCGGACGATCAAGAACCCGGGCCAGATGTTGCGCGGCGTCGTGGTCTCGGTGAACGTGACCGACAACGTGATGTACGGCTTGTGAGGTGCCGCTTCGGCGGTCAACCAGAGCTGCGCGGGGCTGTCGCCGACGACCGTCAAATTGCCGCGGTACACGTGGTCCTTCTTGGCGAATGGCGTCGGCTGATAGCCCGAGTACGCGACGATACCGCCGTTGATCGTGGCGCACGCGAATGGCACTTTTGGCTCGCCGATTGCCGTACCCGCCTCGAGCACGTAAAAAGAAGGCGTAGCGCCGCCCGTGTAGCCGAGATACGCGGAGATGGCGCCGAAGCGCATGCCGAGCTCGCGTGCCGGCGTGACGAGGTCGAGCCGCGTCGTCGCGCTGTACGGGAGGCCTTGATACGTCTGTTTGAGCTCTTGCACCGATCGGTAGAGATAGTCACGAGTGCCGACAGTGCCGATCCCAGTGTGAAAATCCTTCACCTCGGCGTTGGTCTGCGGCAGCGTCACTCGCACCATGCTCATCCGCCCCTTGAAGGGATCGAGGTCGGGAATGCTACGGTCGTGAATTGCCTCGATGTCATAGTAGCGGAATGCGCCTGAAGGCATGGCTCTCGCTACGGCTTGCTGCCCTTGCGTGATTCCCAATTGACCCGCCAATGCGGACAGCTGCGCTTCGTACGCGGACAAGTCGACGTCACGCCGACCATCAGCCCAAAGCGCGAGCGCAACCCCGGTGCGGGTTTCGTCCGTGCTATCGGCGGCCGGAAAGTTCCGCTTGATGTAAGCGTCGAGAGCCGACGCCGTGCCTGCATTGAGAGGGATGGTGGCCACTGGTTGTTTTCCTTAGAGCAGGAGCCGCTGCGCGGCGGCGCTACCGCTTCGAGGCGACTGACTTCGCGAGCGCGTCGACGTTCGCGATCGCCCCCGCGTAGAATTGTTCGAACATGCCCGCAATGATACTCAATTAGAGAACACACCTACCGCTATAGTCAATTGTTCAGCCGATCGTCGAGATTCGCCAGCTGCGTAGGCCGACAGTCAGGCCCGACAAGAAAGGAGCCAATCATTCTAGCCGCTCGCGATCCAATAGCGGCGCTTGGGCTTGGATAGATCCGCACCGACGATGATGTTTTCGAGCGTTCCCCCGTTCTTCTCAATCGTGCGGATCGAGCCGATATTGTCGTCGTCACAGGTGAGGAGCACTCTTTCGATGCCGAGCGGCGCGCGCGCGATTCGAAGACCTTGACGGAGGATTTCCGTCGCATGGCCTCGCCTCCGAAATTCAGGGACGACCACGTAGCCGATGTGTCCGCCTACTCTCTCCAGCTGTTCATTGAGTGAATGGCGAATCGAGATTCGCCCGATGATCCGCGAGCCCAGGAAGGCAAAGAGAAACGTGGCGGGGACGAAATTGGGTGACACGTTGACACCGAGTCGACGCTCGACGAGCACACGGAGGTAGTCGCGAAAGGCCATACCTTCCACGTAGTAGTGGAGAAAATACGGCACCTCGGGCGAGGTTGCCCGGTGTGCATGTAAAAACTCCGATTCCTCGTCTTCTCGCGGAAGCCGTAGCGTGATCTGGTCGCCCATCGTAACCGTTTCGAGCTCGCTCACGCTGGCATTGCTAGCCCGATCCGCGTGCATACACCATCTCGTTTAGACCCGTGTGCAGTTGGGCCCGATGCAAAAACCATCAAAATAACGGCTAGCGCGGGCCCATTTCTCGCCCCGTGGGATCCGTCTCCAAGACGGATTCGTGGAGACCGCCGATGTTGCCAATGACGGTCCCTGCGTCATCGATCTGAACGAGTGCCCACGCAATATCGGCGACTTCCGGTTCTACGTCACCGGGATCTTCCAGAAGGTAGCAGAAGTCGAACAGCAGCCTCGCCTGCATCCCGCGCACGAGATCCGTCAACTCCTCGTCAGTCGCTCCGCGAGCGCGCAACGCACGAAGCGCATGGCCGACTCCGGCATATGGCTCCTTTGGATGCGTGTTCGAACGCGACACGGCCTCCTCGATCCAAGACGAATCCTCTTCACTTACGATGGCCCGCCACGCCTGTCGAAGGAAGACGAAGCGCGCAAGTTGAGGGATCCCTTCTTCCAACTGGGAGCGCGCCCACCCTGCCGGATCGCGGGCGCCGAGCTTCGCGAAAATGGCGGCAAGCTTCTTCAGTCCTGTCATGACTCCAGTGTTCTCGGCTTTCGTCCCGCCGCAAGCGCCATTCGCCCATCTTCATCCGTGTTCGCGCTCACCGACCATCGAGGCTCCGACGCTGTCAGTCTCGAAAACGTTGCCCGAGAAGCGCCTTCAATTCTGCAGCGTGCTCGCCCCGCACCGTGCGATTTTGGGTTAGCGGGCGCGTCGCGCCCAGCGCGTCGCGTAGCCCGGTGTGCGTCGCACGAACCGTGTTCGTCGCAAGCAACTCACGGAGCGACAGGGCCCGTCGTCGAAGCCGGATGGTTCGTGAGGTTCGTCGGAGTGCGGTTCTTCGCTTCGACTTGCGAGGCCTGGCTCAGGATGTCCGGATTGATCGAGATGTCCGTGTCATAGCCGCTGATCGAACCGTGACAGCCTGCGCACAAGCCGTTGAAGAGGGGCGCGCGGAAGCCTTGGCGCACCACTTCACCCGGGTAAAACTGCATCTCTTCGCGTTGGAAGTGATCGGTGGGTTTGTCGTTGTCACCCGCTAGCACGATGCGCGTTTGTAGGACGAGGGGAATGCCGCCGCGGATGGTCACGCTGGCGGAGCCGTCGTAATACATCGCGGGGGAGCCGAGGAGGCCGCGGCGAACGTACACTTTGCCGTAGGTGTCGCTGAAGACGGAGTTGGGGTTGGCGCCGTCGATGCTCGTGACGCCGGGCTCTGGCGGCAGGTCTTCCCACAGCGAGAGCGCGAAGTTGCCCTTGGGGACGATGCGACCGGTGCGAGTGTTTTGGAATAACAGGCTCGAGAGCAACGGCGCGTCGAGGAAGGTGATCTGCGAGCGCGAACGGTGCGATTCATCATCGACGATCTGCGTCGCACCGTTCGGTTCATCGAGACGTGATTTGAACAGGCGCAGGTTGTAGCGCGGCGCAATCGCTACCGGCCAGAGGTCGTCTTTGGCATCCGTGATCAAAGGAGTGCGGGCGCCCGTGGCGGGGTCGACTTCGACGATGTCGAAATTGCCGCTGAAGTTGTCGAGGGCGACGACGTTTGCCGCGTAGCTGACGAGCAGGTTCTGACTCGGCAACAGGGACGGGCTGCGATAGGCACCTTGTGTACCAGCGAGCTTGCCGGTCGCGGCTTCGTCCAGAATACGCACGGAGTGCTGGAAAAATGCCGGATTCGGCCAGGTGATCGCCGCCGGGGATTGTACGTAGTCTTCGGGCGTGGAGCTCAGTTGGTCGATACCGACACTGCGGTTGATGATCGCGAGCGTGCCAGCGCCGTGGACGGCGCCGTTGTCGCTGAGGATGGCCGCGAAATTCTTGTCACTGAGCTCGACGACGTCCGTGAGTTGGTCGTAGTCGATGGTGTTGCGTTGGCCGAAGAGTGGGTGATAGTCACCACCGTCGAGGTTCATGCGGCGACCAGCGAGCTGGTAGAAACCGGGAGCGCGCTTCTCGGCGACCATGATCAGGCGGCCATCACGCATGAACGCGGGCGACAGCTCTTGGTTCAAGAGGAAGGTGAGTTGGCGAATCTTACCGGACTCGAGCACGTACACGTTCGCGTTGAGCCGCGACGGATCAGCAGGCGTGCGTTGCGGGCCGTGGTAGCTGAAAGCGGAGTCGTTCTTGGTGTTGCCACGCGTGGAAACGAACACCAAGCGATCGTCCGGGGCATACGCTGGATCGAAATTGTGGACGAGCTCGCCGTTGTCGGTGAAAGTTTCACCGTCATCCATCGTTGGGACCGCGTTGATCGTCGCTTCGGGCGCGCAACTGCCGCCGTCGACGACGTAGATTTGAAATGGCGAATCCGCCGATTTGCGCGCAGAAAAGGCGATCTTCGTGCCATCCCAGGAGACCGTCGCGCGGCGCGCATCGGTGGTCGCTGGCGGCAAGCCGCACAGCGTCGATAGGCTCGTTTCGGCGCCAACGGTCACGTGGTTGGTCGCGTCCAGTGAGGCCGCGACGCGAATTACCTCTGCACCTGGCGAGTACGCTTCGAAGCTTTGCGGAAGGTCCGGCAACGCAGCAGGAGCGCGGCGCACGAAGACGATGCCGCTGAGCGTGGGCGGCGTGGCAAAGCGCGCGGCGCGCTCCTTTTGGAACCATGCCTTGATCACGCAGTACGGAGCTTGAGTATCGATCGACACGGCGGGATCGATGGCCGCAGCCAGCTCAGCGTCCGTACACTCGTGCTTTTCGGCGAACAACGGGCCACCGCGGTGGACGAGTCCGCCAGCCTCGGGCGGCAGATTCTTGCGCACCAAGCGGCTCGCGTTCAGATCTGGGGACTCGAGCGCCAGCTGTTCCAACGTAAAATCGTAGTTCTTGCGTGTAGCAGGCAAGCCGAAGTGCCCGCCGCTACCGCCGCGCAGGCGATAGTCGTGGAACATCGAGCCCGAGTGGCAATTGACCATCATGCAACCGCGCTTGACGAGCAGCGGTTGCACGCGATCGGCAAACAGCAAGAGTCCGTCGTCCTTGCCGGGGACGACTTGGTCGGTGGGGCCGCCTTTTTCGGTCGCCCAGTCCACCAGCGCTTGGTAGCCGGAGTCAGACGTGGTTTCGAAAACCGTGCCACCTTCGTGGTACACGCCACCGACCGCGGGCGACAAAGCGCGACGCAAGATTTCGCTCGCGCCGGTGTCGACCGACACGTAGTCGCCAACCGCAAAGTAGTTCCAGCGCGTGGCTTCGGCCGAGGCGCCGCACGTCAAATACAGCGAATTGGCGGGGGAGCCATGGCAATTGCCGGCGGAGCAGCGTTGGCCAAGCACGGGGTTTACCCGGTTGACGAACGTCTTGTAATCCGCGCCCGTCGGATCGGTCGTTGGATCGAACTCCGGATCCGAACCGATATCGTTGGAGCACGGGGTTTGGTCGAGAACGCGCTCGGCGGGAGGCGCGTTGTTGACCGTATGTCCGTTGCTGATCCAGGTATCCAGCGAAGTAAACGCGGGACTGGTCAAATCCAGCAGGCGTCCGCCAACGTGGGCGATGTCCGTGGTGACCAGGGTGGGCTCTGCGCTCTGCCAGGTGGTGATCGAAACCGGAAAGGGTTTGGCCACCTTGAGCAGCATCGCGGGGAAGCCGTACGGGCCGTAGCGCAAGAACAGGTCTTGCCGCTTGCTCACGGCGTCGTAGCTAGTCACGTTCAGGTTGCCGAGAGCGTTGCCGTGGTCGTCAGCAGCAACGTGGCAGCCGGATTTGGTCGGACTGGTCGCGCAGGTTTGCACGAGCGTGACGCCAATCTTGCGATCGTAGTAGGTGGTTCGAGACGGTTCGTCGTTTCGCTCACAAGCCGACGTCATCAACAACAGACCGAGGGCGAGCCCCTTGTTGGCTAGCCCGCTCCGTCCGACCAAACTGCGAAGCATGTCGCGCGCACGCATGAGACGCTCAACTCTACTCGACCAGCGCAAACAAAGCAGCTCGACTCACGAGCGATGATTGTCGCGCAAAAGCCGGATTTCCGGATGTGCGCAACGGTGCGCGCGTCGAACTCAGAGCCGGAGCGACGCGATCTTCGCAGCGTCACGCACGCTGGAGTCGCTGTCGTTCTCGGCCGCCATGACCGCGTCGAGCGCCTGTGAATCGGCGATTTGTCCGAGCGCCCAGACCGCCGCGGCTCGCACGCCAGCGTCGGGCTCGTTCGCCGGAGTGGTGATCGCGATCAGCGCGACCACTGCATCACGGGTCTTGAGCGTGCCAAGGGTTTGCGCGGCACGCCGACGCACGAGCGGCGAAGGATCGCTGATCAAGGGCGCGACGCGATCCACGTCGCTGAATACGTTGATGTGCGTGGCAGCGTTCAGCGCGGCCAAACGCACCTCTTCGTCCTTGTCCGAGAGCGCCGTTGCGAGCGGGAATTCTTCAGCGCTATCGCCCTTCGTTCCCTGGCTGTTGAGGCGGATCAGCGCATTTGCTGCGGCGAGCCGGACCATGGACGAGCTGTCGCTCAAGAGTGCTCGAGATACCGGCTCGATGCCCGTCTGCTCCAGAAACTCACCCAGGGCGTTCGCGGCGTAAGCGCGCGAGAGCTCGGAGGCCTTGGGATCGTTCACGGTGTTGACGGTCTGTTCGTACACCTCGCCCTTGCCGAACACGCCGAAGATGCGCCGGCGCAGCCACCACGCGCTGATTTCACGCGTCTTCGGGTTCGAGTTATAGAGCAGCCTCGAGACGTACGGCACGCAGTCCAAGCACTCTACGCGCTCGCCGTGTTCGAGCATGGTCCAGATGGCCGTTGGCGCGGCGCTATCGGGGGCCTTGATCAGCGAGAGCATCGATGCGCGCGTGCTCACGGCTTCGAGTGAAGCATTCTTCAGATTTCCGTACACCGTTGCGCGCCCGGTGTGCGTCGTGTCTGGCGCGTCCGCGGCGCTCGAAACCGAACCCAGCACCGCCACCGAGAGAGCGATCGAAGCCGTCAAAAACCGACGAAATTTGTGAGTCATGGTTTGTTCCTCGCACCCTTCTCAGTACTTACCGCTGACCGGGTCGCCATCGCTGAACGGTTTGAAGTCGGAGTTTTGACGCGCGTAATATTGGCCGCCCATGTCGATGGCGCGAATCAACTTGACTAACTCGTCGCGAGTCAGCCCGGCGAGCTTGGCGTGGTCCGTGCGTTTGCCGCCCGCAACGTTGGGATCCGTGAACGCTTCGTCCAACGGCCAGGCAAACTTGCTCGAGTCTTTGCGCGAAGTGACGTTCAGCTTCTCGATCACGAGGCTGTTACGCGCGTCGCTCGGTACGGCCCATTTCGGCGGTACGGTTCCGGTGACGGTGACTTTGCCCATTTCCATGGACATCGCGGCCGGATAGAACAAGGACACGTAGGATGACGGCCAGCTGGCCACTCGGCGATCGTAGTAGACGGTAACCGGTGTGTCGCTCAAATCCATGCGAGGCACTTTGTACTCGGCCATCGTCCCGAGCACCTCGTTGGTCATCGTCAGCGTGTAGAAGTCCTGCGGTTTGTCGCCGTTGGTGGTCCCGTTGTGGCACGACACGCATTTGGCGTTGAGCAACGCCTGGATCTCGTTCGTGTTGCTCGCGTCGTTGGCTTTCGCCCACGGGTATTCGGTGCGCATTTCGACCGGCTTCATGAAGTCTTCCGGTCCGCGACCCGCGGCAATCGTGAGCACGCCCGCACCGACGCTCGGCAGGTTGGCCTTATTGCGGTCTTCGTGGCAGCCGCCGCACACGCGACTCTCGCCCGGCATGCCCTGAATCCAGGTGGTCTGGCTGCGGATCGACAAGTCGAACTCGTCGATTGGCTGCAAGTGGACCGGCACGTAGGGCGGAATGTTCGCCAGCCAAGAACCGTCCGACTCGACCTTGGCTTCACCCAGGATCGCCGCGCCTTCGGCCATGGTCAGCCCGAACATGGTGTGATTGGGCGAGCCTTCGGTCGAGAAGCCTTCGATGATGCGCACGCGATCGGCTTGCGCGAGCGCTTCTTCCGTCGGGGTGCTGGTGGTGAACTGCGCGCCGGACACGGCATCACCGTGGCGCGCCGAGAGTGAAGTCTCGCGGACGTTGATCGAGCCGAAGGTAGTCGGCTTGGAAGCGTCGGCCGTGACCTGATTGGTCGGAATGATGTGCGGCTCGGGACGTGCGGTGATCGCGTGCGCGTACAGCTCCCACACGTTCTCGTCGTTGACGATCAGCTGATTTTGGCGCTTGCTCTCGTTGTACCAGTACACGCCGTAGTCAGGCGGGCTGAGTGACAGCTCGTTCGATTCGTCCACGTTGCCTTCGGCCCAGGACACCATGATGCGACCATCCGGAAGCGTGGTGGGCGAGCGATAGCGGCCGATCGGGGACGGTTCGTCACCGCGCGGCACCGACGGAGTGAGCACGCTATACGCTTCGTCTTGTGTCTTTTCTTCGTCGAACTGGCCCAAGGCTTGCGGATTCGCGGAGCGGGCGTCGAGCTTCACGAGCGCGCCAGCTTGAATGGTATTTTCGCGGTTGGTGACGATGCCGTAGAACACGTTCGCGGTGGTGCTCTCGGTGACTTGCACCATCGAATTGCCCGGCTTGCCGTGCTGACCGCTCAACGCGACGATTTGCGTGCAGTCCGGGTTCATCGCGAACACCTTCACGTCGTTCACGTTCTCGAGGTGCTCCCAGCGCGAGAAACCGACGCGACCATCGTGCATCGGGAAGAGCGTGATGATGTGCGACAGGTTTTGCGAGCACAGCTTGCGATCCGCGTCACCACCGGTCGTCGTGATCGTCGCCAGCTGCGTCACCGCGCGAGCGTGGTTGTACTCGTCCGCGCGCGTGCCCATCTCCGTGTACGCCTGATTGGTGGTGAACACGATGCGCTCGCCAGGCGAGAAGATCGCTTGCTGGTCGTCGTACGGGCCGAAGGTGAGTTGCGTCACGGCGAACTTGCCGTCCACACCGCGATCCACGGGCGAGGTGTACACGTGGTAGCTGTCGTGCTCGTCCTTCTTCATCGTGAACACGACCTTGGTCCCGTCGAAGCTGACGTCTACGCTGGACACATCGGCGGTCGGGTAGTCTTCGATGATGTTCGCTTGCGGGTTGCCCGTCTTCAGATCGAACACCTGCAGCTTGCCCCCCGGCACGAAGCGTCCGTAGTCCATCACCTGGCCCATGCCGCCCGCGACGTCGATCTTCACGGTTCCGTCCGCGTCGATCGTCGTGTGCTGTCGCACGGCGTACACGATGCGCGACACGCTTCCGATGCCAGACTCGCTGCCGCCGCCATCTTCCGAAGACTTGCTCGAGCAGCCGGGCAGCAGCGCGAGCCCAGCGAGCAGCGAGAGCGCGCCAGCGGTACGGAAACGGGTGAGCTGTCGGAACATTCTCAAAACTCCTTGAACGCGGGAGTGCGGGGGGGCAGCCGCGTCGGGTTCAACTAGAGCAGGAAGCGGGCCAACGATAAATCACAATCATTTCATGTACCTAATGACCGAACTCGTGGGGCTGGACCCCCGACCGAAGCCCCAGCGCGCGGCCCCGCGCCCCCAGCGTACATTGGCTGATATCGGTGCTAGTCGCCGCCGTGCGCTAAACCCGAGGCACGCATGGAACCGAGCCGGATCGTCAGGTAAGAGCCTGTCGCCAATCATGACTCTTCAGTTCAACGAACAAGGCTTGATCCCCGCCCTCGCCCAGGACCGCTTCGATGGCCAGGTGCGAATGCTGGCCTGGATGAACCGCGAGGCGCTCCAGCACACCCTCGAAACGGGCCTTGCCACCTTCTTCAGTCGGTCCCGCGGAAAAATGTGGGTCAAAGGCGAGAGCAGCGGGAACGTGTTGCGGGTCCATTCCGTCACGGCGGATTGCGATGGCGACACCTTGCTGTTGCTCGTCGAACCGGCCGGCCCATCGTGTCACACGGGTCGCCCCAACTGCTTTTTCCAGCGGGTCGAAGCAGACGGCAGTCTGAACGAGCAGCCGTTCGAGGTCACGCCGTTCATCGAGGAGCTCGAGCGCACCATCCGTGAGCGCCAAGCCAGCACTGCTGCAAAGAGTTACACGAAGAGCCTGCTCGACGGCGGAGTCAGCAAGATAAACTCCAAGATCAGCGAAGAAGCCGGGGAATTAGTGGCCGCTTTGGCTGACGAAACTGACGAACGCGTGCTCAGTGAAGCCGCCGATCTGTTATTCCACGTGCTGGTCGGTCTGCGCGCGCGCGGGCTCGACTTCCGACAGGTCGTCGCTTCACTCGCGAGTCGCACGAAGCAGAGCGGACACGAAGAAAAGGCGAGTCGAAAGAGCTCACAGAGCGGTTAGGGCCGAAATCGCGCGCCCTCGCGGCCGACACGCGAATCGCGGCGCCTCGCCAGCCGGGCGCCTCTCGACCGCGATCATCGACCGCCATCGAGCGGCCCTTAACGAAGTGACACCGGGGGACGCTACTTCCACTGCGAATGTCCGTAGTCGGATGTAGGTGCAAACACTCGTCGCATTCGGCGTCGTAAATGCGGGGGCGCTTGGCCTCGGCGAGTTTGACCCTCTGAGGGGCGCTCGTTATCGTTGCGTTTCTCTGTCTTCGGGGATTTCGTCCCCACCCGTGAGTTTCGGGGCCCCAGCCCGGAAACGAAATGGGACTTCGCAGCTAGCCTCTCTCACCGATTGACCGCGATGCCCATCAAGATTCTGGTTTTCGAGAGTGATGCCACCTTCGCCGAGCAGCTCAAGAGCGGGTTTTCAGCGCTCGGCTGTCAGACGACGGTGGTGGACGATGCCAATGTCGGTCTGCAAGCGGCCGCGCGCGAAAAGCCGGATTTGATCCTGCTCGCGATCGAGCTGCCGCGCATGAACGGCTTCTCGGTGTGCAACAAGCTCAAGCGAGACGCGGCGTTGAAGGACGTCCCGCTGATCATCATGAGCTCGGACTCCACCGAGGAGACCTTCGAGCAGCACCGCCGTTTGCGGACCCGCGCCGAAGACTATTTGCACAAACCGATCAGCTTCGAAGCGCTCTTGGGTCGAATCCAGCCCTTCGTACAGCTCGTAGCCGCGGCACCCGCGGCGGAAGAGCCGGGGGCCGAGGCGGCAATCGTGCTCGATGACGACATCGAAATCGAAGACGCGGTCGTCGAAGAAGTCTCGGGCGTGGAGACCTCGGTGCGCGAAAGCACGGTCGACCAGGACGTGAGTGATTTCGCGGAGCAAGCGTTTGGAGCGCTGGAGGCTCCACGGCCCAGTGCGGTGCCAGACAGGCAGGCCACGGCCGAACCCGAGCTCGCGGAGCCTGAGATCGCGGACACTGAGGTCACCGAAGCAGAAGTCACGGACATCGAGATCGCGGCGCCCTCGATTGCTCCGAGCTACGCCGAGCCCTCGACCACGCCGCCCGCACACGACGAGCCCGAGATCGCCGACGCCAGCATCGCGCCCGAAGCGAGCGAGGTCGAAATCGCGCAGGCCAGCATCGCGCCCGAAGCGAGCGAGGTCGAAATCGCGCAGGCCAGCATCGCGCCCGAAGCGAGTGAGGTCGAAATCGCGCAGGCCAGCATCGCGCCCGAAGCGAGTGAGGTCGAAATCGCGCAGGCCAGCATCGCGCCCGAAGCGAGCGAGATTGACCTCGCAGCGTTGGAAGAGCAGCCAAAGTCCGTGGTGCCACCGGCCGAACCGTCTGCGCTGCCGCCGCCGCCACTTACGACGTCCCGGCCACCCATGCCGCCGGCACGCATTCCCTCCCTGCGTCCTTCGTCCACCCCCCGCGCTGCGGAGCTGGGCGACACGACCAAATATCGCGAAGAGATCGAGCGACAGCGCATGCGCATTCGCGAGCTCGAAGAGCTGGTGCGAAGCTCCGACGCCAGAAGCGCCGAGCTGGAAGACGCGCTCAAGCGCGGCGGCGCCAAAGATAGCGAAGTTCAACGTTTGCAGCGAGAGCTGGACGAAGCGAAAGCGCGCTCCGCTTCGATCATGCCCGGCAAAGGCGCGGGCAGCGCGCGTGAGTTTTTGGATCTGCGCGAGCAGCTGAACAAGAAAGACAAGGAGATCCTCGAAAGCCGCGATCAACTGTCGCACAAGGAAAAGGATCTAATCGCGCTGCGCGACGGCGCGATCGCCCTCGAGCGCGACAAGGCGGACCTGCACGATCGCATCAACGAGCTCGAAAAGCAGGCGATCGAGCTGCAGAAGGCGACCGACGCAGCCAAGAGCGACAAAGAACAAGCCGCCAAGCGCGCCGACGATTTCAAGCGCAAGGCCGAGAAGACCAAGACCGATCTCGACGCCAAAGCGGCCGAGCTGTTCGAAACGCGGAGCGCGCACGAAGCGGCGATCGCCGATTACGACGCGCGCACCGCGCAGCTCCTGGCGGACCATCAAACGCAGCTCGAGCAAGCGAGCCTCGCCCACCAAAGCGCGGTTCTTGCAACGGAAGCCTCCGAGCAGGCACGCCGTGAAGCACAGGCCGCGCACGAGCAGGCCCTCGTCGCGCAACAGGCTGCAGCCGCCGCCGCACAGCGGGACGCAGTTCAAGCGCGCGAAGCCGAGCTCAAGCGTGAGCTCGACAACAAGCTCGCCGCCTTGCACCGCGCCAACGAAGACGCGATGAACAGGCTGCGCGCCGAGCACACGCAAGACATGGCCGACGCCGAAGCTGCGGCCAAGCGCTACCTCGCCGATCGCGAGCAAGAGCTCGGCGGTCAACACGAACGGACACTTGCTGCGCAAAAATCCGAGTATGAAAACATGCTCGCCGCGCTGGCCGGAGAGCACACCGCTGCAATCGCTTCGCTCACTTCGCAGCACGACGAGACGCTGTCGACGATCACCGATCAGCACACCAGCGCACTCGCCGCGCTCAGCGCCGAAAAAGCCCAGAACGAAGCCTCCAGGGACGCGAAGATCGCCTCGCTCGAGGCCGAACTGAGCGCACGCACCGAGGAGCTCGCCGCGGCACACGATTCAATCACCGCGAAGGATCGCACGATCGGTGATTTGGAAGCCAACCTAGTCACGCTCAACGAAGAGTTGAGCGCTGCGCGGGCGACCACCGAGAGCCAAGCATCGTCGATTCAAAGCTTGGAGAGCCAGCTGTACAGCGCCAACGCCGAACTGAACACCGCTCGAACGAAGCTGAGCGACTACGAGTCGAAACTCACGCGCGGAGAGGCCGCGCTGGCAGCGGCCAACGACGATCTGCGCACCACTCGTGAAGCGCTCGGAACCGAGCAGGGTCGCGTGAGCCGCGCGCAGGCCAAATGGACGGATGATCGCGCCTCACTCGAGCGGGCAAAAGATGCGCTGGCCGCAGCGCTCGCTCAGATCGAAGAGGCCGAGGGTCGCCCACTAGATTGAGCGCTGACCATCTTCGAAGGCGCATCGAGCGCGGACCGTCGAGTCAGGCCAGACGATGAACGGGCGGCGAGTTGATCGCTACACCGCTTGGGGGCTGACCTGGATTGCGTACGCCAGCTACTACTTGGGTCGAAAAGGCTTCAGCGTGGTCAAATCCACGCTGCGCCAGTCGCTCGGCGTGAGTGAGCGAGCGCTCGGGCTGATCGACACCTTCTACCTGGCAGCGTATGCGCTCGGGCTGTTCTGCAGTGGCTACGTAGGTGATCGCGTTGGCGCGCGGCGGCTGATCGCAGCAGGGTTGGCGCTGTCCGCGCTGTGCTGCGCGGCCTTCGGCGCAACGAGCGCGGCTGTTTGGTTCGGGGTGCTGTTCTTCATCAACGGCTTGGCGCAGTCGACGGGATGGCCGGGGACGACACGCGCGATGGCGGAGTGGACCACACCACGAAATCGCGGCACCGTGATGGCCTTTTGGGCCACGTGCTACCAAGTGGGCAGCATCGTTGCCAGCGACTTTTCCGCCTACTTGCTGCGGCGCGACGGCTGGCGAGCAGCGTTCCTCGGTCCGGCTGCGTGCATGTTGGTCGTGGCAGTGCTGATTTTTTTGTTCTTGAAGCGCGGCGATCGAGCCTACGACGGGACGGAACCTGCGCTGTCCGTGCCAGCCGAGCCCGATGCCGACGTTCGCCGTTCGGCTCAGCGCAGGGCTCTGCAAAACCCCGTGCTGTGGGCGTTCGGGGCGAGCTACTTCTTCATCAAATACGTCCGCTACTCACTGCTCTTTTGGTTGCCGTACTACTTGAACGGAACACTTGGCTACACGGTGGATCGTGCAGCGTACGTCTCGAACGCCTTCGAGGCCGGCGGCATCGTGGGGGTGATCGCCATTGGCATGCTCTCCGATCGCGTGCGCCGCTGGTCACGCGCTTCACTCTCGATGCTCAGCCTGCTCGGCTTGGCGTGCGCGCTGTTCGCGTGCGCGGCCCTGCCGCAGCACGACGTTTGGCTCACGGTGGGGGCGCTGGCTTTGGTCGGCGCTTTGCTCTTTGGTCCCGACGCGCTGCTTTCGGGAGCCGCCGCCCAAGACGTCGGCGGTGCCGCGGCGGCTGCCACCGCTACCGGCTTGGTCAACGGGGTTGGGTCGCTGGGCGGGATGCTGGAGGGGTTGACCTTGCCCGAAATCAGCCGCCACTTCGGCTGGCAGGCTATGTTTCCGCTGCTCGCGGGCCTGGCCGTGTGCGCAGCTCTGGCGTTGATCCCCGCAGCGCGACGTCCGGACGTTCGCGGCACGGACTTATAAGTCTGGTCGCACGCGCGCCGCCCCGCATTTGTCGCTTAAGCTGCCAGCGGGCCGGACGTATGGGGTGCCAATGCCGCCACACGACGCCTCGAACCGCAACAGCGACCCCATGGCCCGGCTTCGAAAATACGTCGAAAAAACCAATCAAGTTGACGAACGCCGCGATCGGCCTGGCATTGTCAGCTGCAAACGAGCCGCCCAAGCCCCGGCGGCATCCGCCTACGACGACGAAGACGACGGACCGATCACCACGCGCTGGTCAGTCGGCTGAGGTAGTCGTTCTCAGCGGCTCGTGACGCCGCATCACGAGTGTCGTGTCATCCACCCGGGTTCTCCGCGCTGAACGTGCGTGGAAGAGTGCTACTCATGACCGGTGATGAACGATACACGGATCTTGGGGCCGGCCGGACGGACATCTCGGACGAGCGAGAAATCGTCTCGTTTCACCGGCGTAAAGAGCTCGCGGGGGTGGAAGTCCGCTCACTGAAGAACTCCGCGCGAACTTTTCACGCCTACAGTACGGATTTCGAGTTCTTTGCGCCGAGCACCTGGCACGGCGAGCTCTGGCACCGGCGACGCCAAAGCGTGGTCGGACCGGGCGCGGTGTTGTGCGCTCACCCCGGGGAAGTGTTCTCCGCGCGCCGCGTCATCACCCCGGGGGCGGGAAACTTCCTGACCATCGACGCTCGCGAGTTCCACGAATACCTGTCGGAGCATTCCCAGTCCGCGAGTCAGCTGCGATTACGCGGGGTCTCGAAGATGTCGCCCGCACTCGACGAAAAGCTGCGAGAAGTCTTCCGCATCGTTCGGCCAGGTCCGAGCGCGCTCGAGATCCAAACCGCGCTGGTCGAATTCGTGCAGACCATGCTCCAGGAGCTGCTCGAGGAATCGAACAGCGACGCGCCCAACCTCGATTCGGGTCTGCGCACGGCGGAGCGCGTTCGCGAATGCCTGCACTACGACTCTTCGGCGACCATCGACCTGTCTACGCTCGCCAAACAAGCCGGAGTCAGCCGCTATCAAGCGTTGCGCATGTTCAAGCGGCGTTATGGGCTACCGCCACACACCTATCAACTCAGCGTCCGGGTCGCGCTCGCGCAAAAGGCGCTACGCGAAGGACAGCAGCCGGTGCACGTCGCCACGCACTACGGCTTCGTCGACCAAAGCCATTTCACGCGCCACTTCAAGCGACTGTTGGGCGTCACCCCAGCGCAGTATGCGCGCGTTGGAGCTCGTCCCCGCGCGACCAAGTCGCGACTTCGACCCGACTCCTACTTGAGCAGTCCGAAGAGCGAGCCTCGCTCCCAGCCAATCACGAGCCACGAAACGCTGGCGTGAAACCCGGCACTCCCACCAGCTGTCGATCCCAACTCGGTGGATCTTTGAGGTGTTCCGCGAGAAAATCGACCGTTGCGCGCACCTTGGTCGAGAGCTGGCGCGCCGAAGGATAAACGGCGAAAAGTGCGCTACTTTCGAACTCCCATTCGGGTAGCACGCGCACGAGTTCTCCCGAGGCCAAGGCTCGCCCGACCACCAACGTCGCTCCCACCGTGATGCCATGGCCGCGCTTCGCGGAGGACGCGACGACATCGGCGTTGTTCGACGCCATGCGACCGGAAACGTTGACGGTGACCGGGCCGTCGGGACCGAGCAACTTCCACTCTCGGGGTCGAGCAAAACTCGTAAACATGACGCAGTCGTGATTCGAGAGCTCGGACGGGTGCGTGGGCGTACCGCGGCGCGCAAGGTAATCGGCAGACGCGACGAGCACGCGGTGATTCGTGCACAGCCGGCGCGCGATTAGCCGCGAATCGGAGAGTGAACCGATCCGGAGCGCGAGATCCATGCCTTCGTCGATCAAGTCGACGAAGCGATCGGTCAAGTTGAGCTCGATGGTGAGCTCGGGAAACGAATGCAAGAGTTGGTCGAGCAGCGGCGCGACGTATGATTGCCCGAAGACGACCGGCGCGCTGACGCGAACCTTTCCGCGCGGGCGCAGCGCCGTCTCCTGAACCTCGGCCTCTGCGTCCGCGAGATCGACGAGGATCTGCACCGTCCGGGCGTGAAACGCCGCCCCCGCTTCAGTCAAAGAGAGCTTGCGAGTGGTGCGCTGGACGAGTCGCGCCCCGAGTCGCTCTTCTAGCCGTGACACGATGCGACTGACCCCGGACGGACTGAGCGAAAGCTCATCTGCCGCTTTGGCATAACTCGAATGCTTCACTACGCAGTGAAAGACAGTAAGTTCGAGGGTTTCGGTGACCATGCGTCGCTCGCGGAGCAGTCTAAACCAAGCCTGGGGGCGTCCGCACCTGAGCGTTTCTCGGCCGTAGCGTGCAATTTCTCGCCTTTGCCACGCGGAACATCGGCCCAAGGCCGAAAGGCTACGGGGACGCGGCGCGCTTCGCGTGACCATCGAAAACATCTTCTGATATTTGATTGATGGTCACGAGTCAGCGCGTGCTCCGGCGCAGCCTTCGGCGTCGCGGCCCGAAACTTCCGCTGTCGGCAGCCTTGGGAATGCCGCTTTGGTCCGGTCGGAGCGCGAGTCAAACTCGCGCCCCGCCCTCGACTCACATCGCGCCCGCGTCGATCCACGCGCTGATGATCGCAATGTCGCTCGCCGCGAGCGGCGGCTTGTTGAGCGGCATCTGCCTGCCACTGAAGCAGGCACCATCTTGAGCTAGGCCCATGAGCTTGTCTACGAGGTAGCTGCGCGCGGGCTGGCCGGGTGCGATGCGCAGCTTCGAGGCGCAGCCACTGGCGGCGACGCCGACCGAAGTTCTGATGTCGACCAAGTCCAGACCGCGCGCTGGCCTGGCCCCCGAGTGACAACCGATGCAGTTCGCGTCGACGATGCTTTGCACGTCCGCTGCAGTGGGAGTGCAGGTGATCGTGGCAGTCGCCGTCGCCGCGCAAGAAGGCGCCGGATCGCCGTCAGAGACGCTGAGCGTGACGGTCACCGAACCTGGCGCGGTACATGTGAAACTGGGCGCGTTCGACGTTGCGTCGTCGAAACTGCCGGAATCAGCGGTCCAGGCGTAGCTGAGGGCAGAGGGCGCCGCGTCGCTATCGTGCGCGGACGCGGTAAGCGAAATCGTGCCACCCACGAGGACCTCGGCGGGACTCGCCGTGATTCCGTCGACCACTGGGCAAACATTGAACGTACCTCCGACTTGCACACTGCCGGTCGTCGCTGACTGATGGCACAGCATGTGAACCGATACGGCGCTCGTTTCGTGCGCCACGATATCGAACGCGCCCGAGCCCGTGCAGCTCGTTGCTTCGTCCGTCGAGATTCCGCTCAGAGTAATGGTGTAGCCATTGCCCACCGGCAGGCCACCCAAGACCGCGCTGACGACGGTACTGTCGGCCACCTCGAGCGAGCCCGACTTCGTATAATCGTCGGGACCGACGATCGAGTAATTAACAACTTCGAGCGTCGCCCCACCGACCTGCAAGTTGAGACCAATGCTACCCACGCCTTCCGCGTCGGTAGTCGACGCCTCCGGCGCCGAAGAACAGCCGCTCAGCGCCGCAGAGAACGCGAGACCGGCAACCAATACAGCGAACCGTGCACTTCGAACTAGACGAACCATATGACCTCCTCCTAAAACACGACCCCAATGACGCTTGAGCGCTAAACCCACGCCCTCGCCGCGGCGACGATAGCGCGAACGATCGATTGGACGCTGTAGGTTAATTTGCTGGGCGACCCGCCTGGCGAGTTCGGCCGAACGGGCGATATGCGCTGCGCCTAGCGAAATGGGTGAACGATGGTGAAAGTGGACGCCGGACCGAATCCTCACCCGCTAGTCGGACCCAACGCTCGAGAGTTACAGGCATTTCTACGCGGGTCCGCACTTTCTCGGAATTTTCCTAAGAAGATGCCTCGGACTGCGTTGTCTGCTTGAGGCAGCAAGAATGAGGTTGGTCGAGCCGGAAGACGGGGATGAGCCGGAGTGGGTGCTGGCAGCGCTGCACGAGCACGAGGGACCACTGCTGCGCTACGCCGCGTCGCTGGTTGGGGAGACGCGCGCCCAGGACGTCGTGCAGGACGCTTTCTTGCGTCTGTGCAGTCAGCCCGCCGAGAGTGTGCAAGGCCACCTGGCAGCCTGGTTGTTCACGGTGTGCCGAAACCGCGCCTTCGAGCTTCGCCGCGCCGACCGCCGCCTCTCCCGCATCGAGGAAAAGGACGAGATGCTCGAGTCGCCTGACAGCGGCCCCATCGCCAAGCTCGAGCGCGCAGAGGACTTGTCTCGCGTCGGGATAGCCATGGCGGCGCTGCCGCGAAAACAACGCGAAGTGCTGCGACTCAAGATCGAAGTAGGCTTGAGCTACAAAGATATCGCCGAGGTGATGAACCTGACGGTCAGCAACGTCGGCTTCATTCTGCACACGGCGCTCGCTCGCGTCCGCGCCGGCCTCGCCGAGCAAGATCAAGCGCCACGCCGCGAAGGGAGCGCGCGATGAGCATCGAAGAGAACGATCCACGGTTGACGGCTTACGTGTTTGGCGAGCTTTCGGGCGACGCTCGAGCAGCGTTCGAAGCGGAGCTCGCCAGCGACGAGTCCGCGCGCGAAAAACTGGCGGAGCTCGAATGGACCATCGGCGCGCTGCGAGTCGATTTCGCTGCGGAAAAGCCGCAACAGCTGCAACCCGAACGGCGTCGAAGGATTGCCGATGTCCTGACCGAAGCCCGGCGCAAAGAGAGACGCCGTTTCCTCTGGCGCGTGAGCGTGCTGGGCAGCATGGCAGCCTCGCTGTTGCTGCTGACGACGACGCTTTTTTACCAACGCCGGACTGCACATCACGTTGGCGACGACGCCCTACCCTTGCAGTACATGGCGCCCAGTGAAGCGGAAGAGGTAGCGGCCAAGCCGATCGAGCCGGTGCTGCCTGCGGCGCGGCCAGCACCGGTGCAAGAAACGCCTGCCCCGTCGCTGCGAGCAGCGAGCCCCCAAACGGGTCCGCGACGCCTCTCGGGAATTGGGGATTCACCCGCAATCGCTCCTCTGATGAGCCCTCGCGGAAGCCGAGACAGCGAACAGTTCGCGGCGCCCCTTCCAACGAAGCGAACGGCGCCGGCGGTGGCAGCGGCTGCACCGGCGGCCAGCGTGAATGCGGGTGAGTGGGATGACAACGCAAACTACCGCGAATTCATGCGCTGGCTGGCAACGGACCCCGCGCCGCCTGCACATCGGCTCGACATTCGTGAGCGTCGCTTTCTCGTGGTGCGTGACGCAGCGGGGCGCGGCGTTCCGGGTTGCCGTGTGACCGTCGCCGACGAGAGCGATCGCCAAACGGAGCTGATCACGGCTGCGACCGGACGGGCGATCTTGTTCCCGCACGCCGAGGGCTTGGTCGGACGAACGCTGACGGCAACGACCCATTGTGCAGGCGGAGCCAGCAAGCGGTTCTCGCTTTCCAGGCCGGATGGTGTCGTCGATCTACGCACTTCCGAGCGGCGTATCTTGCCGGTCGAGCAGACCATCGATGTCGCCTTCTTTTTGGACTCGACGGGCTCGATGTCGGAAGAAATCGCGGCCGTGAAGACGACCATTCAAAAGGTAGCCGTGGGTCTCCACGACTCGAATGTCCGCATCCGCATCGGCCTGGTCGAGTTCAAAGACCGCGGCGATCCCTTCGTGACGCGCGTTTACGGCATGTCCACCGACCTCGAACGATTTTCCGATCAGGTCGCGAATGTCCGCGCGGACGGCGGCGGAGACACGCCCGAATCGGGCAACGAAGCATTGCATGTCGGCATCCAACAACTCGCGTGGAGTGACGCCGCGATCGCAAAGCTAGCGTTCTTGATCGGCGATGCGCCGCCGCACCTCGATTACCCACAAGATTATGACTACGCGCTGGAAGCTCGCGCAGCGGCACATCGCGGCATTCAGATCTATACGGTCGCCGCGTCAGGTATGGACACGCTCGGGCAAGTGGTGTGGCGCCAGGTGGCGCAATATACCGGTGCAACCAACTTGTTCGTGCTCAGAGGGGGTGCTGGCCCACAGTCTTCGGGGGCTGGCGATCCGAAGTCTAGCTGCGGCGGAACGCAGACGGCCTATACGAGCGGAAACTTGGACGCGCTGGTGCTGGCCAAAATCAGGGGCGTGATTCGCTCACTCGAGCGAGATCCATTGCTCATTCCCGGTCTGAACACGGATGAGAACGCTAAACCTTGCGCCGATCGCGTGTCGATCGCGGAGTAGTAGCCCGCGCCATCACGGCGATGAGCCTGCGAGTGCCTCGCACGTGTCGTTTCGAGACGACAGCTGCTGAGTGCAAGCGACAGGTAGTCGGATCATTTGCGGTCGATTTGGCTCGAACCGCCGAAGCATGGCAACTCGTCGGTGCTGGCATGTTCCGTGCTCCTCGCGCAACGTGCAGAAAACGAAGCCCTCAAAACGAGCCACGCCGACCAGATCTGATCTACCAGCGGTGAAGAAACCGGACTCGGTCCGCCCACGCTCTTCGCGGCCACCGGTTTCCGTGCGCGTCGACGTCGTCGTGGCCGATCTCAAGCGCGACCCGCGCTGCAAGTGAGGGCCGTTCGCCGCGATAGGCTTTATGGCCAAGCAGGTTTCGTCTTGCCTGCATTCAGAGATTGAATCACTGCCAAACACCGTATCAGATGATCGCTTAACATGCCGGGCATTGCGTATTGGGCAGGGGTGGGGAGCGTCATTTGCTCGCTCGGTAGCAGTTCGTTCGCCTGGCAGGCCAGGCTCCGACCTCATGGCTCGGGCAGCCCATGAGCCCGCCGCGTAACGACGATTCGAGGCTATCGGGCGCGCCGCTCACCTACCGAACCGCGAAGGTCGGTTGGCTCGTCGTGGCGCTCGAGTTTGCGGCTTCGCTCGCCGCAATCGCTCTCGCAGCCAACCAGCTCCAGGAAGCCTTGCCACTGTCGTACGCGATTCTACTCGCGTTGGTCTTGCTCCTGATTCCCTTTTGGCACCTCTTTCTAAAAAGCTGCGGGCACGTCACCTTCGTGCTCGAGGGTAACCACCTGCTCACTCAGCATTTTCCTTTTGCCGCCCGGAATCGCCGCATCGCCGTCGCTGAAATCCAAGGCGTACAAGTGAACGCGGAGCTCGATGACGAAGGCAAACTGACTCACTATTCGTTGCTGCTCGTCCGCGATCAAAAAGGCACCGATCGGCTCGTGGATCATCTGCCGTCCGCAGAACATGCGCGCGTGCTCGCGCAGCAGATTGACACCTTGGTTCGCACGGCGCGCACTCGCTGAGCCAGTGGACCCAGGGGCCGAAGCAGGCCCAAACCGAGCGGGACCGCCAAATGCCGAAAGACTATCCGCTGGCGACGGCTTAGGCTTCCCGGGGTGCGAATGCAAAATCCACGAGCGATCAAAATCAACAAGCGGACGATGCTCGCGACCAGCGTCGCGCTCGGTGGCGCCGCGTTGACTGGCTGCGCGGGCGTGAGCGCCGCCCACCCCGCCCATGTGCCGCCGCCCGGCATCGACACGGGTTTCGTACGCCGCGACGGCATGCGACTGATGCTCGAAGGCGTCCCTTACCGCTTCGTCGGAGCCAATCTGTGGTACGGCGCATGGCTGGGTGCCGACGCGCCTTACGGCGATCGCGCGCGACTGGGACGCGAGCTGGACCGACTGAAAGCCCTCGGCGTCAGCAACTTGCGCATTCTCGCCGCCGCCGAGGAAGGTCCACTCAAGCACTCGATCAAACCGGGCTTTCGCACGAAAGAGGGCTGGAACGAGACCTTGCTACGCGGGCTCGACTATTGCCTCGCCGAGGTCGCCAAGCGCGGAATGAAGGCCGTGCTGTATCTCGGCAACTTCTGGGAATGGTCCGGAGGCTTTGGCACCTACCTCTGGTACGCGACCGGCCAATACCTCGACATGAACGATCCGGCTCAGCCTTGGCCTGCATTTCCCGATCACAACGCCGGCTTCTACGGCTCGAAAGCCGCGGTTGCGATGTTCCACGACCATGTGCAACGGCTCGTGGGGCGGAGCAATCAGCTGAGCGGCGTTGCCTACGAGAATGATCCGACGATCATGGCCTGGCAGCTGTGCAACGAGCCGCGCCCCGGCGTCACGGAAGCCGTCATCGTGCAGAATTTGCCGGCCTACTACGAATGGATCCGTAGCAGTGCCCAGCTGATCCGCTCGCTCGATTCCAATCATCTCGTTTCGCTCGGACACGAAGGCACGATCGCTAGCGGCGAGCGCGAAGAGCGCGTTGCCGAAGCACATTCACACATCGACTACGTCACCGCGCACATTTGGCCCCTGAATTGGGGCTGGGTGAACGGCAAAGACTTGGAAGGGACGTGGCAGGCCGGCTCCGCGAAGGTGAGCGCGTATTTGAAGACACACGAGGCCATCGCCCGCGGGCTGAACAAGCCGCTCGTCTTCGAGGAGTTCGGCTTTCCGCGCGACGGTGAGCGGTACGACCCGAGCGTCGGCACCAGCTTTCGAGAGCGCTACTACGGCATGATCTACGCCGCGGTCGAGGCGAGCATCGCGCAGAACGGACCCATCTGCGGCTCGAATTTTTGGGCCTGGAACGGCGAGGCCCGCGCCGAGCACCCCGACCATGCCTTCCGAGACGGCGATCGCCAGTACATGGGAGATCCACCTCATGAACCCCAGGGGTGGTACGGCAACTTCGACAGCGACCACGCGCTGCTCGAGCTGATCCGCCGACACGCGGAAAAGATTCGGACCTAGCCGGACCGCATCGCCGCGACGCTCAAAAACATCGTGGCTCGCGGGAGCTCATTCTTCGCGGTCGAACGTCTGCCAGGTGCCGTCGATGCGGCGCTGATGCGGCAGGAAACGCGCCTTGTAGCGCATGCGCTCGGACTCGGCGATGTACAGGCCGAGGTACAAGTAGCGAAGTCCCCAGGTCTTGCACAGTTCGATTTGCTTGAGCACCGAGAACGTGCCGATACCGAGCTTCTCGTAGCTCGGATCGTAATAGCAATAGACGGCCGAGAGCGCTTCGTCGCTGCGGTCGACGAGCGCGACGCCGACCAGTTCTCCATCGAGCAAGTAACGCAGCTCGAAAGTTTCGCAGCAGCTCACGACCAAGAATTCGCGATAGCCCTCGAGATCGATGCCGTCGCGATCGCTCGCGAGACCGCGCAGCTCTTTGTGGCGGTTGTACAGCTCGACACGACGCGCGTCCGCGATCGGATCTGCGACTTCGACCGTGAGCCGCGCGTTGCCACGTTCCAAGGCCCGGCGCTGCGAGCGATTCGGACTGAACTGCCCGACTTCGATGCGGATCGGTTCGCACGAGCGGCAGCCGGGACAGGACGTTCGATAGAGAAAGATCCCTTGTCGGCGATCGCCGGTATCCAAACGCTGTTCGAGCTCGGCACGCTGCAACAATCTCGCCGGAATCCGCAGCGGCATGCGCGCGATACGCTCGGCCAGATACGGACAAGGCTGCAACCGGTCGTACACGATGAGCTCCGGCGGGTCACCGGGCAGCACTCGGTCGTGCGGTAGCAAGCGAGGCTTCGTCATCGATCCAGCACGAAGGGTTCGGGGAAGATTTCGGCGAAGTCGAGCACGCGATGCTGGCGTGGGTTGGCCACGACCAAACGAGCGTCGTGTTGGAACTCCGAGATCACTTGTCGGCACACGCCGCAGGGCATGGCCAGCGTGTCGGCGTCCGTGAACACGGCGATGCTGGTGATCGTGCGCTGGCCCGCCGCGACCATGGCCAAGATCGCCGAGCGCTCCGCGCAAATCGTCGCGCCATAGCTCGCGTTCTCGACGTTACAACCGGCAAAGACCTGGCCCGAGGCGTCGCGCAGCGCGGCCCCCACCAAGAAACGAGAATACGGCGCGTACGCGAGTTCTCGCACGGCGCGTGCTCGTGCCACCAGTTCTGCCAATTCGGGCGTGAGCGCAGGTGCGGGGGAGCTCACGAGGCAACCGTTCCCGCGGCAACGACCCAGCGCGTCAGCACAGCCGTGAACGCATCCCGCGCGCGGCGCGCGGTAGCTTCCACCTCGGCGTGATCGAGCAACTGGCCCGACAAACCCGCCGCCAAATTGGTAATGCAACTGATCGCGCCGACGCGCACGCCACGCTGACGCAGCGCGATCACTTCAGGCACGGTGCTCATGCCGACCGCATCGGCGCCGAGCGTCCGCAGCATGCGAATCTCCGCCGGCGTCTCGTAGCTCGGGCCGAGCATCGCGGCGTACACACCTTCATGCAAGGTCACGTCCGCTCGACGTGCCGCCTCGCGCGCCAGCTCTCGCAAACCGAAATCGTAAGCGTGACTCATGTCGGGGAAGCGAGGACCATCGCCGAAGTTGGGTCCGCAAAGCGGATTACTTCCCATCAAGTTCAGATGATCGGTGATGAGCATCAGATCACCGGCGGCGAAGCTCGCGTGAATGCCGCCAGCGGCGTTGGTCAGCAGCACGATGCTGCAACCGAGCTCAGCGAGCACTCGAACACCGAACGCCGCGCGCGCTGGAGTGTTGCCTTCGTAGATGTGTGCGCGGCCTTGCAAGCAGGCGACCTGAACGCCGCCGAGCGACCCCAAACACAGATTGCCAGCATGACCCACGACGCTCGAATGCGGCATCTCGGGGATCTCGGAGTAGGGAATCCGGAGACCGGAACTCAGTTGATCGGCGAAGGCGCCGAGCCCAGAGCCGAGCACGAGCCCAACGCGCGGGCGCGCAGGCGCCCGCTCGGCGACAAAGGCGGCGGCGTGTCGTACGCGCAGAAGTTCGCCGTCGAGCATTGCCCCATCCTAGCCTGGGTCCGGCCCGAGCGGCTCAGAGCTAATGATTTGTCGATAAATTCGCAAAGAAACCGGGCTGCGAGCGGGCGGCTGGACGATTTGCGGGCTTCAAGCTAGGTTCCGCGCCCCCGCCGGTCCTTTGTGGATGGCGTTTTGGCACCAGAGCCTCGCGCGAGAAGAAATCAATGGCCACCAAGTTTGCTCAATTCCTCCAGGACAACAAGATCGACCCGCGCCGCATCGTCGTCGCTTCGCAAGAGCTCGAGCGGCTGCGCCCCGAGGATCGCAAGGTGAAGCACC
>Ga0164307_10000026_pt1 | contig 59557 bp, 46 predicted proteins | sample Whisoiple_243_MG_FD_110214 | JGI IMG/M metagenome (GOLD analysis project Ga0164307, IMG submission 110214) | Soil microbial communities amended with fresh organic matter from upstate New York, USA - Whitman soil sample_243_MG | ecosystem: Environmental > Terrestrial > Soil > Unclassified >...
CCTGACATTCAGGCTATCTGCACTGAGCTGCGCGAGCTCACCCGGAAGGGGCGCCGCATCGCAATCGAGCGGAGCCTGAACAGCGGCTGCCGGTGCATTCTCTTCGAGCTTGCCGCAGCCGGCGACGAGCACCAAGAGCGCGACCAGCACCACCCCCCGTGTCTGTCTCCGGCTGCCCATGTCCGAGCCAAGCATATTGTTTGTAGGGGGCTAGGTCGATGTCCTTGCCCGCTTTGCTTTGTCGATCGACCCCTTCGCCCGTCTCCCGAGCCTTCCCGTCTACGCCCCGTAACGACGGCAAAGCCTTGCCCCCCGCCGAGATTCGCTAGGCGGCAAGCTCATCGGTCCAGACGCGAAAGCTAGCGAGCTTGTTCGGTCCGAACGTGGTGGCGATGGCAACGTCGGCGGCGTCGCGCCCACGCGCGATCAGGATGCGGCCAGCGCGGGGGACGTTGTTGCGAGGATCGAAGGTGTGCCAGGCGCCGCCCAAATACACTTCGAACCAGGCCGCAAAGTCCATCGGCGCGTGTGGCCCCGGAACACCGATGTCACTCAGGTAGCCCGTGCAGTAGCGAGCCGGAATATTGAGCGCACGGCAGAAAGCGATCGCCAGGTGCGCGAAGTCTCGACACACGCCCCTACGCTCGTCGAATACCTCCGCGGCCGTCTTGGTGGACCTCGCGTGCTCGTACCCGAACGCGATGTGGCTGTGCACGAAGTCGCACACCGCCTGGACACGCGCCCAACCGGGTGGCGTGCCGTCAAACAACTTCCACGCCGCCTCGGTCAGGCGATCCGTCTCGCAATAGCGACTGCCGAGCAGGAAGACGAGGGTGTCCTCCGGCAGCGCCTGGACGTTGTGCTGCTCGCTGGCGCTGGAGCTCGGATCGGGCAAGCCGCTGTCTCGCACGATACCGCTGGCCGAGAGGGTGACGCGCCCGCTCGGGGCGACCACTCGATTGCACCAGTTCCCGAAGCCGTCGCGATAGCCGTGAATCGGCACGGCGGGCTCGATGCGAGTGTGGTCCGGAACCACGATGTCGGAAGCGCGGCTGTAGTGCACGTTGAGTGCGAGTATCATTGGCGTGGGTTGCGGAAACTCGTAGACGAGCTCGTAACCAATTCGAATTTGCAAGAGCGCCTCCGGTTTGACCCATACCCCCTGCGCGCTCCACTAGCGAGCCTTTTGAGCCAATCTTCGACAATGAAACCTGCTGGACGCATTGAGCTGCGTGCAGCGGCGCGCTCGCGATTCAGTTCACCCAAAGCCCTAGACAAAGCCGCCTCGATCGCCGAAGCAACTCGCGCGCGTTTGCGTTGACGCGCGGTCACGAGCAAGGAATTCCGAACGAGGCGAACGACGCAAAGCGGTCGGCGTGCAGCGAGAGGGACGGCCGCACTTGGACGTTGATTGTGCTGGCGCGGCGACGCCCCGAGAGCTACGCGACGGGTCACGAGTGCCGCGCCCGCTGACCCAAATCTCGAGCTGGGTTTGGGGTTAGCGGGCGCGGAGAGCACAAGGCGTCGCGTAGCTCGCGCGACGACTCACTCTCAGCATCACTGATCACGATCGCCGCGCGAAACGACTTTTGCTCGGGTGGTCCGCTCGGATGGGACAGTTGGGCGGTCCTTCGTTACCCCCGAGGGGTCGCCTCCCAACCCAGCTCGATGGCGTCGATGACCTCACCGGGTAGCTTTGCGCCGCTTAGGTCCGGCGGTGCGCTGATGCGTTGAATGGCCGCTGAAAGAGGCAGGTAGCGCTGAATCTGCCGCGTGCCGTAAAACGGTTTGCCGTGAGCGAAGGTGAGCGGCTTGCTCGCAACCTTTGCTCCCGGTGAAGCCAGAGGCGACATGCCGCCTGCGCCGTAGTTGGCCGTGCGCAAGTTGGTCCCGTCGCGGCCCAAGGCGACCATCACGTGAGCGTCGAACCCTGTGTTCCAGATCAGCACCACGTCTCCCGCGTCCGGCATGAAGCTTGGGTCATTCGGAGGTATTTGATCGATGGGGCATCTGTCTCCCCATAAAAGCGCGACGTTTGCACCCGGGTTCCAGGCACCGAACACTCCGTCATCCGTGCGATTGATCCAGGCTTCGCGGATCCCCAAACGCTTGTAGAGCCAGTGCGCCAGGTCACCGCAAGAGCTGTATTTGCTGCGAACATCCGGGCCCGGGCCGTCCCGCCTCTCAGTCACCTCCAGATACACGGGGTCGTCCTTAGTGCGTCCGGCCCCGTCGCCGCACGCGTACTCGCACAACGCAACCGCCGCCGCGCGCCACACATCGATCGTTAGCTCAGGCATGCTTACCCCAGGTTCGAAAGTCGCGCCGAATGCTCGGCGTCGAGTTCATTCTAATGATTTCTGCTCGTTCCTCGGCGAACGCAATAGGTGACTATTCGACGCGCATAGTCATTTCCCTGGTTGGGTTCGCCAACCTGGCCGACGGCGCAAAGCGATCGGGGCGTCGTCATCATCCGATGACAGTGGCTTGGGGTGACATGGTAAGTTGCCGTTGAACGGCCAAAACCTTAGGGCGTCGGTGGCACCCAAAGCGCCTGTGTCCCCGTCACGGCCTGATAGGCGTTGGGGAAGATCACGTTCGGCACGTTGTAGCTAGCCGGGATCTTTTCCACGGGGTCTTGGTTTACGTCAGCCCGCTTCGTGAAGAGCCAAGGTCCGTACTTCGGTGTGGCCGTTGGGTCCGCCTTCACGGTTGCCGTGATGTCCTCGACCAAGAGCTTGACCGTCGAGAGCGAAGAGCCACCATGAAACAACAGGCCGATACTGATCGCGTGCGTGGCGTCCCAGTCAGTCCCCGTGTTCGTCAAATCCATGGTGAGCGTACCGCCGCCAGCGATGGTGGAAATCGCTAAGGTTGCGCCGTTGTTGCCCCAGAAATCGTAGTTCGGGAGGGCTGAGGCATACAGCTGAACGGTCTCCGTGGTGCCTCTGAAGTCGATGGCGCGAATATGAGCCGTGATGATGCTGTCACTGAGATCGACACCCGCGGCGATGTCGAGATTGATGGTGATGAACTGCTGATAGCCAACCGCCGGGACAGGCTTCGCGGTGTCAGCGGGAATCGTCAGGAGCACACAGCCGTCCCCTGGACAGGGTGGTAGTGGAGCCCCGCCGGAACCGCCGGTGCCGCCACGCCCGCCGCCGCTGAACGTTCCACCCGTTCCGCCCATACCGGCCTCATTCGAGCCGCCTTCGCCGGCTTCATTCGAGCCGGCTTGACCGCCCTCACCGGCACCCGCGGTCGTGCCCCCTTCCGCGTCTGCCATTCCACCTGACTCGCCGTTGCCAGCAGTGAACATCCCGCCTTGCGAGTCATCGGATCCGGCGGTGCCACCCGCGCCGCCCTGGCCATACTTGGCGCTCAGCTTGTCCAAGTCCAGCGTGCAATGCACGCAAAGAAGCATGACTCCGAGAACCCCAATCAGATAACCCTGCAACTTCACCCCTCGGGAATGTAGCACGATGCTCGTCAATCGAAACCACTCACACGATTGAGCTCTTTCGTGGCGGTGGCGGAATCCACCGTTTGCGGCTTGCGGTCGGTCACGCGGCATTGTCGGAGCACCACGACGGGGGCGGATGATTTGTCAGGCTCCCCAATACCCCCAATTCCCCGTCGCTTTCCAAGGATGCATCGACTCTCGATGACACGCGGCGGACGATGAATGGCTACGGGCTGGGGCCATCCATTGCTCCGAATTTGAAAAAGGACGCAGATACAGTGTGGGCGCGCTGAGCGGGCGCGTTGCCGCATTGCAAACGGAGGAAGCAATGGCCCATTTCAACCGTAAACAGACCGGATGACCAGCAGCGCTCATTGCTGGCGGCGCCGATTTCAAGTAGCGCCTGAGATTGTCTATTAAACGCCTGCTCTCTCGACGACGGACCCTGCGATGAACTCACTGACCCGATTCGCATCTCTCGGCGCTCATCGACTGCTTAAAGCGGGCGCAACCGCGCTGCTCCTCGCGTTTGGCGGCCCCGCCTGTAGCTCGGATTCCGGCACCACGCCGAACACGGGAGGCGTTGGCGGTTCGAGCGCTGCTGGCGCGGGCACGAGCAGTTCGGGCACTGGCGGCGCTGGTCCCAGCGGTGCGGGCACGAGTGCTTCGGGGACTGCGGGTGCTGCGACGAGCGGTGCCGGCGCGGGTGGCTCGGCCGGTTCCGGTTCGAGCGGCGCGGGCGCGGGCGGTTCCGGCGCGACGACCATGGCCGCGGGGTCAGGCGGCGGCGGTGCGGCGGGAAACGCCGGCAGTTCCTCTGCGGGCGCAGGCGGCAATACACCGCGCACTCCGTTTCAGTGCGATCCCAGCGACGGCAGCGCGGTGGGCACACCGAATAGCTGTGCTCCCGTTACTCCCGCCGATGCCTGCCAGAAGTGTGTTCAAGCCAAGTGCTGTACCGAATTCGGGGAATGCTTTGCGACCAACCCCGGTAACCAGTGCGGTTGGGGAGGACCTGCCCAACTCAACGGGATCAACAACTACAGCGGCGAGATCGCTTGCATGCAGGTCTGCCTGATTGCGGCGGTTGCTGAGGCCGGGACTGCACCCGACACTTCGCAAGTGAACAGCTGCGCCAATGCCTGCGCGACCTCGATCAGCAACGGTGCGACCAAAGAGTGCGGGCCGGTGATTGGCTCGCAAACGAGCGCCCTGGTCGGTTGTCTTCTGAGCAACTGTTCGACGGCTTGTTTCGGCGGCTGAGGTCGGCTCGCTCGCCAACGCTCGCGCATCCTTGGCCGAGCAGGTCAATGGGTAACTTTTCGGTGCGAGCAGCGACTGCAATGCGCACGCACCGGAACTCCAACGACGCTCCGAGCATTTGAGCAACCGCGTTCAAGCGATTGCTCCGCCTGGTGCCGTAGCCTGAGGCTCGTGCAGCACCATCGCGATAGAAGTCTCGTCGCGCCCCTCAGCGCAGCGCGTCGAGCGCGACGAGACGGTCGCGAGCCGGTGCCGACGCTTTGACCCGTCTTCAGGCTCAACGAGCCTTCAAGGAACGACCACGATGGATGAGTTCGAGGAGGCGTTGAGCGCCCGCGCGAGAACCAGCGAGTCGGCGAAATTATTGGAGGCGCATTGGCAGTACGACAAGTTACTGCTGGCCGACGGGCTCCAAGCGGTGGGCGCCACTTTCCCCCATTACAGCCGTCATGACGCGAGCCACTCGCGTCGCATCGTCTCCAACATCGCCCAGGTGTTGGGCAAAGCCAGGATAGAAAAGCTTGGCGCGACCGATCTTTGGATGATCCTCGAGGCCGCACACTGGCACGACGTGGGCATGATCGTGGACGACGAGTCCGCCCGCGCGTGGTGGGAGCGTCCAGAGTTCCGCGACCACCTCGATGTGCTGCTGGAAAGCACGGATCCTCGCCTCAAGCGGGCGGCACAGCACGTTTCGGGCACGGACAAGAAGACATTGCTGGAACAGTACGGCGCGCACTGGCCGCTCGAGCTACGCAGATCCGTGGCGTTCGTGCTCGCGGACTACGCGCGTCGCAACCACGCCTCGCGGTCTCGGGACATCGTGCTCGACCCGACCGCGGTCGGCATTGGTTCGCCGCGCGTGCTGATCCCAGAGCGGCTATTTCGCTGGTTGGCGGAGATCACTTTGGCGCACGGGCGCAGCGCGGAATCGGCGCACAAAGAGCTGGTGCACGCCGAGAACGGCATGGGCACCGATCTCTGTCATCCGCGTTTCGTCGCGTTCATGCTGCGGCTGGGTGATTTGCTCGATTTGGACAATGGCCGGTTCTGCGCTGCCTTGGTGCGCACGCTGGGCGAACTCCCTGCCTCGTCTCTACCGCACGTGGGCAAGCACGCCGCAACGACTCGGCTGCTGATTTCTCCGGAGAAAATCGAGGTGCGCGCGCGCTGCGCCGATACGCACGACCCAGCTCTGAGCAAGCAGGGCATCGGTGCTTACGATATCTATGAAGCCACGGAGACGTGGCTCGGTTGGTTGCGTGAAGAACTCGCGTACATCAACCAGTGGTGGAGCGACATCGCCCCACCCCGATTCGCAGGTGCACCCGGCTACGGCGTGATCTCCGCGGAGCTCGAAGGCTACGAGCTCCGCAACGGCCATCATCCCAGATTCAACGTCGATTCCGACACGTTGTTCCAGCTCGTAGCGGGTCGAAATCTGTACCGACAGCCGACCTCTGCATGGCTCCGTGAACTCCTCGCCAACGCCAAGGATGCGACGCTTAGTCGCGCTTGGGAGCAAGAAAAGGAGGAGCACGCCCGAGCCGGTCGTGCCAACGAGATCTGGCAGGCAGAGCCCGATCCAATCGCAGCGATGAAGGCACGCCTGAAAGAACGCAACTACCGAATCGAGATCGAACTCTCGCGCGCTCAGGATCCCTCACCCGAGTTGGGACAGCCCGGTGTTCCGCTCCGACACGACGACGCGAGTCCACCGAAAGGCACTAGGTGGCTCTTCTCGATTCGAGATCACGGAGTCGGCATCAGTACGGCAGAGCTCCAATATCTGCTCACCGTGGGAGCTTCTTCGAAGCGAAACCGAGGGCTCAAACGCGACCCGGCTCCTGAATATTGGCAGCCGACGGGCACGTTCGGGATCGGCATGCAGTCCGTATTCCAGGTCACCGATCGCGTCGTCATTCGCACCCATCACCACCACACCCACGAATGCCGTGAGATTACGTTGACGAGTCCCGCGCCGTTTCCACCGGGTTCGGAGACGGCAGCGGGCAGCCGCGCGTGGGGGTCGGCGTATATTCGTCGGCTCAAGCTAGACGACATCCACAGGTACAAGCTTCACGCGCCGGGAACGATCGTCGAGTTCGAGATCGATTTGGCGGCGCTCCCGCCGTTCGACGACACGCTATTTGGGCTCGAAGAGCACACTGAATACAATCCGCTCTCGGCGGTACGCGATCGCAAGCTGTTCGACTTCGTCAGCACCCCGTTGCCCGCGCTCTGGCCGGCATATTGGTGGAGCCTGCTGCGCAAATGGAAGGATTGCGCGATCTACGATTTGAGACTGAAATCCAAGTCGTTCGTCTGCCCCTCCGACAGAACTTCGTGCAACGAGCCGAGAGAAGCGAGCGATTCGCCCGCCAAGGACGCGCCGCGCGCGACAGACGCCGACCAAAACGACGGCAGCGCCGCGCCGACCAAACATCCCGATCAGGAGCCCAGCGCCGAAAAAGACACACGGAAGTTCTACTACCACAACGACACTTCCATTCGACTCCGCTTCGGCAAGAAGGACGCGCTGCGAATCGTAGCCAAGCCCGGCAAGCCAACCGAGGACACGAAGACCGCTGCGGTGACCAAGCCTGATCTGCGGGGCCGCTCAGAAGCAGCAAAAGGCGAGCCGTCTGCCTTCTACTACCAGGGCGTCGATCTTCTGGCCTTCGATCGAAGCGACCAGCTAAGAGGAATCATCCGCAGAATATTGCCCAATTTCCCATGGGAGGAACTTGGAATCAGCATCGAGTGGTACGAGGGCCGCGCTTCCGAATATCTGAACGTGGACCGCGACGACCTGACCCGGGCCGGCATGCTCAAGCTGGAAAGGAGTCTGAAGAAGGCGTTCGAGTCCGTGATGCCACGCTATCTGGAAGATCTCCGGAGAGACGACAGCAAAGACGTTCGCGCGCTCGAATGGGCAAGCCTTTACGTCCATGTCTACTGTGGTTCTGTCACGGCGCAACACGAGCCTGAGGCACCTTGGCGAAAGCTCGCTTTGGACTGGCTGTTGATTGACGGCAAACCCGGAAAACTCGAAGATCTCGTAGAGCCACCATCGAATTTCCATTTGCTGATCGACCGTCACCAGTTGTTCGATCGAGAACGAATCCCCGGTTCCACGCAGAAGGCAATCGAGAGCGCGTTGAGTTGCCCGCTCGAGAAGCCGCTAGCAGGTGCACGCATCGTTCGAATCAAGCGCTCCTTTGGTGAGACCGAGCGCGAATGGGAAGAGGGCAAGCTTCGATTCCGTCACAGCCACGATTGGATAGACGATTTCATTTTCGTTCACTTCAAGACCACGAAGCTCGGAACGGCCGTTACCTCCAAGGCGAGAGAGGAAGCCGGCATCGTCGAAGACCTGATTGCCACGACGGAGTATCAACTGGTTCCGCGCGCCCCCGCAGAATGGGCGAAACCTCGAGAAATAGCGGAAGTGGAAGAGGGTGTTGGCTTCAGTCAGGAGCTCGCCCTGATCTTCGGGCGCAGTCCCAAAGTGAGGGCTGCACTGCCGCACCACCCGGACTACGCTGCTCTGGAGGTGGGGTACGAGCTTTGTCTCGAAAAGGCGTGGCATGCCCGGGGCAGTGGGATCTTGAGGCCCTCGTTCGTGTGTCCGTTCGAGCTCTACGGCGACAGCGTCGAGCTCGGCCACATCAAGGAGTACGTCGAGTGGGTGGCCAAGGAACGGCACAGCCAGCCCGACCTGCACCTGAAATCACTGGCTGTCATCGAAGCGCAAGTTGCCTGCGTGACGTGGCAGTTCGTCTACGATACGGACGTCGATCTGCGCGAAGAAAACGGCATGTTTTCAGGCATCAAACGCGCCTACAGCCTGGCTCAGGTCAAGCGACGGCTGGAAAACCGCTTCAACGTTTCGCTCGATGATAACCCCGAACCCAGCGGGCGAGCAGCTCGGCGAAACAGCAAGGGGACGACATCGAACAGCCGAACTCCTCGGTGACCGAAACCACGCTAGGCGGCGTCGTGCGAGCAGACGAAGATCACGCCGTCCTCTGCATCGACCGAAGACGACTCGTCGATCGGCTCCAACGAGTACGGCGTTAGCGCCTGAATTCGGGTGAAGCCCGCGCGAAGGAGCAGCTCACGGAATTCCGAGAGCTCGTAGAGCTTGAGCTCGAAATCTTCGAATTCTTGCGCCAAGAGGCGCCCCTCTTTCACCAGGTCGTAGCGATGCAGCGCGCTGGAAATGCCGCTCGGCGCCACGTACTGCGACAGCCAACTGAGCACGATCTTGGCGCCGTCCGCACGAGTCACCCAGCGACCGCCCCAGGTGCCGCTCAGCTCCGAAGGTCGCGCCCGATCGCGAAGCTCCACCTCCACGATGAAGCGCCCGGTCGGAGCCAGCAACTCGCGCACTCTCACGAGCCCGGCGAGGGCCTGAAGCTCGTTCGTGATCAGGCAAAAAGAGCCAGACGGAATGAAGACGAGCTGGTAGCTGCGGTCAGCAGTCAGCGCTTCGAGCCGCTGCTCCTCGAGGGCGGGCACGAGGCCGAGGCTCCGGGCACGCGTGCGACATGCAGCCAACATGTCGGCCGATGCGTCGCTGCCCACGATGTCGAAGCCACGCGCCAGGAGCGGCAATAGGAAGCGACCACTGCCACACATCGGCTCGAGAATCGGACCGCCCGCTCGCTCGGCTTCCGCCAAATAGAAGTCGAATGCGTCCGGCGGCGGCGCGGGCTTGTCGATATCGTAAAACTCGGTGCACAAACTGCCGTAGGAAGACACACTCGCAGAGTGCGCCGAGATGGGCGGGACTGCAATTGCGCCCGCACTGACGGCGCAAGCGTGAAGCGCGCTCAGCGCGGAATGCGCGCGATCCCTTTGCCCACCGTTCCGTACAAATACTTGTCGTCAGCCGCGAGCGAGTCTGGTTGCAGGGTCGAAACGGTGGTGCGCGTGCCTATGCACGGAAGCGCGCGCCTACGGCAGTGGCAGAGCTCCCAGCGCAGCGAAGTGAGAGCCGGCTACTGCGTGCAGCTAAGGACCAGAGCTCCGGCGGTTCAGCGGAGAGTCGCACACTGACGAAAGTTCTGGGCCGAGCGCTTCCGCTTCCAAATTCGCGGGGATGGGGCCGTCGTTGGTATAGATTTCGAATTCCGAATCGACGAAGTTTTTCGCCCGCTTCGCTTGGGTGAGGTACTGGAACATGAGCGTGACCGCGTTATAGCCCCAGCTGCGGTAGTTTTGACTGATGAGTGCACTGAGATAGTTCTGTCTCATGAGCGCGAGCTCGAACGGAAACGTGTCGTACGAGACCGTCCGTAGCTTGCCCTTGGCAGCGGCTTTCCAATTGGGCATCAGCTGATCGGCGCAATTGCAGGATACGCCGGTGTTCTGGTCACACGAGCACGCCGCCTGAAGCCCCCAGAGCCCTGTGATGAACAAGCCATCCAGAGCAGGATGATCGGCGATGATCTGCTCGATCGCCTGACCACAGCGCTCGGCCGTCTCGTCGCAACTGCTGATCGGAGTGATGACTTGAACATCACGGTAGAGGTTGCTTAGTCGAGCTGTAAACCCGTCGACTCGCCCTTTCAAGTTCACGGCGCTTGCGCCGCCCGTCAGAATCGCCACGGATTTCTGGTTGGGACCTTGGGTCTTGACCATGGCGTCGACGAGGAGATCGGCAGCCTTCATCCCCGATTGCTCGTTGTCTATACCGTAGAATCCCATTCGGTTGGCGAGCGGGCAATCGGAGTCGAAGGGAATGACGGGAATGCCCATGGCGGCCGCGTCGTCGATCACCGGCGTGATGACGCTTGGATCTAGGCAAGACACGATGAGACCACTCGGTCGAGAGTCAATGGCCTGCTTGACCGCGGCACGCTGCTCGTTCGAGTCGAGGGATGGCGGAGACACGCAGGCCATCTCGACTCTAGGTCCGCCAACCACGCTGTTGAGCTCGTTGGCGGCCTGGTTCGCGCCCGCGTAGGCGACGCGGAAAACGGGATTGTCAGACGCCTTCGGGACGAAGGCGATCTTCACCTGACATTCGCTTTCCGGTCTACAGACGTCTTCCCAGCAACACCAACCCGGCACGCATGGGCACGGCGCACCATCCAAGCTCGACGTGCAAGCGCCGAGCAAGACCAGCGCAGACGTCAGCTGCAGAATCGCCCATCGAGTCATCATGTCCGAGCCCTGCTCATCGACTGCGCGCGTGAACTCCCTGGCCAGCCTGCTCAATACGAAAGATCGTTGGTGCGGGCCGCGTCGAACCAAATAGCATTCTTACCGAGGCGCTGAAAGTTGTAAGTGCCACTTGCTCTCCGCGTCGAGCGAGCGAAGCCTGCGATGCGGTGCCGCCGCCCGGGAAGATCCTCGTGAACCTTTCGGGGGAATTTCACCCCACTGAGCATTGCGGTTCGAATCCGCTGTCGCGCAGGGCGTGGAGCACGCGACAGCGCGCAATACGCAAGCGAGAGGCGACGGTATTTCGCGACACGCGGGTGAGCGCGGCGATCTCTTTGCCCGTGCGTTGCTCGAGCTCGGCCAGGATGAAGACTTGTCGCTTGCTGTCGTCGAGCCGCGCGACCGCAGCCGCCAGCAAGCGTCGCTGCTCGTTATTGGCCGACGATTCGTCAGGCAGGTGTTGAGTGGCGTCCGCGAGCCGTTCGAGCGCGCGCTCGCTCTCGGGCGGGCAAACGATACGACGGCGCGCAAGACTGCGGCGCCGATGGTGGCAGATCCGAACGGCAACTGCGCTGAGCCAAAACCGAAGTCCCGCGCCGCGCTCGAGTTGGCGAAAGCGCGAGTGAAGCACGACGAACACGTCTTGGACGGCATCTTCGAGGTCGGCCTGAGGCACGCCCAAACGCCGCACCAAATCGAGCAGGAAGCGTCGCTCTCGCAGATAGGTCTCGGTAAATTCAGCGCTGAGCTCGTCCATGCCTCACCTGCTCAAGCTCCCAGAGTTGCGTCGCTGACCGAAGTCTCCACGACCTCGATCGGCGAAAAGCGTAGTTGCCTGCTGGAAGTACCTGAGAGCGAAGAAAGGTTCGCTCGGGTGATTGCTATTTCGGCTCGCCGCCATGAAACGAATCGACCCAGGTCCGGACATTAGATCCGGGGACGGAGTGCTGCTCTTGATTCGCATCACGCGAAGCAGGTTGCTTTTGCCGTTTCAACCAAGGGAGTGCAGAAAAATGACCAAGCTGCGGTTCGTTGCTATTTCGGCTATTTCGTTGATCGTCGGTTCGTTGTGGCTCACGGGGTGCGGCTCGGCCGGTGACACGACCGGGACCGAAGAAGCGGGTGTTTGGCCACAAGAAAAGCCCGCCAATGCCCAGTTGCAGTCGGTGCCCGAGGGCGGCGGGACGGCGGAAGAGAACCAGTGCCTAGGCCCCAACTACTGTACCTCCAGCCCGGGCAATTGCTGCTCGCATTGGGCGTGGGGGATCGGAGCTCCCGGCTGCACCTTCGCCTGTTGTCTTCCGAACGGCTGGGGCACCGCCGGCGGGGAACAGTGTTGCAGCGGACGCGCGCACTATTCGGGCAGCTCACTGGTTTGCTACTGAGGTCCAACTGGAAACAAGAGCGGATTCATGAGCGCGTTCGTCGCCGACGCCGCGACGCGATGAGCGCAAGGCCGAGCGAGGTCGCGCTCGTCGGAAATAACGCGCCACGACCGACGCTCTTCATCTGACAGCCGCCCCCGAGCCTGATCGCGACGGGCTCGGCGGGTAGCGCTGGCAACGATTCGGCCAGCGAAATGTTGGGCAGAACGAAACCGTCCCAATAGCTGTCTACCCGCATGAAGCGGCTGAATCCCGCGCAATCAGAGCGTCCTGAGGTGGTGACGCCAACCAGCTTTTCGCTCTCTCCCTGCCCGGCGAAGGCCGGCGCGCCACTATCGTGAAAGCAAGTGAGGGACGGGGCAGGCGTAACGAGAAAGCGCGTTGTTCCGGCTTCGTCGATGCGCGCAGTGCCCATCATTTTTTTCCCGCTGGACGCCCCAGTAGAATCGGTCGCACCAAAGCCCACGAGCCGGACCAGAGTGTCCGTGACTGGAGCATCATGCGCGAACGCGACGAAAGAGCTTGGGACGGGGCTTTCGACGGCGAGCACGGCGAGGTCATGATCTGCCAATGGCTCGGGCCGATAGTCGGGATGCACATAGCGCTCGCTCACGCGTCGCGTCATCGTTGGACGGCGCGCGTCACTACCGAAGGCAATATGCAGTGGCGTCGCGAACACGTCGTTCAAACAATGCGCGGCGGTGAGCACCGCGCGCGAGCCGACCAGCGTACCCGTGCAAAGGAGAGATGATTCGCCTCGAACCGAATCGGTCAGAATTGAAACGACCGCGGGGTGCCCACTGTCTTGGCTCCCGTAGGTGACCGCAACGCTCTGCTCGCCAACGTCGAAACCGCGCTCACTCACGTCCCGCGGTTGCGCGCAGCACGCGGAGACGAGCGCGAACACCACGCTCGAGTGGGCGGCAAGCTTCGCGCGATTCATATGCCCCATATGAATGTCCGGACGCAGCGGAATTGGTCACGATTGCCGCAAAAGACCAAAGACTAGCGAACCATCTGCTGTCCCCGTGTCCTTTACCGCGAGGAGGCGTCGGCTTTGCGCTCGACGGTGACCCATGAACGACGACCGGCAACCAGACCGCGGGCTGCGGGCGGGCGAACCCATCGCGGAACTCGCGCTTCACTTCACCGCGACCTACCGCAAGGAGCGCGGGCGGGTCTTGAGTTTGGTTCGCCGATTGGGCGTTCCGTCCGCCGATATAGAGGACGCCGTACAGGACGTCTTCATGGCGCTCCACGCACGATTTCATCAGCTCGACCGCGGCGCCGGATTGCACCTCTGGCTCGCCGCGGCGGCCTTGCGCGTCTGTAGCAATCGACGCCGGAGTGTTCTGCGCCGAAGCGCGAATCTGCGACTGGACGGCGAGCTCCAGGTCGAAGATGTGGTCGACTCGCGGCAGATGTTGCCCGATGAGCGGTCAGCCGACAATGAGCGGCGCCGGTTGCTCGCGCGGGCGATCGGACGGCTCGACGCCAATCGGCAGCAAGTGTTCGTGCTCGCGGAGTTGGAAGAGCACACCGCCGAAGAGATCGCGAAGCTTACCTGCGTTTCGCGAAACACCGTGTCCTCCCGACTCCGAATCGCCCGCCAGCGCGTCGCGAGCACGCTTCGTGGTTTCGACTGAACCTCTCCCTCCAGCCGCCCACCCAGGATCCCCATGCTTTCCGGCCCTTTGGGTCCACTCCGAAAAGTTCCTCGACGAGCGAACCTTTCGAGCGAGTAGTGGACTAACCCGGCAGATGATTCCGATGCCGCGACGCCCCACCCTGGTGGGACCTCCCGCTGATACGGCCGGGGAGGGTCCACTCAGTGATCACACCGATGATGAGCTCATGCTGCTCGCTCGTGGGGGAATCGAGGGCGCGTTCGACACGCTGATCCGGCGTCATCAGCAGTTGGTGCTGCGGCTCGCATTTCGGTACGGCAGAAACGCCGCATGGGCGGCGGATGTTGCGCAAAACACCTTCGTCGAAGTGTATCGCGCGTTGCCGCGTTACCGCGCGCACGGGAAATTCAAGTCGTACTTGTACCAAATATTGCTCAACCAGTGCCGGCGTTCAAGGCGCTCGGCGCGCACGGAACTGCGCGCGCTCGACATCCTCATGCGTGCGCCAACCGAAGCCCCGGCTGAAGTCCTGGCGCGCGAGCAACGTCGCGAGGTGGAGGCCGCCTTGGATACCCTGAGCACCAAGCTCCGTGAGGTCGTCCTGCTCCGCTTCGGGGCGGATCTCACGTACAAGGAGATCGCCGAGTTGCTCGAAATCCCCGTGGGCACGGTCAAACGACGCATGTTCGTTGCGATCGCCAAGTTGCGCGATGAGCTGGAGCTAACATGAAACCAGGCCGGGATCCGCGAATTGGGACCGAGACGCTTGCCGCATACCTCGAGGGCGAGCTCACCCAATCCGAGAGTGTTCGTCTTGCCGAAGATCTGCGGCAAGATCCGGAAGCGCAACGGCGGCTCGAACAGCTCCGTCGCATCAGCGACGTGTTGCGCCGGCAGGACAGCGAGCTCGAAGGGCTCGACCTCGTTTACGGAGTTCGCCAAGCTTTGCTCGAACCCGCGAGCCCGGCGTGGAAGCATCCCGCCCGTTGGCTCGCGGCAGGCGGCTTCGCGGCAGCCGCAGGCGTGGCGCTTTTCGCGGCGCTCAGATCACCAACGGTCGACGCTTCCGAGTTCCAGGCGCGCTCCGCGGGCACGCCCTCGGCCGATGCAACGCGCTGGGCGGGCGTGAAAATCTACAGTTCACACGCGGGTGCAGAGCCCCAGTTGCTCCAGGGAAGGCTATCGCGAGGCGATGGCTTGTTATTCGCCTATACCAACCTCGGCGCGCAGCCCTTCGACTACCTGATGCTATTCGCGGTGGGGGCATCGGGGCAGATTCATTGGTTTTATCCCGCGTATGAGCAGCTGGGGGACAATCCGCAATCGATCGAAATCGAGCACGGCATGGCCGAGGTGATGTTGCCCCAGGTGGTTCGTCATCAGTATACGCCCGGCCCGCTCTTCGTTTATGCTCTCTTCTCTCGCAAGCCCCTGAGGGTTCTTCAGGTGGAAGAGTGGCTCGAGCAACGACACGGCCAACCGCCGGATCGCCCCCCGTTTCGCGACGCGAGCCTGCAGCGCGTGAGTGTGAAGGTCGAGTGATATGCGGCGAGCGTTTTTGGTCGTAGCCCTGCTGCTCACGTACACTGGTCCGAAAGTGTGGGCCAAGCCGCGCACGATCGAGCGCTTTGCCCTCGTCATTGGCAATAACCTGCCGCTCGCGCCCAGCAGCCCGAAGCTCCGCTATGCGGATGACGACGCGGTCGCAACCCAATTGCTCTTGCAAGACGCCGGCGTCGATAGCGTGCTGCTCGTGTCACCCGACGCCGACACCCAGCGCATGTTCAGCCACGTCAAAGCCTTCGCAGCGCCGAACAGCGAGGCCCTGAACCGCGCGTTCGCGGGCCTCTCGGAGCGGATGCGTGCCGCACAGGCGCGTGGCAGCGAGGTCGAGTTTCTCTTCTTCTACAGCGGCCACGGCGATGTCGACGAGGGTGAAGGATATGTCTCGCTCGACGATGCTCGTCTGACACGAAGCTCATTGTTCTCACTGCTGCTGCGCTCGCCGGCCACGAGGAACCATGTCTTCATCGACGCTTGCAAGTCTTACTACGTTGCATTCGATCGTGGTCCCGGGGGCCAACGTGAAACGTATTCCGGAGCACAGCTGATTCAATCGGTGCCCAGCAAGCTCGACAACACGGGCTTCGTGCTCTCGACATCTTCGGATCGCGACAGCCATGAGTGGCAGCGCTTTCAAGGCGGCGTGCTGAGTCACGAGCTCCGCTCGGCGCTTCGCGGCGCGGCCGACACGAATCTGGATCGACAGATTAGCTACGCCGAAATCGGAGCCTTCCTCCGGAGCGCCAACGAGAGCATCCCGAATCCTGGTTTTCGTCCCGATTTTCTAGTGCGTGCTCCGGCGGGCAACCTGCGCCAGGCGGTGCTCAGTTGGAGCGCTTCCCATCCCGTTCTTTCATTTCGTCCAGGCACCTGGGGGCACTTCTATGTCGAGACGGCGCGCGGCGACCGGCTGCTCGATGCGCATCCGGCGGCCACGCAAGCGCTGATGCTGTGGTTGCCGGATGAGCGCCCGTTGTTCGTGCGGCAACATGACGGACGAGCAGAATCGGTGGTCAGCGGCTCGCGCTCCATCGAGCTGAGCGAACTCGAGCCCAGCGAACCCGAGCTCGCAGCCCGAGGCGCGCTCAGCCTCGCGCTCGACCGGTTGTTCGAGCAGCCGTTCGGCGAGAGCGACGTGCTCCGCTTCGAAAAAAAGCCACCCGCGGACGAGATGGCAAAGCCAGATACATCAGAACCGCACGCCAAGCGCCCCGCGCTGCGCGTGGCCAGCGGCACCGTGGCCCTGGTTGCCGCCGGCGCTGGCCTCACCCTGAGCGGCTTCGCGATCGTCAACCACGCCCGCAGCGCACACGAATCTCAGGTAAGAATTCAAGAGCTGAACGAGCGAGTCGAAAGCTTCAATCGCGCTTCCCTCGCCTGCTACGGTGTCGCGGCGGTCTCCGGAGTCATCTGGTGGCTTGCCGGTTTGCCGCCCGCGGCAACGGTCGCGGTTGCCCCAGCGCCGGCTGAGTCGCGGCTTGGCGCCGTGAGCTTTACTTTCAACGGCCGGTTCTAGCGAGCATTCTCGAAAGCGCGCGCAGACCGCTCGCACAAAGAACTCCTTGCGAGCCCTTGACGCCCCCGATCCGCGTGTTAAACACTTTACCGCATGGTAAAGTATTCGCAGACTGGCCTCGATGCCGCCTTCACCGCGCTCTCGGACGCGACCCGACGCGGCGTTTTGGAGCAGCTCGGACGTTCCGATGCCTCGATCACCGACCTTGCCGACAAGTTCGAGATGACCCTGGCGGGCATGATGAAGCACGTCGGCATCCTGGAGGATGCCGGGCTCGTCAGCACGGAAAAGGTCGGCCGCGTGCGAACTTGCAAGCTCGGCACACGCCGCTTGGACGAAGAGACGGCCTGGCTCGAAAGCTACCGAAAGCTCTGGGAATCACGCTTCGACGCGTTGGATCAGGTCGTCGAAGAACTCAAACGTAAGGAGAAAATCAATGGACGCAAGAAGTGAGAATCAATCCCCCCCGATGAAGAACCGCACGACGCTGGAACGGAAGTCCGACCGTGAGCTCGTGGTCACGCGAACCATCAACGCCCCGGCGCGCATCGTGTTCGAAGCGTGGATCAAGCCCGAGCTACTCGAGCAGTGGTGGGTGCCAAAGTCGTTTGGCGTGACTCTGGTCTCATGCGAGGTGGATGTGCGCGTTGGCGGCAAATACCGCTTCGTCTTCAGCCACGGTGATTCGAAGATGGAATTTTTCGGTAGATACATCGAAGTGATTCCGCCCTCGCGCCTCGCCTGGACCAACGACGAAGCTGGAGACAGCGGACCCGTCAGCACGGTGACCTTCGAAGAAAAAGCAGGCAAGACCTTGGTAATCATGCACGAACTCTATCCTTCGAAGGAAGCGCTTGACGCTGCCATGGCCTCCGGCGAAAAGAGCGGAATGAGCGAAACATTCGAGCAACTCGACGCGTTGCTCGTCACCCTCGGCGCGCGTTAGGAAGGCTCCGATTCGTCGTTCGCTCCTCGCTGCTGACCTCGCAGCGCCGCTTGCCCCGGCCCGCCTCGCTCAAAGCGCTGGCCGGGGCGCAGCTGTCTGCGGATAATCCACCAATCTCGCATCGTCCACCGTCTGCTGCGCCGCCAAGGGACAGACCTCCCTCGTCGCGCAGCCGAACCAAGAGGACGAGCGTCCAACTCTCGACGTGAGGCTACGTCAGCTCTCGCTTGAGGATGTACTCCTGGTCGGAGCGGCTACCGGCACGACGGAGCCAGAGCTCGTTCGCGAAAGGAGTCTGCGCCAGGCACCGCGTCTAGAGGAGTCTCGGTCGGTTGTCCACCGCCTACGCCTTGGGCAACGCGGGCAAGCTCACGCCCTGCTCGGCCAGCCGCGCGTACACGAACAGCGTCATCTCGCGTTCGTGCTTGTCGCGATCACTGAACAAGCTCCACGCCGTCTCATTCGAATCGGTCGCGAGCTGGGCTTTGCCCGTCACCTGTTCGATCCAGCGAATGCGGTCATTGGGCGCGGGGTGACTGTCGTAAGGGGATGGCGGGCGCGCCATGGCTTCGGCCAGCTGCTCTTGGTGGGTCTTTGCCGGACCCGCGTCGACGTCTGCGTCAACCTCTGGAGTACTGGTTTCGGGAGGAGACCAAAGGCCTCGCAGCGGCTCCTTGGCTTCGAGCGCGCGGCGAATGGTCGAGTTCACGTGTTCGTCGAAGGTCAGACTGCACGCGACCACATGCTTCAGACCGCTCGCGAAGGCGGCGCCGCCGTACACGTCAGCGGCACGCCGATCAGCGAGGATTTCTTGCAGGCGCGATGCCCCCTGTGAAATACGCAGGAAGATTCGATAAAAGCCGCTGGCGAACCACCACACGGGATTCCAAGGCGCAGCAAATCCGGAGCGCGCCATGTCGATGACCAGGTGAAGCAACGAGCGTCGCACACTCAATGCAAAGCCGCCGCCCGCCGTATCGCGGTTCGAGAAGTGGCCGTACTCATGGGCCAAAATCGCCTTGAACGCGTCGAGCGGCATGCGTTCCAAGACGCCCGCGCCGATCAACAAGCAGCGTTCACCGCCCTTGCGCTCGAACACGGCCAAGTTCGTGTCCGGAGTCATGTACACGGTGTCAACTGCGCGAGTGCCCACGTGCGCGGCCACTTCATCGAGCGTGGCACGCAGCTTGGACTCGGCTCCGAGCTCAATCTTCACTCCTGGGTCTTCATCGCTCGGCCGAAACAGAAGGCTACGGACGATGGCCGTGCCACTGACGATGACCATCAGCACGATTACCAGAGCAAGCTTGATCGGCACCCAGCCGATCGCGAACATGCCGTAGATCAGCGCTGCAGCGGCTGCAGCCGCGCTCAACAGCACGAGTGGTAGCGATACGTAGTATAGGCCGGAAGCAACGAACAATACCGCGCGGTAGATCCGGCGCAGAGTCGACGTGCGCTGCGCGGATTCCGCAGTCCACGATTGAGCCGTTCGGAGCGTCAGGTGGCTCAACACCATTCCGAGCAGCACCAACGTCGCCGATACGGCGGCCCAAACGGCAAGCACGCGCCACGCCCAGTGAAACACGATGCTCGTCCAAGGCCGTGCTTCCTCCGTGCTGCGCGTCATCTCGTCGATCATATCGGCGGGCGCGTGATTTTTGCGGGCCCGCTTGATCTGAGCTTCAGCCGCGCTCAGGTCATTGTTCGAAATGGCGGCCACCCAAGCGAACCAGGCCGTAGCGGGCTCGTCGGGAGCGTATTTTTCCACACGTGGCAAACAGCGTTGCAGCTCCGGCAAGTTGCGGCGCATCACCGCGAGCTCACATTGGAGCAACGCCACGGTCTCGTCGTTCGGATCGAGTTGTTCTGCGCGGTCGAGCAAAGCGATCGCTTCATCGAGCTCGGCAGAGGAGGGCGAATGATTGCCCGATTTCCGCTGCAAGACCGCCGCCAACGCCGCCAAATTGGCCGAGATCGGCGCGTGCTCGGCAGCGTCGCGGCACAAGGTCAGCGCTTCATCTCGACGGTCGAGCTCGAGCAGCTCGCAACAGCGGCGACGTTCGGCGTGAAAGAAGTTGGGCACGCGTTGAAATAGCTCGTCATAGAGGCGCTCGGCCGCGCGGTGGTCGCTCTTGTCGCGAGCCTGATTGGCTTGCTCGAACAGTGGCACCGCCGAGGCATCGAGCAGGCGCAGCTCTTCCGCGAACTCACGATCGTATGCCGCTTGCGATAGCGGCTCCGCCCTGGCCTCTCCCACACACAAGCCCCACACCACCAGACCGACCATCCACCCGAGCAACGCCCGCCACATAACCCAGGAGTGTATCACGCTTCGCCCAGCGCTCGAAACTTGCGATTGCCTGACCGCACGCGGCGCGGGATGTTCGTCGGCAGCGGGGCGGTGTGGGCGACGGTGGGTCGAGCTCGCCCGCGTGCATCCAACGGCTACAAACACAGCGCGCCAAAGTAGCAGCACGCGACGGTCAGGTAGATCGCGAGCAGCGCAAAGTACCAAACCCCACCGTGTGAGTCTCTGGGCCATACGCTTCGTAACGCGACTTGCGCCGCAGCGCGCGCGCCCCAGAACGCAACGAGGAGTACTTCGAGTGCATGGCCGAGCGGCGTGCGGGCCACCTCAGGTGCGTTCGAAATCACGATCATGCCGAGGCCAAGGATCAAGATCGATGCCGCCACGATGAAGATGCGCACGATGCGTTGATTGATCGGCCTCAATTTGGCCAAATCGGGCCCGAGCTCGAGCAAGCGACGCGCTAGATACGAGGTCGAGGGGATCTGCAGAAAATGTAAAGAGCCAGCGATCGTGAGCAACAGTTCTGGACGCGACATGAAGTTCCTGAAGAGCGGTTCGTGGTGGTCAGTCGGAGGCTCGGGCGCGCAGCCCTTGAATGCGGTCGGCCATCGGCGGCACAGCCTCTGGCTCGACCCGCACATCGACGACGACCGGGCGCTTGCCGGTAAATGCTGCGGAGAGCGCTGGCGCCAGTGCCTCGGGGTGTTCGACCAAGTACGCGTCGGCTCCCACTGCTCGCGCGATGCCGGCGATGTCCGGTCGAGTCTTGAAGTCCCCCGCCTCCACACCGTGGTTCGGACCGAGCAGCATCTCCGTACCGGCGCGGACCAAGCCGTGCCCGCGATTGGATAAAACCACCCAGACCAGCCTTTCGACGCCGGCCTCTACGGCCGCATGCAGCTCGAGCCCTTCCGCCAGAAAAGCTGCATCGCCTGTGACGCAAAGGGTGGGCGAACCCGACCCGAGCCGCACACCAATCGATGCTGCGAGAGGGTGACCCATGCACGACCACGCCATCGGAATGTAGCAGCGCTGCGGTGCCTGCAGGCGCAGATAGTGGGCCACGAACAAGCAACTCGTGCCGATGTCCGCGACCACGCACGCGTCTACGGGCAACGCGCCTTCGACCTCACGCATGACTCGTTCGGGCCGGATGGGCACTGCCTCGCTCGTGAGCAAGTGCTCTTCGGAAAAGCGCCCGTGCGCTCGCGCCAGCTGTTCCAACCACGGATTTGCAGGCGCCTTTTCCGGACCGAGTTCGGCAATCAATCGGGCGATCGCGCTCTGGGCGTCCGCGCACACGCCGACTGACTCGTAGTTCCGGCCAATCACGGCTGGATCCAAGTCGATGTGGATCAAGGCGCGGCTCGGTTCGAGTGCGGCGCTGAAGTTGAGCGTCGCAAACTCGCCCAGGCCGGTGCCGATCGCACACAGTACGTCGGGCTTGTCGGTCATCGCCGCGCGCGCGAGCGGTCCCGAGCCGAACGAATAGCAGCCCACGGAAAGTGGGTGGTATTCCGGGAACAGCCCCTTGGCACCACAGGTGGTTGCGACCGGCGATTGCAGGCGTTCAGCGAGCATCAAGAGTTCACCGGCGGCGCCGCGTGCGCCGCTGCCCACGAGCAACGCGGGACGCTCGGCTGCGCGGAGCAACGCCGTGGCTCGCCGCAATGCGTCCGAGTCGCAAACTGCGGTGCGCGCGGCGCGATACTGCGCGGGGTTACGCCGAACCAGCGCCGGCGAACGGGCACGCTGAACATCGAGCGGCAACGACAGGTGCACCGGGCGACGTTCGTGCAGCGCGCGGCGCAGGCCCTCTTGCAGCGCAAAAATGGCCTTTTCCGGGGTGGATCCGAGCGCGCTTAGCGCGGTTGCGGGGCGCGAAATGGCGAGTACGTCGAGTCCCAGATCGGTGCCGTCTTGCACGGCACGACGCCCCATCGAGGAGGTGCTCACTTCACCGCTGATCAAGATCAGCGGGTGCCGCTGAGCCGCGCTACAACACAACGCCGTAATGGCGTTGGTGGCACCGGGACCGCCGATCGTAATCACCACCCCGAGCTTGCCGGTCGCCCAAGAGTACCCATCTGCAGCGTAGGCAGCTCCAGATTCGTCCTTGCTCACGACCACGCGGAGGTTCGAACGGCGGCTCACTGCCTCCATCAGCGGAACGATGGTTCCACCGGGCACGACGAACACGCAATCGACCCCCTCCGACTCCAACAGCTCTGCGAACAACTGAGCAACGGTACAATCCGTCACGGTATCGCCTCCCGACTGACCATCCCTGGTGTCGATTCACCCACGGCACAGGTAACGACTACTGCAGCTCCATAGCGAGCCGCTCGCAGCTGCACCGTTTCGTGCTCATGTCGGCTCCGAGTTAACACTCGAGGGTGACGAATTCACGCCGCTGCCAGCCGACGCGTTCGGCCGAAGGCCTGGGCACTCCCCGCGGATAGCGTCGCTCACGACGACTGCGGCGACGCCTTGCCGGCAGCGGCGCACGAAATTCCACTGCAGCGAACTCGGGCACCACGAACGAGCTCTGAAGCAAGCGTCGGACGACGGTCTTTGCTCGGTCACCGGCTCGGGTTTGGGGCCGCGCTCGAAAGGGCGCGCTACCCGGAATGGTCGGCGCAGTGGTCAGAACGGTTGGGCGATCGTTCGTCACGGCGGCCACGCCTGCCCGTGATGGCGACGAAGCACAGTTTTAGCGGTGTGCGGCGCACACTTGACCCTGTTGCATCCGTGCGGTGCACGTCGGCTGGTTTCGCAGACGAGGCGTGCGTCAACGCGGTTTGCAGGTAGAATCTTGTGATGCGCCTGAGTCGTCGTGTCGCGCTGGGGCTGTCGTTGCCGGTCTTGTTGCTCGCTCTGCCTGCGGTTGCGCGTGAGTGCGAGGGCGTTGGCATGCCCGACCAAGTCACCGTCGAGGGGACGAAGCTGGTGTTGAACGGCATGGGCGTGCGTGAAGCCACTGTGTTCAACGTCAACGTGTACGTGGCTGGGCTCTACCTGTCGAAGCGCTCGAGCGACGGCCAGAAGATTGCGGCAGCAGAAGAGCCCAAGCAGATGCGCATTCAGTTCGTGCGCAACGTGAGCAAGAGCGACATGGCAGAGGCCATTCAAAAGGGCTTCGTGCGCGCGACGGGCGACGGCTATGGCAAGTTGAAAGCGCGCGTGGAACGGCTGATGGCTGCGTTGCCCGAATTCAAGAACGGTGATCGCTTCACCATCACGTATCGTCCAGGCAACGGCGTCGAACTCAAGAGCAGCAGCGCCAGCACGACGATTGAAGGCGCCGACTTTGCGCGCGCCCTGTTTTTGATCTGGCTCGGCGAGCATCCGCCGAACGCCGGACTGAAGCAGGGTCTGCTCGGCGGCGAATGCGGTTGAATCAGGTGCCCCGGGCGTCGCTCACGCTGGAGAGGGTGCCGCAGCACTGATAGACAGCGAGCTGACGTTCAGCGGGCTACGCGACGAGCAGCGCTGGCCGCGCCCGCTATCCCCCAAATCCCCCCGGCGCGCCGCGCTACCTCGTGAGTAGCGCGGCCCAGGTTGCGCTAGCGGGCGTCGGTCATGGCAAGACCGGCAGTGCTACGAGGTCGTCCACGTACATGTCCGGGAACGTCGAGCCACCGTTCTGATTCAGGAACAGCGTCACCTCCGTGCAGTTTGCCGGAACGGTGAAGCTACCCGAGAGCTGCACCCAACTCCCTGACGCGGCGTTGACTTGCCCGAGGAATGGGAAGTTGTCCACGCCGTTGCAATGCGTCTTTACGGAGAGCACGAACGGGAACGTCGAACCCGAGTTCTGCAGCGCCCAGAGCGAAGCCGTATACTTGCCCGCGCCCGTCGGGAACGAGAACGCAGGACCGTTGAAGCTCGCCGTCCGCCCGCTATTCAGACCCGAGAAGCCGCCCGAATGTGCGAAGGCCGAGCTCTGTGCGAGCCCGCCGCCGAACGTGAACCAACCGCTCGTGCCGCTCTCGAAGCCGGGGTTGCCGGAGAAGTTGCTCACGCTGCTGGCGTTGACGATCAGGTCGTCGACGAAGAGGTCCGGGTTGCTCGCGCCGTCGAGCTGCTGCACGTAGATCTGTGCAGACGTGCAACCCGCCGGGATGGTGAACGAGCCCGAAAGCTTCGACCACGTGCCCGAGGCGTTGCTGGCCGCGCCGAGGAACGGGAACGAGTCGGTCCCGTTACAAGTGAGCTTGGCGGAGAGCGCGAGGGTGATGGCGGTGCCCGAGTTCTGCAGCGCGTAGATGCTGACGTCGTAGCTCGCGGGACCGGAGGGCAACCGATAAGACGGCCCCATGAAGTTGGCCGTTCGGTTCGTGTTCACACCTGCTGCGGCGCCGCCGTGCACGAACGCGGTCGTCTGGGACACGTTTCCGCCGAAAGGAGCCCAGCCATTCGTGCCGAGTTCCCAGTCACCGTTGCCCGCGAGGTTCGTACGCTGCGGGGGCGGGGGCGGGGGTAGCACCGGAATCGAGAGCCGCTGTTGCACCGACACGTCGTCGACGAGCTCGTCGATGCCCGAGGCTGGACCTTCGAAGTACATCGTGAGCTGCGACAGGTTGTTGCACGGCGGCACGACGTAGCTGCCACTCAGCTGGATGAAGCCTTGATCCGTGGCCGTGCCGCTCGCCACTGGCGTAAACGACTGCGTGCCGTCGCATACCGAGAGCACCGTGAGCGAGACGGGCGCGCTGGCCGCACCATTGATGCGAACCCAACCGTTCATCAGATACGTCGCGCCGTCCGTCGTGACCGGCGGCAGGAGATTGTAGCCCGGCCCCATGAAGGTCGCCGTGCGGTTCGTCACCAACATGCTCCCCGTCCCCGTATGCGCGACGGGACTCGGCGACAGCGTCGGACTCCCAAATGGGAACCAGCCCGACACGCCGTTCTCGAAGGTGCCGTTCGTGACCACGTTCGGGCCGAGTGGTTCGCCAATCGTGCGGAGCGCGACGTCGTCGATCCGCAGATCGACGCCCGCCGCCGGACCTTGCACGTACACGATGGCCTCGGTGATGGTGCACAGCGGCAGCGTGAGCGTGCCCTCGAGCGAGGTGAATTCGCGCGTCGTCGCCGTGCCCGTGGCGATGGTGATGAATGTCGGTGAGGCGCCGTCACAGGTGACTTTGGCTGAGAGCTGCACGGGCTCAGGAGCCTGGTGTTGCCCGTGTCTGCCCCGCTTTTCGCGCTCGATCGCGACGAACGCCGAAGCGTCGTAGATGAAGCCGGGACGCACGAGCGCGGTGACGTCGATGGCGGGACCTTGCCAGGTGTCGGTGCGGCCGCCCGCGAGCAGGGCCTGGTCACCCGTGTGCTCGTCGTCGTCGAGCACGACCGACGGGATGCCGAAGCCGAACCAACCCGAGGTGCCGGCCTCGAAGCTCCCGTTCGCGATCAGGTTCGGGGGCGTGCCCTCGGGGTCGGCCGGGACGCCTTCGAAGCCATCGACCATGCCGTAGTACGCGGGTTTACGCGCATAGCTCTCGTCGAACTCGAGCGGATCGTCCGCGCCGAAGGTCGTGTCGATCCAGGAATATTTGTCGGTGAAGCCCCAGGTCGTCACGGCTTCGCACGCGGGCGTCGCGGCGCAAGCGGCGACCACGCGGTGATAGATCTGCTTTTGCAATGCGAACTTGTCGGCGCGCGTCGCGATGACGTTGCGCACCTGTACGTCGAGTTCACTGATGTTGACGCTCAGGCCGAGCGCCGCGAAGCGCGCGAAGTTGTCGATGATGGCCTGCTCGGACGGCGGGAAGCGCGCGTCGAGGTGCATTTGGAAGCCCACGCCATCGATCGGAACTCTCGCTTTCACGAGGCCCTTCACCAGCGCGTACACGGCGTCCGACTTGGCGTTCTGCACCTCCGTGCCATAGTCGTTGTAGATGAGCTTGGCCTTGGGATCGGCCTTGTGCGCGCGCTTGAACGCATCGGCGATGAACGCCGAGCCGAACGCGCGCGAGAACACGGAATCGCGCAAATTCCCGCTGTCGTCGATGGCTTCGTTCACCACGTCCCAGGCGCGCAGACGGCCGCGATAGTGGCCTACCACGGTGTCGATGTTGGCGTTGATCATCTTTTGCAGATCCGCAGCAGCGACCGCGTTCGTTACGAAGGGAGGCAACTGTTGGTGCCAGATCAGGGTGTGCCCCTTGATCGACTGGCGTGCGGCCTGCGCGGCGTTGACCACGGCGTCGGCCTGAGTGAAGTCCCAGTGCGTCGCATCCACAGGCTGGAGCGTGCCCCACTTCATCGCGTTTTCAGGAGTGACGTCGGTGAACTCGTTGCCGAGCGTCGTCACGTAGGTCGGGTCGCTCGCGAGCGCGGCGTTGTTCGACGCGGCTCCGACGAGCCGCCCGCTTTCGCACGCGGAGCGCCCCAACGCGAACGCCGGATCGCGGTGAGCCGCGCACGGCGGAGGTGATTTGCCATCGCCGTCACCACGGCATTGCTGGAGTGCCTGACTGGTGACGCTCGTGGCCTGCTCGTCAGCCACGTCGGTTGCGGCACAGCCTACGACGAGGATCCCCAAGATCGCACGCAAGCCCGTGAATTTTCCCATCGCACCAAGCTAACTGAAAAACGAGCTTCGAAGTCGCCACAACACAATGACGATCGCATTTCAGTAGTTTCCGCTGAGCGCGAGTCTCACTCGGTGACTGGTTGCCGCACATGGCTCCGCCGCCCGGCAAAAAGCGCGTAATTTCTGCTAATTCCCTCGTACTCTCGCCGACTTGCGCAGCACCCCCGCGGCTGAGCACCGACGACCGATGTGGTGTTCACCCACCAGGGTGGACACCGCATCTAGTCGATTACTGCGAGTTGAACACTGGTGTCGTGCCGCCACGTCAACAGCCGCTGATGCCATCCCGGCTGGCAAAACCTAGAAATGCGCGCCCGCGGTCGACGGCGTGTACACGCAAAAGCCGTTCAAGTGCAGAGTGCCGTCCGCGTCGCGACTGAGCGAACTCGGAGTGAGGTTGGTGAACGCCGAGCTGGCTGCATTCTTGATGTTGCCCGAGTCCGTGCCTCCAGCCTGTTCCCACTCGCCGTTGGCGACCGTGTTGCTGATATTGGCACCGCCGTACTCTTGGAAGGCGACGTTGCGATCGTTGTTTACTGCCGTGGAGTTCTGGATCGTGGCCACACCTTGATTGTGGTTTTGATCGAGCCCCTTGGAGGGATTGTCGAAAGCAACGCAGTTTTTCAGCACGTGAGCGGCGCCGCCAGTCTGATCACTACCAACCTTGAAACCGTTGCCGTTCCCCGACGCGGCGCCCTGGTGATACCCGTTGTGGTACGAGACGCAGTTCTCGATGGTCACGGGGTTCGTGCCCGCCTTGGTCTTGGGGAAAGTGTCCCAACCGTCGTCCGAGTTGTCGTGCGCGACGCAGCCGAAGAACTTGTTTCCTGGGCCGATGTTGATCTTCGACGCGAAGCCGTCCGCGTTGCCGCCGCTTGCCTTGGTGTCGTAATTGTCGTGCGAGTCGCAGTTGATGATCAGGTTTTTCGCGGGATGCGGCGGAGTTTCCGCCTCGGGGCCCGAGATCTGCAAGCCGCTGTCGAAGCATTCATAGAACTCGCAGCGATCGATGGTGTTGCTGTCGCCGGTGATGTGGATGCCGTTGTCCGCCGCGCGGGCAATAGTGAGGCCACAGATCGTATTCGAGCTGCCCGAGATATCGATGCCATACCCGCTATCGTTCCCGGTGGTCGCTTGGTAGTCGAGGATCGTTTTTCCCGCGGGGCCAAAGATATTCACGTTGCTCGCGCTCAACTTGTAAGACTTGCCGGAGAGCAAATAGGTGCCCGCCGCGATCGAGATCACATCGCCAGCCTTGGCATTTTTGAGCGCTGTGTCGAGCGCTGCTGCGGTCGCCACCGTGACGGTGGGCGTCAGGCCTGCGCCGCACGCCTTCGAGGAACTGCCGCCTGATGCGGTCGAGCCGCCCGAGGCAGTCGAGCCGCCCGAGGCAGTCGAACCGCCCGAGGCAATCGAACCGCCCGAGGCAATCGAACCGCCCGAGGCAGTCGAACCGCCCGAGGCCTTCGAGCCACCCGCCTCGTTCGTGCCGCCTGTCGCCGAGTCGCCCGCGATCCCCGAGCTACCCGCGACCAGACCTTGCCCTCCACCTCCGCCAGTGGCGGCCGAAGCTCCGGCGTTGCCAGTCGAGTCTGCACCTGCCGACGCGGTAGATCCGCCCTTGCCCGCGCTTCCAGCCGCTGAATTCATGGCTCCCCCGAGCCCGCCCGTACCGTTGGCGTCATCACCGCTACAGCCCACCGTCAGCATGAGGGCGACGAGGGATAGTGCGAAGGTCGTGTTTGTTCGGAAAAGGCTCTCGCAGGTGCTTCGGTTGGCTGTCATGACGCTCCCATCACGAACCCGGGTAGGGCGCGCTGGGACGTAATGCGCGAAGAGCGTGCATCGATCACACGAGCGACGAAATGACGCCGTCCGGCGCGACTCGACGATGCAGCGCGTTATGGCGCGACCGCAGGCGACCGATCCAGTAGGCTCGCGGCTGCGCTCGTACCCGGCGCTGAAGACCATGCAAGAGATCCCAGACGCCCTGTGTTTTCTGAACGGGACCTTCGGTCCGTTGCGCGACGCCAAAGTATCGGTGCTCGATCGCGGCTTCTTGTTCGGCGACGGCATCTATGAAGTGGTGCCGGTATACGGCCGTCGCTTGTTCCGGTTCGACGAGCACCTGGCACGCTTGAGCCGCAATCTGGCCAAAGTGCGTGTCTTGAACCCTTTCGATCGCGCGCATTGGCTCGAGCACTGCCGCCAGCTGATCGCAGCTCAGCCCGCTCCCGATCAGCTATTGTACATCCAGATCACGCGCGGCGTCGCAATGCGCGACCACGTGATGCTGCCCGACCTGACGCCGACGGTCTTCATCATGACCAATCCGATGAAGCCGCCCAGCGCGCAGCAGCGCGAGCACGGAGTCGCTTGCATTACTGCGTCCGACTTCCGCTGGGAGCGCGGTGATATCAAATCGATTTCGCTGCTCGGCAACGTGCTGGCGCGTCAGCTCTCGGCGGATCAGGGGGCGACCGAGACCATTCTCTTTCGCGACGGTTTGCTGACCGAGGCTTCGTCATCCAACGTTTGGCTCGTGCACCAGGGCGGCGTGGTGGGCGTACCGAAGAGCGAGCAGGTGCTCGAAGGCATTCGCTACGAGCTCATTCGCGAGCTATGCGAAGCGCTCGGAATCGGATACACGCTGCGCCCGATCACGAAAGCCGATGTGTCGGACGCCGACGAGCTCATGCTCAGCTCGGCCACGAAAGAAGTGTTGCCCGTGACGCAAGTCGACGGCAAAGCCGTGGGTCATGGCGCGCTGCGCGGTAAGCCCGGTCCCGTGTACGCGCGCCTGTATGAGGCGTATCAGCGCGCAAAGGAGCGGCAATCTATCTGAACTCAGGTGCGTCCGCGACGGTATGCTGGAGCATCACGAAGTAGAAGTTGTGGCATGACGCATCGAGTTCGAGGCGGGCGGCACCAATTGCCCGGTTCGGATCATAGTGATTAATTCAGTCCGCGAACAAACCTAAAGCCCGCACTGGGCCTCCGGCGTACGCTCGCGTAGCGGCGACCGAGGGTCGGCGCCGGAGTTGGGCGGCCGGAGACAAGAGCATGTCCCCCACGAGCACGGCATTTGCGTTTCTGAGCTATTCGAGGGCAGATCAGGCGTTTGCGGCGCATCTGGCACGCGATCTCCGCGCTCGAGGGATCCACCTCTGGTTCGACCAGCTCGATATTGCGCCGGGACGAAATTGGGATGCTGCCATTCATCAGGCGTTGGCCAGCGCGAGCGCAGTCTTGTTTCTCGTTTCGCCCCATTCCGTGAACTCGGAGAACGTTCTGAACGAAATCACAGTAGCGCTCGATTCGGGCAAGTGGGTGATCCCGCTCATGCTCGCGAATGTCCCGGTGCCGCTTCGGGTAGCGCGCCTGCAGCGCGTCAATTTCACGACCGACTATGGCGCAGCGCTGAACCATTTGGTCGCCTACATGGGCGGCGGCGGATCCCGCACCACCGCGCTCGAAGCCATTCTGAATGCACCCGCACCCAACGTGGCTGCGCCTCCGCAACGTTCATCGATTGAGCCCGTCTTTCACACGCCTGCTTCGGGCGGAGCGAGCCGGTCATGGTTGCTACCAGCCGCTCTCGGGCTGGCAGCGGGCGTCGTGGGGCTTTTCCTACTGCTGATCATGATTGGCACGCAGACTTCGCACACCGGGGGCGCGAATATCGGAGCAAGTGCGGCGCAGGCGTCGGCCGCGCCTGCGCCGCCGGCGGAGGAGCGGAACCAGGTCAGCCCCGCTTCGGTGGCTGAGGGCGCAGTCACCCCCGAAGCGCTCCAGGGCACGTGGAAGACCAGCTGTTTGGCAGGCGAAAACGGCCTCTGGCTGGTCCATTCGTTGACGTTCGGCCCCACGAGTCTGGCAGAGGACTTCAGCTTTTCGTTCGAGGCGCAGTGCGCCCAGCCACGCTTTGCGCTGAACATCACGTTCGATATCCTCGCGCTGACCCTCGCTAGACCGAACGTTTTCGAGGCAGACCTTCGGATTGGCAATATCTCGCTGGTCCCCATCGACAGCGCGGCGAACCTGAACCGTGACGGCACCCTCGGCATTCGGCAGTGGCGTGACGGTGTACCGACGGAGCTGCCCGCACCCCGCGTGGCGGAGTTCATTGGCTACCCGTACCGTTCGGGCATGCAGGTGTATGACCTATTGAGTGTCGACGGGTCGACGCTGCATAGCGGAAAATCTCGGGGGAACCACATGGCGCTCGAGCCTTCCGAACGCCCCACCCAGTTCGACACTACCGCCTACGTTCGCTCGCTTTGAGCGATACGCACGCGGGAGCTGACGCGCTCCGTTGAAGCGCGTGAGTGCTTGGTGAAGCTTGCCGGTGAGCTCAGGAGCTGGGCTCAGACCTCGAAATCACCCATGTCGCCCCCGTCATCGAAGCTGTCGCCGTCTTCGTCGAGCTCCGATTGATCGTTGTTCGGCTCGGCTGCACTTGCTTCATCGCCGTCGAAGCCACCGACGGCTGAAAAAAAGCTCTGTGCGACCATGCTCCCGACGAACCCCATGGCAAAGCTCGACAGCAGACTCGCTCCGAAGCCCAGTGCGCCGGAACCCATCGTGCGCTCGAGGATTCCTGGCTGTCGCACTTCCGCTCGCGTAGCAACCCGAGCGAGCGCCTGCGTGTCATCCGCGGCAGTGGCGGCGATCGCCGCTCGCTCGGCGGCTGGCGCGGACTGAGCCAACTCTGAAAGCACACGCTGGCGTTGCTCGCTCGTGAGCTTCGCAAATGCCTCGGCATGGGCCTGCTCCACCGTTTCTGGCGGAGCCGTCCGTAGCATGTACCGATATCGCTCGAGCGCTTGCTGATCCGAGTCGACAGCCCGTGTACGCCGAGCCGCAGATGCGGCTTGCCGCTCCGCGTCGCTGTCGACGCCCATCAATCGGCCAAAAAATCCCATATGATCCTCCGTGTGAACGCGTCTGCAATGCACAACACGCGCCAACACCGATCATTCCAACGCACGACGCTGACACGGCTGATCTGGCTGATTTTTCACCCGTCGAGTTGATACAGCGATGGCAACGACGGAACGCGAGTGTGCCCGCTCGGTCGCCATCGTGTTCGTCGAGCGAGCGGAGAGGCTAACTGCCCCACGCAGTCGAAGCCGTCCAACACGAACGACGGCGACGGGAGGGTCGTCGCCGTCATGACGAAATCGTCATCGACGAGGTGATGAGCCGCGCAGTCCACCGTCGATGAGACACATCACGAGCGATGCACTCAGTTGGAGTAGAGGCTCGCTCAACAACCGCAACTCCACTGTTCTGACGCGCACGCGCAGGAGCAATACGAATTGGCGGCCTGCGTGCAGCGGTAGCCGGGATACCCGTCCGGTTTGCCAGTACACTCGGGCGTTTGCGTGGGGCAGCAGGGCTCGCAGCTGTGGCTGAAAAGATTGAAGCACGCGCGAGGCCCCGCTTCAGGTGCCGTGTCTTCTCCGCCGTTGGCCCCAGCTGCACCATCGGCGTTGCTCGAGCCGTCGCACAGAATCCGTGATAGGCTCGCGCCGCTGCACTGTGCTCCAGTTTTGATTGAGTTCGACGTTCGGTCGCAATAGGTCGGGACGTCATCCCATGCGGTCGCACCGACCAACTTGGGTTCCTGCGCACTGATTGCACCGGGGATGGTGCCCGGGTTGGAGTAGTAGCAAGCCTTGCCGTGCGTCGAGAAGTCGTGCGTGATCACCGTCAGCGCGTCGCAAGTTTCGATTCTCGTCGTCACTCCGGTCTGAGGAATTGCGTTGCAGCTTTCGGCCGATGCGAGGGCCGCGCACAGTGTTGGCGGACAGTCGCCCCAGATGGCTGCGACCTTGTCGAAATCGCCGTCGCAGGTGCCCGCTCCCGCGCCACCTTGACTAGACACCGAGGCGGAGTTGCCTGCACCCGGACTTCCCGCCCCAGCGTTCGAGCCGCCGAGTGCTACTGGGCCGTCGTCGTGCGACACGCCTGCGCCACCCACACCCGGCATGCCCGTGTCTGCTCCACCACGCGGAATGCTCGCACTGCCTGCCGAACTGGACGCGCTCTCTTTGGCGCTACCGCCGCAACCGGCCATGAACACGACACACCCGATCCCACCCACCAGCAAGCCCCAAGTCCGTTCGTTCATCCCCTTCGTTTAAGCAGAAAGCATGCCGCGGGACCCAGGTTCGCCCGCGCGCAAGACCAACGGCAAATCGCGCAAAGGAGCCCGCGATGAGTTCTGAGTACGGCACATTGTGTGCCACGGGGCCGACTACTCGATCGCGATTTTTCGGGTTGGCGTTCCCGCAATCACCGTCTTCGAAATTCGGGAGCGACGCTCGACTCTCGCCCGCGAAGTCATCGAATGTCCCAGAACCCTTGACAGCGCGCACGCGATCTTCGACGAGGTCGCATGGGCAACGCCATCGAGACCGAGCGCCTGCACAAGACGTTTGGTGAAAAACGAGCGCTCGACGAGCTGAACCTAGCGATTCGCGGGGGCTCCGTGTACGGCCTCCTTGGACCGAATGGCGCTGGCAAAACGACCGCGATTCGCGTGCTCACCACGCTGCTGAAGCCGAGCGGGGGCAAAGCGACGGTGCTTGGACACGACGTCGAACGAGAAGCCGCTTCGGTACGCCAAAAGGTGAGCCTCACCGGCCAGTATGCGTCGGTCGATGAAGACCTGACTGGGCACGAGAACCTGGTGTTGGTGAGCCGCTTGCTCGGCATGTCGTGGGGTGAAGCTCGGGACCGCGCGACCGAGCTATTGTCGGCATTTGGCCTCAGCGAGGCGGCTCGCAAACAAGTGCGCACGTTCTCGGGCGGCATGAGGCGCCGAATCGACATCGCGGCCAGCCTGGTCACGCGTCCGGAAATCCTGTTCCTCGATGAGCCCACGACCGGGCTCGATCCGCGCAGTCGCAATCAGGTATGGGATCTGGTTCGGCAAATCGCGGCCGACGGCACGACCGTGCTGCTCACGACGCAATACCTGGAAGAGGCGGACCGGCTCGCTGAGCGAATGGCGGTCGTCGACCACGGGCGGGTCATCGCCGAGGGCACGAGCCACGAGCTCAAGTCTTCCGTTGGCGGCAACGCGCTGCGTTTTCAGTTGGCCGATCCGGCGCGGCGCGACGAGGCCCGCGAGCTCGTCAGCCGCGTCGTGGGTGACACGGTAATACCCAACACCGATCCCACTGCGATCTCGGTGACGGTCGCGGGCGCCTCCGTTGCCGCCGAAGTGCTCAGCGCGCTTTGCAATGCTCGCATCCAGCTGACCGATTTTTCGCTGGGCGCGCCGAGCTTGGACGACGTGTTCTTCACCTTGACGGGACGACCGCCCGAGGGCCCGCCGGCAGAAAAGGAACCCGCAACGTGAGCATGGATGCTTTGCCGACGAGCCACGAAACTTTGAAGCTGAGCAAACGCCCGAAATCAGCCGGCGCGCTCTCGACCGTCGTCACGCTGGCGTGGCGCGCGATGTTGAAGATCAAGCATGTCCCTTTCCAACTGTTCGACGTGACCGTGACGCCGATCATGTTCACGTTGCTCTTCACGTACATGTTCGGCGGCGCGTTGGCCGGGTCACCCGAGGTCTACATCCAGTCGTTGTTGCCTGGTATCCTGGTTCAAACCGTCGTCTTCATTACGGTGTATACCGGCGTTGGCCTCAACACCGACATTCAAAAAGGCTTGTTCGACCGCTTCCGTTCGTTGCCCATGTGGCAGCCATCGCCGGTGCTGGGGGCGCTCGCCGGGGATCTATTTCGCTACTCGGTGGCGTCGTTGTTGATCATCGGTCTAGGGCTCGTACTCGGTTTTCGCCCCGCGGCCGGTGCGCTCGGCGTGTTGCTCGCGTTCGGCCTGGTGCTGGTCTTCGCCTTTGCCCTATCCTGGATTTGGATCATCTTCGGCATGGTGGTGAAGACGCCGGAGTCGGTGATGACCACGAGCTTCTTTTTCCTGATGCCGCTCACGTTCGCCAGCAACATCTTCGTCGACCCGAAGACGATGCCGAGCTGGCTTCAAAAGTTCGTTTACTTCAACCCGGTCTCGCACCTCACCACTGCAGCACGAGGCTTGATGCATGGCACGGATGCCGGCGCCGACGTCGTCTGGACACTCGCGGCCTCGGCGCTCATCGTCGGGGTCGCCGCGCCGATCGCCATGCGCATGTATCACCAAGAGCGTTGAACTCATGGCATGCGGCGCAGCCGGGTGACTGCGCCGCATCCCACCGCACGCCTAGATTCGACTCACCAGGTCGAAAAGCCCGCGTAGGAGTAGTTGCCGCTGGTCGTGTAAACGCAGTACCCACCGTTCTTTGCCGGCGGGATCGTCGCCCAGTTCGTCCAATTGCAGGTCATGGCAACGCCGTTGACGTACAGCTTACGCGGGCTGGCGAAGTTGCCGCACGTGCCGCCGTGGAGCGTTGCCGTCGTCTGCTGGCAAGTCGCAGCCGTACCCAGGTTGCCGGACTGGTAGTTCGCGCCGTTGAACGTAGCAGGGTTCGTGCAATATCCGGCGCACGGGCCCTGCGCGGTTTGGGCTTGCGCGTAAACGATCACGTCGTCGACCGCGAACCCGGTATTGGAGTTCTCGTAGATGTCACCCGCATTGAATGCGAATTGGATTCTGATCTTCGTGGTCCCCGTCGCAGGCAGGAGCTTCGAAATGTCGAAGCGGAGGTCTTGCCAGGCCTTCCCTTCGTTCAGCTTCTGATCCCCACCCGCATTATTGCTGGCGACCAATTGGAATGCGCCGCCGTTCACCGAGATCAGCACCTGCGCGCTGTCGGCGGTGGAGCTATTTTCGGTCTTCAGGAAGTACTTGAAGCCGAGCTCGGCGGTTTGCGGATTGGCGATCGTGATTTCGGGGGAGTTGATGGCGTGGAACACCGGGATCGGAGTCGTGTACGTGCAGGCGCTGTCCTTGCCGTAGTACAGGCTTCCGGGGGTCGAATGGCCAGTGAGACTGTCCGCGCAGGCGGTGGAACGATGCCAAAGGTTTTCCGGCTGACCATCGACGCTGAAGCCCTGAAGTCCATCGTTGAAATTCGCCGTGAAGATGGGCACGGGGGCGCCGACTCGCAGCTTCTCGTCGCGACTGACGGTGCCGACGCCGGAAGTCGTATTCGTGAACTGAACTGGGGCGGTGTATTTCCCGTCGGCGAGGAGCTTTGCCTGTGCTTGATCGATGGTCAGCGTGACGGTCGTCGACTGACCCAGCGCGATCGTACCGCTGGTCTTGTTGGTGGTCAGCCAGCGGCTGGCCGCCGGCACGGAAACCGAGAAAGCCAGGTTTTGCTGAGGACCCAGGTTGTACAAGGTGTAAGTCGTGCTGGCCGGTGCGAAGGGACCTCCAGTGAGCCCCTCGGCATTCAAATCGACTCCCTTGACCACCAAACCGTTGGCGATCGCCGGGCAGGTCATGCCGTGCGCGGTGAAGCCGGCGCAAATCTCGTTGTAGTGTGGAGTGCCGTTTTCGAGCAGGCCGTCGTTGTCGTCCAAGGTCAGCATGTCGACGGCGATCGACGAGTCGATCTTGGTGCCCGAGTGGAGCAGCACCGAGCTGAATACCAACTGACGTATCAACGCGTCCGAAGTGGACGGTTGCGTGATGTCCAACTGCTTCCAGATATCCCACACGGTGCCCGACAGCACGCTCCCGCAGCCGTACATCCCATCGCACGTGGAACAGCTCGTTGCGTCGTATTTGCAGGTCGAGTTGGCGTTACGGAGCGGCGTGCTGCACTGGTTCAGGTAGTACCCCGCGCCGATCTTCGGGTCTTTGGCGAACAGCATGGCGACGGTGTCCGCCATGCCTTCACCGTACTCGGCCTGCCCGCTGCCGGCTGATTCTACGATGTGGTGACCGTACTCGTGATGGATGATGCTGCGGAACGCGGTGTTCGCGCGCTCCGCAGTACGCGGACAGAAGTTGAGCGTCGGCGGTTGAAGGTCGCCGTCATACCAAGCGCCGCCGGTCCGATCACACGTCTGCGTGTCCGTAACGTTGACGTTGACTCGAAAATTGGTCTCGCTGGCGATCTCCGGATACTCGGGCACGGACGCGAGCAGCAGATCGCGTAGATCGTTCACGCCCTTGTACGCGGTGAGCTGTGCAAGCACCTTCTCTGGCGGATTCAGCGGGTCTTGGTGCAAAAAATTTGCCGGACCCGGCGGGGTGACGCGCAGTGAAATCGAGTCACTGCTGCCCGCGTCGTCGATTTGAAAGTACTTGCCGCTCACGTTGGACGTGACATCGAAGGCAGCGGTACCCGTCTGCTTGATCGTGAACGCGCCCAGCTTGTCCGCGACCGCGTTACCCGAGGCCGACGTGACATTGGCGTAAGCCAGCGCGGCCGTGCCCTGCACGCCGCATTCCGCGGACTCCGCGCCGGTGATGACCTTGCCTTTGACGGTGCCGTTCACATCGAAGTGAACGTTGCTCTCGACGTGCAAGATGTCGCCCGTCTCGGCGTCGGCGACGAAAGTCCATTTGCCTGCACCGGTTGCAGCTCGCACCGTGTACTGCATGGCCAACCGCGGCGACGCCGTTTGGCCATCGACCCCGGCGAAGATCGTCTGTGTCGGAACGCTGACCTTGCCGAGCGCCGTCGGCGTCGGCTCACCCGAAGCCGCGTGGTGGGTGCGCAAGGCCTGCAGCGACTTGTCCAGATCGACGGGACGCATCGGGACGGCCGACGGCGCATGAAAGCCGCCCATGGGACGAAGATCGGCGTTTGCCCAGACGACCGGATTGTCTGTGCCCTCGCGGACCAGCGTGCGCAAGCTGGCGCGAAACACCGGGATCCCGTCGCGTTGCTGCTCGTAGCTGTAAAGCCGGAACTTGGGCTTGCCGGTCAGAGGGTCATGCATCAAACCCACGCCGTTTGCCCGCGCATTCGCGGCGCCCGCGCCCGCGAGCGGCGCTGCGCTCTTGAACCGCGCAGGCCTCACGTCATCGTGATCAATCCCCCACGTCGCCGCGCTACGCTGACGAAAGTTCTCCGCGGCATCGTCCGCTGTCCGTCCCGTCGCAATCACGCCGTGTAAACGCTGAATCTGGCCTCGCTGGGCGTTCAGGCTCGTGGCTGAACTTGCAGCCGTTGACAGCGCTGTCGATGGCGCTGCTCCTGTTGAAGGCGCCGCAGCCGATCCGACTGCGAGGGGGCCGCCCGTGACTTGGTTGCTGTGCGTCGTTGCCTCCTCACCCGAGCTACACCCAGCGACGGCTCCGCTGACGCCTAGCGCAAGCAGAGCGCTCAGTCGAACGATGCGTATTTTTTGATGCATATTCTACGACTCCTCCTCGAAAACGGTGCGGCTTTGGTGCGCACGTTCAATTGGAGGCACGCGAAGCAGAAACCTTCGCCCCCTTTCTGACTTTTACGGACCACTCACCCAACCAGCGCCACCCCACTGCTCTCGTCGACCGGGCCAGACAGGCGGCGAGACGTCGCGATCGGTGAGTACCCGTCATTAATGAGGGCAGGCGTGGCCGCCTGGACGGTTGTGCTGCACTGCGGAGTTCGCTGCGAGTGCCCGGCGCGCTGCGCGCCCGTTCCCGCGTGGCCCCCCAAAAAAGACCCGGGACCCAGCGAGCCGCGCTCGAACGTGCATGTGTTGACGCCCGCGCTGGCTTCCTTTTGACTCGAGGCGTGAAGGGGCACCACCCGCTCCGCGCGCTACGTTTTCTCGAATGTCTCGCGGTTGCGGCAGTTGCGCTGACTGCTTATCTGCGCTTTTGCCCGCGCGCGGCCTCGTGGCCGCTCGAAACAGCCATCGATGGTCCGGCTCCAGCAACCGCCGCAGGTGTGCTCCTCATTTTACATGGGCGCGGCGGGAGCATCGCGCGGAGTGCTCAGCTCGTGAAGCGCGTGCGCGACGCGGGACTGCCGGCTGACATCTCGATCGTGCTCGTCGAAGGACCATTTTCGACACCGTTCGGTCACGCTTGGGGCAACGACGCCGCCGGACAGGCCGCGAGCCGTGCGCGCGTTCGCGCGCGACTCGCAGAGCTCTTGGGCGCTCGCGGGCCGCGGCCGGCGCGCGTGGTCGTTGCCGGCTTTTCGCAAGGCGCTGGAGTTGCCGGCGACCTCGCGGTCGAGGAGCCGCGCATTGGCGCGCTCGCAAGCTTTTCTCCGTGCGGATTCTGGTTGCGAGACCAATTGCCGAAGCGCATCGGACTCCGCGTGCTTCTCGCCCACGGCAACCGTGACACGGTGTGCCCGGTCGACGAATCACGCTCGCTCGCCCAGATATTGAAGCATGCGGGACTGCCGATGCAGTATCTCGAGTTCGACGGCGAGCACACCATCCCCGCTGACGTGGTCCGCGCGTTGGTGGTCTTCGCGACCGCCGTGCCCTGAACTCGCGGTTCTTAGCTACGAAGAATACTGGCCATGGTCTTTCCCTTGGCCAGTTCGTCGATCAGCTTGTCGAGGTAGCGGATCTTCTGCATCAACGGATCGGCAACGTTTTCGACCCGCACCCCGCACACGACGCCAGTAATCAGGGCCGCGTTCGGGTTCATGAGCGGCGCTTGGGCGAAAAAGGTTTCGAAGTCTACCTTGCCATCGATGGCGCGCTGAAGTCGCTTGCCGCCGTAGCCAGTGAGCCAGAAAATGATCTGATCGACCTCCTCTTTCGTTCTCCCCTTCTTCGCCGCCTTCTGCACATAGTGGGGATAGACGCTACCGAACGAGACCGTGAAGATGCGTGGCTTCTTGTCCATGACCGCCGATGCCAGCATATCGCAAGCGCGGTACGATCGCTCCCGCGCTGTACAAGCATCCTGCCTCCGAGCGCTATCTCCCGGGGATGGCGCTCCAGTTCACGTGCGGGGAGTCTTTGCGGAGTGAAACGGTGACCCCGTCCATCGTGACGGTCTCGAATTGCGCGAGTTCCTCAGTCGTCAGCGATTGATTGCCCCAGCTCGAAAGCTCGAAGTAGTCGGGCCGCTGGCTGATGAGCGAGTATTCGAGATCGTACTTGTTGTGTCCGGGCACGGACGACATTCCGTACCACGATACGCGGCCCGACAGGTCAGGCGGAAGACGAGCCACGTGCCGGTCGCATTTACCCAAAACGTCGATGGCATAGCGACCGGTCAAGTACGGCACCGTCCCAGCGAAGAAGACGGCGACCTTCGCGTCCTTGTCGAGCAACCGATCGAGTACGAGTGCGTGCCTCACGTTGCTCTCGTTGTATTCCCTTTGGTACGGCGGCCCACTCCAATACTCGCCCGCAAAGGGCTTGTTGAGCCGATACAGTGCCGAGACCATGGTCAGCACTGCGAGCGGCCCGGCCAGGTATCGCCAAGCCTTGAATCGAGACGGCCAGGACCAGCTGATTGAGAGCATGCCCAGGACCACGAGGCACGGGAGGCCCGGAGCAAGCATTCGCCAGTAAGGCCATGGATCGCCGCCGACGAGAATTTGATAGCCGAGGATTGCCAAGGGCACGGCGAACAGAGCCAGGGCCATGGCCCTTCTGAGCAATACCGCGCCAACCAGCGCGAAGACGTAAAGTCCCGCCGCAGACCTCCAGAACGGCTCGACGAATCCGCGGCCATTTTTGAGCCGTTCGCCGAGCGGTATGCCTTGCATCTTCAGCACGTAGGTATTGGGGACGAGCTCGCCGTAGTAGGCGTAGCGCAGCGCAATGATGCAGACGATGGTCATGACGAGTGGCGCGAACAGCCTGCATAGAACCCGGATGTTGGCTTTTGAGCGCAACGCCAGGACTAGCAATGGCGGAAGCGCCAAGATGACGCCGTCGGGCCTCGTCAAATAGCAGAGCGCCGCGGTGCTCCCCGCAAGTGTCGCGAGCGTTGGGCTCGGCGCACGCTCGTACCTGGCCACCACGTAGAAGAGCGCGCCGAGCAGCGCGGTCAGGAGGGACACCTCCATCCCCGTCAAAGACCAGTACAGGATCGGGTACGGCGCCAGGCACGAGATGAAGGTGAGCAGCTTCCAAAGCTCGAGCTGCCACGGCGGGGACACGCCGTGTTTCTGCGCCTGAGCAAGTGCCAGCTCCTCGAACGCCATCGAGAACATCCAGCCGCCGAACGCGACGACCGTGGCCCCGAGGATCTGCATCGCGAGGCAGGCCAGGTTCTTGTCGAATGCGAACGTGGCGACTGACATGACCAGCACCCAGAGCGGGTTAGTGAACCCCTCGACTCGCTCTCCGACATTCCACACCAGCCCCAAGCCGTGCGACAGATTCCACGCGTAGCGCATGGAGATCATGCCGTCGTCGAAGAGCACGAAGTGCCTCTTGTCAGCGACGACGAAGCTGGCCCGCCGAATGAATACCAGTGCGTACCACGCAAAAAAAGCCAAGCTTGCACCGCTCATGGCCGTGCGCAAGCCGGCGCTCAGCGCGCGCACCCGCTGTTTGGTGCTCTCTCGCGAATCGGCACCCAATGACCGCTCCCCACTATATGAGTTCACTTCACACCTGATAGAAATAGGCCCCGAGATCGCTCACCCATAAGGGTGACATCACGACCTGTACGTCCTAGACGTCCACGCGCCCCGCACGTACGGAGCAACAGCGCCGAACACACCCGCAGTGACGACACGCCAAACAGCGAGCTCGTCACCCCGCACCTCGTTCGTTCGCGTGCTCTAAATTGGAGTCATCCCCCCGATCCTTCGGATGCGGATCCGTGGCTCAGAGTCCTTGCTCGTCGACGAACGTCGTTGTTCTGGTCACCCTCGAGGGAATCCATCACCATCAACCGTCAATGGCTGCGGCGACTCGTTTTGATCATGCGGCTGGGCGCTTTCTGGCAGTCACACTCAGCGCGACGTGACACTCACCCGCTGCTTGGCGCGACCTCACGGATAGGCGCCAAACTGCCGCTGCTGAATTCGATGAATTCACCGTTCATGCGCGGCTATGTCCGGGTGCAGTTCACGCGATCAATGACCGCGGCTAGAATTTCGAGCTGCCAACGCCGTGGGGCGGAACCCCAACAGCGCGGCAGCGCGCTGCTCTGCCACGCTAGAGGCTCGCACTGCGAGCCGCACCGAACACGCTCGCTTTGGCGCAACCGCCACGATCAGCGACTAACGCGACACACCCCATACTACCCACCCGCAAGCCCCAGATCCCGACGTTCATGCCGCTCGTTCAAGCAGAAACCATGCCGCGCGAGCGAGGGCTCCCCGCACGCAAAACATCCGTAAATTCCTGAAGCGCGCTCCGTCGAGTTCTGAGTACGGCACAGTGTGTGCCACCCGAGGGGCGACAGCTCGATCGCGGCGTGCCGGGCTGGCATTCCTCCATCGCCATTTCACAATCCTCGCGGGTGAAGATCGACTGTCACTGGTGAGATCGTCGAATGTCTCGAACCTTGATGGCGCGCACGCGCTCTCGACGCCGCAGCCGCTCAACCGCGGGCAGCTCCCGAACCGTTCGCCAGCTGAGCGCCGCGCGTTTAGCGCGCCTACTCGAAAATTCGGACGCGCTTCAGGTGCAGCGGTCCGCCGTTTCGGACGCGCAGACGGACCCAGGCGGTGAGCACGGGCGGGAACGTAGCGGTCCACTTGTCGAATCGCTCTTCGCGGACGGCAACTTGTTGCCAGCTACTCCGGTCGATACTGACCTCGACCGAGAGGGGAATGGCGCGTTCGGCGCAGCAACCAGCGCGATTCTCGATCTCCACGCGGGAGATCAGCTTGTTCCCGTCGAGATCGAACTCGATCCATGGATCGCGGTCGCCTTCCCCGGTATGGAAGAACCAGCCGTCCTTCTTGGCGCCAGCGCAAGTCTGCCGCGGGGTTCCGCAGCCGCCAAAGCCAGTGTACGCGGAGCTCAGGTGCCAGTCGGCCCCCTCCGCGAGGTCAGCGGGCCTGGGCTTCCTGAAAAGGATCGCGCCGAGCGCCAGGCACGAAAGGAGCACGACCGCGCCAGCTCGCAACGTGCGTTGCCGCACGACGCGCTCGTAGCCGCGGCGCTCGTCGGCAAGGCGACGCAGCAACGTCGCCGCGAGCCCCTGCATTTGACTGCAGGCCACACTCAACTCCGCCTCGGGTAAGGCGGCGAACTCGTCGAACGAGGCGTGTGCGAGGTGAGCTGGCCAAGCGCCGCTTTCAACCAAGCTCTCCGGCGTGATCCGAACCGAGGTCGAGGCCGAAGCCGCAGTGGATTGCTCGGGCGGCTCCTCGCCGCGGTTCAGCGCCCGAAGCGCCCAAGAAATGGACAAGCGAAACAACTCGCAAGCCACCGCTTGACCGCCCAGCTCGCGGTTCGTCTTGGCAACTCGGGCGAGTGCCTCGAATTGCGCCGCGCGCGTGGCGTGGTCGAACGCGGGGTCGCCCGGTCGCGGCAATCCGTTTCGCGATTCAGCCAAGGCCTGATCGCGCCAAAACCACTCGCGAACACGCCGAGAGAAAGAGACGTCAGCGAGGCGGGCTTGGTGGCCGCCCCTTGTCAACACATGCTCGGCCTCCGCCACGCGCGCATGGGAACAAATTGCGCTCGCCGGGTCAACCCCATCATTGCAGTTTGCCCCGAACGAATTTGGCTTTCGTCGCCACGAATTTTGCTGTACTCGCCCGAGCTACCTCAGGGGTTGGATCACGAGATGAATACAGCGCCCTCGCGCACTTTGGCCCTATCCCGTCCCGGAGCCCGTCCCGGAACGCGAGTCGGCGCCTGGCTGTCGCGCTTGCGTGAATGGGGTGCCGCTGGCTGGCCAGTGCTGTTGGTGAGCGTGATCGGCCTAGCGCTGCGTATCGACTACGCCATCAGCTTCGATGGCCCCCATCGAGGCGCGGACTACGAGCGGCACTACTCCGGGGTCTATTGGATGATCCACAACTGGCGCCCGTTTTTTTACACGCCAGAGGTCAACTGGACCATCAATTACCAGGGCCCGCTTTGGTACATGGCAGCCGGCGTCCTTTTCCTGATTTTTCACGCCGAGAAGGCTGCCACCAGCATCGCGGTCGTGGGTTGGGCGGTACGCCAGATTTTGCTGCACCGTGTTCTGCTGCAGGCAATTCCGCATCGCAGGTGGACAATCCTGCTGGCGATGAGCATCGCGGCGTTCCTGCCGATCAGCGTCGACGGCGATTCGATTATTAACCCAGAAGGGTTACACAGCAGCCTGTTCTGGGTCGCGGCCTATTTCCTGTGGCGGATGGAACGCGAGGCGCAGCGCCCCGTGGGCATCAGCCTGTGGACCGGGGCATTTTTCGGCATTTTTGCGGGCTTGGGGGCGCTCACCAAGGCCACTTCGGGCGTGCTGCCCATCGCTCTCGCGCTGATGCTGATCTGGCAGGTGCGCGGCGCCCGGTCGAACGGCGACACCTGGCGCACCATCTGGCGTCACTTGGGCGTTCCGGCGGTGGTTGCTGGGTTGGCCTGGTGTTGTGTCGCCGGTTGGTACTGCGGACCCAACATCATCAACTACGGCCATCCATTCCCTCACGCCTGGGATCTCAGCCCCCCACCGAATACGCCCGAAATGACGCTGCCGCTCTTGTCGCGGCGGCCGCTGGGTTGGGCGCTGCCATTTTATTGGAAGCACTACCTGACTGAACCGATCCAACAATGGTACCTGTTCCCCACACCGAATCTGTGGGCCCAGTACATTGTCGGCGCCTGGTCGGACATCACCAATCGCGGGAATTGTCGGCTCGAGGGCGGCGGGGTGTTTACCAAATACTTCGACGGGCACCCGGTGAGCGGCCGTTGTCTCGAGTTCTACTCCGCCCTCGCGCGCATCGGCGTATTCACGACCGTCGTGACCATTGGCTGCGTGTTCAGCACTCTCTGGAGACACCTGCGGAGTCGAGGCGCGCAGGGGTCACTCGTCCTACCGCTGCTAGCCGTGCTGGTCGTGTTCTTCGCGGCCATGTTCACGCTCATCTATCCGATCGACGGCATGGTTTCGACCAACACGCGCTACATCTTGTCGTCTGCGGCCCCCATGTCCGCGTGCCTCGGCATTGGCCTCAGCGAGATCGAGCGGCCACTCTTGCGCAAGATCTTGACCGCCGCCACGGGCGTTGCCGTGACGGCGATCGGAGTTCTGTACGTGTACACTCGCTGGGGAGTCTGAAGCGCATAGCGCGCGCCTCGGCTGACAGGCGCTCAGCGAGCGATCTTCCACAAGGTGCCATCACCGATCCAATAGATCCCCGTCGCATCGACGACGAGCGATTGCCCATAGTTGGCGGGGGCCGCAAGCTCGCAGAGCTCCGAGCCATCACCACGGAAGCGAAGCAGGTGCCCCTGGTAGTCGTGCTCGCCGGTCGGCAAAACTTGCAGGCTCAAGTACACGAACTCGGCGTCTGCCGCGAGTCCAGTAGGGTAGTCGTTGAAGCTGAGCACCGGCTCGGTGACGCGGTCGCTGAGGCGAACACGTTTGACCGAGTGCGTTGCCTCCTCCGAGAGGTACAAATAGTCGCCTGCCAGGGCAATCCCGCGAACGACCTCGGCCGTCGTCAAAGGTTCGGTCGTGCCATCGCTCACTCGAACACGGTGAAGCTCCAGAGCCGGCGAAGTCGCCATCGCCGTTACGTAAATGTAGTCCGAGTCTGCGAGCAAGAACGAGGCGTTCAACTCCGAGCCGAAGCGCTCGATCTGCTCGAATCCCCCTTCGCTCGACCAACGTTGCAGGCCGGTTCTCAATACTCCCCAATCCGTGAAATAGAGCCAAGAGTTCACGCTGACCAGCCCGACCACGGTGCTGTCGACTACGAGTGAGGCCTCTCCGCCGAGCTTGGGCACGCTCCAAAGCGCGTAGCCCCCGACGTAGACATTGGTCGCGTCGACGGCGAGCTGACCCGCTGAGTCACCCCGCTGCAGAGCAAGCACGTTCCCACCACTCTTCGAGACACGCGAAATCATGCCGCCTGGCCCTGAGAAATACACCGCGTCTTCGTCGAGGGCGATGGCGTAAGAAGTTCCCTTCGCCGCGTTGGCCAGCGCGACCGCTTTGACTCCGGCACAGCGGGGCACGCCGTTCGCAGTCGGCATCGTCGAGCCAGCGGTAACTCCGATCGCCCCAGCTGCAGCAACGACCATCGAGTCACCCGCGCGCCCGGTCGTCGAGTCGTCGTTGCCCGCGCTTCCGCCAACGCAGGCCGAAGCTGGCTCGTTGGTGTTCACGGCGTTGCCGCAGGCGACAGTAACCGCGCACGCCCAAATCGCGATCGCCACTTGCCCCACCCAACCTATTCCCATGTCGCAATGCTAGCAGACATGACCGCGCGGTCGAATCCGTGAGCCACGGGGGTCACTCCGACGGCAACCCGACTATCGGCAAGGTCTAAAGCTTGAACGCTCCGCGCACACCCAGGGTCAGCCACTCATGAATGGCTTTGTTCGGAATGTCTCCCCCTCCGTTGAGATTGGCAACGACACCGCTGTTCGAGGTGGAGTCGTACTGCCCGAATGAAAAGCTGACGAATGGCCCGACTCCGAACAGATGACCGCGTGAATGGGAATTCGATGCGCTCCGTTCACGTCACGTCGAGCACGAATCGATAGGACCGCTGAGTCGGTGAATCACCGACTCGAGCGCAGCCGAAATTACTTGAAATCGATGTCAGAGCAGCCGCACACGACCCCAGTCTGCTTCATCACTTCAGCAGATGCTTCCGTACACACCCCGCGGTCGTCGCACGTCGTACTGTCCGGTTGGCGGCATTGCATGCCGCCCGTGAAACCGAACACGCTAATACAGGCGGCCGTGCAGTTGGCTTTCGTCGGCGGAGGCACGGCGACGCACGCACATTGGACGTGCAACAGGCCATCCCAAGTGGGGGGGCGGTGCTGATCCGCTGCGAGGTGCGGCGGGCGTGCCTGCCGGCACATGAAGACCTCCCCTGCTTTGCAGGCGGATCCTGTCAACGGTCGAGAAGTGTCGCACGTGCAGCGAGAGGCTACCGGGTCGTCTTTGCTTTTCAAATCGAAGTAGCAAAGATTGCCAGTCGACAGTTCGGAGCAGTTCCATCGTGCGTACGGGCAGCTTGGATTGTAGAAGGCGTCCGTCACCCCGCCCGCGCCAGTTGCTGGCGCGCCGGCGGCCGGAGCCTCGATAATCCTACTACCACCCATGCTGTCCGCGCCGGCAGTGGCCGCGTTCACGGCGCCGCCGCCAGAAGCGTCCGAACCCACTGGCGATTCATAACGCGCGATTCCACCGCACCCGAAAGCGAGTCCAGCCATCAGCAGTAACCCGCGAAACGGTGAACGATGGGACCATGGCACAACACGCTGATGCATGCTCAAGCTAACCTTCCTCGAAACGTCTGAAAATTCCAGTGACTAAGGATGCGATGGCTAGCTCGTGCGAGCTGACGGCACGCTCGGCCCTCGCGACTCAATGGTGTCGGCGGACGACGCCCCGGACAAGGACTAAAAACTCCACCAGGGCGGCTTTCCAGCGTGGCGCGGCTGCCGTTGCGCTCGTCCGTCCGTGTGTCGGCGCTCGAACGCGCGCGGCTTACATCGGCCACGCAGGGCAGCCTTGCCAAGCACTGCTCACGTGCCAGCGAGCGGACTGCTACGACTCGCGGCTCACGCGCGTCACTGAATTCCCCGGCAGCCAGGGGCAGTTGCATCTGCTTTCGGCCGCTCGCTATGCTCGTTGGCAATGGCGCTCGAGCAGGACATTGAACGGCGCTGCTCGGTCTGCCTGAGTCAGCTGCCCGACGGAGCGCGGTTTTGTCCGACCTGCGGTCACGACCGCCGCTCGAGTACGGTCTTGTCGCCCGAGAGCGGCGCGACCGTCGTGGACCGCGGGCGCCTGGCCTCGGACTCACAACTGCCGCCGCTGCGCATCGCGCCCGGCACGCGCATTTCCGTGTATCGCTTCGATCAAGTCATCGGCGAAGGTGGCATGGGCGTGGTCTACCGCGCCTACGACGAAGCGCTTGGCCGCCCGGTCGCACTCAAGTGCTTGCATAGTAATTTGGCAGGCGATCACGATATCCGCACGCGCTTTGCACGCGAGGCGCGGATCTTGAGCGCATACAATCACCCGAACGTCGTGAAAGTGTACGACTTCGTCGAGCAGGATTACCTGCTCGCGATGGTGATGGAGCTCGTCGAGGGCCCGAATCTAGTCCAACACTTGGCCAAGTGGCGTGGGCACATGCCCTTGGCGGAGATTCGGCAGCTCTTTCGAGAAGTGCTCGACGCAGTAGACGCCGGTCATCGTCAGGGCGTGATTCACCGGGATCTCAAGCCCGAGAATATCCTGGTCACCAGCAGCGCTGATTGTTTGCGCCCGAAAATCGTCGATTTCGGGATCGCGCGCATCCTGGAAGGCACGACTTATACGATGAGCGGGGCCTTCTTGGGCACGTGTTGCTACATGTCGCCCGAGCAGGTTCGGCAACCGCACGCGGCCGATCCGCGCTCCGACATCTATTCTCTGGGCGTCACGCTGTATCAACTGTGCACGGGCAAGGTACCCTTCGAAGGCAATCACTTCGCCGTGATGATGGCGCACGCGCAAGAGCAACCCGTCCCGCCCTCGCGCCTGCGCCCCGAGCTACCGGGTGAGCTCGAGCGCCTGATTCTGGACGCACTTGCCAAGGATCCAAGCCAGCGCCCAGAGACCTGCGCAGTGTTCCGCGATCGCCTGCTCGAAGCGTTGCCATCCGGCGCGCCGAACTCCCCGACCACTCAGTATCCCAAGGTGATCCGAGACGGCATCGCCAGCGAAATGGTGCTGATCCCCGCCGGCTCATTTCGCATGGGCAAGGATCGGCGACTCGTCTACCTCGACGCGCTGTACATCGATCGCACACCCGTGACGAATCGCGAGTTTGCGACCTTCCTCGAGATCACCGGCTATCGCCCCACGGACGAAGATTCGGCGCGCTTCGTGCCGCAGCTCCTCTCCGGCAAACTGAGCAAGCGCCTCGAGAATCACCCGGTCGTCAACGTCTCGTGGTTCGACGCGCGCGCGTTCGCGGCCTGGGCCGGCAAGCGTTTACCGACGGAGGCCGAGTGGGAAAAGGCGGCGCGCGGCGCAGACGGGCGCAAGTACCCCTGGGGCCGCACGCAGCCATCACCGCACTACGCCAACTATGACAATAAGGATGGCGGCACGGTACCCGTCGGCTCCCATCCCGACGGCGCGTCGCCCTATGGCGTTTTGGACATGGCAGGCAATGTTTGGGAGTGGTGCGAAGATTTCGACGACGCCTCGTTTTACGAGGACGGTCCACCGAACAATCCGCGCAACGAACAGCCCGGGCAACGCTTGGTGATGCGCGGTGGCTCATACATTTTTGGCGCACAAGCCCTACGCACCTATGCCCGCACGAGCTTCGAACCACACTATCGCTTCGCCGGGGGCGGATTTCGCTGCGCACGCTCGGCTTGATTTCGCGTCGGCAAGCATCGCTTGCCGCTCTCGCACGACAAAGCTAGAGAGCAATCGTGGATATCGAAGGGCAACGGCGGTCCAGCAAGTTCGAAGATCGCGGCAGCGGCCGAGGCGGCGGTGGGGGCGGGCTGCCGCTCAACGCGCTTTCGTCGATCGTTCGTCTGCTCGGCGTGAAGGGCACGATGGTCATCGGCGTGATCGGCGCTGGCATCTACTTTTTGGCACCCGCGGGCGTGAAGCAAGCGCTGCTCCGCGCGCTGGGTGGCTCGCAGGGCTCGAGCCAATCGACATCGGGTTCATCGGGCAGTGCCTGCCAAGCCTCGCCGACCAACGGCAAAGCCTGTGATTTTTCGCGCGCAGTCTTGGCCTCCACGGAGGACGTTTGGGCGGCTCAGTTCCAGCAAGGCACCCTGCCCAAATACGGCGTGACGCCGCCCAGCACCTACCCGGACCCGACGCTGGTCGTCTTCAGCAACAGCGTCTCGACGGGCGGCTGCGGCAACGCGACTTCGGATGTGGGTCCGTTCTACTGCCCGGGCGATCACAAGCTGTACATCGATCCGACGTTTTACGACGTGATGGAGCAACGCCTCAAAGCCCCCGGCGACTTTGCGCAAGCGTACGTCATCGCACACGAAGTCGGCCATCACGTGCAAAATCTGATTGGCGCGACCAGCGAGAGACCCGCGGGCGAAACCAAAAACCAAGTCTCGGTGCGTGTGGAGCTGCAAGCGGATTGTTTGGCTGGCGTTTGGGGACACACCGCCAAAACCTCACTCAAGATCGACGATTCCGACTTGAAGGAGGCCGTCAACGCCGCTCACGCCATCGGTGACGACGCGCTGGGTCACTCCAATGCCAGTGACTACACCCATGGCACGAGCGCACAACGCATGCGCTGGTTCCGGCGCGGCTTCGAAACTGGCGATCCGCGCAAATGCGACACCTTCGCCGTCGCCAAGTACGCTGAGCTGTAGCCACGGCGTTCGAAGCCTTTTTCGAGGGGGGCGCTCTCAATCCAGCAGCGCACCTCGCAGCGCGCGGTGTTCTCGCCGCAGAGCGACCGCTATCCGCGTCGCAAGACCTTCCCCGGGTTCAAGATCCCCTGAGGATCGAACGCCTGCTTGATGCCCTGGTGCAGTGAAAGGGACACGGGGCCGAGTTGACCTTCCAAGAATTCGGGCTTGAGCGAACCGATGCCGTGCTCGCCGGTGATCGTGCCCCCTAGCTCGAGCGAAATCGCCATCAGCTCCGCGAACACCGCGCGAGCACGTCCGGAGCTGAGCTCGTCCTTGGCGTCGAACACGATCAGCGGGTGAATGTTGCCATCACCCGCGTGCGCGACCGTGGCAACCAAGACCTCTTGCCGCGTCGCGACCTGCTCGATGCGCCGGAACATCTCGGCCAGACGAGGCAGAGGCACCGAGATGTCGTCGATCAGCACTTGGCCCAAACGCTCGAGAGCTGGATAGGCGAGCCGGCGCGCGCGCAAAAGCAACTCGCCTTCCTCACGCTCTTCGGTCGCGTACACCAACTGAGCGCCCGCGGCCTCACATGCGCGCTGCATCAGCTCGAGCTCAGTCGCGCCACCCGCGTCGGACTGCGCGAGCAACATGGCCCCCGCGTCGTGCTCGATGCCCAATCGCGCGTAGTTTTCGACGGCGACCAGCGCCGCCCGATCCATGATCTCGAGCAGCGACGGCTCGACGGTGCGCACGATGTTGGCCGCTGCGGTGCCCGCTGCTTCGAGCGAGCGGAACAGCGCCACGAGCGTCCCCGGCGACGGCGGCAAACGCCGCAAGCGCAGGACGATCTTGGAGATCATCGCCAACGTGCCCTCCGACCCGACCAGCAGGCGCGACAGATCGTAACCCGCCTTGTTCTTGCGGCAAAAGCCGCCGGTCTTCAGCAACTCGCCGCTCGCCAGCACGGCTTCCAGGCCGAGCACGCTGTCGCCAGTCACACCATACTTCACACAACACAGACCGCCAGCGTTGGTCGCCACGTTGCCACCGAGCGTAGAAATCTCATAGCTAGCGGGATCCGGCGCGTACCAGAGGCCGCGCTCGCGCGCCGCGTTTTTGAGCTCGACATTCAGCACACCCGGCTCGACCACCGCATACATCCCGGCTTCGTTCAGCTCGAGGATCGAGTTCATCCGCTCGAAGCTCACGATCAGGCAGCCATCGACCGCGTTCGCTCCGCCGGCGACGCCCGTACCGGCGCCTCGTGGGACCAGCGGCACGCCGTGGCGCGTGGCCCAGCGCGCTAGCGCCTGTAGCTCCTCGGTGCTCTTCGGCCGCGCCAGCCCGCGCGGCTGGCCAACCGGCACCCAGTTCGCGCAATCACGAAAGTAGCCCTCGGGGACCTCGGAAATGATGCCCAAATCTCGTACGTCGTTCATGAGCCGTAGAACTCCAGGTGCTGCCGCAGCAACGCAGCAATCACGCTCGTATCACCCGAGTCGACGGCAGCCAGCATCCGCTCGTGCTCGGTCACGACTTGCGCGCGTAGCTTGGAAAATGAACGACCGCGCATGGTCTGGTCGAGGTGGTGGCGCATGCTGTCTTTGACCGCGAGCATCACCAACCACAGCGCTTGATTTCCCGATGCCGCCACCAGCGCCGCGTGAAATTCGACGTCCGCCTCGTAGAACGCGGCTTGCGAGACGCGTGGATTGCGCATGGCCTCGAGCGCGGCGCGAGCCTCCGCGATGCGTTCGCTCACCGGCGACTGCGCCGCACGCACCAGCGCAGTCGTCTCGATCGCCAGACGCAGTTCGAGCAAATCAGGCAGCGACACGTCACGCAGCTGCACCACGTTGCTGAGGGCCTCACGAAAGCGCATGAGCGCCGCTTCCGGATCGGCAGCTCGCATCGGCGACGTCCGCCCGTGCGCTGCGAGCAGCCCCTGAGCTTGCAAGTGCCGCAATGCCTCCCGTAGGGTCGTACGGCTCACCCCGAACTGAGTCGCGAGATCGCGCTCGGGCGGCAAGCGCTCGTCGGCCGACAAACTCTTATCCAAGATCGCGGCGCGAATGCGCTCCGCGACCTGCTCGTAAGCGGTTTGCCGGGTCAGCTGCTGGAAGCGCGGCGCTTTGGTCATATGGTCCGTTGGTCAGACCAAGATACACGCGAGCGCGCAAGCGTCAAAGCCAAAGCTCAGCGAAGGAGGGTCGGAGAGCCGACGGTGTCCACGATGAACTCGACGAACGCACGCACTTTCGGCGAAGAACGTCGGCCGGGCGCCATCAGTAGCCAGATTGGCGGACCCGCGACGCTGAAGTCAGACAGCACCTCCAGCAGCTGGCCCGCCGCGAGCGGCCGCGCAACGGCATAGTCGTGCGCCTGGAACACACCGAGGCCCGCGCATGCGGCCTCGATCAGACCTTCACCGTGATCGCAGAAGAGTGAGCCGGGTGTCGGGAGGGCACGGCGTTCGTTGCCACGCTCCCCGAACTCCCACTCTTGAACCGTGCCGTTGGGCAGCACGAACTTGAGACAGTGGTGCGAAGTGAGCTCCTCCGGAGTGCGAGGGACACCGCGCTGCGCGAGGTACATGGGGGCCGCGACGGTGACCCAACGGACGTCGCGCAACTTCCTCGCAGAGAGTCGAGAGTTCGACACTTTCCCCACGCGCAGCACCGCGTCGACGTTTTCATCCGCCAAACTCAGCACCCGATCGGTCAAGCTCGCGTGCACCGCGAGCGCCGGATACCGATCGCAAAATTGCTTCAAGGCCGGCAGCACGACGAGCTTGCCGAGGAGCAACGGCAGAGAAATCGTGAGCCGCCCGCGCGGGGCTCGGTGCGCCTGCAGCACGCGCTCTTCGGCGCTCCGCACGCTCACCACCGCTTCGCGACAACCGCGCAGGAATGCCTCGCCCTCTTCCGTCAAGGAGACACTGCGCGAAGTTCGGTTCAATAGTCGCAGTCCCAGACGCGCTTCGAGCCGCGTGATCGCCTTGCTGACCGCTGACGGAGTGAGGCCGAGCTTGCGCGCCGCAACGCGAAAGCTCTGGGCCTCGGCCGCGGTCACGAACGGCAGCACGCCGCTGAAGAGATCGGCAGGGCTGTCTTTCATGCTCGCTCAGCGCACGACCTTGAGGTTGAAATCGCCGGTTTTCAACACACCCCAAAGTCGAATCCAAATCGGCAGCAGGGCCTCGGTCGCGCGGGCATTGCTGATGTCGCCGAGGTCGATCACGTCACGCCAGCCGAAGCTCCCAATCAAGAGTGCACGAACGGTAGCTTTCGCGCTCGCGTCGTTGCCGCACAGGAACATCGTGTGATCGCCCGAAGCGACGCGGGCCGCGTCGACCATCACCTCACAATTCACGGTGTTCAACGTCTTCACGACCTTGAGCTCGGGGTGAGCGCGCTGAATACGCTCGCCGAGCGAGTCGTCGTTGCCGACGAACAGGGTCGGCGGCATCCCCTTGGAGAAGTCCAGCGGGTTCGAAACGTCAATCAACACCTTGTCCCGCAAGTTTGCGTCTCCAGCCGCCGCGAGCACCTCGAGCGAAGCTTCACCGGGCGTGCAGTTGAAGAGCAACTCGCCGAACCCGGCGCTAGCCGCAAAGGTCCCGTGAGAGGCGCGAGCACCCGCCTTGGCAGCCCAGGCACTGCCCTTTTCGTTGCTGGCCGTGCGCGACCCGAGCTTCACTTCATGGCCGAGTTCGATCAGTTTCTGGCCGATCGTTTGGCCTACCATGCCAGTTCCCAATACACCGATCTTCATTTGCAGACTCCTAGGTTGTGCGGGACATCGTGCCCGTCCGACCCGGGACAAGGTAGGCCCGAACGAGCCAAGGACAATCCTATCAGACGGCAAGTTGAAGGTGACAAAAAGTCATCTTTCGGCGTCCTCGCCATCGCTCAGCCAAAAGCAGTTGCTCGAGGCTGGCGGGTGGCCTTTGGCGCTGAGCGATGACAGCAGCGTCTTTTTGTCCAGATCGTGGCGGCGAAGCTTGCCAGTCGATGCCGCGCGTTTGCTAGGCGAAACCAGGCGGCGTAGACTCGCTCCCGATGTCCAACGCAGGGTCGGAGCTGGATCGCGAGTTTTTGGCGCGCACTCCGATCTTCGCTGGGTTGCCAGAGCGAGTCATCGAGCTGATCGCGGGTCCCATGCGGACAGTCGAACTCGCCTCTGGCGAACTCTTGCTGCGCGAGGGGGATCCGGCTCGCAGTATGTTCGTGGTTCGCACCGGCGAGATCGAGATTTTCAAGCACGGCAAGGCGGGGACCGAGCAGCAGCTCGCCATCTTGAAACAAGGCGACTGCCTGGGGGAAATGTCGCTGATCGACATTCAGCCTCGCTCGGCCACCGCGCGTGCTCGGGGCGCGGCGACGGTGTACGTCTTGGAGTTGGCGGAACTCGCCAAGCTCTATGGTAGCGACATCGAGGCTTATGCACTCCTCGTCCTCAACATCTCGCGCGAAATCAGCCGACGCCTGCGCTGCGCGGACGAGTTGATTGCGAGCATGGGAATCAGCGCTGAAGGCCTGTGGAGTGACGCAGCCGACGCCGCAGCGCGCTCTTCGAAGATTGCCGCATCCGAACCGTCGTAACGCTCAGACTCGGGTCGGATTTCCAGTCGCGCTGGCACCAGCCCAATCGGCGGAAACCGACCTCACGGCGAATCCGGGGCAAGCAGATGTCGCGAACGACCGCTTCGACCATTGCGCAACGGAGCTAATCCCGAGCGCGCGGCGACCGTACGCAGCAACAGGGATATCGGGCCATGCGTGTCATTCTCGCCGACGATGAGCCGCTGAGCCGGGAGCTCGTGCTGCGCATGATCCGCGCGCGGACCGATTACGACGTGACCGCGGTCGACGACGGTGAAAAGGCCCTGGCTCTCGCGCTCTCTGAGCCTACGCCCGACGTACTTCTGCTCGATTGGATGATGCCGGGACTGAGCGGAACCGAAGTTTGCGCGCGCGTGAGAGAGTCACGCCTACCACTGCAACCATACATCGTGCTCTTGACCGCCAAGAGCAAGCGAGAAGAAGCACTGGAAGGGCTGCGTGTCGGCGCGGACGACTTCCTCTCGAAGCCCGTCGCGCCGGATGTACTCATCGCCCGTCTCTCGCCGGCGGGCCGGCGACCAGCACCCGGACAATTCCAATCCAGAGCGGTCGCCCAAGCGCTCTTTCGCGCACGAGATCAGGGCGACGGCGAACTGATCGTCAAAGACGGCGAGCTGAACGCCCGAGTTCTCTTCTACGGAAGACGAGTCGCGTGGGCGCATGTCTCGGAAGATCGCAACGCCCTGCTCGACATCCTCGCGCCCGAAGTCGGGATCGACAGCGAAACCGCGCACGAAGTCGTGGCGGAGTGTCGTCGAACTGGCGCGCGTCTCAGTGATACGCTGATCCGCTTTGGGCTCGTCGATCGCGCGCGCCTACGTGAGCACATGCTGGCTTGGACCAGGCGAAAGCTCCAAACCATCCTCGGCTTCAGCCAACCCGAACTCTTGTTTTTGCCGCAACGCCGCCGTTACTCGGAAGATTTGCTGTTCGATCTCGAAGAGCTGCTCAGCGACGACGGGCAGCTCGGCCGCCCGGCTTCGGTTCGTCCCCCGGCGCCGTCTCCCGAGCGACTCTGGCAGGACGCGTTTTCGACGCCCGACGCCTCGGGAAGCCAGGCCGGTATGCGTCAAATCCTCGATCTCGCTTGCCAAGGCGAAGGCGTCCTGGGGGCCGCAGTGATCGATCGACTCACCGGAGTCTGCTTGTTGCACCGCGGGTGTGAGCTCAACCCTGACGTGGCCTGGGCGCATCTCCAAACACTCAACGTGCTATCGCGCGAGGAACGCGTGGAAGACTCGATCGTCGTGACCGACACGCGCTATCACCTCGTACGCTTCATCCCGGCTGCGCCGGACTGCTTCGTCTACTTGGTCGTCGACGCGAAGCGAGCGCTGATCGCCGCTGCACGCCTTAATCTGCAGCACGCGGTCGGGGCGTAGTCCCTCGGCCCTCGGCGGCGGATTGTCCGCGCGCGACGGCCTTACTGCGCGTGAACCGTACGTGAAGGGGGTTGCGACGCTGGACCGAGATCGCCCCCTCTTCATCCAGCAACTGCTGGAGGGTCGGTGTCCCTTTCCGCCACGCGCGCGCCAGGTGACTTCCGAGCGTGCGCCCGTTAGAGGTATGCTCGAAAAGTGGAACGAAACGAAGTTGACGCAACCGCCATGGGTGGCACCGAGCTGATGGGAGCTGGATTGGAACGGCACGTCGACCCACAGCTGCTCGGTAAGTTCCAAATCATCCGCTCCCGCGTGCGCGAGCTCGATCCCACCCGCAAACACGTGTTGTGGCTGCACGATCTTCCGGGAGATCCGGAGAGTGAGCACCTGCGCGAGCCGGCGTCCCGGAGTCGCTTCGAGAAGATCGTGATGGTCTCCAACTGGCAGATGCAGCAGTACAAGGACTATCTCGGCGTGCCTTACAGTGACTGCGTGGTGCTGAGGAATGCCATCGAGCCGATCCCGAATATCGACAAGACCGGCGACGAGATTCGGCTGATCTACCATCCCACCCCTCACCGCGGGCTTCAGATCCTAGTTCCCGTGTTCGAGCGGCTGTGTAACTTTCACGACGACATCCGCTTGGATGTTTTCAGTAGTTTCAAGCTGTACGGGTGGGAAGAGCGCGACGAACAATTCGAATCACTCATCCAACGTTGTAAAGATCATCCGAAGATCGACTACCACGGCACGCAGCCCAACGACGTCGTCCGCGAGGCCTTGGCTAAGGCTCACGTCTTTGCGTATCCGTCGATTTGGCGCGAAACATCCTGCCTTTGCGCGATGGAGGCCATGTCGGCGGCGGCCTTGATCGTTGCGCCGAACTACGCAGGGCTGCCCGAGACGACCGCGGGCTTCGCGATGATGTATCAATGGGACGAGGACATCAACCGCCACGCGGTCGTGTTCTTCAATCAACTGAACAACGCGATCGTGGCTTGGAAGCAACAACGAGCGGGGCTGACCGCACACCTCGACACTCAGAAGGCCTACGCCGACAACATGTACTCGTGGCAGCGGCGCGCCGCCGAGTGGACGAATTTTCTGACGAGCCTCGCGTGAGCGCAGAACGAACGCGACTCGCCGTCACTTACCGTGCTTTTCGCGCAGCGCGAGCGCCCGGGCCCTGAGCTCTTGACCGCGCTCCGCGTCGACCATGAATACGTAGTTGGCAAAGCCGACTGCCGCTTCGATCGGATCACCCGCCGCCCCCCAACGCTTGCCCTCGGGCCCGTCCTTCTCGAGCTGGAACAAGAACGCCCGAAAACGTCGCAACGTGCTGCGTTCGACTCCGAGCCGATCGTTGACGACGATGCCAGTCACTTCTTGCCGACGAGCGCGCCGTTTGACGCTGATTTTGTCGGGATGAATCTGGAACCCCTCCGAGCGCGCGACCTTTCCGAGCACGGCGAGCATCGCGCCGACGGGTGGTTCGACGCCACTCGGTGCGGACAACGTCAAATCGTCGGCGTAGCGCGTGTACGCGAGGCCGTGCTTGCGAGCAAAGCCGCTCAAGCGTCGGTCGAGGTGACGACAAAGTAGATTGGTGATGGCAGGGCTGGTTGGTGCGCCCTGCGGCAGGTGACGCGTGCCTCGCGCCACGTAGTACGTAACTCCGTCGAGGGTGGTCTCCAGCGTGTCTGGCTCGGTGCAGAGCAGCGCGAGAATGGTGGCCACTTCTTCACAGTAGCCTAGCTTTCGGAACAAGCCTTTGACGCGTGCGTAGCTGACGGTCGGAAAGAAGTCGCGCAGATCCACGTTGACTACGACGCTCGCGCCGACGTGCGGAACCGCGTTGGATACGATCGAGTGTGACTTGCGAAAGCCGTGAGCGTGCTCGGAAAGCTCGAGATGGGCGAGCAACGTGTCGAGGATCCAACGCTGAGCGCGCTTCAGGCGTTTGCGCGGCGCGGAGATCAGCCGTTCACCACCGGTGCGCTTGGGGATCTTGAAGCGACGATACTGAGTGACCGTCGAGACTTCACGCGCGTAAGCAAGGAAGCGCAACTCGCCGAGCGAGAGCTCTAGCGCTTGCGCCAGAGCCAGCCCGTTGGGCAACGCGGGCAGCCCATTTTTTGCCAACGAAGCAGCGTCAGCGGCGAGCCGATCGGGCAATGGGCCCAAACCTGCGGACACCTTGGGGCCGAGGTAAGTAAGCTCGACTTTCTTACGCTCTTGCGTGGCGGCGCGCTTCTGCGCGCGCTCGCCCAGGCGACGCTGTTTGGTTTCGAGGCGTCGCTTGCGCGACTCGGCCATGCGCTTCTGCTTGGCTGCCTCGGCGAGTTGCTTGAGGTTCGTCAGCGCGAAGGCTTGCTCTCTCAGTTTCGACAACCGGCCGCGTAGCTCGGCGGCACGTGCCTCGGCCTCTGTGTCGACTTCACCGGAGAGAGGTCGCCCCTCTTCCCAGAAGCCGAGCCGAATCATCTCCTCGAGCGTGACCTGATCGCGCCCTTCGCGCGCAATTCGCTCGTAGAGTTCCTTGCGATTGCGTGGTGGGGTTTCGGAAGGCATCGCTAGGGCGAGAGGTAGCGTGGCAACGGGCTACCTTCGTTCTCTCTCAGGACTGGATTGTCTCGGCTCGAGTCGATGCGACGTGCTGGTAGTGCATACGATTCCTGGAGGGAATCCCTCTCGGTTTCGCAACCAGCACGTCGTATCGACACAGTATTGAGCGAGCCAGTGACGTATGCGGAGCGTGAGCCCATGGACGGCGATCCACCGCCCGGATTGCAAGGTTCTCGTCACCCGTTGCCACGTCCTTTCACTATCACAGAAGAGCGCGAGCACTGCAAGACGATCAGCGCTTGAACAACGCTTCGATCAAGCGCTTCCAAAAGATCATCAGCCATTGCCAGAACGAAACCGGATTCGCCACTGGCGCCTGCGGCAGAGTCGGCTTTCGAGGCGAGGTCCTGGAGGGGAGTTTTCGAGGCTCGGGCCTCGCTTCGATGAGATCAGAGATGCCGCGGCGCTCGGCCGCGCGAAGGGCAAGCAAGTGATCGCACGGGCCGCGGTGCAGACGATTGCGAATGAAGTAGTCGCAAGAGCAGTCGCCTTCGACCAAGCGCCGATCGGCGTCCAAAACCAGGCTGGCCGCGCGGACGCGGCCTTTGTATTGAATTCGCCCCGCAATCTTGGTGTGACCGTCGCTGGTCGTCACTTCGTCGATCGCCACCTTGCCCTGATGCAGGATGCGAGCCGCCTCTTCCTCGCGCGGGCTCGTGAAGCGCAGCGCCGCCGCTGGCAAAGGCTCTCGCGAAAGCTCCCGCTTTCGGTACACGCCGTTCTCCAAATCGTAGATCGC
>Ga0164307_10000028_pt1 | contig 58452 bp, 38 predicted proteins | sample Whisoiple_243_MG_FD_110214 | JGI IMG/M metagenome (GOLD analysis project Ga0164307, IMG submission 110214) | Soil microbial communities amended with fresh organic matter from upstate New York, USA - Whitman soil sample_243_MG | ecosystem: Environmental > Terrestrial > Soil > Unclassified >...
CGCGCCCCTACCCCATTTTCTCAGGATCGGCACAGACACCATGGCGACGCTCTCGATTATCCAAGCCCTCGAATCTGCCGCACTCCGCAAGGATCTGCCGGATTTTCGCGTCGGTGACACGGTTTCCGTGCACTACAAGATTGTCGAAGGCGACAAGCTCCGCGTTCAGGTGTTCAAGGGCGTGGTGATCAAGCGCCACCGCGCGGGCCTCCAGTCCACCTTCACCGTTCGCAAGGTGAGCTTCAACATCGGCGTCGAGCGCATGTTTTTGCTGCACTCGCCGCGCATCGAGAAGCTGGAAGTGACGTCGAAAGGCGTCGTGCGCCGCGGCCGCCTCTACTACCTGCGTGATTTGGCGGGCAAAGCAGCGCGCATTCAAGACGAAAAAGACCGCTGAAAGTCGCGGTCGCTGCCGAGCAGGTCGCCGCTCAGCGACCGTTTGGCGGCATGGCGCGCTTCCGACCCCGGGGCTGAATGGTGAGTTCAGCCCCGTTTTGCTAGTCGGAGCGTCGGCTTAAATAAGGCACAGGCCCGCCGGACTGATTGTGTCCGAACGCATCTCGGCGCCTTTAACTGCGTAATGACGGGATAAAACGGGTATGCTCCCGGGTGCAAGGCTCGCGCAAGTGAGCGCGGCATAGCTCGAGCTCGGGAGTTTTTCACATGATCGTGTGCACGCGGTGCGGCGCCTCCAATCAGCCCACCAGCAAGTTTTGCCTGTCTTGCGGCAATCCGCTCGCCGCCGCGGCAGCGCCCCCGCCTGCTCAAGCTGCACCCCCCGCTCAGCCCCAGCCGCCCCCGGCAGTTCCCGGCTGGGGCCCGCCCCCGCCGCAACCAGCCCCGTACGCCGCGCCGCCCCCCGCCCCGGCCGCCTGGCAACCTCCTGGTCCGTCCGGTTCGGCACCTGTCCCACCGCCGGCACCTGCCTGGAACAACCCAACGCCGCCTGATCCAAGCGCGTTCGCCCCAGCAGCATCGCCCGATCGCGCGCGCTTCGGCTCGCCCGAGGGGATGAACCCGTTTGGCGCCACGGTCTCGCCCACCGCTGGTGGTCCACCGGGCTACGGCGCGCAGCCTCAACCGGTTCCTTCCGCGGGTTATGGCGCGCCATCGGGCTATGGCGCGCCGCCCGCACCGTACGCGCCGCCGCCACCTGCGGCGTACGCACCGCCGGCCTATGTCGCTCCTCCACCAGCGCCAGCCGCACCCGCGGGGTACCAAGCGCCGCCGCCTGCACCGGTCCAACCCGCGTGGACTGCGGCGGGTTCTGGCGCGGCCGCGCCTATCGCAGTCTCCACGCAATCGCGCCCGAGCGCGCCATCGGGCCCGCACTCGCACGACCCATCCGCGTTCGCCGCCACATCCCCGCCTTCGACTAGCGACGAACACGAGGCGCAGATCCGACGCAGTCAGGCCCCGATCGGGCACAGCCCCTCGGCCCCGCCGGCGCGCTCGGCGCCACCGCCACCCATGGCTCCTGCAGTTGGCCCCGGACGAGATCCCGAGTTGGTCGAAGCTGGCGCAATTCGCGTGCTGGCAGGCTTCCTCGTCAGCTACGACCAAAGCGAGCTCGGCGTGTTTTGGCCGCTGTATCAAGGCCAGAATGTGCTCGGACGCAAAGGAGCGAGCGCCGGGTTGGACATCGAAATCGACAGTCCGACCACGTCCTCGCGTCACGGGGTCGTGTATGCCTCGGCCCGTCCCGGACGACTCAAGGTCGAAGATGTCGGCAGCACCAACGGCACGTTCCTGAACGAAGCCCCGATCGAGCGCGGCAAGAAGTTCGAGCTCCGGGACAACGATACGCTGCGCTTCGGTGGCTTCAGCGTCACCGTGAAGATTATTTAGTCTCCCGCTACCGCTTCGTTCTCGCTCTCAAACCTTCAATTCGCGACCCCGAAAAGCACAACAGGGCAGTGATGCAACATTCACTCAACTATCGGTCCCGGAGCCGCGCGGTGGTCGCGCTGGCTTCTCTGCTCGTTTGTTGGTTCGTAGCGCTGAGCGCCCAAGCTTCGCCCGAGGCGAAGATCTTGCGCGTCGACCCGCGCGCCGCGCAAGACAACGGAAATCCGATCCTGACCACGGTCGTGGAGGTGTCGCAGAGCAAGCGCGTGAGCGACGCGATCGCCGAGTGTGGCGCGCTGACCGGCAACGGCCAGCTCGACTGCATGAGTCAAAATCTGGAAAAGCCGTTCGCGCTGTACACGCCGTTCCCGTTTCCCGCGGCGAACGCCATCTTCACGGTGACGGTGGACGGCACGGACGTGCCTGCGAAGTTCGTGAGCGACGCAGCCTGGGGCGACAGCCTGCAGCAACCCGGCGTGGGCACCGCTTGGCTGATCTTGATCGACGCGGATCGTCGCATGGGCAAGAGCTTCACGGACGCGCGCCAGCTCGCGCAGCAGTTCGTGCTCAGCATGGGTCCCAACGACATCGTGAACGTGATGTTCTTCAACGATCGGCAGGTCGTAAAGGATTCGAAGTGGGTGACTGCGGCGCAGAAAGCGCGCGCTCAGAGCGTGATCAACGGCACCACGGACACGTTTCCGTCGTCTGGTCGCAATCGCTCGCTACTCACCATCATCAAGACCGCAGCCACCGATGGCTTCGGCGCGCTCGGCAACGTGGGCGATGACGTTGGGATTCCGCTGCATCAAGCGATGATCGTGCTCTCCGACGGCTTCGGCGGAGCCGACCCTTCCACGACCGGCCCAGGCGCGCTGCAGCTGCAGCAATACCTCAGCGGCGGCCGCTTCCCGGAAGACAACACCGCGCTGCCCAAAGCGCCCGTGCCGGTGATCAGCATCTGGTATCCGCCGGGCGTGGTCGACGAGTTCCGACAGAATTCGCTCGAGTTCATGCAGAACATGGCCAACACCGACATCGGTGGCTTCTTCAGCGTGATGCGTGAAGGTGGCGGTTCGCGCTCGAACAGCATCGTCAGCACCGTGCGTCAGCGTTTCTCGAAGATGCACATCGTGAAGTGGAAAGCTTCCTGCGTAGCGCCCTCCGTGACGCAGAGCTTCAAGCTGGTATTCAACAACGTGAAGCCGCCGATCTTGGGCGACAACACGTTCAAAGACGTGCCAGTCGGCATCGATCCTTCGACCTGGCCGCTCGACGTGAACATTGCCTACACCCAGGACATGGCCAAGTCGCAGGGCGGCGTGTCGCCCGGCGGCACGTTCAAAGTGTATGGGGACTTTTGCTGGGGCGGCGACAAAGGCCGCGCAGAAGTGTATTTTCTGCCTTCCGGTCAACCATTGCCGACCGCACTCGCCGGCACGGACATCGACCAAGCGAAGCGCACGCAGCAACAGCTGATCGCGATGGGCATGAAGGGCACCTCGCTCGAAGCGAGTGACACCTTTGCTCAATTCGAGGCGCCGGACAAAGACAAGATCTTGGCCGGTTCCGGCGAGCAGGCGGTGGTGCGCTTGGTCGTGTACGACAACAAGGCGCGCCGCACCAGTGGCGTCACCGCGGCGACCATCATTCAACTCAAAGGCACCACGCAGCCTCTGCCGTTGTTACTGATCTTGAGCGCATGTTTGGCGCTCGTGGTGATCGCGCTCCTGATCATCGTGATCGTGCGCAGCGGTGGGAAGAAGCGCGGCGGCGGTGGCGGTCCGCCGGCTCCGGTGGTTGGCGGGGGCGGCTACGGCGCCCCCCCGGGTGGTTACGGCGGCGGCTACGGTGCGCCGCCGGGTCAAGGCTACGGCTCACCGCCCGGCTACGGCGGTCCTCCGCGACAAGGCGCGTCCGCCGTGAGCCCCGAGTTGATGTACGGCGGTTCGACCCCCGGTCAGGTCTACGGCGGGCAGGCCCCCGCACCTCAAGCTCCCCCGCCGAATCCGTACGGGCCCGGGACCTCGAGTGCATTGTTGCAGTGCTCAGCGGGCGTGTTCACGGTGCTGCAAGGCCAAGAAATGCGCGCCGGCCGTGATGCTGCTCAATGCGGCATCGCGCTGGCCGAGCCCCGCATCTCGGCCGTGCATGCCACGTTCAAGCTCGAGAGCGGACAGTTGATGTTGCGCGACGAGCACAGCAACAACGGCACGTCGGTCAATAACAGCCGTATTTCACCCGGTGTTTGGGCGCCCGTGCCGAATGGCTCGGTCGTGCGGCTCGGCCCAGTGGAATTCACCACGCGGGTTCAATAGGACGCGCGGACAAGGAGCGGGGCGTTCATCGAACGCCCCGCGTGTGCTCGACTACGTCTACTTCTGATTTCGGCGCCGTGTCTGCGGGCGCTTGCGGTAGTGAAGCCAGCGAAGATCCATCGGCGCACTCCCGCGCTTCACGCGGAAGCAGTTGAGCCCGCGTGACCAGCTCTCGTACCAGCTCGTCGGCGGCCAGGTATCGGGCGGCTGATGCGCTTTTTCGTACGCATGAACCGACTCGTCCGAGAGTCGTGTAAGACGCAAACCGCGCGTCGCGCGCGCGAGCTCTTTGCGCGTAAACACCGTGCTCCACGCGAGCTGCGATAACTCGCGCGCGAGCGGCGTCGGTTCGAAGCCTGGTTCGGCAATGAATGCATTCAGGAGCAGCGATCCTCCGGGGCGCAACCAGTGAGCGGCGCGCTCGAACAGAGCACGAAGCTCGTCGACGCCTCGAAAATGGCTCGTCACTTCCGAGCACACGATGAGCGAATAGCGCCCCTGACCGAGATCGAGCCGAGGCGCAAAGACGCTCGCTTGAATGACTTCGATCGACGCGCGTTCGCTGCGAGCTGCGCTCCGCAGCGCAGCGCAGAAGGCAGGGGTTGGCTCCAAAGCATCCACGGTAAAACCCGTGCGAGCGAGGGCCATGGTGTTGCGACCAGTCCCAGCGCCAACGTCGAGCACGCGATGCCGACTCGGATGCTCGAGTCCCTGCGCAACCCGGAGCAACTTGGCATCCGGGTTTGCTCCGAAAAGCGGTGGCTGGCGCGAAGTCGCCCAGTCGTCGTACTCGGCTTCGACAGAGCTGGTTTCCAGCCAAACCTTGTAATCGATGCCGGCACCCGGCGGAGGCTCGGCTTGCCATTGGATGTGCACCCGCGAATGTGGCGAGCGTGCGAAGCCGTCCTTCAAGCGCGGCGCCAGCATGTCGCGCAAGGCCGCGCGCTCGGCTCGCGAAAACACCTTGCCCATGCTCGCGAACATCGCCAGCAAGCGGCGCATGTAAAGCTCGAGCAGTGTCGGCGCGGCCGGAAACGAGAGCTCGCCCTCGGAGCGAATGCGCCGATTCAAACTCGCCGTCAGCGCGACCTCGACCGCGCGCGGACCTAGCGACGACTTGTGGTCACTCACGCGGTAGACGCGGACACGATGAACGTCGAACGTTCACGGAAGCTTGTTGGCTTTGTCGCTGACTTTGACGCTCGAGCCTTTGAAATCGGCTCCACCCTTGATGCCGCTGGCACCCTTGACCGACGGGGCTTTTTCCGCGCCACTTTTGAAGCCATCCGACTTCACGTCACTGCCGCCCTTACCGACGCTGCCCTTGTCACTCTTGCTCGTGGCGTCCTTGTGACCGTCAGCCTTCGCGTCACTGCCGCCTTTGCCACTGCTTTTGCTGTCCTTGCTCGGAGCGTCCTTGTGCCCGTCGGCCTTGGCGTCACCCGCCACTTTACCGTCCTTGCTCGAAGCCCCTTTGTACCCGTCGGCTTTCGCGTCGCCCGCGGCTTTACCGTCCTTGCTCGGAGCCCCTTTGTACCCGTCGGCTTTCGCGTCGCCCGCGGCTTTACCGTCCTTGCTCGAAGCCCCTTTGTATGCGTCGGCCTTCGCGTCGCCCGCGGCCTTGCCGTCCTTGCTCGGAGCGCCTTTGGCCGCATCGGACTTTGCGTCGCTCGCGCCCTTGCCCACGCTGCCCTTGTCGACGACTTTGGTTGCCGGAGTGACCGACGGTGATTTTTCAGCCGCCGGGTCCGCAGCACGGGCCGACGAAGCACCAAGTCCAAGCGCCAGCGCGGCGAGCGCGGGCCGAGTACGACGAGGAAAGCGCATAACGCCAAGTTTACGCGAGAAAGGCGGATCGGCGCCAGACAATCCGCTGAACACGCGGGTTCCTAGTGGATTGGGGAGAGGGGCGCTCGTGATCCTGCAACGCACCTCACGGTTTCGCGCAGTTCCTCCCCTTTCACGTCTCGCGGCGTCGCCAAGCGCATCGTACTTCGACGCCGAAGGCTCGGACGGTCAGGCCGCGCCACGTGACATCGAAAAAATTCTCGAGCGCCGGAGCCCTGGAACGCGTTGCAGACCAAGCGAACAATCCCGGCGCGGAGCAAGGACGCTCGAGGGGCACAGACACTGACACGGACAAACGCTGTGGATGGCAGATGGTCTCAGCGATGCGCCCGAACGTCGCGTGCGGGGCTCGCCACAAAGATGCGGTAAAACGCATCGCCGCGAGCCTACCAAGCCCCTGAAACGGTAGGCCCCACCGCAAGACGACCGTGTTTCGTAACCTGCTGTTTTCTTTCCCAGTTTGAACTAAGGTCAGCGGTCAATGATCCCCGGCTTCGGCAAATCTACGATCATCATCGGCAGTGCTCCGCATTGCGACATCCGGCTCGGCGCAGCCGGCGTCGCGCCCGAGCATGCGCGGATCGAGCACCGCGGTGGCGGCAGCTTGGTGTTCATCGACAACGGCGCGGGGCCTTCGTTCGCGAACGGCGCGCCACTAGCGCCAGGGGCGAGCGCGCCGTTCGATTTCCACACCGAGTTCTCGGTCGGTCAAGCGCAGGTGCCCAAGGCGCATCCGGCCATCACGTTGATGCTGCTCGAGCGCGGCAAAGCCCCGTTCAGCGCGGGGCAACTGGTGTTCGGGCGCGATCCCGCGCGCACCAACATCGCAATCCATCACCCGAACGTCTCCAGCCGCCACGCGACGTTTTCACTCAATCCGCTCGCGGTCACGGATCACAACTCGACCAGCGGCACTTGGCTGAATCAACAGCGCATCCCGACGAACCAGGCGCAGCCCATCGATCCGCGCGCGTTCGTCGCCCTCGGCCCCGTCGCGGTGCCCGTTGATTTGGTGCTGCATTTGGCCAGCCTATTCGCGGGCGGCGCGCCGGGCACTGCCGCCGCAGCAGCGTTCTCCGAGCAACCGGGCACCGGCCTCGCCGCGCAGCACCCGGGCGAGCCCGCGGTCGCTGGCACCGATCGCGCCTCCGCCGCAACGCCGCGGCCCAAGCACAAGACCGTCGTCGGCCAAATCCGCGTCGCGGATCAGAGCGGCGGCACCAAGACCATCGGCCGCACGCCGGAAAACGACATTCAGATCCCGCATCCGCAAGTGTCCAGCCGGCACGCGGTATTGCACGTGAGCGCCGGCCAGCTGTTCATCGAAGACAAGGGCAGCGCCAACGGCACGTACGTGCGCGGCCAGCGCATCCCGGCCAATCAGCGCGTTCCCGTGCAAAACGGCGAGAAGGTGCTGATTGGACCGATGCCGCTCTTGCTGCAGGCAGCAGGCGGCGAAATCGCGGTCGTGGTCGAGGACGCAGCCAATTGGGAAGGCCGCCCGCTGTACGAGATCGAGGCTTGGGATCTCGTGATGCAGGTCCCCGATCGCGACAACCCGGGCGAGCTCAAGACACTGCTCGATCACGTCAGCTTCAAGGCGCTGCCCGGCGACCTGATCGCGCTGATGGGCCCGAGCGGCGCGGGCAAGACCACGCTGCTCTTGACGCTCAACGGCTACTTGCCGCCCTCAGCCGGGCAAGTCCGCATCAATGGCGAAGATCTGTACGCGATCTACGACGCGCTGCGCGGCTCGATCGGTTACGTGCCACAGGACGACATCGTGCATCCCGAGCTCACGGTTTGGGAGGCCGTGCGCTACAGCGCGAAGTTCCGCCTGCCGCCAGACTATTCGGAAGAAGAAATCGAGCGCCGCGTGCAGACGACGCTCGCGCAGCTCGGCTTGGAAAACGTCTCTCACCTGCAGATCGGCAAGCCCGAAAAGAAGGTGTTGTCCGGCGGTCAGCGCAAGCGCGTCAACATCGCCATGGAGCTCGTCACCGATCCGGTGATCATGTTCTTGGACGAGCCGACCAGCGGTTTGGCTGCGGATGACACCGCCGCCCTCGTGCAACTCTTGTCGGAGTTGGCCAAACAGACCGGCAAGACGATCATCACGACCATTCATCAGCCGGCCAAAGAAGAGTTCGAGAAGTTCAACTTGGCGCTGATTTTGGGCCCAGGCGGCCTCCTCACCTTCTACGGCTCGCCGAAAGACGGTTACGGCTTCTTCGGCTCGTGGCTGCAGCGGCAAGGCAAGCCGAACACGGTCGACAATCCGCGCGACATGTTCGACATGTTGAATCAGCGCGAGCGCCCGATCTACGACGCCATGCGGGCACAGAACCCGAGCGCGCCACGCTACGCCGCTCGCGCTCAGGCGGCTCGCGAATGGAACGCGGAGTACCTCAACCCGCAGAACCCGGTCTTCCAAAAGATGTTCTCGGGTCGGCGCGCGGTCGGCACGCCCACCGATCAACGCGGCGTGCCCGGCGGTCGCGGCGGCACTAGCGGCCAATTCTGGCTGCTTTTCAGCCGCTATTTCAAGATCAAGATGCGGGACGTGGGCGGCACGGCGATCATGCTGTTGCAAGCGCCGATCATCGGCGTGCTGCTCGCAATGGTCTTCGGCGGTCAGAAGGACGCCATCCCGTATTGGTGCTTGGGTGCCCTGCAAGAGCTCGCGCGCAAATCGGGCGGCGTGGGTGATGGCCTGACCAACACGCTCAACAGCATGCAGACCACGCCCGATCACTCGGCCTCGATTTTCTTCGTGGTGGTCGCCGCGGTGTGGTTCGGCACCAGCAACGCCGCGCGTGAAATCGTCAGCGAGCGGGCGATCTACATGCGCGAGCGCATGGTGAACCTGGGATTGTTCAACTACATCTTCTCCAAGTTCGTCCTGCTCAGTTTGTTTTGCGTGATCCAATGCACGATCCTCTTGGCGATCGTGTTCTTCTCCCTCGGCTACTCGGGCGGACCCGTCGCGTTCGTCGTCTCACTCGCGACGTTGGTCGTCACGGCGATGAACTCGGTGGCGGTCGGGCTCTTGCTCAGCACGCTGGTCGCGAGCGGTGAAGCCGCGATGGCGCTCACGCCGATCGCGCTCATCCCGCAGGTCGTGCTGGGCGGGTTGATGGTGCCCATGACCACCAACTCACTGCTCGAAATCCCGATGTATTTGATGCCAGCGCGCTGGGGCTTCGAGGGCCTGGTCGCCCAAGAGCGGCTGGCCATCCTCAACGATCCCGCCTGGGTGATCGACATCAAGAAGCCGGACGTGACCAGCATCGAGAACTTCATCACCGCCGGACGTTTCCGCTGCGCCGAAGCTCAGATTGCCAGTAGCGACTTCATGGGTGCTTGGGGGTTCAAGTACTACAACCTGCCTTGGTTGCCGCCGGCGATATTGGCGGGCATGATGTTGTTCACGTTGATCGTGATCTTGATCGTGCTCAAACGGCGGGACGCCATCTAAAAACATGCGCGGCGCGGGCTGGCTTGCGGTCGTCTCTGCGCTGGCGCTCGCTGCGCTCGCGCACGCAGGGCACAGCGGCGGTGCGGAGCCTCCGTCGACCGCGCCGTTGGTCGTGCCCTCGGCCGCTCCCCCCTCCGCACCGGCGAGGGCACCCTCCACCGAGCAAGACCCGCAGGGCGACGCCACTCCCCCGCCCACGTCGAGCTTGCCGACGCACATCCCGGTCACCCCTCCGGATTACGAGCTGCTGGACGCTGGCTCCGATCGCCCCATCCGAGTCCTGCCAGCCGCGCGGCCCGGGCGCCGCGTCTTGGTCTATTTGCACGGTTATTGCGGCGACGTGAACGCGGTGGGCGCGTTCGTGCCCGCGGCGGCCGCGCACGGCACGCTGATCGCGCTGCTCGGCGATCAACCGTGCAAGGACAAGCCCGGCCGATTCAAGTGGAATACCGACTCGCACGCCCTGAACCAGCGCATTGCGCGGGCGATCCGACTGGTCAATCGCACACACGGCTGGGACTTGGACGAAGCTGACGTGACTCTGTTCGGCTACTCCCAGGGCGCCGTGCGGGCTGAGGCACTCGTGCGCTACTACCCCAAACGCTACCCGCGCGTGATCCTCGGTGGCCCCCCACGACGACCGAAGGCGGAACATTTCAAACACGTGCGCGCGATCGCTGTCTTCGGCGGTGAACTCGAGAACACGAGCAACATGATCGGCGGGGCGGATGACTTGATCGCGGCCGGCTTTCGGGCTCGTTTTTTCCTGTTCCCGGGCGTCGACCACGGCGATTTCGGCGGTGAACTCGCGGGGAATCTCGCGCTCTCGGAGATCTTGGAGTTCGTCGACTCGCCTGCCGTGACACCACTCGACGAGCCGGCGGCGCCCGCGAAAATCGCACGCTGAGCGCGCGGCGAATCGGGCGAGTCTCGCGCACCTCGGGCGAGGGCTCCCGACACTCAGCGTCCTAGCCTTCCCAAAGGACAGCGTCTACCCTACGCCGTGATGGGAATGACCGTTGTCTGTCAGGCGTGTGGCGCGCGTCGGACGCTGCCAACTTCGCTTTACGACAGCCGTGTGCGCGGGAAGATGGTCAATATTCCCTGCAAGAACTGCGGCCAATCGATCCTCGTCGACGGCACGGTTCCGCCACCGCCGGGCGCAGATCCGGACGCGGAGCTACCACCGGCAATCCCGAAGCAGCCCTCGCTACCTCAGGTCGAGACCTCGGACGAGCCCGAGTACGCCGCGCCGCTCCTCCCGCCCACGCGCGAAAAAACCATCAGCCACGTCGACGGGCCGATCTCGGAACGCGGCCCGAGCGCGCGCATCGGGCGCTACGCGCTGTTCGATCAATTCGCCACGGGCGGCATGGCAACCGTGCATTTCGGCAGGCTCGACGGCGCGGGCGGCTTCTCGCGCGTGGTCGCGATCAAGCGGCTCTTGCCGCACTTGGTCGCCAATCGCGAGTTCACCGACATGCTGCTCAACGAAGCGCGGCTCGCAGCACGCGTGCGGCACCCGAACGTCGTGGCCACGCTCGACGTCGTTGCCTCCAAGGGCGACGTGCTGCTCGTCCTCGACTACGTCGAGGGTGAAGCGCTCAGCACGCTGTGCCGCGCGCAAGCCAAAGAAAAGCGCGAGATGGTGCCGATCCCGATCGCGATGGGCATCATGCAAGACGTACTGCACGGCTTGCTCGCGATCCACGAAGCCACCGACGAAAAAGGCCGCCCGCTGGATCTCGTGCATCGCGATATTTCGCCGCCGAACGTGCTGGTCGGCGTCGACGGCGTCGCGCGTGTGCTCGACTTCGGCATCGCCAAGGCGCTGCAGCATTTGGATGAGTCCGTTGCGGGTCGCCCCATGGGCAAGATGGGCTACATGTCACCCGAGCAGATCCACGGCGAACGCCTGACGCAACGCTCGGACGTATTTTCCGCGGGCATCGTGCTCTGGGAGCTTTTGTGCATGCGCCGCATGTTTGGCGCCGAAAGGCCGGAGGAGCGCATCGAGAGCATCTTGCACGGTGAATATCCGCGCCCGCGCTCGCTGCGTGACGACGTGCCGCAAGAAATCGATGACGCGGTGATGAAGGCGCTCGAACGTTCACCCGACGCGCGCTTCGCCACCATCCGTGAGTTCTCGGCCGCGCTCGAGTCCGCACCACGCGCGTCACCGCGTGAAATCGGCCAGTGGGTGACCGAGCTGGCGCACGCCGCGCTCGCGGAACGCACGCGCATGGTCGCGGTGCTCGAGAATTGGTCGGAAGGGCCGCAAATTCCGCTCAGCTCGAGCCCCTTTGCCTCCGAACTTCCGCCGCCCGTTGCTCTCTCGCCCGGCTCCTGGCCCCCGCCGAACAACGACAACACGCCGATCTCGACGGCGCTCCGCACGACCTTGAACGCGAACGAGCAAACACTGGCGCGCGCGACCGCGGGCAAGCCGCCCACGCGCTCGTCGAGCAACGTGCTTTGGGTCGTACTTGCCGTGGTCGCAGCCCTGATCGTGGGCTACCTAGCGCATCGCTGAGGGCCGGGGGCGAAGACGGAGCGGAGAGCACCGGACCGTAGACAAAGCACCACCCCCGACCAAGATCTCGGGACGTCGCTACAGGCGACGACCGCCCCCAAACACCAGCGCGAGAAGCCGCGCGCGATTCACGCGTGAGCTACCAGCCGCCTTTGTCGTCGTCCTTCTTCTTTGCCGGTGCAGCGGCTGCCGGCGCGGCGGGCTCCACGCCGGCCTTGTCGCTCACTGGCGTTTGTGCGGGCGCGGCTGAAGCCGCAGGTTCGGGAGCCGCTTCATCCTTTTTGGGACAAGCGGACAGCAAGGCTACACATGAAACGAGCGCCGTCGTGCGGGCCAGCGCGGCGAGATCGAGCAATCGCATACCAAAATCCTCCGAGGCGAGAGCCCAGCACGGCTCATCGCAGCTTGCAAAGCGAAAACGCCTGCGCTCGTGGTATACGGGCGACTTGGGAGCTAACTCGGGCGGCCCTGAGCGACAGAGCGATAGCAGCGATGGCGCGCAAGCGATATCTGATCATCGGTGACGGTGCGGCGGGCCTGACCGCAGCCGCCAGTCTTCGAAACGCGGACGCCGAAGCCGTGATCGGCGTGTTCAGTGACGAACCGGTGCCAGGCTACTATCGCGCAGCACTGACCAACTATCTTTTGGGCGAGCTGCGTGAGGACCAACTGTTCGCGGTACCTCCCGATTTCTATCAACGCTACTCGATTCATCGCATCTACACGCGGGTGGTCGGGGTGGATGTCGCCCGTTCGGCCGTGTGGTGCAGCACCAGCCCAGAACCCGCGGGCTACGACCAATTGCTGGTCGCCTCGGGTGCTCGCGCGCGCGCGCCGACCTTCGAGGGTGCGCATTTGCCGGGCGTGCTCACGTTGCGCACGATCGCCGACGCGCGCCAGGTCTACGACGCAGTTCGCTTGCGCGGGATCAAGACGGCGGTCGTCTTGGGCGGCGGTGCACTGGGCCTCGAATGGGCCCACGCGCTCTTGGAACACGGCGTCAAAGTGACGCTGATCGAACGCGCCCCGCGTTTTCTGCCTGGTGCCCTGGATGAAGTCGCGTCTGACTTGCTCGCCGGGCGTCTACGCAAGGCGGGCGTGGACGTAATCTTCAACGACGAAGTGCGCGCCGTGCACCCGGGGCCGCAGGGTGTCGCTGGCGTGAGCCTCGCTTCTGGGCGCGGGGTCGGCTGTGAGCTCGTGGCAACCGCGCTCGGTGTAGTGCCCAATTCCGAGTTCCTGGCAAACTCCGGCCTCACTTTTTCGCCAAACGGTGCGGTTGCGGTCGATAGCCGCCTACAAACCTCGGTCGCCAACGTTTGGGCCGCGGGTGACGTCGCCAACGTCGCAGGTCAGTGGCTCGCGCTGTGGGAACCCGCGCGTCTGCAAGCCCGCGTGGCCGCACAGAACATGCGCGGCGGCAACGTCGAGCACAAGCCCGGCGTGCACTACTTTGCCACGCGTTTGTTCGATCTGGACTTTGCCCGGCTCGGTCAAATCGAGCGCCGCGAGGGTCGCGAAGAGTTGATCGACTTCCCGCGCGGCACTGGCCAAATCGCCTATCGCAAGTTGGTGATCGAGAACGGCAAACTGATCGGCGCGCTGATGATCGGTGAACGCGCGTTGCGCGTGCGCGCCATCGGACGCAACATGAAGCGGCTGATCGACGCGACGGTCGACGTGAGCGAAATCAAGCATCGCTTGCTCGAGCCGAGCTTCGACATCGAAGCCTGGCTCGAGCGCAAACGGCTCGTGGAACGCCCCGTCGCGCCCCGCAAGACCACCGTTTTTGCGGAAGCCCAACTGAAACGCACTCAGGCCTTGAGCTTGAATAGCGCGCTCGCCACCGGCGCCATGTCCGAATTCGCGCCGCCACGCACCAGCGTTTTGCCACGAAAGAGCGGCACGGTCGCGCTGCCTAGCCTCACCCCGACGAAGCAAAGCGAACGAACCACCGCGCTTCCCAGCAGCAACCTCGGTGCGCAAGGGAGCGGGCAAACCACGGCGCTTCCGAGCGGACCGCGCAAGACCCGCGTGCTCTCGATTGGCCTGCACGCAGAAGCCGCTCCGGAAGCACGAGGCAGCCTCGCGCCAATCGACGCGCGGCTCGAATTTCAAGGCCGCGCGGTAGCGATCAATCTCCCCGTGACGAACCTCGGGCAATCGCCCGAATGCCAAATTCCGCTGACCGATCCGAGCTTGAGCGCGTTCCACGCGCAGCTCGTGCGCTACGACACAGGGCTGTACCTGCGCGATCTGGGCAGCAGCAGCGGCACTTGGGTGAATGGTCAATGCTTGTTCGGCCCCCACGCGCTGCGTGACGGCGATCAGATCCGAATTGGACGACTCGATTTGCTGTTTCGCTCGAGCGCATTGCCCAAGCTCAGCCTGGTAGAAGCGGCGCAAAAGAGCCTGGCTGGACCTCGCCTCGAAGTGCGGTCAGGGGGCGCGCTGGGCTTGAGCTTCGCGCTCGGCTTGGAGCCGGTGTTGGTCGGCAGCTCGCCGGAGTGCAGCATTCGCTTCACCGACCCGAGCGTGAGTCCGCGCCACGCCGAGCTACGCGCGTCGGGCGCGGCGCATTTGCTGATCGATTTGGCGAGTCATGGCGGTAGTTACTTGCGCGGTGCGCGACTCGCGCCGCAGCAAGCAGTGCCGCTCAGCGAGGGTGACTGGCTGCGCTTCGGCGCGGTCGACGTCCTCTACACCAGCGCCGCGCGCGTCGACGCACTGGCCAGCTTGCGTCCCAGCGCACGCGTCGTCGTCACCTCCGGGAGCGACTCCGGGAAGTCGGCCAGTGTCGGCGATCGGTTGCTGGTCGGCAGTGATCCTCGTTCGGGCTTGGTGCTGACCAGCGTCAGCGGACCACAACTCGAATTGGCCACGCACAACGGCCGCTTTTGGGTGCGTGATCTGAGCGGCGGACGCGCGTTTCGCGCGGGTTCTCCGCTCAGTACCGAGTTCGGCGAAATCCAAAACGGCGATCTGATCCTGATCGGCGGTTCACTCATGCTTCGCTTCGAGGAGGGCACATGAACGACGCCGAGCAGCGCTTGCGCGAACGCGTCGAAGCCGAATCGATGGCCTGCATCGGCTGCAACGATTGCCTCTTGGCATGTCCGATCGCGCAATCCAAAGCGGTGACCATCGCCGAGCTCAACGCGGCCATCTTCGCGCCCACCATTGCGCATCGCCACGTCGCCGAATTCGTCACCGCGTGCACGCAATGCAAGCAATGCGTGCCGGCTTGCCCTTCGGATTTGAACCGCGCCGAAATGGTGCTGCTCAACAAGTTGAAGGTCGAAAACAGCGTCGCCGATTTCGAGCTCTCGCTGCAGGCGCGCACCACCACTTTCCCCTCGGGCATGACGCTCGATGGTCTGGCCCAAAAGCTGACGGAGCTCGAGCTGTTCGCCGGCGCGAACGCGCAAGCTTTGCGAAGGCTGATCCTGAAGTCGACCCTACGCATGCTCGTTCCCGGGGAAACCTTGTGCCAAGAGGGCGAATTTCACGAGCGCTTGTCCGTCGTGCTCGATGGTTCGCTCGAGCAAACCTCGCGCGGGCCGCGCGGCGAGCGGATCCACATCTTGGTCATCGGCCCTGGCGCATTCTTCGGGGAAATGGGCGTTTTGGCCGACGCAGCGGAGCCTTTCGGCGTCAGCGCGCGTGAACGCTCCATCGTGCTCGAAGCGCCGAAGGTCGCGGTGCTCGCGCTGATGGATTTGTGTCCCGACTTCGGTGACGCGCTGCAATCACTGTACGCGAGGCGCGCGCTATTCAGCTACGCGCGCCAACCGCGTGGGCTCGGCGCGTTGCCCGAAGCAGCGCTCGAAGAGCTGCTCATGGCGGCCGAACTCGTGCTGGTCCCGGCGGGCTCGGTGCTGTTCAGCGCGGGCGATGCGCCGCGCGACTTCTACTTGGTGCGAAACGGATTTTTGCGCGCGCGCCGTGACACCGCTACGGGTCCCGTCGTGCTGACGTACTTTCGTGAAGGCAACGTGTTCGGCGTGCTTGGCTTGCTGCATCGCGATCCGACCCACCGTTACACGGTCGAAGCCGTCAGCCGCGCCGAGGTGATTCGAATTCCGGGCGCGTTGCTCGGCCAAATCTTGTCCCGTCACCCCGCGGCCTATGGCCCCTTGCTCGGCGGTTTCGAGCACGAGCAGTTGGCTCGCACGTTGGACGTCGGCTCGCTGCCCGCAGCGCCCGTCAGTGGCGGCCGCGACAGCATTCCCGGGCGCCCCTCTTTGCCGGTCAGCAGCGCGCGTTTGGGTGAAGAGACCCGCTCGCCGATGGTCGAAGGGGTGTTGATGGAGGCCGGCCTGGCCAGCGGGCGCGAGGTGCTGGTGATCGACCAAACACGCTGCACGGGCTGCGGCAACTGCATCGACGCCTGCGAGCGACGGCACGGCTACAGCCGCCTGCAACTGCGTGGCATCCAAGTCGACACGTACATGTTCCCCACGGCCTGCCGTCATTGCAGTGACCCGGCGTGCTTGATGTGCAGCGTCAACGGCATCGTGCGCTTACCCAGCGGCGAAATCAAAATCGTCAAAGAAAACTGTATCGGCTGCGGCGCGTGCGCCGAGCGTTGCCCGTACGGCAACATCAGTATGCACCCCGTCGAACACGAGAAGCCCGGATTTTTCCCCAGTTTGCTCGATTTTTTGGCCGGAAAGCGCGCGCGTACGGAAGCGCTCGCCGCGCTCGATCCGAAGGTCCAGCGCATCGCCGTGAAGTGCGACTTGTGCGCGGGGCATCACGACTACGCCTGTGTCACGGCTTGCCCGGTGGCCGCGGCTTTCCGCGTCGACCCAGGACGCGTCGTTGCCGATCCGAATCGAGGCACGTAGCGTGGCGTCGTCTTCCCTCACGCGCCGCCTGCGCCTGTTCGAGCGCCAATGGCCATGGCTCGTGTTCGCGACCTTCGCCGCCGCGCTGACGGCGGCGATCGTGGCTGCGCTGGACGCTGGCGCGCTCGAGACCTACGAGATCTTTCCCAGCATTACCCGCGGCTATACCTTCACCGGGGTGCTGCTGGGCCTGAGCTCGCTCGCGCTGTGCAGCGTTGCCTTCTTTTACTCTTTGCGTAAGCGCGGGTTGCAAGAGCAGCTCCCCTTCGGCAAAAGCACCATGACGGCGTGGCTTTGGGCGCACGTTTATTTTGGTCTCTTGGCCCTCCTCACCGCCACGCTTCACGCCGGGTACGGCTTGCTCTCGCTGCATTTTTCGGCTGGAAAATTGGCGTTCCTCGCCCTATTCGGCATCGTCGTCAGTGGGCTGGTCTGGCGCGTCATCTACGCAGTCGTGCCACGCTTGGCGGCGCGCGAGGTGGGCAACTACTCGGCTGGAGCAAGCACCGCTCGGGCCGATTCGCTGTCGGTCGAGATCGAGAAGCTGACGGCGGGTGGCTCGCCACGCTTTCACGAACTCAAAGCCTGGGCCCTGAGCGCGACGCCGAGTGACATTCAGATCCGGCAAGCGGCGGCGAGTCTGCCTCCAGACGAGCAACAGCGCTTCATCGACGTGATCGCGCTCGCGCAAATCCGCGAGAAGGCGCTGCAACGCGCGCGCAAGCAGGGGCGCTATGCGTTCATCTTGCAAGGTCTGCGCATCGCCCACGTGCCGCTCAGTCTGATCTTCGTGCTGGCGGTGCCGGCGCACCTGGTTTTTGCCTATGACCTGCCGGCGCATGCGCTACCGCTCGGCACGATTTCCGGGGGCAGCTTGGGTGGCTTCGAGAGCGCGGACAAGTGCGTGAGTTGCCACGCGCGCGCCGTCGCCGAATGGCAGCGCTCGATGCACGCGCACGCCATGACCAGCCCGATCATGATCGCGCAGAGTAACCAGGTGCTCCAGCGTGTCCTCGCACAGGCACAATACCCGGATCCCAAGCGTATTTGCGTCAATTGCCACGGTCCCATCGGCGCCGCGCTCACCAGCAGCACGACTCTGCCCTTGAGCGCGAGCTCGACGTTCAGCGAACCTGCCCTGCTCAACGAGGGGATCTCTTGCGCGGTTTGCCATCAATGGAACGGCAGTCCGGAAACGGCAAGCGCCGGCCTCTCACGCTTTCAAGACGGCCTGCAACCGGGTCACAAATACTTCGGTCCGTTCAACGACCCCAGCGGCAACGCCTTCCACCAGAGTGAGGCGACGAGCACATTCCGCAGCCCAGAACAGCTTTGCCGCAATTGCCACTCGGTCCAATACGACAAGAACGGCGATGGTCAGCTGCACCGCGGAACGGATCTGGTACTGCAAACGCTCTTCGACGAGTGGGAAGAGTATCGAAAGCACGGCGGCACTGCTGACTGCGTCAACTGCCACATGCCGCTCGTCAGCGAGACGCGCGCGGCAGAGTACGCTGCCATTCCCTTCGAACAAGATGGCCAAGCGCCACCGCGGCAAGTGCACGATCACTCGTTCGTCGGCGCGGACTACCCGCTCGACGACGTGGCCTCGCAGCAAGCGCTCAAGCCCGCTCGTGAGGCTCTGCTGCGCAGCGCGGCCAGCCTCACGCTGGTGCCGGATTCGCTCAAGTTATCTGCAAATTCACTCAGCTTTGCCGTGCAAGTGGCCAACGTGGGCGCGGGTCACAACCTGCCTGGCGGTTTCGCCTTCGTGCGGCAGATGTGGCTCGAGGTCAGCTTGCTCGACGCTGCGGGCGGCGTCATCGACAGCTCGGGTCGTGTCGCTCACGGCAGCGACGATCTGTGTGACAGCTCGGTCGTCGATGATGCGCAAAACCCAGTACGCGCATTCGCAAAGGGTTGCCAAAAGGGCGACCCGCTGCTGGTCAATTTTCAACAGATGCTGGTCGACAACGCTCAGATCAAGCGTGGGCCGAGCGGCGCACCGCTGGTCGACAACCGCGGTGAGGCACTGCTCGAGCGTGCGCCCGGCGCGCTCGAAACCGTCATCCAAACATTGAACGCGGGCCCGACGCCGCGCGTCCGTCCTTTCGACAAGAAGCCGACCACGACGCTCGTTGCCGGCGAAGCGCATGCGTTCCCCTACGCTTTCGCGTTGAACTCGAACAGCCCCGTCAAATCCTTGCGCGTGCGGCTGATGTTCCGCGCCAGCCCACCGTACTTCTTGCGAGCCCTGGGGGTTGCCAACTTGGCAGACAATCTGGAGCTCACCGAGATGGCCCGCCTCGAGGTCGCGACTCCGTAACCCGCGCACTGCGCGCCCGCTAACCGAGCAAATCGAGGCCGACATTGGCCTGCGGCCGGCGAACCACTGCCACGCCCTTCCGTTCCAGATGCGCGAGCACCTGCAGTACGCAAGCCTCGTCCCAGGCATCACCGAGAATTTGCAGGCCCACCGGCATGCCGTTCTTGTCAGTGCCTACCGGCGCGACGCCTGCGGGTACGCCTGTAACGTTGGCCAAAAATGCGAACCGGCACAGAGCGTCGAGCACCGGCGGATCGATGAAACCCAGGCGGGCTTCTTCGTCGGTCACCGTCGGCGCGCTCACGGCCGTTGCTGGCATCGCGATCACGTCGACCTCGCGCAGCGTCGCGGCCAACTCCCTGCGCAATTTCTCACGAATGCGCTGGGCGTCGACGTAGTCGTCCGGGCGGAACGTCTCGAGCCCCGCCAAGAACAGCTGCATGTCGTGGCCGAGTTCATCCATGTGGCCGGCTCGAATCTGGCTCATCGCGGTGAAGGCTTCGACGCCGATGGTGAGATAACCGATCGCCGCAGCAAAACGCGCCAAACGAACCTTGACTCCGACCAGCACTGCACCTTCGCGTTCCAACGCGTCGAGCGCTTCGCGACCGGGACCCGCAATGTCGTCCGCGAGCGACGCCCAGTCGTCTTCATCGATACCGATGCGCAGCCCACGCACGCCGCGCCCGAGCGCGCGCGCGAACTCGCCGGGTTCGCGCGTCGGCGCGACGAGCGATGCCGGATCGCCCGCGTCCGCGCCGCTCGCGTGTTCCAGAAACGATGCGAGATCGCGCGTAGACGCGCCGATCGGCCCCAAGTGCACGACCGAAGTCGCGCCGGGTAAGCCATGACCCGTCTGCGGAATGCGCCCATAAGTCGGCTTCAAGCCGAATACGCCGCACAGCGCCGCAGGAATGCGAATGGATCCGCCGCCGTCGCAACCAACCGACAGCGGTGTCGTTCCCGTGGCCACTGCGACTGCGGATCCGCTCGAACTACCGCCGGGCAGCCGCCGAGAATCATGCGGATTTCTGGGCATGTGGCGGTGAGTGTTGCCGCCAATCGGCGAGAGTCCGAACTCCGTCATCGGCGTCTGGCCGATCACGATCGCGCCCGCGGCGCGCAAGCGCCCCACCGCCACCGCGTCAGCGGGTGCGGGCGCGCGACGCAAGCAATTGGAGCCCATGCGCGTCGTAAAGCCACGCGTGTCGATCTCTTCTTTGATCGCAATCGGCACGCCCTCGAGTTCGCTGCGCGCGCTGCCATCGAGCAAACGGCGGGCGCTCTCGTGGGCCGCCAGCAGCGCCTGCTCGTCATCGTACCCGCACAAAGGGCCGAGCATCGGCACCCGCACCGCGAGCCCACGCGCGTGTGAAAGAGAGCGCGTCACGAGTTCGACCGGGTTCGCTCGACCACTGCGGTAGGCCTCAGCCAGGCTGTCAACCGTGCGCGGCCAAGCACTCGGCAACGCCAGAGCGAGTTCGTCGGAGGAACGCCGATGCTCGATACGTGCACGTAGCGGCGCGTGCGAAAACGGGAGCGGAGCGCGGTCGTCGGGCGAGAGCGCGCGCAATGCGTCGATTCCGAGTTGCGCTCGCAAGAGACGCGTGAGCGGCATGCGCGCCGGGGTTTTACGTACCGCCGTTACCAGCGTCGCCAAAGCGCGTCCCGAGATTCGGCCCAAGGGAAGAGTCAACATATCGCGGGCGCCATGTAGCACCGCTCCGAGATCGGCCGAAAGCGTCTTTACGACGTCGCCCCGCCCACACGTGCCGGTAACGTTTCACACGCATTGCACGGGGTATGCGCCAAGCCTCATTGCTCATTTATGAGGGCACATTCCAGCAAACCGACAGGCAGGAACTCACTTTGACCACGAGAGAATGCTTTGAACTGGGCACAAGGGTTGGTAGTAAAGACGTGTGTCCAATTCGGCCAAATACAACATCCCCGTCGACGAACTAGCGCTGACCTCGAACTCGATTCGCGACAGTTTCGTGAACCATGTGCAGCACACCTTGGGCAAACACCCGAGCGCTGCCACGAAGCTCGATCACTTCGTCGCGACGGCCCGCTTGGCCCGCGATCGAATGTTCGATCGTTGGACGCGTACCTGGCAAAAACGCGAACGCCAACAACCGAAGATCGTCTACTACCTCTCGCTGGAGTTCTTGATCGGTCGCCTGCTGGAAGACGGCCTGGTCAATCTGGGCGTGCTCGAAGAAACCCGCACGGCGCTGGCCGAGCTCGGCATCGATCTGCAACAAGTGTTGGATCAGGAGCCCGACGCCGGCCTCGGCAACGGCGGCCTCGGCAGGCTCGCCGCGTGCTTTCTCGATTCGATGGCCACGCTCGGGATCTCCGGGATGGGCTATGGCCTGCGCTACGACTACGGCATCTTTCGACAGGACATCGTGGGCGGCATGCAGCAAGAGTCCCCCGATCAGTGGCTGCAATACGGCAGCCCGTGGGAGGTCGCCCGCCCGGAGCGCATGTACAAGGTGCGCTTCGGTGGCCGGGTGATTCAGTACACCGGGAGCTCCGGTCGCCTCGTGCACGAGTGGGTGGACACGCACGACGTGCTCGCCATGGCGTATGACGTCCCCGTTCCCGGCTACCAGAACCACGTCGTGAACACGTTGCGCCTGTGGTCTGCCAAAGCGACGCGTGATTTCGACATCGCCTGGTTCAATCGCGGCGACTACATCAAGTCCGTCGAAGAAAAGAGCCGCACGGAGAACATTACTCGCGTGCTCTATCCGAACGACTCACAACCCGCCGGTAAGGAGTTGCGCCTGAGCCAGGAGTTCTTCTTGGTCTCGGCCACCTTGCAGGACGTGCTCGGCCGTCACCTCCGCTACCACGCGGATTTGTACAGCTTACACGAGCAAGCCATCTTCCAAATGAACGACACGCATCCGGCGCTGGCCGTCGCCGAGCTGATGCGACTCTTGGTCGATGAGTACGCGATGCCGTGGGACCACGCTTGGTCTTTGACCAAACGCTGCTGCGCTTACACCAACCACACCATCTTGCCGGAAGCGCTGGAACGCTGGCCGGTGTGGTTGATGGAGAAGCTCCTGCCTCGACACCTGCAGATCATCTACGACATCAACGCGCAGTTCTTGGCCGAGGTGAAGAAGAAGTTCCCCGGGGACAACGATCGCTTGCGACGCATGTCGATCATCGAAGAAGGCAGCGAAAAGCGGGTACAGATGGCCAACCTGGCCGTAATCGGCAGCACGCGAGTGAACGGCGTTTCTGCGCTTCATTCGCAACTCCTGCGCGATCACCTGTTCCGTGATTTCTACGAGTTCGACGGAGCGAAGTTCTGCAACCAGACCAACGGCGTGACACCGCGCCGTTGGCTACTCAAGTGCAACCCCGGGCTCTCCAAGTTGATCACGAGCCGCATCGGTTCGGGCTGGGAAATCGATCTCGACCAGCTCCAGCAGCTCACCCCCTACGCGACGGATCCGGAGTTCCAAGCCGAGTGGCAGGCCGTCAAACGCCAAAACAAGGAACGCCTCGCGGCGACTCTCAAGCAGCGCTACCAGATCGAGCTCGACCCGACGCACCTAATCGACTCACAGGTCAAGCGCATCCACGAGTACAAACGCCAACTGCTCAACATCTTGAACGTGATTTCGCTGTATCTCACGTACAAGAACAAGCCTCCGTTCGACGTCACCCCGCGCACCTTCCTGTTCGCAGGTAAGGCGGCGCCGGGCTACGACATGGCCAAGCGGATCATTCATTTGATCAACTCGGTCGCGCAGGTCGTGAATTCGGACGTCAACGTGCGCCAATACCTGCGCGTGATCTTCGTGCCGAATTACAGCGTATCGCTGGCTGAGGTGATCGTGCCCGCGACGGACGTGTCCGAGCAGATCTCGACTGCCGGCACCGAAGCGTCCGGCACCGGCAACATGAAGTTCGCGATGAACGGCGCCCTGACGGTCGGCACGCTCGACGGCGCCAACATCGAAATCAAAGACGCCGTGAGTGAAGCCAACATGTTCCTGTTCGGCCTCACCACCGACCAGGTGATGCAGACCAAGGCCAAGGGCTATGACCCGATGCAGCATTACTACGGCGATCACCTGCTGCGCAGCGCCCTCGATGCCATCACCAACGGCATGTTCTCACCCGATGATCCGAATCGCTTCCGCCCGATCATCGACTCGCTACTCCACCACGACACGTACCTGGTGCTCGCAGATTTCCTGAGCTACGCGCACTGCCAACGCAGCGTCGAAGCCGCGTACCACGACCAGGCCGGCTGGACCCGCCGCGCCATCCTGAACGTGGCCAACATGGGCGTGTTCTCCAGCGACCGCACCATCCTCAGCTACGCGCGCGACATCTGGGGCGTCTACGTTCCGCCCCCAGGTGCACCGCGCTCCCAGGTTCCGCCCGCGCGAGACGTCGTCCCGCTTTCGACGGTCAGCCGCTAGTTGCCCCAACTCGTAGGTGCTCGGCCGGCTACGCCGGCCTGCGCGCCTACGGTCTTCCCCAAATCCCGTGCTCGCGACCGCAGCGGTCGCTGCGCGCGGGATGGGGAAGACAGCGATGGCGTGCGCCTCCGCGCGCGCAAACTGGCTCGCGTGCCGCCGGCGCTAGAAAGCCGCGTCGAAGACCACGTCTCCGGTCACACCAGTTTGATACGCGCTCACCCGCCGCTCGAAGAAATTCGTCACTTCCTGCACGTCTTGCAGCGCCATGAACGAAAACGGATTCTTCGTGCCGTAGAGCTTTTCGAAGCCGAGCGTCGCCAGCCGTTGATCCGCGCAGTATTCGAGGTATTGCTTCACGTCGGGCACGGACAAGCCCGCGATGCCGCCGCCCAGTAGATCTTCGGCGAACTGCACTTCACAAGCAATCGCCTCGTCGAGCATGGCGTAGACGTCGGCACGGAATTGCGCGTCCACCAAATCCGGCTCTTCCTCACGAACGGTGCGGACGACTTCGAAGGCGAACGCCATGTGCGCGCTCTCGTCGCGGAATACCCAGTTGGTGCCCGCGGCCAGGCCGTGCAAGAGCCCGCGCGAGCGCAGGAAGTACACGTACGCGAATGCGCCGAAGAAGAACAAACCTTCGATACAGGCCGCGAAGCAGATCAAATTGAGCAGGAAGCGTCGGCGATCGGTCGCGCTTTCCAGCCGTCCGACGCTCTGCACCGAATCCAGATATTTGTTGCAGAATTCGGCTTTGCGACGAATCGACGGGATATTCTCGACGGCGGCGAAAGCACGCGCGCGATCTTCCGGATCAGGCACGTAGGTGTCGAGCAGCGTGAGGTAAAACTGCACGTGCAGTGCCTCTTCGTATAGTTGGCGAGACAAGTACATGCGCGCTTCGGGAGCGTTGATGTGCTTGTACAGATTGAGCACCAAGTTGTTGGCGACGATCGAATCGCCGGTCGCGAAGAATGCCACCAAACGATGGATGAGGTGCCGCTCGGGCTCACCCATTCGCTGGGTGAGATCTGCGACGTCGGTCGAAAAATCGACCTCCTCTACCGACCAAGTGTTCTTGATCGCCGCGCGATACATCTCGAAAAACGTCGGGTACGCCATGGGCCTGAGCGTGAGGCACAAACCCGGGTCGAGGATATTCTTGGGACGCGCTGAACCGCTCATTGGCACGCCTCGCAGCTTTCCGGATTCTCGAGCGAGCAAGCCACCGCCGCCGAGTCTTCGACGGGAGCCACCGCGGGCGGGACCGGCGTATAACCGTGAACCGCGTGAGGATCGGCCTCGCTCCGCGCGGGCGGCAACTGCGACGGTGACGGCATTTCCACCGTTGCCTTGGCGATGCGCGTCGCCGGGCGAGAGCGCAAATAGTACGTGGTCTTGATGCCCTTCTTCCAGGCGTAGAAGTACATGCTCGAGAGCTGGCCGATGTTCGGGTTTTCGATGAACAAGTTCAAAGATTGACTCTGATCGATGAACGCACCGCGGTCGGCCGCCATGTCGATCAGCGAGCGCATCGGCACTTCCCAGGCCGTGCGGTACACCGCGCGAACGTTTTCCGGCAGCTCGTCCAAGCCTTGCACCGAGCCCTCGGCCATCTTCAAGCGCGCTCGAACGCCGTCGTTCCACAGACCGCGCGCTTTGAGCTCGTTGATCAGGTATTTGTTGAGCTGCAAGAAATCGCCGGAGAGTGTCTCGCGCTTGAACAAGTTCGAGACCTGCGGCTCGATGCACTCGTAGCAACCCGCGATCGAGGCAATCGTCGCGGTCGGCGCGATCGCGACGAGCAGCGAATTGCGCAGACCATGCGCGCGCACCCTTTCGCGGAGCTCGAGCCAGCGCGGGCTCTCGGGCGCTGCCCCCGGCCATGCGTCGAATTGCAGTTCGCCGCGCGCCGCACGGGTTTCGGCGAACGCCGGGTGCGCTCCCTTGGCGATCGCCAGATCGACCGAAGCGCTCAACGCATTGAAGTAGATTTCCTCGGAAATCTTGCGGGAAAGTTCGCGCGATTCGGCAGAATCGAAGGGTTGCTTCAGCTGAAAGAATACGTCTTGCAGCCCCATCAACCCGAGCCCCACCGGGCGCCAGCGCAAGTTCGAAACCTTGGCTTCCGCGATCGGATAAAAATTGAGATCGATCACGCGGTCGAGTTGCTGCACCGCGGTACGCACGGTCTGTGCGAGCTTGTCGAAGTCGAACGCGAGCGAGCCACTCGCCTCGAGCTTCATGTGACGACCGAGGTTGATCGAACCCAGGTTGCAAACCGCGGTCTCGCCAGAAGACGTGACCTCCAAGATCTCCGTGCACAAATTGGACAAGTGAACCGCGCGTCCCGGCAGCGCCGTCTGATTGCAGGCGCGATTCGACTTGTCCTTGAACGTCATCCAGCCGTTGCCCGTCTGCGCCAGGGTGCGCATCATGCGCGCGTACAGATCCCGCGCCTTCACGGTCTTGACGGCCAAGCCTTGCGCTTCCGCCTCTTCGTAAGCGCGGTCGAACTCCTCGCCGTACAAGTCCGGTAGGTTCGGCACTGATTTCGGGTCGAACAAGCTGAAATCCGCGTCGGCTTCCACGCGGCGCATGAACAAATCACTCACCCAGTTGGCGAGGTTCAAGTTGTGCGTGCGGCTGGCTTCCTCGCCCGTGTTGTCACGCAGTTCGAGGAAAGCCTCGATGTCCGCGTGCCAGGTCTCGAGGTACACCGCGCACGCGCCCTTGCGCTTGCCCCCCTGATTCACCGCCGATACCGAGGCATCGAGCGTCTTCAGCCACGGCACGATGCCGTTGGACTTGCCGTTCGTGCTCTCGATCAGCGAGCCTCGCGAACGCACCCGGTGATACGCGAGCCCAATGCCGCCAGAGAACTTGGACAAGAGCGCGATGTCCGTATAGCTCTTGTAGATCTTTTCCAGGTGATCGTCCGGTGAGTCGAGCAGAAAGCAGCTCGAGAGCTGCTCGTGCTTCATGCCGGAATTGAACAGCGTGGGCGAACTCGGCAAGTACTCCAAACTCGAGAACAATCGATACAGCTCGAGGGCATCGCTCACGTTCTCCGACAGCGCGCACGCGATGCGCATGAAGAACTGCTGCGGCGTCTCGATCACGAGCCGCGTCTTGGGATGCTTCAGCAAGTATCGATCGTACAAGGTGCGTAGACCGAAGTATTCGAACTCTCGATCGCGCTCGGGCGCGATCGAGTCATTCAACTTCCTGGCATTTTTGCTGGTAAATGCCAGCAATCGCTCGTTCACCAGGCCAAGCTCGTGCGCCTGCGACACGGCTTGCGAAAAGGCGTGGATCTCCTGGCCGCGCACCTCTTTCTCGATGTACCCCGAGAGCAAACGCGCGGCGAGCTTCGCGTATTGCGGCTCTTCCACGATTAGGCCCGCGGCCGTCTGAATCGACAATTGATCGAGTTCGCGCGTCGAAGCTCCGTCATACAAGCCGCTGATCGTCTTCATCGCAACGCGAAGAGCATCCACGTCTGGCAAGCCCGCGCAGCAGCGATTGACGGCGCGCACGATCTTGTTCACGTTGACCGGTTCACTGCCGCCGTTGCGCTTCTTCACGCGCATGGTGGTCTGCGGGTAGGACGCAGAGTCGACGTCGGACGACGAAGGCGGGAACGACGACGGAACACTCGACGATGAGACGGTCTGGACGAACATTGTTTTCTCCGCGTTCAACGAGCGGGCAACGACCGCTCAAAAACCGAGAGCCACGTGAACGGCACGGCGATCGCGCGCAAAACGGACAGCTCCGACTCGCGCGTGGATCACCCCGGCCGCCTCCCGCGAGGCACCCGAGATCGCCAACGCCGGATGACTCCCGGCGCTGGGTGTTGGCAGGTCTTCGGGCTGACGAGCGTTCCGGGCGAACCCGGCGTTCCTACTACCCACTGCTTCCCGGCCAGTTGACCAGTGCCACCGTGGGGGTCGTTCTCGCTTACCGCTGCGGGGCAGCCCCGGCTTTGAACCGGGTTCCCATTTTCAGCCTGTGCGAATGCGCAGGCACCGACACACCAACCGCTATATGTGGGGTACCTGCCATCGGTCAACACAATCTATTGGGGTCTGTGGACGATTTTCGCTAACGCCGCGGAAGGGCTTGAGGATTCATCCGTGCACTGGTCAACCGACCAATGGGTTACTTTTGAGCAGTACTTCAAAAGACGCTCCGGCGACGCAAACCCTTCGAACTCGACCGCGCCTGAGGACTGTTGCGCTGCCTTCTCGTGGGGGGCACGCTCCCTGTTCGACGCGCGCATCTCGTTTGCGCCCACCTCATCCGAAGTTTTTGGAGGATTCCGATGTCTCTGCTCGATTCGCTGAAGAAGTACACGACCGTGGTTGCCGACACCGGCGACATCGAAGCCATCGGCAAGGCCAAGCCGCAAGACGCGACCACCAACCCGTCGCTCTTGTTCAAGGCAGCGCAGCAGCCGCAATACAAGCACTTGGTGGAAGAGGCGCTCGCGTATTCCAAGAAGCAGCCGGGCAATCAAGAAGCGCAAACCATGGCGTTCATGGACAAGCTGTTCGTGAACTTCGGCTGCGAGATCTTGAAGCTGATCCCGGGCCGCGTCTCGACCGAGGTCGACGCGAGCTTCAGCTTCGACCGCGACGGCAGCATCGACAAGGCGCGCAACTTCATCAAGTTGTACGAGGCCGCAGGCGTCGAGCGCGAGCGTATCCTGATCAAGCTGGGCTCGACGTGGGAGGGCATCCGAGCCGCTGAACAGCTGGAAAAAGAGGGCATCCACACCAACTTGACCTTGCTCTTCAGCTTCGCCCAAGCGGTTGCCTGCGCGGAGGCCAAGGTCACGTTGATCTCGCCGTTCGTCGGCCGCATCTACGATTGGTACAAGAAGTCGAAGAACGTCGCAGACATTCCGCGTGAAGAGGATCCTGGCGTGGCGAGCGTGGTCCGCATCTACAACTACTACAAGAAGCACGGCTACAAGACGCAGGTCATGGGCGCGAGCTTCCGCAAGGTGGAGGAGATCATCGATCTGGCGGGTTGTGATCTGCTCACCATCAGCCCCGATCTGATCGCCAACCTGGCTAGTAAGGATGGTGAACTCGAACCGAAGCTCACCGTCAAGGGCGCAGAGGCTACCGACAGCGCGCTCATCCACCTCGACGAGAAGACCTTCCGCTTCGAACACAACCAGGATCAGATGGCCGTGGAGAAGCTCAGTGAAGGCATCCGCGGCTTTTATTCGGACGCGCGGAAGCTGGAGAAGTACGCGGCCGAGACCATGGCCAAGGCCAGCGCGGCTTGAGCGCGGCAAGCGCACGTGCCGCCACTGATTGAGCCGTTCGGCTGATATTTTTTCAGTCGCTTCACAATCGACAACCCTGGTCCCCTCGCGGGTTCCGGGGTTGTGCTTTTTTCGGTTCGGATCCGTTGCTGCGCCGAAACCTCCTTTGCTACGCCTGATTGACCAACGGAATCCGCGTTGGCCCTCGTCGAAACGGAAAACGCAATGCTGGTCGAGACGCTGACTGCTGAACTCGAGCGATTGTTCGAGTTGCCTGACCTAACCCGATTGAGCCGCGATGCCCTAGGCTTCCAGCCGGAAGACATCGGCGGGGTGGCGACGCGCGCTTCGTTCGCGCGCGCACTCGCGGAACAAGCCGTCGAAAGTGAAGCGGTCGACGCGCTGCTCGATGCGATTGCTCTCGATCGGCATGGCTTACCGAGCTCGCTCGAGAGTGTTCGCGCGGGCGCGGGCAGCAGCGAGGAGCTTGCGCCCGGAGACTCGATTGGGCAGTACGTGGTGTTCGAAAAGCTGGGCACCGGCCCCTCGGCAACGGTGTACAAGGCGCGACGGGACGGTCAGGAATTTCGCGTGAAGTCGCTGCACCCGCGGGTCGCGGCGCGGCGCTCCGACGCTCACCGTTACCTCACGGCGACGCGCCTCGCGGGCTTGATCGCGCACCCTGCGCTGCCCTTCGACGTGCGTGCCGGCGCGCTCGACGACGAAGGATTGCATATCGGCGTCGCGCACTCCGCTGCTGCGGGCGAGACGCTCCTGAGCTCGCTTTCGCGACGCGGGCCGCGTCACTTCAACGAGGCGCTCCCCTTACTCTGGGCCATCGCCGAGGCTCTGGTGCCGCTTCACGGGGCCGGCTTGGTGCACGGCTCTTTGCACGCTGGCAACGTGCTCGTCACTGACCCCACGCCCAACGCACCGAAAGTGCTGCTGCTGGACGTGGGCTCTTACTTGCTGAATCCCGCGCTGCCCCTGAACAGCGCGCAAAACGGCGGGGCGTCGACATTTCTGGCGTCGAGTTCACCTGAACAATTCCGCGGTCAGGCGCCGACGACGCAGAGTGATCTGTATGCGCTCGGCGTGCTGATGTACCAGCTGCTGAGCGGCAAGCCGCCCTTTGCGGGTCCGCACCCGATCGACGCGCTGGTCGGCCACTTGACGCAAAACGCCGAGCCGCTGTCGTTCGTCGCTGCGGGCTACGGGGCGACACCTGCGGTCGAGACCTTCGTCCGTAGCTTGTTGGAGAAGACGCGCGAGCAGCGACCGCGCGACGCGAGTGAAGCATTGGAGGGGCTGCGGCGCCTGTGGCGTGCCTCCACGCGACCGCCGACGTGGGTGACCGACGAACGCTTGCCCGAAATGTTCGAGGCGCTGGCGCAGAATCCGGAAGACGAAGACGGAGCGGCAACGCTGGAGTCGGGGGTCGATTTGGGCGCCGACCCCGTACGCCTGGCGGACGGCTTCTATGATCTCGCCAAAGACTTGGAAGCCCGTGGCGATGCGAAGCTCGAACGCGTTCTGAAGAAGCACTTGGCGAGCGCCGCCCGCTTGTACGAAGCCGCCTCACAACACGATAGCGCCGAAGAAGTGTACGCCAAGTTGGTGGCGTTGGATGCCAACGATCGCAGCGCCGCTCAGGCGCTCGTGCGCATCAAAAAGACGCTCGGCAAGTACGAGGAGTTGATCGAGTCCCTGCTGGAGCAAAGCGAGAGCAGCGAAAGCGCGGCGGAACGCGCCGAACACTGGGCCCAGATCGGGCAATTGTACGAAGACGAGCTGAAAGACAAAGAGCAGGCGCTGGTCGCCTACGCGCAGGCCTTCTGTGAAGACCCACTGAACGATTCGCACGCAGTCGCGATCGAGCGCTTGGCGGGCATGCGCTTCCCCGCTTGGGAAGACGTGCTCGGGCGAGCCATCACGGCGCTCGAGTCCGACCCGGGCACCGCCGAACGGCAAGCACTGCTGTTGCACCTCGGACGCTGGTACACCGAGAAGGTGATGCGCCCGGACCTGGCGCTCCCTTGGTTGACGCAGCTGGTGACCGCCGAACCCAATCACGATCCTGCCTTGTCGCTGCTCGCGCAGATCTACAAGAAGGCCCAGCAATGGGCCGAGTACGGTCAAGTCTTGCTACGGCGCGCGGACGTCGCTGCGCCGAATCTCGCGCGCGACTTGCGCGTAGAAGCCGCGGAGGTGCTGGCCGCGCGCTTGAACAATTCGTCGGCTGCGCGTGAACTGTACGCTGCGGTGCTCGAGGAAGATCCGGGCCACGAAAAGGCCAGCATCGGCCTGGTTGCGTTGCTCGATGCCGTGGGCGACTCCGCTTCTGCTTTGACGGTGCGCCAGGCGCGCGCCAAGACCCTGCGCGGGGACGAGCGCCATCAATTGTTGTGTGAGGTCGCCGAAGCCTACGACGTCGATCTCGACAAGCTGGATGCCGCGGAGAAAACCTACCGCGAAGTGCTCGCGGAAAATCCGCGTTTCATCGACGCTCTCCGCGGATTGGATCGCGTGCTCACGCGCGCCGGTCGCTATCGTGAACTGCTCGAGGTATTGCGCACACAAATCGAGCTCGCGGTGACCGCCCGCCAACGGATCACCCTTCTCGAACGTGTCGCCGGCGTCTACGACGAGGAATACCTGGACCACGAGCGTGCAGCCGAGGCGCTTCAGAGCATTCTCGCGTTGGACCCGGAGCACCAAGACGCGAGCCGCGAACTCGCGCGGCATTTCCGCGCCCTCGAGCGCTACGAAGCGCTCGCCGACCACTACCAGCGACACGCGCAGAGCGGCTCCGTCGAGCGCCAGCTCGAAACTTTGATGCAACTCGGCCGCGTGCTGGCCGAAAACTTGAAGCAGCCGGACCGCGCACTCGCAGCCTACGAGCGCGTGCTCGCCCTCGACCCGAGCCACGCTGGCGGTCTCGATGCAGTCGCGACCCTGCGCGCCGTGGTCGGCGACGCGCAGAGCGCGATCGACGCAATCGACGCGCTGAGTGACAAGGCCACCACGCCGCAGGCCAAGGCCGATCTCGAGGTGCGAGCCGCCCTCGTGCTCGAGGGCCGCGGCGACAGCGCGGGCGCGCTACGTCGCTATCGTCTAGCCGCAGAGCTCGTGCCCGATGATTTGGGCGCGCGCCGCCGACTGGTCAAAAAGCACGTCGAATACGGCAGCTATGCCGCCGCCGTGGAACTCTTGGAGGCGGAGATTGCGCTGGCCAAGAACGAGCGAGAGCGGGCCAAGCTCGCCGGCGACATGTCGCTGATTTGCCACCAATTTCTGCACGACACGGCGCGCGCGGTGGCCACGGCTCAGCTCGCGCTGCACATCGACCCGACCAACGGCGATGCCCTGCGCGTGCTGGGCTACACCGCCCACGCCGAAAAGCGCTACGTCGAAGCCGCCAAGCGTTTCGAACCGGTGTTGGGACAGCTGGATGCGCTGGATGGCGCGGAAGCCCGAGAAATCGCCTTCCTGTATGTCGACTCGCTCTCGCGCGCAGGGGACGCGGACAAGGCGCTCAATCAAGTTGGCGGCTTGATGAAATGGTTCGAGAACGACGCGCACGCGCTGCTACGCTTGGCCGAGATCGCCTCCGAACACGGCAGCGCGGAGCAGACGCTCTGGCTGTGCGAGTTGTTGCTCGGCGAGCTGCGCTCCGGGCTCACCCCCAAAGAAGAGAGTGAAGCAGAGCTGCGCAATGGCGAAGCGTTGGCGAGACTCGGACGCTACGCCGAGGCCAAAGGCTCGCTGCAGCGCGCAAGCGAGCTGGACTCGACCTCGAGCGGACCGCTGCGCGCCCTCGGCCGCGTGTACGCCGCCGAGGGCCTGACCGAGCAGCAGATGGATGTGCTCTACCGCGAGCTCTCGCGCGCCGAGGGCGAGCGAAAGGTCGAAATCCTGCTGGAAATGGGCGAAGTCGCCGCTGGCAAGCTGGGGGACTCCGAGTATGCGGCCAAGAGCTACCTGCTCGCGCTGAGCGAACGTCCCAACGATCGCGCGATCTTGACCAAGCTGATGCAGCTGTACGGCGCTGAGAAGGACTGGCCGCAGCTGATCCAGGTCATCACCCGACTCGCCGAGGTCGTCGAGGAACCGAAGCACAAGGCCAAGTACTTGCACACCGCGTCGATGATCGCCTCGCGCGAGCTTGCGGATCTGGAGCTCGCGTCGAGCCTGCTCGCGCAAGCGTTGGAGCACGATCCCGATCGCGTGCCGGCCATCGATGAAGCGCTCTCGATTCATCAGCGAGTGAAGAACTACGATGGCATGAAGCGCGTGCTCAAGCTGCGTATCGCCAACGCCCAGCGCGGGGGCGACCGGGAGCGCCTGCTTTCGTCGCTCAGCGAGCTCGCCGAGGTGTATCAACGCTTCCTCGGTCGACGAGACCAGGCCGTGGCCGTGTACGAGTCTGCGCTCGAGGTCGACCCGGGCAACACCCGCTTCCAAGAGAAGCTCGCCCGGCTGTACGGCGAAGATCCAGTTTCCTACTTCGAAAAGGCCGTCGAAACGCTGGGGCACTGGATCGAGCGAGACCCCTACCAGCCAACGCCATACAAACTCTTACGCAAGGTCTACACCGAGGCGCGCCACGCCGATGCCGCTTGGTGCATCTGCCAAGCGCTGCATGTGCTCGGCCAGGCCGAGCCGGACGAAGAGCGCTTCTTCGATCGCATGCGCAGCGATGAGCCGGCAGAGGTCAGTGAGCCGGCTTCGCCCGACGAGTGGCTGTTGGCGGCCATGCCCGAGACCAGCGAACCGTTCTTGACGGAGCTGTTCGCGTTGATTCAACCGTTCGTGATGGCCGCACGCGCTCGACCGCTCGCGTCGTTCAGCCTGTCCGGAGACCATCATATCGATGTCGAGCGCTACCCCTATGGCGTGGTGTTCGCGGTCAATGCGAGCGCGCACATGCTGTCCGTCCCCGAACCACGGACGTACCAGAACCCCGAAGCGCCCTTGTGCGTCTCGTTCTTGTCCACCTCACCGCCTTCGCTGTTGCTGGGCGCGCGAGCGTTCAGCGAAGACGTGACGCCAGTTGCGGCGGCGTTCCTAGCGGGCAGGTACCTCGCTTATTACCTGCCCGGGTTGTACGTGCGGCAGCTGCTCCCCAACATGATCGCGCTCAAAGCCTGGCTGTTCGCGGCCATCCGCTTGGTCAAGCCCAAGTTCCCCGTCGCGCCGGATCTAGAGGCCCCGGTTCAAGACGCGTCACGCGCACTCGCCGAGCTTGCGACTGGTTCTCGCCTCGAACAGCTCACGCACGTGGTCGCCAAACTGCTGCAGGACGGCGCGTCGCTCGATCTCAAACGCTGGGTACAGGACGTCGATCTGGCAGCGGACGCCATCGGCTTCGTGCTCTCGAACGATCTGGAAGTATCGATCGAGCGCGTGCGGGCGCTCCCGCAGGACGCGGGGTCGCCGCCCCTCGCGACGCGCATCGAGCGCTTGATCGCTTACTCGGTGAGCTCGCGCTACATGACCGTGCGCGAGCACCTCGGGATTCGACTCGACGCAGGCTGAGCTCGGCGCTCAGCCCTCGGCCTTGGCCTTTCGAATCCAGTCGTTGATTTCGCCCTCGATGACGCCCAACGCCTGGCTCTTGAACGGTCGGAGCAAGAACGGCACGTCCATGTCCAAGTCGATGGTTCGGTCGAGCACCTCGAGCGAACCCGAGAGCGACATGCCCTTCACCTTGAACGAGATGTCAGCCTTGTTCGGGCCCTTCCAGATCACTTGCGGGTGGTAGTTCGCGTACTTTTGCGCGTACGTGGAAAGCGCCGACTCGGCGACCTTCTTTGCGCGTTCTTGACCGAGATCGTGGGGAACTGAGTGCTTCATGGAATCCTGTGCCGCAGGCTGCGACTGGCTCGTACTTAACTCAGTTGCGCGGTGAAGACCAATCCTTCCCGCAGCCACAAAGTGCGGCAGAATCGCACGGTTGGCTGATGAACCGAGCGCTGTCACTGGAATTGGACCGCGAACACCGCCCAGGTCGCTGCCGCCAACCCAGGAGTGGCGACAAGACCGCGAAAACGACGAGTCAGCGACTCCGGTTGCCGTTCAGCGGCGGCCCTTGTAGCCCATCATGTTTTGCACGGCCGACTCGCTCTCTTCGGCGATCTGATCCTGCTCACGCGCTTGGTCGGCGCAGGACTCGCACAGCTTCTTGGTCTTGCCGGAAACCTTGATCGTCTGGAGCTCATCAGTCTCCTCGCCACAGCCTTTGCACGTCGCCATGCGTCGATAGTAGCGGGCTTGGTCGACGTTTAGAAGCGTCGTTCGGTGATGGCTAAATCTGCAACCACGCCAAAATGATCCGATGGCCACACCGGCTCGGCTCCGCTCGGCTCGGCCGCGTTGAAAGCCAACTCGGCGCGCAGCGGCTCACCGCGAAACTGTCGATCGGGACCGCGCACGAAAATGTAATCGATGCGCCTCGAAGGTTCGCGCGCCTTTGCGGCATAGTGGTTCGCGCGGTCGTAGGTGTAGCCGGGGCCCTCACCCGCGAACCGCCAAGCGTCCGCGAAATACACCGTCTTTTGCTCCAGAGCGCACAATCCGGTCAAGAAGCGAATTTCGTCCGCGTCCGGAGCCGCATTGAAATCACCCATCAACACGGGCGGCAGCTCGGGCCCACCGATCGGCGCTAGCTCCGCCACGCGCTCGGCAATGAACACGACTTGGCGTTGCCGAATCGCCCCCTGATGAAACTTCCAGTTCAGGTGCGTGACGAATACCGGCAGACTTCCATGAGGGGTTTGGCATTGCGCATAGAGCAACGAGCGAGTCTCACCGCTCTCGCTGCCGGGGAGCTGAAAGCGCTGCTCCGCAACGATCGGATAGCGAGAGAGGACCGCATTGCCGAACTTCAGGCCATTGCCATAGTCGCTCGCTACCCCGTACGCGAGCTGGTAGCCGAGACCGTCCGCGATCTCCGTCAGCTGATCGTTGTGCACCGTGAGCGGAGCCTCGGCGGCCGAGTCGGGCCTGAAGCGCAGCACCTCTTGCAAGCCAACGACCTCCGGTTGCAGTCGCTCGAGCTCTCGACGAATCAGCGGTAGCCGAGACGGCCACGGGCCGCTCTTGTTCCAAACGTTGATCGTCGCCACGCGCAGCACGCTCATCAATGCTCCTAACAATTCGGGCAAGCCTGAGAATAGCCCAGCTTTTTCGGTTCGTCTTGAGCACTCGTCAGGCTGGGACTAAGGTGGGCGGTTCATGCTGATCGGCGTCGATTTTGGAGGAACTCAGGTCAAGGCAGGCATCGTGGAGAACGGTGACGTCGTGCGCTCGACCTCGACCCCGACGCGCGCCGGCTCCAGCGCCGACGACGTGCTCGATACCATCGCCAGCACCGTGCTCGCGCTCTCGTCCAAGCCGGACGCGGTGGGCGTGGCCATTCCGGGCGAGGTCAACTCTGACGGTCGTTGTTGGCGTCTGCCCAACGTGCCCGGCTTCGAAGGCGTGCACATTGCGGAAGAACTGGCGCGCCGCCTGCGCTGCCCGATCGCCGTCGAGAACGATGCCACGACCGCGGCGCTCGGCGAACGCCTGCACGGCCACGGGCGCGCCCATCCGAGCTTCTTGATGATGACTCTGGGCACCGGCATCGGCGGGGGCCTCGTGCTCGGGCATCAACTCTATCCCGGAGCCACCGGCTTTGCCGCGGAAGTGGGGCACATGAAGGTCGACACCGCGCCGGATGCTCCGCTCTGCGCGTGTGGGCAACGCGGCTGCGTGGAAACCTTCGCCGGGACCCGGGCGCTCTTGCGTGAGTACGCACGCCACGGCGGGCACGCGACGGAGGTCTTGCCCATCGCGGTGAGCGCCCGACGCGGCGAACCCGCAGGTTTGAAGACGTTCGAGATGATGGGCACCGCGCTCGGGCGCTTGCTGGCCAACATCCAGAACTTGCTCGACTTGAACGCCGTCGTGTTTTCAGGCGGCATTTCTGCGTCGTTCGACCTGATCGAGCCGTTCGTGCGCGACGCGCTGCGCAAACAAGCGTTCGCCCCTCCGCTGGCCGAGGTCCCGTTGCTCGTGAGTGAGCTGGGTGAACGTGCAGGAGTGATCGGCGCGGCACACCTGACCTCGCTGTGAAAGGCAGACGGTGAAGGCGGTCCTCGTCTCGGAGCCGGGTGGGCCGGAAAAGCTGCGACTGGTCGACGTGCCTGATCCAGTGCCGGGCAGCGGGGAGGTCGCGATCGAGATCCACGCGACCGCGCTCAATCGCGCGGATTTGCTGCAGCGCCGTGGCGCATACCCGCCCCCGGCGGGCACGACCGAAATTCTGGGTTTGGAATGCGCGGGCGTGGTGTGCGAACTCGGGCCGGGCACGAGCGACAGCGTGCGCATCGGTGATCGGGTAATGGTGCTGCTCGGCGGCGGTGGCTACGCCGAGCGTGTGGTCGTGCCGGAAGCGCTGACCATGAAGATCCCGGAGTCGCTCGACTTCGAACGAGCCGCAGCCATTCCGGAAGCGTTTTTGACCGCGCGCGAGGCTTTGTTTACCGAGGGCAAGCTGCTCCGCAGCGAGTCGGTATTGATTCACGCCGCAGCCGGAGGTGTCGGCAGCGCGGCCGTGCAGTTGGCTCATGCGTTCGGCGCCCGCGTGTTTGCGACCGCGGGTGGCACCACCAAGAGTGAGTGGGTACGAGCGCTCGGCGCCGACGTCGTCATCGACTACAAGACGCAGGACTTTGCCGCCGTGATCAAGGGCGAGAGCCAGGGGCGCGGAGTCGACGTGATCTTGGATTTCATCGGCGCCTCCTATGCCGAGCAGCACGCGGCGTGCCTCGCGTTCCGCGGTCGACACGTCTTGGTCGGAGTCATGGGCGGCGCACAAGCCAGCGTCAATTTCGGCCGCATGCTCCAGAAGCGACAGAGCCTGATCGGCATGGTCATGCGCTCGCGCTCCACGCAGGAAAAGATCGAACTGACGCGCGCTTTCGTGCGCACGACGCTGCCCCTCTTCGCGGACGGGCGCTTGCGACCGCTGGTAGATAGCGTCTTTTCGCTGACTGACGTCGCTCGCGCGCACCAACGCATGGAGGCGAACGAGAACCTGGGCAAGATCGTGCTGGCGGTGCGCTGAGCGTTGCCCTGGCGCTGACTTCAGCCGAGCTTGGCGCGGATGCGGATCAAGCCGGGTCCGGGCCTGACGCGCGCTTGGCAGGCGAGGCGTCGTGTTTCGCCGTCTCCACCGAGAATGTCGAGCAGCTCTTCTTCTTGCTCTTCCGGGGGAAACAAGAGGTCCTCACCTTCGAGGATCTCGATGTGGCACGTGCCGCAGCTGGCCGATCGGCATGAAAACGGGATCGGTACGAAATACTTGTCGCAAATGTCCACGAGCTCGCCGCCACTCTCGACGTCGACGGTCTTGGCGGGGCCGATGGTGTTGCCCAGAAACTCGATCTTCGGCACGCATCGCACATAGCCGCTCCTTTTCGCCCTTTCAACCGAAAGAACCGGCCCACCCTGCCCCCGCCAGCGAGCTCACCGAGAAAACGGTACAATTTCGGCGTGTCCCCGGCCTGGGGTCGCACCGCGCGGTAACCAGCGCGTTCCGAAGGCGCCGAAGATGTGGTTTGCTGAACGAGATGACGGATAACGGCGAAGATCCCTTCGACTGGGTCGGCGCCACCCTGGACGGCAAGTACCAAGTGGACGCGGTAGTCGGCCGCGGCGGCTTCGGCGTCGTGTACCGCGCTCATCATCTCGGCTTCAACGAGAAGGTCGCGATCAAGTGCCTGCGCATTCCGCGCACGCTGACCGGCGCCGCGCGCGACGAGTTCGAGCGCAACTTCTTGGCCGAGGGTCGGCTACTGCACCAATTGTCGCGCTCCACCGCCGGGATCGTGCAAGCGCTCGACGTCGGCGCGTTGGTTTCGCCGAACAAGACTTGGACGCCGTACATCGTTTTGGAATGGCTCGACGGCCAGTCCCTGGCGGAAAACTTCGCCGAGCGGCTGAAATCCGGACTCGGCGGGCGAACGCTCAAGGCCGCCATCGAGCTCTTGGACAGCGCCGCGCGCGCTCTGGCGTTGGCCCACGAGCAAGGCATCGCACACCGCGACATCAAACCGGCGAATTTGTTCTTGGCCGAGGTCGGCGGCAGAAGAACGCTGAAAGTGCTGGATTTCGGCATCGCCAAGGTCGTGACCGAATCAGAGAGCTTCACCAAGGCGTTCGAAGAGACGGGCGCTTCGCTACAAGCGTTCACCGCGCGCTACGGGTCGCCGGAGCAATTCAGCCGCCGATACGGCGCGACCGGTCCCTGGAGTGACGTCTTCTCGCTGGCGCTGGTGCTCGTCGAAGCCGTCGTCGGGCACAGCGCGCTCGAAGGCGTGGACGCCGCACAACTGTTCATCGCCGCAGCCGACACGGGACGCCGCCCCACACCGCGCGCCCACGGGCTCGATCTCGGCGATGCGGTCGAGGCAGTGTTCGAAAGAGCGCTCGCAGTCGATCCCAAGGAGCGCTTCGCCAACGCGCAGGAGTTTTGGGAGGCGCTCTTGGCTGCAGCGGCCAGCAGCGGCGAACTCCCGCTCTCGCAATCGAACGCGAGTCTGAGCGGCCGTCACGCGGCGAGCGTTGCCGATAGCGTCACGCGGGCCGAAAGCGCCGCAGTGATCGCCAATCCGCCGCTCGGAGTCGGCTCCGCCACCGAACTCACCGCCAGCACGCCATCATCGAAGGGCGGCTCGACCGCCGCGCGGAGCGCGCGTGGAACGACGCACACTTTTCAGCGCCTGGCCGCCGCAGGCGTGCTCTTGGCGCTGGTTTTGGGGGGGCTCGCGCTGTGGCGCGCTCGAACCCCCACGTTCACCGCCGAGAGCGTGAGCGCGAGCGCCAGCGTGAATCCAAGCGCCGCACCGAGCGCGGTCGCAGCGGTACGCGAAGCCAAGAGCGCAAATCCCGTGGCCAGCCCGAGCACGGCGACTGCGTCATCGAAGCCGGAAACCCCGCATGCTGCAGCAACCGGCCGCGGTTTCGCGGGTCTGCCCACGCGCGATATCCCCGCTGGGTTAGTCACGCCCACGGGCGCCTGGCTGGACAAGTTCAGCGTGCTCCGGCGTGAGGATAGCCAGGGGCTGGCATTCAACGATGCCTTCAAGCGCTGCGCTGACGCCGGAAAAACACTGTGTACCGACAGCCAATGGCAGCGCGCCTGCGACACATTTCCCGAGGTCGGCGAAACGCCGTCGTGGACGGAGAGCATCGAGAATGGCCAAGTCGTGGTACGCGGCGGTGGTTCATGCACGGCGCGCAAGCTGAGCGCCGAATCGGACAAGGACGCGCAACGTATCGGCCTGTGCTGCGATCGCGCGATCGGGATGGATTCTACCTCGATGCAAAAGCAGTTTCTGTCCTCGACCGCGGCCATCGTGCTGAAGTTGGAGACCGCGCTCAATCAGCGCAGCATCGATAAGTTTTTGGAACTATCCGAGGACCACCTGACGCTGAACGAGCACGTCCGCGACAAGACCGCCCTCAAGCGATTGCTCACCCAATCCTTCGCCGGCGCGCGCGATCTGGTGATCGTCAACGACCGCTGCGACATTTCGGTGTCAGCCAAGAAGGTCGTGCTGAAAAAGTCGCGCAAGGTCAAAAAGACGAGCTACGAGACCACGGGCTGGACCGCGGTGTGTCAGCAAACGCGTCATCGCGACGGCAAGGGGCTCGCCGCCAAAAGCAGCTACGAATTCTCGGCGACCAGCAAGCTGCGCGCGATCACCGACAGCGAAACCGCGAGCAGCGAGTAACGAGCACGGGCCCCGGTCTTCAGCCGCCGAGGCGAGACTCGTTCTGGCAGAGCTCTGACTGGTTGTCCGGGCAAGCAATGCGAACGTGAAAGTGATCGTCGTGCACGCTGCGCCCCGCGGGCTGCTTCAAGAGCGCCGCGACATCGTCCACGTAACGAGCGAAGCGCGGGTCCTTGCGACCGTACTCGATGAGCCGCCAGCGCAGGCCGCTCGAGACGAAAATGTGCACGAGGCCCGCGCGACCATCCGTCACCCAAGCGCGAAGCAAGAGCCAATTGCGATAGTCGTCGAAGTACACGCCGGACTCCCAGCGCGAGTGGCCGTTCGGCTCGAAGGGCGTGAAGTGCTCGCGGACCACCGGACGGCCCGCCGCGTCGCGCAAGTAGAAGCCGACGTCGGCGTCACGACCGCTTTGATGACTCACGTGGCCGGCAAGCGGACCACCGTCGCGGCGCGACAGGTCGCCCACCACCATCAATGAGCCCCGCTCGAGACGAGCGACTTCTTTTGCGCTGCGCTCCAGCATCAAGACCAACGCCGGATGGGCGTAGATGTTGTCCTTGCTGCTGTCCTTGACCTTCAAAGAGTCCGAATTTTTGAGCTTCTTCGCCCGCAGCTGAAAGCCGTCGTTGGGGTAGCCCACGGTCAGCGACATCAGCGAAAAGGGCGCGGCCATGAAGCGCGAAGGCAAATCGCGCCCCGTGCCAGCTTTGGCCGCGGGCGCAGCCAGCGCGCCACCGAATGCCAGCACTGCTAGCGCCATGCGAGCTCGTTTTGTAGGGCGAAAACTCACATCAGGGGCTCTATCATGGCAAAGCTAAAACGCGCAAAAAACGCGTAGCTCGCCCGCACGCTTTGAGTGAGCTCAAAAGGTCGCTTCGGCTGAACAGTGAAAGGTGCGTCCGGGCACCGGGTAGCCGATGAAGTCGAAGTGGCGAGCGTCGAATACGTCGTCGACCGCGGCACGCAGGGAAAGATCGTGCACTCGGCCGAAGCGCAGGGTCGCGCCCAAATCGAGGGTCGTGGATGCGGGGAGTACGTACAAACCCGCCGGATCGGCCACGCGCGAGGCGCGATAACTCAAGCGCGCATCCACGCCAGCGCGGCGCAACAGGCCGGTCCGGGGATCGACGAGGCCCTCGACGTAAACGCTGCTGACGACCCGCGACTGATGCGGCACCAAGTCATTCGTTAGGGCGAGAGTCGGAGTCGTGTCACGCGGATCGAGCAAGGTCAGGGAGAGCGCTGCGCGCGCGTGCCGCTCGAACTGCGCTCCTGCCTCGAACTCGGCGCCCAACACGCGCGCATCGCCCACGTTGTACGGCGTGACTGCGCCGAGCGACGTGCGACGATAGGCAATCAAGTCATTCACGTGTCGCGCAAAGCCGAATGCGTCGAGATAAGCCCAGACTGGGCCGAACGTGGCTTCCCAGCGCGCCCCCAAATCCCAAGCCAAACCACGTTCCGACACCAGTGCAGGGCTACCCTGCACCAGCGCGGAGACGCCGTACAGCTCGCCCAACGTGGGCACCCGCACGTAGCGACCGAAGTTACTGCGCAGCTCGAATGAAGCCCAACGTTTGCGCGCGCCGACTCGGAATTCAGGTCTGAGATCGGCGCAGCCTTGGCTTTGCTGCGGACCGTCGGTTGCGTCGCAGGTGATCACCGTGAGCGCCGAGAGTTCGATCGCACGAGGCAACGAAGCGAACGCCGCTACCCGCGCAGAGCCGGTGTTCCGCTGGGCGCGGAGTTCGCCGGCACCATTACGTGCGAGCTGCTCGAGCTCGAAATTCGCGCCGAGCAGCGCGCGAATTGGGCCATTATTCAGCCAGATCCGCGCGCTCTCGCCGAAGCGCGTCCCCTGTGAGTCCAAGTGATCGGTGAGCAAGCCGAGCTCGGAATCGGGATCGCTCAAGAGCGTACGCGTGGTGATGGCTTGGCTCGTGAGCAGCAGGTCACAGCCCTCGCCCGAACTGCACGGGAGCTCTGCGGTGAGGCCGGCCAATAGCCGCGTCGTTCTGGCGCGCGCCGACAATGCGGGCAACGCGGCCATCCCGGTTACACCTTGCTCGCGTTCGAAGGCATTGAACACCGTCGTCACCCGCGCGGCGCGTCCGCCGAGCGACGTTCGTCCAATCGCCCAGGCGTCGCGTTCACTGACATCCGCATTGGGACGCTGGCGCAGAAAGTCGTCCTTCTGGTTGACCGCGGTGCCGTTGTTGTCCAAGTACGGGAAGTCGTTGTCGGCCGCCGACGCGCGGAACGCGACCAGCGCGGCATCGCCTGCGCGCGCCACTTCGGCTCCGACCCAGCCCGCGTGCTGGCCGTAGCTGCCGAATTGAGCCCCCGCACGCAGATGATTCTGACGTGGCATGCGTGGCTCGAAATAGATCGCGCCGCCAATCCCGAGTCGATCGGCGTCGGCCGGCGCGTTGCCCCGATAGACCTCGGCTCGCCCCAGCATCCAGAGCGGGATCAACGAGAGATCGGCCGTGCCGGTCAGATCGTCGTTCAAACGCACTCCGGCCAAGTACACCGGCGTCTGCGCGCTGGTCGCGCCCCGCACCGAAGCCGTGGACAAGTCCGCAGCGCTGCCGGTCTCCGAGACTTGCACCCCCGGCACGCGACTCAAGACGGTGGCCGCGGTCGCGCCGGGTCGTGACAGCTCGCGCGGATCGACGCGAGTGGCAGCCAGGGTCGGCTCGCGCATTGGGCGAGTGCTCCTGTGCCCTTCGACCACGATTTCCGCCTCGGGATCGGCCTGCGCAAGCCCGCTCCAACACACACTCGCGATCAGCGCAGCGCCCGAGGACTGCGTGACCTTGACCTTGAAAGCGCGGCAGCCCACGCTCAAAACGCTCGTTTGCTGTCGATCAAGATCGTGACTGGACCGTCATTTTCGAGCGCTACCCGCATGTGCGTGCGGAAGCGCCCGGTCTCGACCCGTGCCCCTCGAACGCGGCACTCGCTGCAGAAGTGCTCGAACAATGCCTCCGCGCGGGTCGGCTCCAGCGCTTCGGTAAAACTCGGCCGTTTGCCTCTACGCACGTCACCAAACAGCGTGAATTGGGAAACCGCCAGGATCGCGCCGCCGACTTCGAGCACGCCGAGGTTCATCTTCTCGGCTTCGTCCTCGAAAATGCGCAGGCCAACCACCTTGTCCGCGAGGGCCTTGGCGTCCGTCTCCTCGTCCCCGCGACCCACGCCGACGAGCACACAGACGCCTCGATCGATGCGACCCACCACGGCATCGTCGACGGTGACCGAGGCGTAGTTGACGCGCTGCACGACCGCTCGCATGGTGCCCGAGGCTTGCCCTCGCCCGCGCGCCGATTCAAGCGTAGAGATCGAACATGGCGTCGAAACCGCGATCCGAAGCCGAGCGCAGCACCGAACGGACGCCCGCTTGGGCCGAGCAGCTCGTGCGCGTGTTGGACGACGGTTTGACCATCCCGGGCACCCGCATCGGCATCGGCTTGGATGCGTTGCTCGGCTTTCTATTTCCCACTTTGGGCGACGCGCTGACCGGCCTCGGCTCGCTGTCGCTGCTCGTGCTCGCGTTTCAAATGCGGCTGCCCAAGGTGATCGTACTGCGCGTCGTGTTCAACATCGCGATCGACGTCTTGCTCGGCTGCGTCCCCTTCCTGGGCGATGCCTTCGATCTGTTCTGGCGTTCGAACCGCCGTAACTTGGAGCTGTTGCGGCGCTACTCGCACGACCCGCTCAGAAGTCCCGATCCCTTGGACTACTTGATCGTCGGGTTGGGCTTCGCTCTGGTGGTTCTGGCAGTCGTCCTGCCGCTCGTGCTCGCAGCCTGGCTCTTGCGGCTCGTTTTTCGACAGATTTGACGAGGCTCCAGAGTTTTCCGCCCGCCAGGCGCGCTTGAGTTATGCTCGCCGGACGAGATGCGTCCCGCGAGCGATCCTCCGCGCGATCTGTTCGTCGGCCAGGTGCTGCAAAGCGCCTATCAGCCGGGCGTTTCGTATCGGCTCGAGAAGAAGCTCGGCGAGGGGGGCACGGCGCTTGCTTACCTGACCCGGCGCAGCTCACCCGCCGGCGAATCGCAGGCGGTGATCAAGATCATCTTGCCGCACTTGGTGGCCGAGTCGGACGAGCGCGCGCTCACGATCATCAAGAAAGAAGCGGTGGCCCTCGGGCGATTGAACGAGCGTGTACCGCCGACGCCCTTCGTCGTGCGCTTGCTCGACACCGGAAGCGTCGCATTTCAGTCGGGTCAGCGTTTGCTCGACCTGCCTTTCATCGCGCTGGAATACGTGCACGGCGGGCTCGAAGGGGCGACGCTCGAAGAGCGGGTCGAGTATTCCGTGCAAGCAACCGGCTTTTCGTTCGATCCCGAGCGCGCGGCGCGGTTGATCCGCGGTCTCGCCAAAGGGCTCGACGAAATCCACACCGTCGGCGTCGTGCACCGCGATCTGAGCCCAGGGAACGTCTTGTGCTGTGGCTCGGGAGAGACCGAGCTATTCAAGATCTCCGATTTCGGCATCGCGCGACCGGCGGGCCTTTCCGTCACCTTCGGCAACATGCTGGTGGGTACGCCGGGCTACTTGGCACCGGAACAGATCGTTTCGCACGAGGGCGACGCAATCAGCGCTCGCACCGACATCTTCAGTTTCGCCGCGATCGTTTATTTCGTGCTCACGGGTGAGCCGCTATTCAACGCCCGCACCGCGGTCGCTGCGCTGATGCTCACGCGCGCTCCCGAGCGCCGCAGCCTGCTCGACGCGGCGACGCTGCCCCATGAGCTCCGCGAACGTGAGGCGGCGTGCCAAGCCATCGATCTGGCCATCGCCCGCGCCACCGCCCTCGATCCCAAACAGCGCCCGCAGAGCGCCCAGCGCTTCGCCGATAGCCTCTTACCGTGGATCGAATCGCGTTCGATGAGGCCCAGCCGACGCTGGGTTTCGAGCATGGATCCGCTGCGCTCACGCGAACTCGTGCTGGAGACGAATTGGATGGTTCGACACCCGCCCGGTGACGAACGCTTGGTGCTGCATGTGGCGTGGAACGCGGCAGGCCACGCGCTGGCCACGACCACGCAAGGTTTGGCCTATTGGGACGGCACCCGCTGGTGTGATCTACCGACCGACAACTTGCCGCCGCCCGGCTCACTGCGCGTGGTCGAACGGCTCACACCAGCAACTTGGGTCGTGGGCGGGAACAACGCCACTTTGTTCGAGTACTCACGCGACGGCGTGCGCGAGCTGTTTCGCGGTCCCGATCGCGAAGTGAGATTCGAGGCTTTGACCACGGGCTTCGACGACGTTGCCGTCGTGCTCGGCACCAAAGCGGGCTCACCCCCGTTGCTCTACGCGCTGGTCGGCAAGCATTGGCTGCGCCCACTGCCCGTGACCGAAGCCGCGATGATCGCGGACCTTTCACGCGTCGACGAAGAGCGCTGGCTGGTCGTCGGTCGCGGTCACGACGGGCGGCCCTACGCGGCCTATTATCGCCCGCTCGATTGGCAGCTCGATCGCCTCCCAGTGCCCGACGGACGAGCACTGCTCGCCTGCGCCAGCAGCCCGGACCGGCAAGCTGCGGTCGCCGTCGGCATCGGTGGAGCGTGCCTCGAGATCGAGGGCGGCACCGCGAGCGCCCGCACGCTCTTGGAACGAACCGATCTGAGCTGCATCGCGATCGACACTTTGGGACGACACTGGGCCGCTGGCCCTGGCCGTGTCTGGTCCCGCCGCACCGGCGGGCAATGGCAGTGCGTCTGGCAACATGCCGGCTGGCAACCACCGTTCGTCAGCATCATGGCCGAAATCGGCACCGTCAGCGCAATGACCGTCGACGGCGCCGTGCTCGAATGCCGCTCGACCTTGCTCGACAAGACTTATCCGTCAATCTAGCCGCGTATCGAAGGCGGCACGACGGCGGCGAAATGGCCGACAGGCATCAGAGATCGGCTGCCGACGACCTGGCCTCCTGGGATAGGATCTTGGCGATCGATGCGAAACACTTTCCTTCGCCGCAAGCTCGGCGTGATTTTCTTGCTCTTCGGCACCGCTTGCTCGTCGGCAACTGATCAGCAAACGCCGATCACCAGTACTTCGGAGGACTTCTGCCAGCGCAGCTGCGACAAGGCGCACGCCTGCAATGACGCGACCAACCCGGCCGAATGTCGCTCATCGTGTCGAAGTGCGCTGGCGACGGCGCCCGAGCTGCGCACGGACTTCCTCGGCTACGTCGCCAGCTGCATCGAGGACAGCAATTGCGTGGGCACGAGCAGGGCGAAGTGCACGAGTGAAGCCCAGGCGCAGCTCTCGCCCAGCAAATACGGGCAGACGTTCTGCGCCGCGTTCGTGGCTGCCGGCAGCCAATGCGACTCGACCGGCGCAACCTACCCCGAAAGCACCTGCTTCGAAGCCGCCAAAACCTACGACGACAGCGCGCTGCAAGCCGCCAACGATTGCCTTTCACAAGCGTGTACGAGCCTCGCTGCTTGCCTGGCTCGGACGATCCCTGACGTGATGTTGCCACCGTAGGCGCGCGCTTTCGCTCGCTCCGAACGGTAATTCAATTCGGGCAGGCGCGGCCGCAGGACGAACCTTGCGTCACAGGCAGCCCACACGGTCGCGCTCTGTCGGTGGTCGCGCCCGTTCCCGCGTGGCCCGCCAAAACCAGCCGAATCAAGCCAAAAACTTCACGGTCCGCTCCACCACGGCCTCCCCCGCTCGCTCCCCCGACTCCGCCTGCTTCAGCAGTCGCCAAATGTGCGGACCGAGAAAGTCGAGCTCGGTGGATTGATATTGCTCGCCGCCAAATCGTCGAATGTTGTCCGCCTGAGCGCGCAGGATGCGCGCGTCTTGGCCAAAGATGCGTAGCGCGAACGGCTCGAGCAAGCGCGCGACCGCGCGTGCGGGAAAACGCGTCTTGAATTGCACCACCGCCCACATGCGCGTGCGAAAATCACTCTCGGGAGTGCACAAAGAGGTCACCAAAAAGTGCACGTCTTGCCCGAGCCGGTACTCGACTTGGGCGATCGACGGCAAAATGAACCGATCCCAATGCTCGACGGTGCCGCCGCCCGGTGAAAGCACGCGACCGGCGACGCCGCTCGGCCGCGGCTCGCCGTCGTACTGCACCTCGACCCGGTCCGCGGAGCGACGCACCGTCGCGCTGATCTCGCTTTGCTTGCCGCCGCGGAACAAGCCACGGTGCAAAAACGCGGTGTGCGGCACATCGAGCGCATTTTCGATGGTGGCGTGGAGGGTGGACTCGGTCTCGACCTCGCGCACGACACGCGCGTAGTCGGAGCCGGCCTGGGGCAGAGCAAAAGGTTCGCTCTCGGGCTGAACCTCGAGCTCCGGGCAGACCCACACGAAGCCGTCTTGCTCGCGAATGGCCGCGGCAGGGGCGCGGCGTTCTTTGTGCTCACCGGCGAGCAAGCCGGGAATATGTGTGCACCGCCCTCCGTCCTCGAATTGCCAACCGTGATACGCGCATTCGAGTCGCCCACCTGCAACCACACGGCCGAGCGAGAGCGGCACGTTGCGGTGCGGACAGCGGTCGAGCAACGCAGCGGCTTTGCCGGCCTGCGCACGAAAAAGTACCAACGGGACCCCCAGCACGGTGCGCGCGAGCGGCTCGTCTCTCAGTTCCGCGCTTTGACAGGCCACGTACCAAAACCGTGAGAGGCGCGCGACCGACACGTGACCTTTGGTTTCGGGCGGGCTCAGCTTTTCGACCAGCATGAAGAGTCCGGATCATAGGCCGGAAATCCCGAGGTTGCAGCTATCGGTCCGCGCCCGCATATTGTGCGAGTAAAGAAGGAGGTTCTCGTGGTCGACAAGAAAACGGTCAGCTTCATGCGGTCCTTGTGCATGGGTCAAATCGAAGAGGACGTGATTCTGCCGTTCCCGACCATTCCCAGCGCGGAGAAAGAGACGCTGGAGGGTGTGTTCGGTTCACTCGACCAGTTGCTCGGCCCGCACGAGGAGGACTTTCGACAGTGGGATCGCGCGGGCGAGTTCCCGGCCGAGTTCATCGAAGAGCTGAAATCGGCCGGCTTGTTCAGCCTGGTCATCCCGGAAGAGCATGGCGGCCTAGCCTTCGGCAGCAGCGCGTATTCGCGCGCGCTGCAACAGGTCGCGCAATACGATGCCTCGGTCGCGGTCACCGTCGGCGCGCACAGCTCGATCGGCATGCGCGGCTTGCTCTTGTTCGGCACTGACGAGCAGAAGGCGCGCTACATGCCAAAGCTCGCCAGCGGTGAAATGATCGCGGCCTTCTGTTTGACCGAGCCGGGCGCGGGCTCGGACGCAGCGTCGATCAAAACCAGCGCCGTGAAGGACGGCGATGATTGGATTTTGAACGGCAACAAGCTGTGGATCACCAACGGCGGCATCGCCGATTTTTTCACGGTCTTTGCCAAGACGGGCGACAGCAGCGAGCGCGGCAAGATCAGCGCGTTCTTGGTCACGCGCGACATGCCAGGCGTCAGCAACGGTCCGCACGAAGACAAGATGGGCATCCGCGCCAGCTCGACCACCACGATGCACTTCGAGAACGTGCGCGTGCCGAAGGAAAATCTGTTGGGTGAAGCCGGCAAGGGCTTCAAGATCGCGATGACCATCTTGAACTCCGGCCGCACCGGCCTGGGCGGCGGCAGCGTGGGCGGCATGAAGAAGCTGATCTCGCTTTCGGCCAAGCAGGCCAAAGAGCGCGTGCAGTTCGGCAAGCCGATCGCAGAGTTCGGCCTGATCAAGCAAAAAGTCGGGCAAATGGTGGTCGACTGCTACGCGACCGAAGCCGTCGTCAGCATGGTCGCCGGGCTCAACGATGGCGGCTACGAGGACTACGCGGTCGAAGCTGCGATCAGCAAGGTGTTCGCCAGTGAAGCGTTGGGCCGCACCGCCGACGAAGCGCTGCAAATCGCCGGCGGCAACGGCTACATGTGTGAATACCCGTACGAACGCGTGGTGCGTGATAGCCGCATCAATCGCATCTTCGAGGGCACGAACGACATCTTGCGCCTGTTCATCGCCCTCAACGCCATGAACGACGTCGGGCAGCATTTGCGAGAGCTGGCCAAATCACTCGAAGGCGTGTTTGCCGATCCGATGAAGGGCTTCGGCGTCGTCTCGGAATATACGTTGCGCCGCGTGTCGATGGCGACCGGCTACAACCGACAGGGCACGACCTTCACCAAGCTGGATCCGAACCTCAAGTCTGTCGCTGCGGTGTTCGAGAACGGCACGCGCGATCTGGCGAGCGCCTCGGACCGCATCCTGCGCAAACACGGCCGCGCGATCATCGACAAGCAGTTCGCGACCCGTCGCCTGGCCGATATCATGATCGACTTGTTCGTGCTGGCGTGCGTGATGAGCCGCGTCGATTCGAGCATTCGCGCGAAGCAAGCCGAGGGTGCCAAGAAAGAACTAGAAATTGCCATGGTTTTTGCGCGCCAGGCCGAGCGTCGGATCAAGACCAACGTGGACGAGATCGACAACAACGTGGACGAATCGATCAAATCCTTGGCCGACCATACCTTCGAGGCCGAGAAATTCAGCTGGGATACACTCTAAAAGCTGCGCTTTGGCCGGCCAAAACCGCTCTCGGTGGGAGCAGGCTGACAGGGCACCCCTGAAAACGGTACACTTCGCGGCCCGGTTCGCATTGCCGCCGGGATGAGCCGCGCCAGATGACCAGAGCCAAGCCGAAGCCCACGATCGCCATCCGCGAGCCCGCCAAAAAGCAACGCGCCGAAATCGCAGCGCTGAACGAGGGCGCGCCCGCAAAACCGGTCCCCGCACAGAAAGCGAAGGCGCATCAGGCTCCGAACACGGCCGCAGCAAGCAAGGCCGCGGCCGTCAAACCCAAGCGTGATGTCAAAGCGTTGCTCAGCAAGACCGTCGCTAAAAAAGCAGTCGCAAGCGACGCTGTTGCCAACGAAGCCGCGTCCGCGAAACCCAAAGCAAGCAAATCCGCAACGGCCAAGGCTGCGCCGGGTCGACCTGCTGCGGACAAGCGCGCGCCCGCGAAGGCAGCTGCGAGCAAAGGCAGCCCGGACAACGCCAGCTCAGCCAAGGCAGAGTCTGGCAAGCGTCCGGTCGTGCTCGATACGGCGGCAAAGATTCGCCCCATCGAGCAAGCCGTCGGCGTGAGCAGTGATGCGGTCGCGCGCCGCACCGGCAAATCCTGGGCACAGTGGTTTGCATTACGCGACGCCGCAGGGGCCGCCGACCTCGACCACAAAGGAATCGTGGCGGTGCTCGCGCAGCGTCACGGCGTTGGTCCCTGGTGGCAGCAGATGGTCACGGTGGCCTACGAACAGGCGCGCGGGAAGAACGGCAACAGCGCGACGGACGACGGTTTCCAAGTCGACGTCTCGAAGGTCTTGGAGCTGCCGCTGGCCAAGTTGTTTCGCTTTTGGGCCGAACCCGCGGAACGCAACAAGTGGCTGGCGGACGACCGATTTTCGATTCACAAGGCCACCGCGTCCAAGTCGATTCGCGCCCGCTGGGGCCGGGGCGCGAGCCGCATCGACGTCGATTTTTGCGAGAAAGGACCGTCGAAATCGCAAGTCACGGTCCAGCACAATCGCATCGAAACCTCCGACGCCGCCGAACAGATGAAGGCCTACTGGGCGAAGAAGATCCGCGCACTCGAAGCACTCACCCGACCCTGAGTGTGGGTTCTGAAGAGGGGGCGCTCGCGCTCCAGCAGCGCACCTCGCAGCGCGCACCGTTCCCGGCACGGTGCGAAGGCGGCAGCCACTCGCGCAGAAAGCGGCTCCGAGATTGAACTCACTGTCGAACAGGTCGATCACGACCTGATCGCCAGCTCTCGGGACTCGACATCACGCCCTCGATCAAGTGATGTCGAGTGCCGTCGATCCGCCAGTGAAAGTAGCTGTGCGGCAACTCGCTCGGGAAAAATCCATCGCTTTCGTGATCGAAGAGTTCCTCCGGCGCGTCACTCGGGCCGTGCGGATAGAGCCGTTGCAGCACGGCTCGATCGTCCACTCGAGCGTCCGCCGTGTACGGCTGCTCGAAAACCGGCGCGCACGTGCCGGAGAAGCGATCGTGAAAGCTGAGCCAGGCGCGACCCGCCAAGAGCGGCACAATCCGTTCGCGAAACGCGCACTTGAACCGCGTGAAGTCCGGGTCCTCTACTAGGAAGCGCGTCTGTCCGAGCACATTGCCGAATATCAGGGCCGCCGCAGGATCGGCGCAAAGCAGCTCGGCCAGGCCGCTCCCTCCGTGGAGCAAGGGTGAAATCAAGTAGTCCGCGCGCTCGATGCGGAACTCGACCTGCAGCCGCCGCAGGCGTCGACCGAGCAATGCACCCGCGATGGGATCGGGCTCGAGCACGGTAAGCGCGGAAAAACTGCTCAAAAATGCGTCCGGAAACGTGTATCCGGCGCTCGGCCCCACGAGCAACGCGTGCCCCAAGGGCGCGCCGAGAACCGGTAGCCAGCGTTCGAGCGCGGCTCGGAAGGGTTGCCAGTCGCGGCCCGCCCGCAGCGCACGCACGTGGTAGCGCAGCCCGCCCGCCGGGTTGAGCCAGGCTCGAGGCATTTCTAACGTAAGACGCTCATCAGTCGCTCACGCAGCATTTCGACGGTGAACGGCTTTTGCAGGAAGCCCGCCAACCCTTTGCCGGCGAAGCGCATCACGGCGTCTTGCTCGTTGTATCCGCTCATCAACAACACGGGCACTTCTTCATCCAGCGAACGGATCTCACGGAACGCATCCACGCCGTCCATCTGGGGCATGGTCAGATCCATCAAGATGGCCACGATCTCGTCGCGTCGCTCGCTGAAGCGTGCCACGCCTTCGCGTCCGTCATTGGCCAAGATCACGTCGAAGCCGTAGCTGCCGAGGATGCGCGCAGCGACGCCGCGCACCACGTCCTCGTCGTCGACCACGAGCACCGTTCCGCGCCTTTGCAGCGCAGCCTGCGCGGTCGCGGGTGGTGCGACACGCGCGTCTTTCTCGCTCATGGCTGGGAAGAGCAGCTTGATGGTCGTCCCGCGCCCGAGTTCGCTGTAGACCTTGATGGCGCCCTTGTGGCCGCGCACGATCCCGAGCACGGCGGACAGACCGAGACCGCGCCCGGTAAACTTCGTGGAGAAGAACGGATCGAAGATCTTGGCCTGTGTGTCAGGACCCATGCCGCAACCGTTGTCGCTCACCTCCACGAACACGTAGTTGCCCTCGGCCAATTCAGGGGCCAAAAACGTATTTCGCAGGTACTCGCCCTCGGCGTGAAGCATGCCGCTGCTGACGCCGATCACCCCGGCGCGTTCGCCCAGCGCTTCCGCAGCGTTGACGACTAGGTTGATCAAGACCTGGCGCATCTGCGTCGCGTCAGCGTCGATCGGCGGCAGATCATCGGAAAGATCCAGACGCAGCGTCGCGTTCTTTCCGACCGAGAGCTGCAGCAGGGGCGCTGTTTGGCGCGCGACCTCGCTCAAGTCCAGCGGCCTGACCACGAAGCGCCCTTTGCCTGAATACGCGAGCAGCTGCCGACATAGGTCTGCCGCGCGGATGGTCACCGCTTCGATTTGATCGACGTGTTCGCACAGCGCGCTCGAAACAGGGAGCTCGAGACGCATCAAGCTGACATTGCCCAAGATCCCAGTCAGCAGGTTGTTGAAGTCGTGCGCGATGCCGCCGGCTAGGATGCCCAAGCTCTCCAGCTTTTGCGCGTCGAGCAACTTGCTTTCGAGCAACCCGCGATGGCGCTCGGCCGCAACGGTATCGGTGATGTCCTTCGCAAACCCGGCCAGGTACTGTTCCCCGCCCGCCTGCCACGGCACCAGTCGAGTCTTCCAGGTACGCCGACCAGTGGGAAATTCGAGCTCTTCCTGATATTCGCAGGGTGCTTGGAGCATGACGGATTCCGTCATGCGAGCGACCGCGAGCTCGGCATTCTCGAGCGCGAGGTGCGAATCAGCCCGGGTACCGAGCACCACCGTGCGGGGAATGCCCGTAGCGCATTCCCAAGCGTCGTTGACGCGTGAAAGTACGAAATGACCGTCTGGCTGGACGAGGATCAGGAAACACGGATCGGCAGCCGCAGTGAAGAATGCCTCCCAGGCCTGCAAATCCGAATCCACCATCGAGCTTCTTACAATGCCCCAAGCAGGCAGCGAAACCAAGCTTCTCGCGGCGAGAATGCAATACTGATTCGCAATCGCAACACAGATCGTGAGTTACGCTCGATCATTGGACAGGCGCAGCGGACCGTGCGGCGCACGTGACGAGCCAAGCTGGATGGTTCGGTTCGTGTCGGATCTAGATAAAGAAATGCCCATTGTCCTCCGGCGTGCGCTCGTGCCTGCCCTCACTTTGGCCGTTATTTTAGGCGGTTGTGGCAGCGGTGGCCCCCATGCTGAAGGGCCATTGTTCGGGACCGGCGTGCTTCATCCGCCGCCCAAGCCTGGCGCAAGCATCAACCAGACCAAGATGTGCGAGTGCAAAGCTTGCGCGCCGAGCAATTGCTGCGACGGCCCGGACGATGATGCCCCCGCAGCGACGTGCGGAAGTAGCTACGACTTCAGCGATCCCCAATGTGGGATCTCAATCACGAGCTGTGCGAGCCGCTGCGCGCGCGAAGTGTGGCGCGTGAAAAACGAAGAAGAATGCGGCAATCGACGGCCCACGAGCTGCTGTCAGGCCGGGTAGGCTCGCAACCAGTCAAGTGGGCTGCCCGTGCAAAATAACGAGCGATGCTGGAAATTCGGCCAAAAGACGGCCTGATTCCGCGCTGCTGCGATCGACGTCCAGCCCCCAAACGGGTGACAGGGCGAGCAAGACCAAGTCTGCCCCTGCCGCGCAATCGCGCACGGCGAGTGGACTTGCTTTTGCCTCACTTGTACGAAATTGCACGCGGCCAGCGAAGTTGGTCCGCAGCGTTTCGACTCGGGCAGAGAGCGAGTCCCCCGCCCGCGCCCCCGGTTTCGAGTCGAGCGCGACCACCTCGAGGGACACGGCCTCGTCACTGAGCAATTGTTCGGCAAAGTTCAAAACTAGCGCATCGCTGCCGCCGCCGGTCAGCGGCGCGACGACCCGTTTGCTCACGCCCTCGCGACCGGCGCGTGCAAACGCGCGAGCGAAGCCGCGATCGACCAGCAATGCAACCGGTACCGGGCTGTTCTCGAGTACCTGGCCCACGGTTCCACCAAACGCATTCTTGCTCAGCAGCGGCCGATGAAGCCCGAGCACCACGTAGTCCGAGCGCCGCGTACGGGCGACTTCACAGATATCGGCTGCGGGGTCGATGGAATCGAAGGAAATGAACTCCAGCGCGACGCCCGCAGCGGTGGCGGTCTCGAGCGCCGGCAAGAGCCCCGCGGCCCGAGATTGCCGCGCGTTCGATGCGGGCTCCAAATACGCCGACGTGCGCTCGCGAGGGCGCTCGAGGTGCAACACGGCGCTGCCGCTGTCGCGCGACCCGCCGGCGCACGTGACCGCCAGCAGCGCCATGGCCGGCCCCATGCTCGCGTCACCCACGCACAGCAGCAAATGCTTGGGCGCAGCCTGCACGACGTCGGCGCTCGCCAGGTGGCCTGGCTCCAAGGAACGCGGAGACAACAGCTGCAAGAGCGGCGTGGTCATGATCGTGGTGACCAGCGCCATGATCACCATCATGGTGAAGATCTTGGGCGAGATGACGCCCAAGTCGAGCCCGATGTTGAGCACGATGAGCTCCATCAAACCGCGCGTGTTCATCAATACGCCGAGCGCGGCAGACTCGCGGGTGGACATGCCCGTGAGCCGCGCAACGGCGAAGCTACCGCCGAATTTGCCGACGCAGGCAACCAAAGTCAATCCGAGGCAGAGCAACCAATCACTCGAACCCGAGAGCAAGCCGAGTTGCGTGCGCAAGCCGCTGAACGCGAAGAACAGCGGCAAGAGCGCGACGACCACGAAGTCCTCCAAGCGCTCGGCGAGTGCATGCGCGTAGTCCCCTTGGCGCGGCATGATCGCGCCGAACAAGAACGCACCGAACAGCGCGTGGATGCCGATGACTTCACTGGCCAGCGCGGAGACGAGCAGAAGTACGAAGGTGAGCGCGACCACATTCTGGGTCAGGTTCTCGCGAGTGGTGATGCGCGCGGCCAGACGTGCCAAGAGCGGGCGCACCACGAACAGCATGCCGCTCGCGAACGCCACCGCCTGTACGGTGGTGATCAGCGCTCCGCTCGCGCCCTTGGCGTTCACGACGGACACCACGACGGCGAGCAGACACCACGCCGTCACGTCATCGGCGGCCGCGCATGCCAGCGCGATCGAGCCCAATCTCGTGCGGATCAAGTTGCGTTCGGCCAAGATCCGCGCGAGCACCGGAAACGCGGTGATGCTCATGGCGATGCCCATGAACAGCACGAAGGAAATGCGCGGGACGCCGGCATCGGCTTCGGTTCCGTAAATCCGAAGCGCAAGCAAAGCGCCCAGCGCAAATGGCACGCAGATCCCAGCCGCGCTGATCGCAAACGATGACTTCCCGCGACCGCGCAACAACTTCGGATCGAGCTCGAGCCCGATCAAGAACATGAAAAATATCAGCCCGAACTGACTGAGCAGTGACAGGCCCGGCAGCGACGCCTTGGGAAACAACGCTTGGAACGCGTCAGGCGAAAGGCGCCCGAACAAGGACGGGCCGAGCAGAATCCCCGCGATAACCTCGGCGATCACCGCTGGCTGACCGAAGCGACGCGCCAGCCGCGCGATCAGTCGGGACGCGATGATGATCACACATGCTTGCAGAATGAGAAGTGGAAGCGCGGCCGACATGCGGCGCGCAGGCTAACCCAAATCGGACGTCGGAATGACGGCGCGCGCGGCAATTTTTCGTGATCACTGACGTCGTGGCGTGACGTCTGCCGATGCGGGGTGGTAATCGTTCACCCTCGAAGCTCGCAACTAGCGTGAGTTCTCGGCGTAGCGCGGATTGACGACATGGATCGGATTGCCGGCCAACAGCGCGCGCACGTTGTCGACGGTGATCGAAAGTAAGCGCTGGCGCGCGGGCAAACTGGTCCACGCCACGTGCGGCGTGATGACGCAGTTGGGTGCCGAAAGCAGCGGATTGTCCGCACTCGGTGGCTCCGAGGAAAGCACGTCGACAGCGGCGCCCGCAAGCCTTCCGCTGTGCAATGCGGCGCTCAGCGCAGCCTCGTCAATCAGTCCGCCGCGCGCCGCGTTGATCAGCAAGCAACTCGGCTTCACCAACGAGAGGCGCGCATTAGAAACGAGCTGCCGAGTCTCTGGCGTGAGCGGACAACTGAGCGAAATCACGTCCGCGCGACGAAACAACTCGTCCAACGGGAGGCGCGGCACCGGCTCCGCGCCGGGGGAGCGACTCGAGCTCAGCTGCGCCGCGCACACCTCCATGCCGAGAGCGCGCGCGGCGCCCGCGACACCGCGGCCAATCGCCCCGTAACCGACGATGCCGAGGAGCTTGCCCTCGAGCTGCAAGAGCGGGCTCTTCCAGTAGCAATAGTCGAGCGCGCGCACCCAATCTCCCGCATGCACCGAGCTATCGTGCAGGCCGACGCGATTGCACAGCTCGAGCAGCAGCGCGACGGTGTGTTGAACGACGCTGGCAGTGCTGTAGGAAGGGACGTTGCAGACCGCGATCCCGCGCGCCGTCGCGGCCTCCAAATCGACCGTGTTGACGCCGGTGGCGAGCGCGCTCACCCCCCGAAGCCGCGGCAGCTGTGCGAAGGCCTCACGCGAGAGCTGGGCCTTGTTCACCAACACGATCTCCGCGTCACGCGCGCGCTCGACCACCTCACTCGCGCTCGAGCGATCATAGACGACGAGCTCACCGAGCTCAGCCAACGGCGACCAGGGGTTGTCGCCGGGGTTTGCGGCGTACCCATCGAGCACTACGATTTTGGGCATGGTCGCCCGATAGTACTATCGCCGCGCTTCGCTAATCGCGGCCCGGCTCAAAAATTGCTGGAACGCCTCGCGATTGGCCGGCGTGGGCGCCCTTTCGTAGCCGTACACTTTGCCGACGTGGTTCGCGAATAGGCACGCGACGGCTTTGTCGAAACCGCGGGTCGCGGGTGCCAAATCGCCAGCTTTGCTGCTGTCCTCCGCGATGCGGCGGACCACGCCTTGCAATTGCTCACACCAGCCCGGCGTCTGAGGCAACGTGATCGGCGTTGCCGCCTCGCAGCACGACTTGCGAATGATGGCCGTGGCTGGCAACTCGTACCAATCGAGACTGGAGGCGCGCACGCCAGCGTCTGCGTTGGCGCCGGGACGCACGAGCCGTTGCAGCTGACTCGTGATGTCTCGAAAATCACCGTCGTCACAGACGAACGCGAAATTCTGATTCGGCTCGAACGAACCAGGGTCGAAATAAGAGGCCACGCACGAGTCGCGTCGTTCGGCCGGGCTCAGCTTGGGTCGTTCTGGCTGAGGCGCTTTCGGGACCACCACAGCCGGCGCCGCGACTTGCTTTTGCGGCTGGGGCGCCGGTGCATCCGGAGCAATCGCCAAGTAGACGCCGCCACCACCGACCACGGCGGCGACCACCAGCAACGGCCAGACGGAGCGCTTGCGTTCGAACGGATTGATCGAGATGCGCTTCAACAGGTTGGGCACCGGCGCAGGCACTGCACGCGCCATCGACACACCACTGGGCGTCATCCGACCGCCCATGCCGGCTGCCTCGTGCAACGGCACCTCGGCTGGCGCATCGAGTGGCGCGGCAGCGATGGGTGACGAAGCGATGGGCGCGGGC
>Ga0164307_10000029_pt1 | contig 58082 bp, 45 predicted proteins | sample Whisoiple_243_MG_FD_110214 | JGI IMG/M metagenome (GOLD analysis project Ga0164307, IMG submission 110214) | Soil microbial communities amended with fresh organic matter from upstate New York, USA - Whitman soil sample_243_MG | ecosystem: Environmental > Terrestrial > Soil > Unclassified >...
ATAACCTAGAACCACAAAGGCAGCGACTTCGACGCCACCCAAGATCTCTCGTTGCGCCAGGCGCCCTAACCTGTCCCGGGTGAGGACACTCGGGCGCTCGGCATACATCAACTCGCGCGTTGCTCGCGCAGCGAATCATCGAGGAGCGCCGCTGGGCACCGTCAGCGTGCGCGTTGCCACACGGCGCTCTCGCCAGTCTCATCGAGCGGGCTGCGAACTGTACGGCGAGGCGAGCGCCTCTTGCGGCCGGTTCCGCTAAGCGCGGCGGCGGCACGGTGCCGCAGGTGGAAGGATACTGTGCGAACACAGTACTCTCCGGGCGCGCGAGGTGTGTCCCGGCGACGAAGCGGCTGAGCACAGAGCAGAGCGGGCTGCGAACTGTACGGCGAGGCGAGCCCCTCTTGCGGCCGGTTCTGCTTGAGCGCGGCGGCGGCACGGTGCCGCAGGTGGAAGGATACTGTGCGAACACAGTACTCTCCGGGCGCGCGTGGTGTGTCCCGGCGACGAAGCGGCTGAGCACAGAAGGCTTGAGCTTTGAGCTGGTTCGAGCTTTTGAGCTGGTTCGAGCTTTGAGTTGATTCGAGCTTTGGGCCGGCTTGAGCGGACAAGCTGAGCCAGCTCTTTTTACGGCGAAGTGCGATGAATGCTCAGAAGCGATGAATTCTCAGAAGCGATGAATGCTCAGAAGCGATGAATGCTCAGGCTCGTGATCCAGCGCACGGAAATCATGCAGCGCGCGCGCGGTCGATTTGAAGAGTGGGCGCTCGCGATCCAGCAGCGCACCTCGAAGCCTCACGCTGTTGCCGGCGCGGCGCACCGTCGAGGTCGACGACGTTGCACGCCGAGAACTCCGTGCTCTGTGAGGTGCGACGCTGGATTTCGAGCGCCCACTCTCAATCACTCTGAATTACCACTTAACGGTCACGCTCGGCGGCTGCAGCTCCGCGTCCGCGTGCCCGAGTTCCACGCTGACTTTGACGGCGGCGGAGCCGTGCTTTTTGAGATCGACGTTGCCGAGTTTGGTCACGTCAGCGCGGGGAATCACTTGTTCTGGGCGAAGCGCGTGGATGACTTCGGGGGGGCCGCTGACGGTGACATCGACGGTTCGTGGCACGGTTTGACTGCCGGGCATGCCGACCACTTCGACCGGGCGATTTTCGAATTTGGCTTCACTCAGCCGGCGAGCGACGGTGACGCTGACGTTTGCGGAGGCGGGGCCGATGTAGCGCGCGCGAACGGGGGCGGCGTCGATGGCAATGCGACGGCGATGAACGCCGGCGCTGAGCCCGGAGACGTCGAACGCGGAGAGTCGCGCGAATTGCATTACCTCGACCACGCTCACGGGGCCGCGCACCGTGAGCTGGGTGGGATCGACGTCGGGCTCGCCTTTGACCACGTAGCCTTCGGCGGGTTGTCCGGTGATGGCGGCTTGCAGTGGGATTTGTCGGGTCACGACGTCTTCCCACTCCAGCTCGATCGCCGGTGGATCGATGATGTTGATGGTGGTGTCGGGTGGGAAAGCGAAGTCTTTCGGCTCGAAGCTGATCGATTCACGGTGCCCGTCGCGCAGATCGATTTCGATCGGGACGATGCCCGTTTGGATCTGGCGATCGATGGCGCGGGCAGGGCCACGCAGCGTGACGTGAATGCTCGCCGGGATGGGCGTCATCAGTTCGCGTTCGGCGCTCTCGGGCGGCAGGCGCATCACGATCGGCACGGGGATGGTGCGTTGCTGTTCGTCCGTTTGCCCCTGCAAGAATGCGAACAAGCCCAAGGCGAAGGTCATGGCCAGTGCCTTGAGGCCGAGGTTCTCGGTGAACGACTCACGCAAGAAGGTGAGTGCGCTGGCGAGGAGCGACGAAAACATCAGGGTTCGCTTTGGCGGGAGCCGCCGTCCCCATCGGGATCGTCGGCGGTGTCGGGATCGCTACCGTGTCGGGCGTGGGTTTCCGAGGTCGAGACCGAGGTGGTGATCGGGGTGCGCAGCGGGGCGATCGCGACGGCGGGCGGGGGGATCGAAGGGCGCAACGGAGGGGGCGCTTCACTCGTCGGGCGCGCGCGCGGTCGCACGGGTGAAGGCTCCGGCTCGGCCAGGCTGATCCGCGGGTGCGCTGGTTCGACATCGGTCGAGCGGCGCGAGAGGCGATTGGCCTCGGAGACCTCGCCGCTGCGGCGGGAAGTGATGGCGTCCAAGGTGCGGCGGGAGAGCGGCAGATCGACCGCGCTGTCGCGCTGCGGCTTGGTCTGCGCCTTCCGGCTCTTCTTGCGCACTTTCGGGCTGAAAATGGCTTCCAACATCGTGCGCAGCTTGGCGCCGTCGAGGTTGCTGGCGATGTTGCCGTTGAAGCAAAAGCTGATCGTGCCGCGTTCTTCGCTGACGATCACGACCACCGCGTCCGTCTCTTCCGTGATGCCGAGCGCGGCTCGATGGCGCGAACCGAAGCTGTCATCGACCACGCGCCCTTCCGGCATGGGGAAGAACACGCCGGCTTTGGCGATGCGGTAGTTGCGAATGATGACCGAGCCGTCGTGCAGCTTGTTCACGCCTTCGGGGATGAACAGGGTAACCAAGAGTTCGCGCGACACTTGTGCGTCGAGCACGTGGCCCTTGTGGACGCCCACGAACTCGTCGAGGTTCGCGTCTTGCTCGAAGGTGATCAGCGCGCCGATGCGGTGGCGCGCCAGATCCGTCGCGGCCTCGACGACCGCGTCGATCAACTTGGATTCTTGGGTACGGACCAAGCCGCCGAACCAAGCGCGGCTACCCACGCGCTGCAGCCCGCGTCGAATGTCGTTTTGAAACACGACCACGATGATCAAGATCATGCTCGAGATCAGCGCGCCCATGATGTTGAGCACGGTCACGAGCTGCAGCACTTGCGCGACGATGTAGAGCACGAACACCATCGCCAAGCCCACGCCGACTTGCATCGCGCGGGTCCCGCGCAGCACGAGCAGCGCGCGGTAGACGATGTAATAGACCAGGAAAATATCCAGGCCATCACGCAACACCTGCAGCGGTGTCAGCGCGTCCAAGAAGGCGTAGAAGCTACCCAGCATGGGCCTCCGCGCTCACGCTGGCGCTGCGGTTGCTTTCGCGCTCCAAGAGGGCGGTCACACGCAGGGCTTGGCGCACTTCACGCACGTCGTGCACGCGCACGATGGCCGCTCCTCGCGCTGCAGCGACCAAGGACGCCGCGACGCTGCCTCCGAGCCGCTCTGCCGGCGGCGCGCCGTCGACCGCTGCTAGGAATGACTTGCGGCTCGCACCGACGACCAGCAACCCCTCGCTCCGAAACTCCGCCAGGCGCGCGAGCAGCGTGTAGGACTGCTGCGCGTTCTTGGCGAAGCCGAGGCCCGGATCGAAGTAGACGTCGTCACGCGCCATGCCGACCGCGAGCGCGCGATCGCGCGCGGCGCGCCACTCGCTCCGCACGTCCTCCACCACGTTCTGATAGCCGGCGTCCGGATAGACCGAGAACCCGGCCATGCTCGCGGCGGGGCCCCGCGCGTGCATGATGATCAGCGGCGCGCCATGCTCGACGCAGGCGCGCGCCAAGTCATCGTCCGCGAGGCACGACACGTCGTTGATCAAATGCGCGCCCAGCGCGAGCGCGTGGCGCGCAACGGCAGGGCTGGCGGTGTCGACCGAGAGCAGCACGCCCGTCGACGCGGCGTAGCGCAAAGCGGGTTCGAGGCGCGCGATTTGCTCTTCCGGCGCGATGGCAGCGGCGCCCGGGCGGGTGGATTCAGCGCCGATGTCGATCAGATCAGCGCCGTCGGCGACCAGCTGATCGATGCGCCGTGCAGCGTTCGCTGCGTCGTCGTAGCGACCGCCGTCGAAGAACGAATCAGGAGTGACGTTGAGCACTCCCATGAGCAACGTCCCACGCTCGCGGCGCAGATCTTCGATGCGAGTCGAGACGGGTCCCACCACTATGCGGTAGCAAGATGTGCGCCGTCGCGCAAGCGCGGGAAAGTCGCACCTTCACCGCTAAATAAGCGATGACTCGTGGCCTACGCGGCCACGAAACTCGGGGGTCTCACGCGCGACGCCCACGGCACGCAAAAAACTCGCTGCGCACCGCTCCTCACCCTCCCGCGATGAGCAGCATGCAATATTCCGAGTAGACTCGCGCGATGCTCCCGCCGGTTACGGTCCCCTCCGCGTTCGCTGCTCGTCGAAGCCGACTTTCTGCCCGATTTAGCGGCCCCGCGCTGTTCGTCTCGGGCCTATCGCGCCCGCGCAATTTCGCGGGCAATCGCTATCCGTTTCGAGCAGAGAGTCATTTTCTGTATTTCGTGGGCCGAGCGATCGAGGGGGCCGCGCTGTTCGTGGGGCCCGAAAAATCGATCCTTTTCGCGCCGCCCCCCGACCCCGAGGCCGAGCTGTGGGCGGGGCGACAGCCCGGGCTCGAGGAGCTGTCGCGCGAACTCGAGCTCGAAGTGCGCCCGATCGACGAGCTGCAAGTGCCGGAATTCACGGCGAGCCTGCCGGCCCAGGACGCCGAGAGCGCCACCTGGCAAACCGAGTTGCTCGGCCGCGACATGATCCACGGCTCCGGTTTCGAACTCGAAGGCTTGGATCGGGATTTGGGCGAAGCGGTGATCGATATCCGCCTCGAACACGACGCGGCGGCCGTTGCTCAGCTGCGCTTTGCCGCGCGCGTGGCCGAGCGAGCACACCGCGCCGGCATGCGCGCGACGCACCCAGGCATGCGCGAGTTCGGCGTGCGCGCGCCGATGGAAGCGGCGATCGTCGGCTCGGGGTGCGTCTGCTCGTACAACTCGATCGTGACCGTGCACGGCGAGGTGTTGCACAACGAACGCCACGACGGCCTGCTCGCGGACGACGATCTACTGCTCGCCGATGTGGGCGCGGAAACACCCGAAGGCTGGGCTTCGGACGTGACCCGCGTGTGGCCCGCGCGCGGCCAATTCTCGAGCACCCAGCGCGCGATTTACGACGCGGTGCTCGCTTCGCAGCTGGCCGCGATCGCCGCGGTCAAACCGGGCGTCCGCTACTTGGACGTGCACCGCGCGGCCGGCCTCGAGCTGCTGCGCGGTTTGATCGAACTCGGCATTTTCCGCGGTGAGCTGCAAGAGCTCTACGCGCGCGGCGCCGCGGCGCTGTTCTTTCCCCACGGCATCGGGCACCTGCTCGGTCTCGACGTGCACGACATGGAAGACTTGGGCGACCGCGCGGGTTACGCGCCCGGCCGAGTGCGCAGTCAAAACGCCGGAGACCGCTACTTGCGGCTCGATCGCGATTTGCGGCCGGGCATGTGCGTGACCATCGAGCCGGGCTTCTACCAAATCCCCGCGCTGCTCTCGAGCGCAGCCGAGACGGGGGAGCTCGAGTCGGCGCTGGACCGCAATCGCTTGGCTGAATTCGCCGACGTGCGCGGGATCCGCATCGAGGACGACGTGCTCGTGACCACCGAAGGTTGCGAAGTGCTCACCAGCGCCATCCCGAAGACCGCCGACGAAGTCGAAGCCGCGGTCAGAGATCGGTGATCTGATAATCTTTAATCTTGTACAGCAGCGCGCGGTGGCTGATTTCCAAGATCTCCGCGGCGCGCGTGCGATTGCCCTTGGTGCGCTGCAGCGCGCGGCGAATCAGGATCTCTTCCACGATGCGCATGGTCTTTTTCACGCTCAGCTCGCCGCTGGCGAGCTGAGTTTGGACCGGATCGCGCGCTTCACGCAGTCGCTCGGGCAGATCTTGAGCGACGATTTGGTCGCCCTCGGCCAAGACCATCGCGCGCTCGATGGTGTTTTCGAGCTCACGCACGTTGCCCGGCCAAGGGTACTCGAAGAGTAACCGGCGCGATTCCGTGTCGAGACCGCGGATCGACGTGCCCAGGCGCGTATTGTTGCGCGCCACGAAATGATCGATCAAAAGCGGGATGTCCTCGCGCCGGTCGCGCAGCGGAGGCACCAAGATCGGCAGCACGTTCAGGCGATAAAAGAGATCTTCCCGAAAACGCCCGGCCTTGGTTTCGGTCGGTAAATCGCGATGCGTGGCGGTGATGATGCGCACGTCGATCTTGATGTCGCGCACGTCACCCACGCGCCGGATCTTCTCTTCTTCCAGCACGCGCAGCAGCTTGACCTGCAGCGCGAGCGGCAGCTCGCCAATCTCGTCCAAAAATAAAGACCCGCCGTCGGCCTCTTCGAACAAGCCGCGCCGGTCTTGCACGGCGTCCGTGAAGGCGCCCTTTTTGTGCCCGAACAGCTCGCTTTCCAGCAAATTCTCCGGGATCGCGCCACAATTGACGGCCACGAACGGCCCACCGCGACGCGTGCTGCGGTGGTGGATGGCGCGCGCGACCAACTCTTTGCCGACGCCGCTTTCGCCCGCGACCAGCACGGTGGTCTTGTACTCGGCGATTTTGGAGATGGTGCGGAAGATGTCGAGCATCTTCTGGCTCTTGGCCAGGATGTCGTCGAAGCGATGCTCTTTGCGGATCTCGTCGCGCAGCGCGCGGTTCTCGCGCCGAAGCAGCTCGCGTTCTTCGGCCTTGCGCAGCGCGAGCACGACTTCATCCGGCTTGAACGGCTTCTGCACGTAGTCGTATGCGCCGGCCTTCATCGCCTCGAGCGCCTGGTCCATGTTGCCGTACGCGCTCATCACGATCACCGTGGCCTCGTTGCCCTTGGCCTTCAGCGTCGTGAGCAGGTCGAGCCCGCCCATTTTGGGCATGCGGACGTCGGTCAGCACCACGTCCGGGCCGAAGGAATCGACCATGCCCAAGGCGTCCTCGCCGCTCTCGGCGGTCTCGACCTCATAGCCGTGGCGACGGAGCAAGGTGCGCAGCACCAGCCGCAAATTCTCTTCGTCATCGACAACTAGGACGCGGCGCACTGTGCAAAAAATGCTAGCTTACGCGACCTGATCCTGCAACTACTGCGTAGTTGCCTACACCGGGGTTCCGTTCCGTTATCTCCGCGGATCTGATAGGGAATCCCGCAGGTTCTCGGAAAACCAGCGCGGCGTCCCAGGCGGCAAGCCGGCCTCAGCGCACACACAGACAAGGACCACACACCATGCTTTGCGGAGTCGATCAGTTGTTCACCGGCCAGCTCTCTGGCTTGCGCCGTCGCCTGCGTGGCAGTCGTTTGGGCGTGCTCACGCACGCCGCCGCGGTCGACCGCCGTGGGCGCCACCTGCTCAGCGTGCTCGAAGAGCTCGGCGCGTCGCCCCGCTTGATCTTCGCGCCGGAGCACGGCCTCGAGGCGACCGCGCAAGCGGAAGAAGCGGTGGGCTCCGAGGCCGCGCAGGGCAAGACCCCGATCTTCAGCTTGTACGGCAAGACCAAAGAGGCGCTCACGCCGGCGCCCGAGCAGCTGGCAGACATCGACCTGCTGATGATCGATCTCGCGGACGTGGGCAGCCGCTACTACACGTACGTCTGGACGGCGCTGCTCGCGGCGCGGGCGGCCGCCGCGGCTTCGATCCACACCGTCGTGCTCGATCGTCCGAATCCGATCTCCGGCGATCCGGCGACGCTCGAAGGCGCTCCGCAACAAGAGGGCTTCTTATCGTTCGTCGGACTCGAGGCGTTGCCGATTCGGCACGCGCTCAGCATTGGTGAGCTGCTCGCGCAATTCATCGAACGCGACGGCAAGGCGCTCGGACCCGAAGGCGCGCTCTCGGTCGTGTCGCTGCTCGGTTGGGAGCGCTACCGCGGGGCGGAAGCGTGGGGGCGCCCGTTCGTGATGCCCTCGCCCAATATGCCGACCGCAGAGACGGCTTTAGTATACCCCGGGGGTTGTTTGGTGGAGGGCACCAACTTGTCGGAGGGTCGAGGCACGACCGCGCCATTTCAACTGGTCGGCGCGCCGTTTTTGGACGGCGAAGCCTTGGCGGAAGCGCTGATCGCTTCGGGCGCCCCCGGCGTTCAGGTGCGCCCGGTCGCTTTCCGCCCCACGTTCGAAAAACACGCCGGCCAAACCTGCCGCGGCGTGATGCTGCACGTGACCAACCCCAGCTTGTTCCGGCCGGTCGCGACCTACTTGCGGCTGATCGCGCTGGCACGCGCGCAAGCACCGGAAGCGTTCGCATTTCGAAACACGCCGTACGAGTTCGAAACCGAAGTGCCCGCGTTCGACTTACTCACCGGTTCCGCGGCCGCACGCACGGCCATCGAGGCCGGTGCGTCGGCAGAAGACGTCGTGTCGCTCGTGGCCCCGGTCGATCCGTCGTACGCGGAAGCCGTGCTGGCAGCCGAGGCTCGCTTGCAACGCGCGCAAGCGTGACACTTTCGCGCGCATTGCGTTACGGCTCGTCGAGCAGTGTCTCGACGAGCCGTGCTCACTGACACCGTTGTCGGGGAGCGTGCCAAGCTGCGCCATTGCGCGCCTGGCGGCATCCGTCGCTGTTCCGATCTGCCCTTGAATTCAAAGCGTGGCCGGATCTAAGTCTGGCGTGCGTCTTGCTCAACGCGAGCGCGCTCGCGGCTGATCCTGGCCGCGACGTATTTCGGGGAATCAAACATGAAGCGAACATCACGACGAGTTGTGACGGGGTTGCTGTTGGCCGCTGGCCTCAGCGCGGTTGGGGTGGCGGGGTGCTCCGGCTCAGGAGGCAAGGATGGTGAGCCCGCTGCGAAGGGGGAAGTGTCCCTCCCGCTCACCACCCAGGGTGCCTCAGGCACCACCTACCGCTTGAGGAACGCGACGTTCGTCATTCAAAATCAGTACTACGACTACAATTACGGCGAGGCCGGCGCCGGTGGCGCAGCGCCGAATCCCGGAAGGATCGTCGTCAGCAGTGAGACGAACCCCAACGCGCAAAACATCAGCGTGTCCCTCGAAGAGGGCTACTACTACGTGGTGCTCCAACCGGGGTGGCGCATGGAGAAGGTGACACCGAGCGGCGGGCAAACGGTCGAAGCCACGCTGCTGTCCGGCGAGTACCAGTGGGTTTACGTCTCGCGTCAATCCACGAGCTGGGCCGAATATAGCTTCGGCATCGGTGGGCGTGAGATCTGGTTGAACGGCAAGCTCAACATCGGCATCGACGTGCAAGAGGTAGCAGGCGCGGGCGGTGTTGGTGCTGGCGGCTCGGGCCCCGTGCCCGTCGCTGGCGTCGGCGGTCTCGGCGGCTCGGGCGAATAACTCAGAGTGAGCGCGAGTGCGCGGCAGGTTCGAATGGGCCTGCCGCGCGTTCACGGCCCGGACTGAAAATCAGTCTCGGTATCGATGTTCATGCTGAGGTGCACGCCGTTGGTGACGGTTTCGGTGCTGGTGTGCGTGCTCGAATGGGATTGACTGCTGATGGGGTCGAGCTTCACGTCGAGGTGCGCGGTGCTGTGAGCGTCGGTTCGGCCCAAGCTCACTCCGGTCTTGGCGTCTTGCCTGGGTGTGCCGGTGACGTCCGTCACCATCTCGAGTTGTAGCTGCTTGCCGTGCAGGCCGGTCAGGGTGACCGCGACGGTTCGCGCCAACTGCTGGCGCATGTCGTAATTGCCCTTCACCTGCCAGCGCGCTCCGAGCCCCACCGCTTCCAGCGGCCACGGGACGGAAAAGCCGGACATGCTGGTGGCCACCTGTTGCATGCTTTGCAACATGGTCGGATCGTGAATCGAGCTCAGGTCCATCTGCGAGTCGATGATTTGGCCGCGCGTGTCGATGGTGTCTTGATAGGGGATTTTGCCGACGCTCCTCAACATCTCCTCGACCTTGCTCTGCACGGCGGGCGCGACACCCGGCGTCGGCAGCACGGTAAAGCCGTCGATCGAACCTTTGCGGTGAGCCGTTCCGTCCGCATCCACGGTGTGCGTCACGGTCGTGCCCGTGCACTCCGTGGTCGGAAGGAGTTGATGCATGGTCTGCGGGGCCATGGTGCTGACGTCCGCCGCGTGGATCACCGTGTCCATCGTCATGCTCGCACGCAGGCGCCAGCGCACCGACTCCCCGCGATGAAAGACGTAACGAAGCTGCTGACGCGGCTCAGCGCCGGCGCTCACGAGCTGCACCGTGCTCGCTCCTTTGGGCGGCGGACCCGCGACCGCAGCTTGGGGCGCCGTGCTCGGCGCGGTCGTCGCGATCGGCGCAGCGCTCGGCGCCTCCGCGACGCTGGCTTTGTCCGGCGCAGGCTCACTCGCGGGCGCAACCTTGTTGCGCGTTGCGGGCTCGGTCTCGGCCAACGGCGCTTCCGGCGAGAGCGGCGTCGTGGACGCCCCCATGCAGCCCATCATCATCGCCGACACGACCACCAATACGCGCATGGGAGCGCAGTCTACATGGTTCACGCACTGCTTGCGTGCGTGACTGCCCCGATTTTCAGCGCGCTTTCCAGCTGTCGATTGGGTGATCCTTTCTTGCATCAAGCCAGTGACGCCACCCTCAACGAATCGAACTCGAAATTGCCGACGTCGAAAGCCGACCCGTCGCTCACCATTCGAGTGCAAGACATCGCACCCCGACCCCTGCTCGCCATCGGGCGACGCTGAGTCAGCGTGAGCCGGCCAGGCGCGCCAAATCACGCCCAATGACTTCGCGGCTCGCAGCGTGCACTCACGCGGACGACTCGCCCACTTCCCAGCCAGAAAATGAACTTCATAATCCTGCGGAACCCCTCCGGTTTTCGCTTCCGCCAGGACTGAAGCCGCGCATCGAACTTCACGACCGCGCTAGCGGAATTCAGCCCCGCTGATTGCGCGATCTTCTCCAATTATCTCGACACCTTGGACGCAACGCCCGCTCCACTGCCGCGGTAAAAGACCCATCGCCGGCTTCAATCGCCCTCTGACGCGCTTCCCGCGGCCCAGCGCCGAAGCTTGAACGCTCCGTCCCGTCTAGGAAGTCACTCTCGCGGATTTACCTCGCGTTAGGTCGAGTGATTTCGCTCAAAAAGAGGCGCAGACCCGGAGCGTGGCCCTCAATCGGCCCATCGCTCCGGTCTTGCCAAACATTCCGATCAGGCCGCGGGCGACGCCGGCACGGGCGCGTCCGGCTCAGCATCGTCCGCGGTCTTCCGGCGCACCGCGAGCCCCAACGTGATCATCGCGCCTCGACCCAGCTCGGCATTTCGCGCGTGCGCACTCCATTCCGAAAACCAGCGATACAACTCGAGCTGCGCCGCGCCTCGCGAAGACCGATCCGCGGCGGACACCGGCGACACGCTCTTGGCCACATCGACCAACGCGCGCAACCGCTCCCGCTCACTCTTCGGATATCCACGCTGGGCGAGCAGATCGAGCGCCGCGCGATCCGCATCGCGCGTGCCCGCGCTGCGCCCAGCCTCGAGCGCCTCCAACCGATCGAGCAACAACTCGACCCCGAGCACCGCCTCCGCACCCTCCGCCGCACTCAACCCCTCGAACACGAACTGCGCCTGCTCAGGAAAACTCCGCAACAACGTATTCTCGATCGCCTCGAAATGCGGCCCATCCCACCCATCCAGCTCCACAATCGCACTGCGCACCACCGCATCGACCCCGGCCGGCGCGCCCGGCAACGTGCCCAGCAACTGCAACCGCGACCAAGCAAAATCATGCTCCGCCTGCGTGAACCCCTTCGCCTGCAAAGCAGCCCGCGCCGGCACCGACTTAGCAAGCCCAATCAAAAATCGGAACACCCGATTCGGCACCTCATCCAACGTCTGCTGCCCCGGAATATCCTTCTTGACCACGTGAAGCCTCCCAACACGGTAGTCCCCGCGCTTGGGCCCCACGCCCAACAACGGGAACGAGTTGCGAGAGTGGTAGTTAGGGGAGGTGTGGTTTGCCAAGCGGAAATGCGCGGATCGCAATGATGACTATGGCGGGTTTCGTCGGGGGTTGGGGGGCGGGAGAGAGAGGGCGGAGGGAGAAGGCAGACAGGAGTGGGGCTTTCCTAAAGCCAAGGTCGCAAGTTCGATCCTTGCTGGGGGCGCCACCGCCAAGACCGCGAAGAACAACGAAAACGCCGGCCGGGGCCGTTGCTTCGCTTGGTGCGGCACAGCGGGTGGTGGCCTTCGGTACCGGACGGAGTGCGACGTGATGGGACGGCCAGGGACGCGGGGCGTGGAAATGGCGAGTTCCGGTTTTCAGCGCCGAGCAAAGGGCGCTGGGACTGGGAACACGTCGAGGGACGCTGGTCCATCAAGCTGGTCGGGAACGCTCGGCGAACGCGGCGGGGCCGAGAAAGGGCAACGGCTTGTCTACCGCCCGATGTGGCGGTGAGCCACTTCATCGACTGGCCCGACGCTTTGGTACTTTTATGAGTGATGACTCATCGTGCTCGGCGCGGGCAGGCCTGCCATGTTACAGGCGTGCGCGTAGATAGCCATGCCCGGTCCGCACGAACTACGAGCCGCGATACTCGCCATCGTTGCCGAAGTGAAGCAACGCGTTGAGGAGAGCTGGCGCGCCGACGAAGATCGGGATGTGCCGCTCTATCACTACACGAGCCAGTCAGGACTACTGGGGATTCTGAACAGTCAAGTCCTCTTTGCGACAGACGCGCGCTTTCTGAATGACAGTGAAGAGCTGCGCTATGTTGATGGCGTTCTTAGCGGCATCGGCGCGGAGCTGGCTGTTAGAACCGCCTTCGGCGAATCGCTCAAGGCCCGTCTCGCGGCAGGTGAGCTGCGGACACGCAATCACGGCGGCGCATTCGTGGCGTCTTTCAGCGAGCAAGCCGACCTGCTCTCGCAGTGGCGAGCCTATGCCGACGACGGCAGCGGCTACGTCGTCGGCCTGCCCGACCACTCGCATCTGTTCGTAGCAGGAGACGAGGAACGCGAGCCTTGGCCGGCCCCGCTACTGAAGGTGGAATACGACCCGGTGAAGCAACGGGCGTTGCTCGGCGCACCCATTGGCGCGCTGGTTGCGCTCATTGAAGACTACTGCAGCGCTGGTGCACGGTCCGACGAAGAGCAAGCCGGTTGGCTCCAAGAAGCAATCGGTTCCATCGCCCTAATTGCCGCCCACCTAGCTCCGGCAATAAAGCATCCGGGATTCGCCGAGGAACGGGAATGGCGCGCCGTCGTGCGATTTCATGAAAGCATGTACCCAGGCTACCCGCTTCACTTTAGACCATCGCGCTATGGGCTCGCTCCGTACATCCACCTAACCAGCACGTTCACTGACGACGGCGCGCCACGGCTGGAGCTCGGGGAGGTCGTTGTGGGACCGAAGCTGGATCGCGAAATCGGTGTGCGCTCTGCGATGTATTTGCTTCGGCAACACGGGCACTGGCCGGAACCCGAGCAGCCCCCTGGGCCGTTGGAGCGCGGCAAGCCTCCTCGTGTTCGGCACTCCGCGACGAGCTATCGCTGAAGGGCGATTCCTGCACTCTTCGCGTGTCGCTGCGCTGACGCACATGCCGCCCGCGGCGAACACGCCAGGCGTCGCGCTGTACTCGCGAACCGCGACGGGCGGCATCTCGGCGACGGAGACGTTGTCCGTGTCGGCGGCTTGTGCCAGCGATCAATTTACGAGCACTGATTGCAACGTGGTTGCCGCCGCGCTTCGAGCGAAGGGCGCGGCGACTTGTGGCGCGGGCATGGCGCCTTGCTCGTGCACCCTTGACCCAGCTCGGCAAGTTGCTGAGGCGCTTCGAGGTGCGCTCGAAATTGGATTTCAGCGAACTCCATGCATCCCCTAGAAACCGGAATCAGGCGGGCCGCAGGATGTGTTCAGGGATATTGTTAAGAAATGAGAGTGCCCACCGGGGGAATTTTTGCGTCCCTGCGCGTCGCCAACGCATGGACACGCCCGACTGTTCTGGGGGCGAGTCGGGAACGACCGCAAACTCGTCATTGTACCACCACGTGCCTAGTAGCGTGTTGAGGGTTTCTTGCTTCAGGAAGACAAACCCAGACGGCTCTCCGTCGGGAAGCCACTTGAAGCGAGCGAACCAATGCCCTCCGAGCCGGTGCCAGTCATAGTAAACGCCAGTCAATCTATCGTCAGATTGATATGCATAGGGGACAAAGAGTCTCCCTTCCACAATCCTAGCATAGTAGTGACTTCCTTCCTGATTGACCCAAGCCCCTTCTAGACTATGTAGCGCGGCGGTTTCCGCAGGACTTGAGATGGTCGCCTTTGGCGCGTTCCATGCCCGAACGGATTCAGATACCATGCTCTTCAGCTGTTGCACTTCGCTCAGGAGGTCACCAATCAGACTGTCGCGACCGTGACCCATGGCGCCTTGCCCATCAGCCTTCGATGCACGAACCGTATCGATAACCACGGAGTGCAGCGGCTGAGTCAACGTATGTCGGAGCCGGCTTCGATCGTATTGTAGCGTCTGCATGTCCTTGAGATCGAACGGCAGATCGCTCAACTGTTGAGCGAGGAGAATCGTGGGCTTGCCGAGGGCCATTGCGTAGCCGATCTCCCACATGACGTTCGGTTTCGCCCCCGTAACGTCGGCGACGCAGAGTTCTGCCGCATTCAGTTCGCGCAGGAGTCGATCGGTAATTCGACCTGCAGGTCGAGACTCGTCGAGCCTGAAACATCTTCCTGCCTGTTCGCGCAGCGCACCTTCGACGGCCGCCGTGATCGCGCCATACACGTCGTCGAATTCCTGAACGAAGGGCATTATGACAAAACAGTTCATACATGAGCTCCGCGTGATGCTTCCGGTGCAAGGCGTACAGTGAGTCGTTCGTCGAGTGCGACCTTTACATAGCGTATCTGAGGTTTGTCCGTTTGTCCGTTCGTCCAGATAGCTTTGATCGCATCACACGAACAGAGCCGAAGTGTGCTTGAACCGCGGCCGAGGTCGACGTCTCGGCGACGACACGCACCAGCAGTACCCGTAGCGCGCGTTTCTTCGTCTTCCCTGTCACGCCCGCGACTTCCGGAGCGGGTGCATACACGGCGACTTCGGCAGGCCGAACCTGAAGGTTCAACGAGGATCGGCTGCAGGCCCGAGTGGCTACGACTTGCTCGCATGTGACAACTGCTCGACAATTCCGATCGATGATCGGTTTTCGTGTCGTGTTGAATGGTAAGCAACTCGTGACTGCGGGTTTTCTTGGGCATCACGTTCTCTCGGCGATCGTGTCTTCCGTGGTGCGAGACCCCGCCAGGAAGGCAAGCTGGCAAGGAAAACGGGCGTTCGTCGAACGTGAAGTCGAACTTTCGGTAGGTGGGCTGGACATCGATCGCGAGCAACACGTCTCCTGGCTTTCGCGCGAATTCGCCGTCGGCGATCGGATCGAGATTCAGATCGTGGATGCGGGTGAGTTTGATGAGCCTCGGTCCCGACGACCCAGGAAACCCGCAGTTACGAACGCCGCTGAGTCCAAAGTAGAGCGCAAGCAGGTCAAGAAAGCTCGCGCTAACAGCAACGCTTCAGTTAAGCCGTCCGCTGCTGTGAATCGGAAAAGCAAGGCGGGTCGAAAGAAGTCGTGAGCGCGGGTAGGACCAAGGACCGAGGGCTATGCGCCGGCAAGCGCGATGCCACGCCCGCTACCCAATAAAAGAAGGGCATGAATCGGTGATGCGGTCGTCTACACCAAAATGGACCATAGCCGTGGAGTCAACGAGTGAAGCACGATACTGGCTTGTCTAATTTCGAAGAGGCGGGTTTTGTTCTGAAGCGTGATGTGGTGAATGCGGCATGTCGTGAGGTGCTGCTGCATCTCACGACTCCCGCCACTGTCTCCGGTGCGGTTCATCATCGGGCGGGAGGCGCTTTCGCGGCTCGTGGTCTCTTGCAAAAGGTTCCTGAATTGGGCCTCAGTGATAAGTGAACGAGATTTCGAGGGTCGGTAAGAGGACTGTGTCGTGCTCGGAGGGCATGCCGCCGCCCTCGGGATAGGTCACGCTCGCGACGTGTGTGTTGGCGTAAACGAGGCGCGTCAGGGCGCCGATGCTCCAGCGTTCGCTCACCCACCAATCGTGACCGACTCCCGCCATGAGTCCGAGCCCGCGTGGAGTCCCTTGGCTGATGTCGCCGTAGCCGAGGCTGGCGTAGCCGACCAGTGCCTGGACGTGCCAACCGAGCGACGCGCTCGGATAGTAATCGACGAAGGGGCCTACCGTGCCCAATAGCTTCACGTACGGGCCACCGCTGTCTTCCAAGGTTGCTGGCTGGCCATCCGCCGTGCGATTTGGGGACGAGACGGCGTGTGCCGAGCCCAGGCCAGCGACGCCGAGTGCGAGCCCGGGCCGCAGCTGGAACCCGACGAGCAACGAGCCTGTCGCGCCTAGGCCACTCTGCTGGTTGGTGTGGTCGTGTGGCGGTCCGCCAAATGGGTACTGAGCGGTGCTCCGATAACTCATCCAGCCCAGGCCCGACGCGAGCTGTACGTAAACCCCGTCGCGCGTGTGCGGCTCAGCGAGGCATTGGCCGCTGATGAAGAACAGGCTCAGGGCTAGCGCCGGTGTGAGCAGCTGGTGAATCCGTATCGCCATCTGCTCCACTGAGCAAGGGATGGGCCAACGTTCGTTTTTGCGCTGGTAAGCTCGAGAAATGCCGCAAGAGCGAAGAAGCACGCCTTTCGGGAACGGCTCCCGCTCGCGATAACCCTGTGGCAAGCGGAGCCCAGGTCGCGACTCGTCAGTCATGGTCTCGAACGACAGCGGGCCTCGACGGCACGCGGTGCAGCACTTCCTGCTACATGCACGTAGAGAGCGCTTTGCTCAGTGCACGAACTCTGGGCTACGCGACGCGCTCGGACGCCCGCGCCCGCTAACCAAACCCACGAAAGATGGAGCGCGAGGGACGGTTTACACCGTCGGCGGGCCCACTAATCTCTCACCAGGATGAGGGCGCGAGCTGGCAGGCCGACGATGAAGTGCAGCGGTCGCTCGCCGTGTTCCAGCGAGAGGCCGTCCATCCGTGAGTTCGCGCGGAGGCGAGCGCTCCTCCTCGCCCTATTGATTGCCGCGGTCGGCTGTCATTCGCGGCATGAACGACGCTCGTCGAGCGCGCCGGCGACGTCTCGTGCTGTCGCGGCGACGCCGCCGAGCGATGCGAGTCCGAGCGTGAGCTCATTGAACCACGTGGTGCCGCCTTCGCCTCGCGCGTGGTGGTTCGCGCTGCCTCCGGAGCTGAACTTCGACTCGCTGCCCGTCATCGAGCCGGCGCCGTGCCGCGAAGGGGGCGCGCGCGCATTCGTTGCGGTGCCGCGCGAGCGTTGGAAGCCGATGCTCGAGGCGGCGGTGCGAAGTTGGCCAGAGGGGACGTATCCGCCGAACGAGTGTATGCGTTCGGTGCGCGCGCGCTGTGCTCCCGATATCGACGGAACGTCGGGAGCCGAGGTGCTCGTCGAGGTGGCTTACCGCGTGCCACTCGATGGCATCCTCGAGACTCAGCATCCGCTGAGTCCGCCCTGTGGTTCCAAAGATCGCGGGACTCAGGGCGTGATTTTGTCGTTTACTCCGCCGCGCGAGAGCACGGGCGAGTGGTCGTTTCGCGGCATCGTCGGCTTTACGAGTTACGTCACGGGCGAGCGTGGTTTAGAACTGGCGATCAAGGGCTTCGTTCGCTTGCCGAATGGTTGGACGGGTGTTCGCGCCCACGCGGCGCAGCCAGGCTTCACCCTGGAGCACGACTTCGTGATCGCTTACGATTTGGATTTCCCGGACGGGCCCACGTGGCGAACGGTGGGCGACCATGAACTCCGCGCGCCTGATGTTCATTGAGGCAGCGCTGAGCGCTCGTGGCGCCTGAATGCTACCCAGGACGAATCTTGTGCTACCGGACGAACTGCCCTCACAGATATCCAGCGGTGCGCCCGAGCCCCTCGGGGGAAGATCTGGTACGCTGGAGCTGAACGTGAGCGCGCCATCACCTTCGGTGATCGCGTTGCGGGGACTGGCGTCACACCAAATGCAGGTGAGAACATGCGTCCTGATGCTCGTTTCGGAGTGTGGTGTCTGGTGCTTGGAGTCTGCGGGCTGATTGCTTGCAGCACGAGCGGTAGCGGGCCGCTGGACTTGCGTCGCCCCACGGGCGGAGCTTCTTCGAACGGTGGCAGCTCAGCTGCTGGTGGCGACAATGGGTTTGGTGGCAGCGGCGGCAGTGGGCTGATCGTCGTCGATTCGGATCCGTGCAAGTCCGCAACACCGCCGGTGACTTGTCAAATGATGACGGCAGAGCCCGGCTGTGGTGACGGCAAGCTCAACCAAGCGAAGGAAGCCTGTGACGACGGCAACAGCACACCGGGCGACGGTTGCTCCGGGATTTGCAAGGTCGAGCCCTACTACAGTTGTCCCAGCGAGGGCATGCCGTGCGTCTCGACCATCGTCTGCGGTGACGGCGTGATCGGCGCGGGCGAGGCCTGCGATGACGGCAACAAGACCGCCAAAGATGGCTGCGCCGCGGACTGCCGCTCGATCGATAAGGGGTACGCCTGTCGCGCCCCTGGCAAGCCGTGTGAGCAAGTGCACGCTTGCGGTGATGGCGTGACGGACTCGAACGAGGGCTGCGACGACGGCAACAACCAAGCGGGTGATGGCTGTAGCGTGCGCTGTCAGACCGAGCAAGGCTTCAAGTGCGCGGGCTCACCGAGCAAGTGCACGCCGACCGTCTGTGGCGACAAAGTGAAGGAGGGCGCCGAGAGCTGCGACGACGGCAATGCCATTCCGCTCGACGGTTGCACTGCTAAGTGCCAACTCGAGCCGACCTGTACCGGCGCCGCCGGCTGCACCGCGAACTGTGGGGACGGCATCATTCTCGGTGCCAACGAACAATGCGACGACGGCAACTTGCGCGACGGCGATGGCTGCTCGAGCAGCTGTCAAATCGAAGCCGGATTCACCTGCGCCAGTAACCCGTGCGCCAAAGCCGCCAATGGCGTGTGCACGCTGACCGTGCCAGCCGTTTATCACGACCTCGCTGCGGGCAGCGGCGCGACCGCGAATCCGGACATGGAGCCGTCGTACGACAATCAGCCTGCGATCAAGGGGCTGTTGGCCGCGACCCTAGCCGCCGATGGCTTGCCCGTGATTACTGCTGCCGCGACCGCGGCCAATGGCTTCATCCACAGCGCGGCCTCATTCAACCAGTGGTACCACGACGCTGCGCCGAACAACGCGACGTTTGCCGGCGCCATCGTGCTCTGGGACAAGAGTGGGACCGGAGCGGGTCCGTATGTCAATCGCTGGGGCGCGATGGGCGAACAGTGGGCGGCGTACAGCAACATCACGTGGTGCGCGAACGGAGCACCGGGTGATACGTGTGACTTGTGCACGCTCGCCGCGGGTGAGGTCTGCCTGGCGCCGTGCACCCCGTGGAACAGCAACCAAATCTGCACCGCGACGCGGACACTCATGGACGGCAATCCGGTGTTCTTCCCGATCGACAAGCCGCCCGCGCCGCCCGCCCTGATCGCCGAAACGCGCTCTCCGGCCCAGATCCCGCAGCCCGTGTATCAGGGAAATTGGTCAGCCGAACCCGGCGGAGCGCTGCACAATTTCCATTTCACCACGCACGTTCGCTATTGGTTCAAGTTCGACCCTGCAACGCCCGCCACGCTCGATTTCGTCGGTGACGATGACGTGTGGGTCTACGTCAACGGGACCCTCGCGCTCGATCTCGGCGGCTGGCATCCGCCCCTCGCCGGCACGGTGTCGCTCAACGCGGCCTCCGGAAACACGTTTGGCCTCACCACCGGTAAAGTCTACAAGATTGACGTCTTTCAAGCGGAGCGCAAAACCAAGAGCTCCTCTTTTCAACTCACGCTCTCGGGCTTCAATCTCGCGCCCAGCTCCTGCACCGCGAAGTGCGGCGATCAGATCGTTTCGACCGGCGAGGCGTGCGACAACGGCGCCGCCAACAGCGACACGCTCTACAACGGTTGCACGACGCAGTGCCTGCCCGGGCCGCACTGCGGCGACGCCGTCGTCCAATCACCGGATGAAGCCTGCGACGACGGCATGAACACGGGCGCCTACGGCCAATGTGCGCCGAATTGTCAGCCCGGCCCTTCGTGCGGTGATGGCGTCGTGCAAGCGGGTCATGAGACTTGCGATGACGGGATGAACACCGGTGCCTACGGCACGTGCACCAAGGACTGCCAGCTCGGGCCGCGGTGCGGTGATAAACTCGTGCAGGCCGAGGAGGGGGAGACTTGTGATGACGGCAATAGCATCAGCATGGATGGATGTAGTGCCGCGTGTCGGGTCGAATTGGTGAAGTAGCGGGTCCGTCCGTACCACTAGAGAGTGCCAGACATTCGCCTGCGTGGTCATGGCGCGCAGCCACCGCGGGCTACGCGCTCTGCGCTCACTTGGCCGCGGTAAAATCGAGCTTTTGCCCGCCGACGGCCGCGGACGCCATCAGGCCCTTTTTCGGAATGACGAAGGTTGCCACGCCGTCCTTGAACTTCGCATTCTTGGCCACGCCCTGATCAGCGCCGATCGCTGATACCTCCGCAGCGAATGCGAACGAGTTGTCCTTCAGTTTCTTGAAAGCGGCGGGCGTTTCGAAAAAGACGATCTGGCTGTAGGACTGACCGCCGACTTGGGCGCCGATCGACACCTCGCTCACTGTCACCCTTCCGACATAGCCTCCGCCTTCGAATGCTTCACCGGCGCCGTGCGCACCTCCGAGGATGAACGCGCCCTCGCCCACCGTTGGCAGCACGACATACCCAGCTGATGACGAGAAGAGTTGCTCGATCGATGAATCCTTCTTTTTGAACAGAGCGATGGTGTCCTGAATGCCGTCGACTCTCTCCACGGCGCCCGCTGTTTTGCCGTCCTTCTGGCTGCCGCCGCACGCGGGCGCGACGACGGAGAGAAGCAATGCCCCACACACCAAATACCCTAGCGAAGCCTTGTTCATGTGCCCTCATTCGCAGATAATCGCATCAACGTCAAACCAGACACCGAGTGACACTCCCAGCGGGATGGGGCAGGGCTCAGTCGTGTACGCCGTTCTCGAGAGGGATGGCCAGGCCGGCAACGCGCATGATGGTCGGATAGGGGAGGCGCACCGCGCGCGTGACGCCGGCAGCGCGGACCACGCGGGCTCGCGAAAGTCGTTCCCGAGACTCCCCGCTCCGGGCTACGCTCCCGCCGCATGGTCAACTCGGTGCAAGGGGCAAGCTTGGGTGCCGGTCGAGCTTGGATCGTCGCCCTCGGCTGGTGCCTGTCGCTCGCGTTCTCGTGCGTGAGCGCCCCGGTTCGCGCGCAAGGGAGTGACGTAACCGATCGGGCCGCCGCAAAGTCAGACACGGCGGAGCCGCCAGAAAAGCCGGACGCGCCGGAAACGGTGGAGAAACTAGGCGCGAGCGATACCCTGACGGGGCAGCTCAAGTCCGAGGTGCGACCTGAGGACGCGGCTCGCTCCAGCGCCGAGCTGGTGGAACAGGCGCACGCGGCGCTGCGCGACATTTTGCTCGTGAACGCCGAAGCGACGGTGGCGCCAGAGCTCGAATCCCTGGCGCGCGAGATGCCGAAACGGCGCGCCGAGCTGGCTGAGCGCATCGCCGTGGCCAAGGAGAGCACTCGACGGTCGCGACGCGCAGTTTGGGTGCGCGACATTCGCTTCTCGTTCGCGGAAACAATCGAGCAGATCGAGCTCTGGCAAGCGCGCGTCAACGAGGCGAGCACGGCACTCACGTCCGCGCGGCGTCGCACCACCGAGATCCTCACTTTCTGGCGGCGTGTCAGTGAGCTCACGCGCGACGCAAAAGTCGCCCCGGAGGTTTGGCGGAAGACCCAGGAGGTCGTCGAGGCAGGGCAACGCGCCGAGCTTGCGCTGACCCGACCGGAGTCGGTGATCGTGCCGCTGCAGGCGACGCTCGTGGAAATGCGTGACATGACCACGGCGTTCTTGGCGTACGCAGAGCGCGAAGGGCCGAGCCTGATGAAGGATGCGCGACGGCACGACTTTCCCATCTGGCGCGCGCTGGGCGATGTTCACACGCTAGTCGCCGACAGCGGCACGCCCAAGGACCCGTTCGCGCGCGTCGGCAAAACCGTGCGCTACATGCTCCAGATGGGCAAGCTGTTCTGGGCCACGAGCGCGGAAAAGCTCGTCGCCCACGGCGTGCTCGTATTCCTCACGTTGTTGGGCCTGTTCGGCCTGCGAGCGCGTGCCCGGGACTGGCAGGGAGACCAGCCGGAAGGGCAAGCCGCCCGGCAGGTGGTCGCGCATCCCATCGCCGCGAGCCTATTGCTGGGCGCAGTCGCGAGTCTTCCCCTGTATGCCGCGGTGCCGACCATCATCACCCTGTCGCTCTACGTCGTCGCCATGGGCTCCGCGTTGGCGTTGTTCCCACATCTACTGGATCCTCGCGTGACGCGCATCGGCTACGTGCTCTGCGTGTTCATGACGCTCGACGCCCTGCGGTTGTTTTTGATCGAACTCGTTGCACCGGAACGCCTGGTACTGACTGCTGAGCTCGTCGTCATCAGCTTCTTACTCGTCCGGATCTTGAGCCCGCGTCGCTGGCGAGCCTCGCCATTCGCACAAACATCGCCGGGGCTCTCCCGCGCTGTGGCGGGCCTCTGGTGTGCGGGGGCCAGCGTCGGCGCGCTCGCGGCGATCTTCGGCCGCGGCAGCGTCGCAGAGATCCTGGGTGGCGGTGTGCTCGTTTCGATGTACCTCGCGCTGATTCTCACCGCTGCGTTCAGAGCGGCCAGCGGCACGGTGTGGATGCTGACTCAGCTTCAGTTTCTCGGCGGTGTGAACGTCGTGCAGAAATACCGAAGCCGCATCGTCCGGTCGGTGTCGACCCTTCTCCGCGGTGGCGCATTCTTGCTTTGGGCTTGGCTATCGCTGCGCTACCTGACCCTTTCGCACGGCGCCGGGCAAATGATCTCGAGCATGCTCCACGCTTCGCTCGAGGTGGGCACTTTGAAGATTTCGCTCGGCGATTTGGTTTTCTTGGCGCTCGGCGCGTACCTCGCGGTGCGCGTGGCGCGAATCGTTCGCCTCGTGCTGGATGAAGACGTCGTACTCCGCCTCCAGCTCAGCGAAGGCACGGCGCAGGTCACCTCGATCACGGCTTACTACGCCATGCTCTTGTTCGGGTTCGGTTGCACGCTGGCAGCGGCAGGGATCCAACTCGATCGCTTGACCGTGCTAGCCGGAGCGCTCGGCGTGGGTATTGGCTTCGGCCTGCAAAACGTGGTGCAGAATTTCGTTGCCGGCCTCTTGCTATTGTTTGGGGGGCCGATCAAGATTCGGGACAAAATCCAAGTCGGTGACCTCACGGGTGAAGTCCTTTCGATCGGCTTTCGCTCGAGCACGGTGCGCACCCCGCAGGGCGCCGAAGTCATCGTTCCGAACTCGAAGCTGATCACCGACCAGGTGATCAACTGGACGATGTCCGATCGGAAGCGGCGCCTCGAACTCGCTATCTCCGTCGAGCACGGCTCCGACCCGAGGCACGTCATGCGGTTGCTCGAGGAGGTGGGGCGCTCGCACGCGAAGGTGCTCGCGGACCCACCTCCGCAGGCGATGTTCCTTCAACGCGGAGGGCCGCTCGAATTTCAACTGCAGGTCTGGGTGACTTTCGACGACTACGCTTCCGTGCGCAGCGACCTCACCTTGGCCCTCAACGAGCGATTAGCGGACGAACGAGTGCAAATGCCCTCGACTTCGAGCGACGTGAACATCGTCAACGTCGACGACTTCGTCGAGAAACTCCGCGACGCGACGGCCAAAGTTCCCCGCTCCACCGCCTAGGGTCAACCAAGTTCGCACTGGGGCGCGCGGCACCCCCGGCGAGAAGCCGCGCGCCGCGGTCGCCGCGCGAGACTCTCGTTCTTGACCGGGTAGCGACAATGAGCTCATCTGTCTGCCAATGCCATCGACATTCCTCGGGCGCGTGGCGGTGGTGGCGACTTGCGCGCTCACGAGCGCCTGCAGCAAGCCGAGCGCACCCGCGACGAAGGCCAGCGCGAGCGCGAGCTCGGTACCAGTGTCTTCTGCAGAGGCGGGGCTCACCTCGGAGCTCGGGCAACTGATTGAACTGTCGAAATCGACGTTGAGCCGAGACGAAAAGCGTGCGCGGCTGAAGGCCGTGCTCGAGAAATTTCCGGCCAATCATAGTCGGGAACGAGAAGACTTGATCGTGCAGGCAGTGGCCAGAGGTGCGTTCGATCCACCGGAGTGGACGACAATCACGTCCAGCTACAAGGGTCGGCGGGCCCTAATCCAGGTCACGACCGACGCTCTCACCATCCTCGGCGTTCGCTTCGACGTCACCGCAGAAGGCGCCCAGCGTATCGCCGATCAGCTGCACGCGATTCTGCCGACTCCGCGCATCCTGCAATTGGTCTGGGAGCAAGCCACGGTGCGGATCGAGCCCTGCACTTTGCCTCCTGACGAAAAGATGGCCAGCACGGAGCGGATGATTCAGCACTCCAATTGCGTCGATCAGAGAATCGGCGGGCGCGCGGGCATGGTCGCGAACGAGGGCAAACACTGGGTCCTGAGTAACCGCATCGCGGGCAAGGATAACCTCGCCGCCAACTACGGTTGGTTCATGCGCGGGCGGCGACCGGTGCAAACCGTGGGTACGCGCCACGACACGGCGCACACGGATTACTCGCAGATCCTCAGGCTCGTCAAACCCATCATCAACGTCGACGGCCGCGATATTGACATCCGCCACGTCGGTCGCTCTCCCGAGCTCTGGGGCTTGGTTTCCGACGAGGGGCCGCTCTTGGTCTGGCGCGCCACGCGGCCCGGGGCGACACCGGGCCCCAACCAGAATCCGGTCGTCGCAGCTCCGCCGCCGAAGCCGGGCGAGCCGACGACCGTGCGGGTCACGCTGAAGCCGAAGGAGATGCCGCTCGGCGTCGATCAGCTGCCGACGACCACGACCGCACTTCGACGCAACACGCTTCGGCGCCGCATCCAGTCTTCGCTGCGCATGCGGCCTGAAGATATCCCAGAAGCGGCCTATGTTTCTGCTGCTGCGGCGGCCTGCGGCGGGCGCGACTTGTTCTTCGAGCTGATGAACGAGGTGCCAGTCGATCCCGAGGAGCTCGCGCAAACCAAAGCGCAGATTGTGCAGGGTTTGACTTGCGGCAAAGCACTGACCCCTGAGGTTCGTAACGGAGCTTCGGTGTATGAAGTCGAGTACGCTTACGAGTCCGTACCTTCCGGCTTTGCGCTCTTGGCCGTGGCCGATGACTCGTTCCGCGAAAAACTCATCTACCCACCACTGTCACCGACCCCATCCAGCGTCCACCGCGCCTATTGCAACGACGACGAGGGCGGCGGCGCGCGCTCGGTGTGCCAGGATGGCGCGCGCTCGCGACTCCTGCTGGCCGTCAACAACGGCTACCTGGCCGCCTATGCCCGCGAAGTACCGAGCCTGCTCGCCCGGCTCAGCAGCTCGCACTCGCCCACGCCGGAGGTCGCGGAGCTCGCATCGCTATTCCTGGAGCCGACGGACGCGGAGGAGGTCGCGGTAGCCAAGGGCGGCCAGTGTGGTTTTGCGATGGAGTTTGCGTCAATCGAGCTCTCGCCGGACGAAACGAGTCGCCAGCGCGTGCTTGATGCGATCAACCGCAATGCGTTGCTGTGCGGTAGCCAGTCGTCCGGATCCATTCTGCACTCGAGCCGGCGACTGTCGTTCTTGGCCAAAGATGAGGCGGCTGCGGGGGCCATCCAGCAGGCGCTGAAGCAGCGCGCGCTCGAGGTCCGCTTCGAGACCGGTGTTCCGATGCCGACGCGCGCGGATCAGCAGGAATTCAACAAGGCGATGCGAACGGCAGCCGCCCGCTCCGCACGCGGCGCGCGACTCGAGGTGGTGGGGCGACGCTTGTCCGTAACCCTGACCTTGGAGCCCAACCCGGCAGAAGCGCGGGCCATGGCGAACTTCTTGGACGATCGCGCGGCGCGTGCCAAGGCAGCTGCCGACATCGTATTGGGGCTCGCGGAAGGCCGGTTACCGACCGCCGAACAGCTGAATGGTTTTCAGGTGCGCGCAGGGGAATAGAACAGCGGTGATCCGCACGAACGCCGAGTTACGTGGCTCAATTGGCGACCGGTCAACGTTCCTGACCGGTCAGCGCTTGTCCAGTGCGCCCTCAGGTGCCGGGCGCGACCGTGCCTTGGTCTGGCTCGGTCACGCCGCGCACCTCGGGAGCTTCAGCGCTGCCGACGAGAGCGGGATATGCGATCCCGGCCACGGCCGCACCGACGATCGGCGCAAGCCAGAACAACCACAGTTGAGCGAGCGCCCAATCGCCGACGAACACCGCCGGGCCGGTGCTGCGCGCGGGGTTCACCGACAGGTTGGTGACCGGAATCCCAATCAGATGAATCAGCGTGAGGGCAAAGCCGATCGGGATGGGCGCGAAGCCCGCGGGAGCACGGCTGTCCGTCGCTCCGAGGATCACGAACAGGAAAAAGAAGGTGAGCACGAGCTCCGCGACGAGTGCCGAAACGAGCGAGTAACCTCCGGGCGAATGTTCGCCGAATCCGTTGGCTGCAAAGCCCGTGCTCAAGCTGAACTCCGCTGCACCACTGGCAATGACGTACAGCACGCCACCAGCGGCAATGCCGCCGACAACCTGAGCTGCGATGTACGCCGGCAGTTCCTTGGCCGGAAAGCGCTTTGCTACAGCGAGTCCGATAGACACGGCTGGATTGAGGTGGCAGCCGGAGATGTGACCGATAGCGTAAGCCATCGTCATCACTGTCAGGCCGAATGCCAAGGAGACGCCGAGCAAGCCGATGCCCACATTGGGGAAACCGGCCGAGAGCACGGCACTCCCGCAGCCGCCGAACACCAGCCAGAATGTACCGAACAACTCCGCAAACATACGACGGTTTAGTGACATAATAGCCCTTCGGTGCAGCGCGACCCACTCGCGTTGAGCGCACGGTAACTGGCGTCGTGTCCGTGATCAACGAGTCTGTGTGTCGCGTTGCGCCGCTGAGGACGCGCCGCTTGAAATCCGCGCATTCGGGCTGCAAGACCCCAAGTCCGCGCAATAGCCGAGAGGCCTTCGGGTCCCGGGCCTGCCGTTCCAGTCGAGGGAGAGCCAATCCCGTCTGCGTGGTCTCGGTAGCCCTCGGCTCGGCCCGGAGTGGAGCAGGGAGCGCATTCTACCAAGACGCTCCGTTCGCCAGCGATCATCGGTTGACCCATCTATGCAAACGAGTACGTTTTCCCGACGGAGCGGCATGTCTGCGCGATATGCCGCTCATTCCGAAGTTTCAAAATGTGACGCGACTGGCACGGAAGTTCGTGCGTGCTACTTACTCAAGGTGTCACGTCTCAACTTCACAACGTCGCAGCCTCGCCCCATGTGCGGGGCTTTGATCCGACTGTTGTCGATGAGAACTGCCGCACGCTCGTAACGGAGCGGCGAGCTTTTCTCGTTAGAGACGCCGCTCCAAGTCATTCACGCCTTCGCGTTTGCTTTGTGCGCGCAGAGCGCGCTTCGAGCGCTTGGCCGCGGCAGGTACGCGCAATCATTGCTCGGCTTTTGGCCGATGCGAAACAGAGGAGATTGATATGTCACTGAGTAACCCACTCACTTTGACCGAGTTTGATCTGCGCCGTCTGGACGCACTGTTCGAACGACTTCGTTTGCACCTGAAACCCCCGCCGACGCTGACGCTCTTGGAGCGAGAGCTCGAACGCGCGGTCGTGGTGAAGTCGGACGAAGTGCCATCGACGATCGTGACCATGAATTCGGAGGTCGAGGTCACGGACCTCGATTCTGGGGAGAGGCGGTCTTTGACGCTCGTTTTTCCGTCGATGGCGGGTATCGAGTCCGGCCGCGTTTCTGTACTTGCGCCTTTGGGGACGGCCTTGCTCGGAAGCCATCAGGGCAGCAGTGTGACGTGGCAAACGCCTCGCGGTGCGCGGCGTTTGCGAGTCGAGCACGTGGTCTTTCAACCCGAAGCGGCGGGTAGGTTCGATCTCTAGCTCGCCTGTCGCCTGCGGCGCAGTACGGCAGTGTCGATTGTGGGTGGCTCGCCGTTCGCGAGTTGCAACATTCGAGTGCGCACTAAACCATTGCTGCGCCCGCATCCCCTTTCTTTTTTGCAGCGCTCGGAGGCTCAGTCGTCCGGTTACGACAGGGGTTGCGGCGGCGGGTTTCGACGGGTGAGTGCCCGCATCGACTAGCGATTGTCGACGGCAACGGTGTGCGCGTCGAGGGGTGAGACAACTCTGACGGATTGCGCCACTCCGGCGCGCCGACGGCGTGACACGTGCGTGCCTCATTCTTCGAGGCGAGGTGGTTGCTTAGTCCGTGCAATCTTTATTTAGCGTGCGCGAGACGACCGCGTCGCACTGACGCGAGCTGCGACTTCTACGCACACGTCCGTGAATCGTGAACGACGGCGTCATACCTCGAGGTGGACTGCGTATTGCGGTTTGACCAGCTACGCCCCCTCACTGGGCTTCGATACTTGACCTGATCCGGTTGCGGCAGCTACCTTTGCGCGCGTGCGTTGTGATTCTTGAGCAACACCGTCCTATTGGACGGTGCTCGTAGAAGTCAGAAGTCTAGCTGCAAGAGTGGCCGGCGCGGTAATGCGGCGTAGCCATTTCGAAGCCAATTTCACGCGGGAGGGACTGAATGACGAACGACATAGCGCGGTCATGCGCCTCGGCTACGGGAGAGCCGATCGAGGCTGCCGCACATCGCGCGAAGATCAGGTGGCCTGGGATCGAATGTGCAGAGGGTGTTTGGGTCGCACACACGCAGCGCCTCAGCATCAGCGCCGAAGATCTTCGGCGCTTCGGCGATGAGCTGTACCTCGTTTGCGCTTGCCTGGAAGGCGATCAGCTTGCCGCGCTCGTCCTCGAGCGGCAATACGTCATTCCGACGGCGCGGGTGCTCGCGCGACTCGGTGAGCGAGACTTCATTGACGAAGCGAGTCAGTTGCTGCGCGAACGCGTGCTGATGCCGCCTGAGCGGCGGCTCGAAAAATATGCAGCCAAGGGCCCCTTGCTCGCCTGGCTTGGCCGCGTCGCGTGTCGGATCGGGCTGGACTTACGGAGGCGCCGAAAGCAAACGTTCGAAGAGCTCACTCCAGAGCATTTGGTGCAGGAGCCTTCGGAAGAAATCAGTGATCTTCCGCGCTACCGCCAAATCGTTGATGCTGCGGTGCGGCGTGCCGTCGATCAACTAGCCGATCGAGACCGAGCGCTGCTTCGGCTGCGCTATTTGGGTGAGCTCGATATCGATCAATTGGGCGACCTCTACGGGGTGCATCGTGCAACCGCCGCTCGCTGGTTGGCTCACGCCAAGGACCGAATGCGCGATGGCATTCAGCAAGAAGCGTGTCCTGCCCTCGGCATGAGCCCCAACGAATTGTATCGGTTGTTCGTTCAGACGCAGGACCAACTCGAGCTCAACCTCGATACACTATTCGAGCCATGTTGATGGACGAACGATTGATCGCCGCCTCTTCTCGCGTTGCGAAAACGCGAGATAGTCGCCCGTGCTGCCACGGGCGTTGCCGTCTTCACGGACCAATCGCAACGCTGTCGATGTAAGCACCACCCGTACAGTTGGTATACCCGAGTTGCAGTTGCTTTCCGGTCACGAGAGCGGTTTTGGCCGTCTCGTGCCAAATCTTGAGCGTATCAAGGGTTTGGTTCGAGCAACCCGAGGGGGTACCGGATGTTTTCGCGATGAAGCCGTCAGGGCCGACGGCAATGGACAGGGTCCCCGCCGTGTAATTCACGTAGTCAGGGTGAAACCAGGTCGTGACAGTCGCGAACGCCGTCCCACTCACCAGGGTTGCTGTGGCGATCGTCAATGCTGCCAGGCGCTTCGATAGCTTCATCTCGCTCTCCTTTTGATAGCCCCGCTTGCTGGGGCAACGGTTGCTTACCCAGTTGACGCGCTTTCGAGCGAACAGGTCGCAAAGAAAAGTGGCGACAGTCGTTTGTCGCGCTCGAGGCGAAACCTGCCAGGGGAAGACGTCAGCGTTCAGTGCTGGCGGTTCTCGCCGAGCTTCGACCTTCGTTCGAGTCGCAAGAGCGACGCGGTCATCGCACGGACTGGCCTGGTCTCCTTGTCCTGAAGTCGCTGTCTGACGAAGCTTTGAGTGCGGACACTGTTGTGCGGATGATTCCTTTGCGCGTGATCGGGAGTTGCAAATTACGTGTTGTGAGGTGCAGCTGCCGAGCGCGAGCTCAATAGAGCATAAATATGGGATGTGTTCGCAACTCATCGGGGCATCGAAGGCACCCTCGACTCATGTTTGCGATCGGCCCGCGTGCCTCGGAAAGCACAGGAAAGAACGCTTTGAGGCGACCCCGCGCCAAAGACCCCGCGCGCGCAACACTGCCGAGATCGAACGCTGGGAGAAAAATGCTGCGCTGGCGACACCGCGGTGTTTGCGTCCATGTTGGCAAGCCACGTTAAGACTCGCTATGACTCATTGACGTCAAATGAATCGCGCGCGCGAGAGACGCGAGCAGTCGCAGATTTCGAGCTCAAAACCCCGTTAGAATCGCCGCACAGACTGCGTCGTGTGAGGGCGCGAGCTTTGTGCCGACTCGCAACAGCGCCTCGTTCGATCAACGCTCCAGCGTGATGCGAAGGAAGTGCCCGAGCTGCAAGATTCGCACGCTGCCCTGTGTCGTGATATCGACACCAGCAATCGAGAATTGATCGCGGCGTGGAGGTGCATGGTAGCGCCCTGGCCGCGCAGTCACGCGTCTCTTCATCCCAATCGTACCCAGCGATTTCCAACCGCGAGTGTGTCCCATGACTAAACGAACCAGACTTCTGGCTGCCTCCGTCTTCTCTTTTCTATCCATCTCCTCGTTCGTCGCTTGCAGCGCCAAGGACAACGGTGAAGGGGGAACCGCGGGCCATAGCAACACTGGCGCGGCCGGCTCCGCGGGGCGCCCCAACGCTACGGCGGGCGCTGGCCAGAGCACCGGTGGCGCGACGGTGGGCGCTGCGGGCAGTTCTCCAGGCACCGCGGGAGCGCCCTCGACGGCGGGCGCGGGTGGGGCAATGACGGGCACCGCAGGCGCGACGACGGGCGCTGCTGGTGCGGCAACGGGCACCGCTGGTGCATCGACGGGCACTGCGGGCAGCACGGGCGCGGCGGGTGGCGGTTCGACCGGCGCGTGCAAACTGCCCACGTTGCCGGACGGGAACAGTTTGCCGGTGAACAAGAAGCTCCCCGATCCATTCACCTTCTTCGACGGCACGAAGGTCACGAGGAAGGACCAGTGGGAGTGTCGCCGCCAAGAGATCTTGGCGATGGCGGCCAAGTACATCTACGGCCCAGTTCCCGGCGTGCCGGATGAAGTCACCGGCACGGTGTCGGGCGGTACGGTGTCGATCACGGCCAAGGTCGGCTCGAAGTCAGAGACTTTTTCGGCGAGCATCAGCGGCTCGGGTAGCGCCATCGCGCTCGAGCTGTCGGGCGGCATCTTCCCCTCGAGCCGTAAGAAGTTGTCGTTTGGCAGCGGCTTCGAAACCAAGATCAAGGGCCTCTTCGGCTTGTCCGAACTCAACACCAACGTCGCCAACGGTTGGATGATCGATCGGGTGATGGATGTGCTCGAAAAGAACCCGAACAGCGGGCACGACCCGAAGAAGATCATGGTCTCGGGCTGTTCCGGATGCGGAAAAGGCGCCTACCTCGCGGGTGTTTTCAGCCGTGCACCGCTAGTCGTGATCGTCGAGTCGGGCGGTGGAGGGGCTGCCAATTTGCGCCAAGCCGAGTGGTTCCGGCACGGCGACGGCAAAGCCATGTGGCAGTGCTCGGATGCGTTGCCTCAAAGTATCGATAACCTGGAAGACAGCGGTATTTGCGGCCCCTGGGTGACTGGCGCCGCCAGTTGGCTCCGCTCGGCGCCCGCAAAGGTGAACAATCTGCCGTTCGACACGCATTTGCTCCTCGCCACGATCGCGCCACGGCACCTGCTCCACTTCTCGAACAACAACGGCAAGAACTCGTGGTGTCACCTGGGCGGAACTTGTGAGGCGCTCTCGGCGTGGGCCGCCAAGTCGGTGTGGAAGGCGCTCGGTGTGCCGGAGCGCATGGGCTTTCACATGTACAGCGCGGGGCACTGCAGTGGTCCGGCCGAAGCGAACACGCTTGCCGGTGAATTCTTCAAGCGAGTGTTCGATGGCAACACGTCGGCAAAGACCGACGTGATGGACATCATGGACAACGGCGTTCAACAACCGGTTTCCGCTTGGAAGGACATGTGGGTCGACTGGAACATGGACACCGTGCTGCAGTGAGCGTCGTACCCGTTCGCGACTGAAGCGCGCCTTTCACCGTTGCCGATCGCTGCCATGTGCACGTCTCGTGCATGGCAGCGGTCGTGGCCACCCAGCTGCCCCACCACGGTGAACCCGGTCGCGCGCGCGACAAGCGACGAGTGGCGATGACTCTGAACTCGAGTCGTTGAGCTAGTTCGAATTGGCCCGTTGCCAGACGGACCAATTCGGGACGTTCGCGCGAACTTGGCTGGATCAATGGGATTCGAAATGCCGCGTAGACGCGATTTCGGTCCCAATTAGGGGTGAGAAAAAACTCATCTGTATCACGCAAAACTGCGTTTCTACTGCAAGATTCGCACGGTCCGCGTAGTCGTGATATCGAAACCACGTCAACCGAGAATCAACGCGGCGTTGAGGTGCACAGTCGCGCCGAGTGCACAGTCACGCGTCCTTCCATCACCCGAACGTATTCAGCGATCCCAACAGCGAGTGTGATCCTATGACCCAAAGAACCCGACTTCTGACTGTCTCAGCCCTCTCCTTCTTGTCATTATTTTCTTTTGCCGCGTGCGGGACCAAGGACAGCGGTACGGGGGGAACGGCCGGAAGCGGCAACAACACGGGTACTGGCACCGCTGGGCACGCCAACGCCACGGCTGGAAGCCCGAGCACTGGCACCGCGGGCGCTCCGACCACGGGCACCGCTGGAAGCTCCTCGGTCGCGGGTGCGCCCTCCGTATCGACGGGTGGTACCGCGGGCGCGCCGACGGGCACTGCTGGAGCGGCGACGGGTACTGCTGGTGCAGCAACTGGTACCGCTGGCGCGACGGGCACGGCGGGTAGCACTGGCGCGGCGGGCGGCGGTTCGACCGGCGCGTGCAAGCTGCCCACTCTGCCTGAGGCGAGCGCGCTGATGGCCAATCCGAAGCTTCCCGATCCGTTTACGTTCTTCGACGGGACGAAGGTCACCCGCAAGGATCAGTGGGAGTGTCGCCGCCAAGAAATCCTGGCGATGGCAGCCAAGTACATCTACGCGCCGGTGCCCACCAAGCCGGATTCAGTGACCGGAACCGTGTCGGGCGGTACGGTTTCGATTACGGTCAAGGTCGGTTCGAAGTCGGACACGTTCTCGGCGAGCATCAGCGGCTCCGGCACTGCGATCGCGCTGGAGTTGTCGGGCGGCATCTTCCCCTCGAGCCACAAGAAGCTGACCTTCGGCAGTGGCTTCGAAGGCAAGATCAAGACGCTCTACGGCTTCTCTTCCGACGTGAATCCCAACATCGCCAACGGCTGGATGATCGACCGGGTGTTGGATGTGTTGGAAGCGAATCCGAACAGCGGACATGATCCGACCAAGGTGATGGTCTCGGGCTGTTCCGGATGTGGAAAGGGCGCCTACCTGGCGGGTGTCTTCAGCCGTGCGCCGCTGGTCGTGATCGTGGAATCGGGCGGCGGCGGAGCCGCAAACTTGCGCCAGGCCGAGTGGTTCAGGCACGGCGCCGGCAAGTCGGTTTGGCAGTGCGCGGACGATCTGCCGCAGAGCATCGACAACCTCGAGAGCAACGGCATCTGCGGACCCTGGATCACGAGTGCCGCCCAATGGCTCGTGTCCGCGCCCGCGAAGGTGAATAATCTCCCGTTCGACACGCACTTGCTGCTCGCGACCATTGCTCCGCGTTACTTGCTGCATTTCTCGAACAACAACGGCAAAAATTCGTGGTGCCACCTCGGTGGAACGTGTGAAGCGCTCTCCGCTTGGGCCGCAAAACCGGTTTGGAAGGCGCTCGGCGTTCCGGAACGCATGGGCTTTCACATGTACAGCGCCGGGCACTGCAGTAATCCGGCCGAAGCAACCGCCCTCGCCAATGAATTCTTCAAGCGAGCCATCAACGGTGATGCCACCGCAAAAACCGACGTGATGGACATCATGGACAACGGCGTCCAACAGCCCGTCGCTGATTGGAAGGGCATGTGGGTCGACTGGAACATGGACACCACGCTGCAGTGAGCCCAAACGCTCCTAGAGCGTAGCCAGAACGTCGTTACGTTGCCGCTCGCTGTCTGTGCCCTTTCGGGCACGGCAGCGAGCGTTGCTTTGTGAGGTGTTCGTGTTTCACCAGGGCTTTGCGCCTGATCGTGGTGGCAGCGGGCTCGGAAACCTCGCAGATATGATTCGCATCAGCTGCTGGTGTATCGTGCCCGCTTGGCAAACAGCAGCGTGCCCGCGAGCTCCGAGCCCCCGAACGGTCCAGCGCAGGAGGCGCAAGCCACGCTACCGCCCGACGCACCGCCGGCGCGGCCACCGCAACCCAACCCAATCGACACTTTGCGCGCTGCGCCAGTCGCAACGCTGATCATCGCGGTCAACGTGATCGTCTTCTTGCTGGCTGAGCGCAGTGGCAACACGCACCAATCGGAGACCCTGCTTCGCTTCGGCGCCGTCTGGCGCGGCCTGGTCTGGCAAGGAGAGTATTGGCGGCTCGCCACGTCGATGTTCCTGCACATCGGCGCCCTGCACCTCGTTTGGAACGGGTACTACGGGTTCTTGCTCTCCACGCAAGTCGAGCGCGCGATCGGCTCCGCGCGATTCACCGCGCTGTACCTGATGAGCGGGATTGCGGGTGCTGCGGCCAGCGTGATCGGTCACAACGCGGTCGCGGCGGGCGCGTCCGGGGCGCTGTTTGGGCTGATCGGCTGGCAGATCGCGACCCTGCGCGCGCGTTTCGGGAGCTTCCGTGCGATGTGGGCCAAGCCCGAAGTTCGCCGCCAACTCAGCTGGATCGGGGCGTGGTTCGTGTTGGGCGCTTTTGCCGGCTTCGACAACTACGCGCACGGCGGAGGTCTCGCGTTCGGCGTGCTCTTCACCTGGGCGCTTCTCGCGCGACCTGAGCGCCGGAACGCACGACTCATGGTGGCACTGCTCGCGTTTGCAGCGCTGGTCGGCCTTTCGCTGCAACCGCTGCCGGTCATTCACGCGAAGGAGCTCGCTCAGTGGAAGGCGTTTCGCGCGCAGCATCACCCTGCGGAGTGAGATGCCGCGAAGGCGCCTCAGTGCTTCGCTGGCAGCGCACGCTTGGGCGCGGCGCGCTTGAGCGGCTTCTTCAGGTTGGCCACCGTCGTTTGATTGCTCTTGCTGTGAGACGACGATAGTTTCGGTCGCTGTGCCGTGCCGGCGCTCGCTGGGTTCGAATTCGTGGCGTTCTGCGCCGCGCTTGCTGAAACTGGGGTCGACCGTGCAGCCACGACCGTTGGAGCGCCGCTCACCGCGTGGTCCACGGGCTGGTCTGAGTGGCTCGCGAAGGGCCGAGCGAGGAGCAACAGGCCCGTCGCGCCGACCAGCACCAACCCAGTGATGCATGCAAGCAGCCCGCGCTTGCGGCGTGGGCGTGATTCGGGCGGAGGCTCGCTCAGCGTGAAGCAGTCGAGTTCGACGTCTTCGGAGGTTGGTTGTGGGGCGCGCGGGGCCCGAGTGGTGTCTTCGTCGTCGACGAGGTCCGCGTCCGCGAGTTGCACGGGTCGAGGCAGCGGCGGGGGTGCGGGTTTCGAAGGCAACGGTGGAGGTGCGGGTTTCGAAGGTAGCGGGCCGCATCGCGCTTGCGAAGGCTTGGCAGGGCGGCGCGGAGCAGGCGGGGGAGCTACAGCTTGTTGTTCGAAGTTTCGCTTCGGAGGAGAAGCGCTCTCTTTGGGTGCAGGAGTGAGCGCTCGAGGTCGAGACGGCCGAGGTACGCAGGTGCGCGGCGGCGCGGGTGGGCTTTGCTTGTCGTTTGCTGGTGTCGTGGGGAGCATCATTGCGGTCTCTCCTGTTCGAGTTTCGAGTGCTGAGTCCGCGGGCATTACGCGGCTCGCTTGGTTTTCTTCGTCGCCACCTTTGCCGGCGTGCGCACGGTTTGGTGAGCCCGCGTCGGGGGCTTCGACTTCGATGCGACCCGCGTCTTCGGCGGCGCTTGACGCTGAGGATGATGCTTCGTCGCGGCCTGCTTCGAACTCGACTTGGTCGTGGTCTTGCTCGGATGCGCCGTGGGTCGGTTCGCTGCGTGATGCGCCGGCGTGCTGAGCTTTTGGTGTCCCTGGGGGCTCGCAGAGGATGCTGCGAATGACGACCTCGCGAGCGTTACGCCCAACAACGCAACGACGATGACCTGGAGCAGTTTGCGACTCCGTTCGAGCGGCAGCGACGCTGCCGAGTGAGTGACGGCAGAGTGAGCAGCGTGGGGATCGGTCATGGGAGCCTCCGAGAGTGCAAAAGGTCGAAGTTCGACCGAGTGCAGTGAGCCGCACTCAGTCAGCGTAATCGGGAGTCTTTGCAGCTTCGGTGCCAGGCGCAGAACAGCTCGAAACGCCCTAATATCGGCTGAAAATGCTGGTGTCCTGCGGGGGACGGACCGCGAATGTGATGCCTCCAGGCATCAGTCTGGAACAGCGCCTGCAGCCTGCTCCGACGCGATGTCGGCGCTCACTCTTCGTCGCGTTTGATTTCGTAGCGCTGGAGGAGCCGATGTAGGTACATGCGGTCGAGCTTGGCCTTGCGGGATGCGCGGCTCACGTTGCCACCGGCCCAGGCCATGAGCTGCTCGAGGTACGCACGCTCGAAGTCGGTGATCAGCTGCTCTTTGGCGGTCTTGAACGGCGAGTCGATCGAGACGGGCTCCGCGGCGGCGCTCGCTTTTGCCTCGCCCGGATAGGCGGAGCGAGACGCTTCGGCGGCGTCTTGCAGAACCACTGCGCGTTCGATGTAGTTGCGCAACTCTCGCACGTTGCCGGGCCAATCATGGCGCGCGAGTTGGGCGTAGATCTGCGGTGTGAATAGACGTTCGTTTTCGGGGCAACCCATGCGCTCGAGGAAGGTGCGCACGAGATCCGGAATGTCTTCACTGCGCTCGCGCAAGGGCGGTAATCGCACCGTGAACACCGAGAGTCGAAAGTACAGATCTTCGCGAAACGTTCCGCGGTTGACTTCTCGCTCCAAGTTGCGATGAGTGGCGGCGATCACGCGCACATCGACCTTGCGCGACTCGTTTTCGCCGGCGCGGCGGATCTCTCGGTTTTCCAACGCGCGCAGCAGTTTGGGCTGCATATCGAGCGGCATTTCGCCGATTTCATCGAGGAATATCGTGCCGTGATTGGCGGCCTCGAAGGCCCCGATGCGCGTGCGATCCGCGCCAGTGAAGGCGCCCTTGGTGTGCCCGAACAGCTCGCTCTCGATTAGGGTGGGGGAGATAGAGCCGCAATCGACCGTGAGGAAGGGGCGGCCATGACGAGGTCCGCGCCGCACGAGCTCGCTCGCGACCAGTTCTTTGCCCGTTCCGCTTTCACCGTTGACCAGCACGGTCACGTCACTGGCGGCGACGCGCTCCAGCACGCTGAACACTTGCCGCATGACCAACGTGCGACCTCGCAGCTCACCGAAGCTCGAGAGTTCTGGGACGTGTGTCACCTTTTCGGGGCTGAGTTGGGTGATTCGCACGACCGAATCACCGATCGCGATCTCGCATTCGCCCGGCGGCAGGATGGCGTCGCGAATGCGCACGCCCGAAAGCAAGGTGCCATTCAGCGAATCCGTATCCACGACCGTCCACAGCCCACGATCGAGCGTGAGGGTGCAGTGAAAGCGCGAGACCAGTCGATCCGTAATCAATAGCTCGTTGCTCGGGTGTGAGCCGACGCGAATTCGTTCGCCCTCGAGTTCGAGCGAACGACCGTCGGCTTTGCCGCCCTCGCGAAGCACGGTGATGAGCAAGCGCGGGACGGCCACGACGGTGCTGGGCAGCGCGTGCCTCGCGCGGGTGAGCGTCTCGTCCTCTTTCCCCTGCGGAGGTGGGTCCGGGCTCTTGCGCATTTTCCCCGATGATATCCCAGTGGTGCCGATAGCGTCGAGTGCTCTCGATTGGGCGGAATACGCCATGAATGCCGAGGTATGGTGGCGTAGGTTCGAGCCTGGGGTCTTTCACTACTCCGCAGCTCGGCGTAGCGTGGTTGTTCGTGACTCGTGCCCACGGCGTGGATTGGGCGCGGTCGTTCGAGTCAACGCTCATGCCTGGTCGCGCGCGGCAGAACCAACCTGAATGCCAAGTGCTGTTCGAGCTGTTCGGCAGCCCGCGCGGCAAAGTCTCGCTCGGACGCCTGAGTTCCGGAAGCGAGGCCGGTCGCATCGTGATGCTGCGGCAGATCCCCGACAGCGCGCTGCAGCAAGTGACTCCCGCGTTCGAATTGGCGAGAGGGCTTACACATCCTCGTCTGTTGAAGCTGCTCGGTGTCGTTTCGGACCGCACGCACCGCTATGTCGCCAGTGAGTACGTTCCGGGCCTCTCTCTGTTCGAGCTGGTGGCGCGTGCGCGCGCGCGTCAACAAGGGATGGAGGTAGGCGCCGCAGTGCGCGTGATGATTGAAGCGCTGCGCGCCATCGTCAGTGCGCGCGCGCTGCTGACCGAAGCCGGGGCCGCGCCCGTGCGCCTGCTGAACAGCGATTGCGTGTGGCTGGTCGATTATGGTGAAACGTTGCTCTCCGAGGTCGGCGTGTCGGCGGCACTGCTCGGGGGCACTCAACGCGCGCCGGAATCGGCGAGCGACGTCGAGGCGCGCGATCTGATGACCGCAGCGGTCGAGCTTTACCAACTCGCCAGCGGGCGCTTGATGACTGGGGATTTGAGCCGAGCCGCCAAGCTGCATTTGCCGGTGCCACTCGCCAAACTGCTCGAAGAAGTGTTCAGTTGGCAGCCCTCGAATGCGGCGGACGGAGTCGGCGAGCTGGCGGACGCGCTTTCGCGATTGCCGCCCGTGCTCGTGGGCTCCGAGCAACTCGTCGGCAACGAACTGCAGCGAATGGGCGGCGAGCTGCTGGAAGAGCGACGCAGAAAGCTGGCCGCGTTTCGCAGCGGATCGCTGGTCGACCTCGAAGGCGCGACGCGTGTATTCGTGGCCGTGCCTGCCGCAGAAGAGGAGGCGGCGGAGGAAGCGACCTTGGCCGTTCCTGGCGTTCGCCGGCCGGTTCCTTTCATGCTCGCCGTGCCGCGGCTCAGCACCATCACCCGCTCCGAACCCGCGCCTCAGCGTCTGTCGAGGTCATCCTCGGAATCGCCGCCGCTCCACAGGCCCGAGCGGCGAGAGAGTGCGCGACTCTTTGGCCTATCGCGGCGCGAGCGCTGGTTGCTCGCGGTTTGGTTCGCGCTCGGCTTGGCGGCCCTCGCGTGGCAACGCCGTGACTGGTTGAGCTCGGCGATCGCTCGCCTGGGTGCAATCAGTGCGGCAAATCCGCCAGACTCACGCCCAGGACCTGGCGCGCCAGCGCCTCGAGATCCGCGCGCGGGCCACTGAAATGGTAGGTCTGGTGCTCGTGGCTGAGGGCTTGCCCGGGAGCCAGCGCAGCCGCCGGTGAGCTCGATTCGATCTCGTAAAAGCCGCCGAGCGGTGGCTTGCCCGGAGCGGGCGGCCCATCATTGTAGCTGTTGATCACGTCGCCAGCGTACGGCGCGGATTGATGTTCCCACATGCTATTCACGTAGCGCGTGGCGCCGTTTGGCTTGGTGTAGAGCACGAGCGTGAGCAGCTGCGCGGGTTCACTGTAGCTGCCGAGCGCGCGTTTGGCGCGAGCCGGACCCAAGCCGATCTTACTGCGGTAGTGCCCGTCCGCACGAAACGCGAGGAAGCCCTTTTGCTCGTTCACCAGCAAGCGGTCGGCGGGTACTTTACCAAAATAGCGATCATTGACGATCTCACCGCTGCCCGCCGTTTCGAACGGCACGATCACTTGGGTGCCTGGCACGGGCGCGAACATGCCCAAGATCCACACGCTCAGTAGCCCGCTCGCTTCCTGCCAAGTATCACTCCCCGTGTTCGTCAGTTTGTTGTCACTCGAGAAGCCCACCCAATTCAACGATGGTGGCAGCGCGAGTCCGAGATTCTGGCTGGCTTGTTCGGCGGAGAGTAGCGTGATTTTGCGCTCGATTTCGACCTTGAACGCGCGCTGCTCGTAGTTCGCGACCGCGAACGCATGCGCAAAGGTGATGCTCGTCGAGCTCTCGCTGCGTATGTGCCACGCGCCCTCTTGGAGCTCGTGTGGCGTTTGCCAATACTCGAAGCTGAACGGTTTCGAGGCAGGGAAGTAGAGGCCATACTGGCCGCCCTCGGGGCCGAGCCAAAATCGATCTTCACCCCCGTAGTTGTCGAACGCGGTGCCCGTCTGCCCTGCTTCGATGAATGTGCGATTGATGAAGCCGAGGCTGGCCGCGTTCGCGCTCAACGCGCTCGTCATGATGCGGGCTTGATATTGGGGCGAGACGGCGATTCGCCCGCCGTTGGCGGCGGTCAACACTTTCACCGCCGCGTGTTTCGACAAGAACGCGACGTCGTCTTCGAAGGTTCTTGCTGGGGGCGCGGGCGACGGCGTGGGAGGCAGCATGGTCGGTTTTGCGGCGTTGCTCGTAGCAGCCGGTGACTGACAGGAAAGCACGACCGCGCCGGCGCAAGCCAGCAATGCACGAAGGAATCGCCCGCAACCCATGCGCCGACCCTAGCAAGGTCGGGTACGCTTGCTGACAAAAAGGCGCCCATGTTTTCGCAAAGCTTTCACGCACCGACAAACGTGCGGAAAATCACAGTGTTCGCAAAAGCATTGCGCCGGCTCGACTTAGCCATTCGCGGGCCCTTGCCGACGAGGGTTCTCGTCGATCAAAAGGTATTGCGCCGGCTCGACTTAGCCATTCGCGGGCCCTTGCCGACGAGGGTTCTCGTCGATCAAAGGGTACTGCACCGGCTCGACTTAGCCATTCGCGGGCCCTTGCCGACGAGGGTTCTCGTCGACCAAAAGGTACTGTGCGCACACAGTACCTTTTTCGCGCGATGGCTGTGCCCCGCGACGAATCGCAGGCGCAGTTTTTGCGGTGGAATGCGACGAATGCTCCGCGCTCTTCGAGCCTCGACTGATCGCGCACGGGGCAACACCTTCAACCTGAGCGAGTTGACTCCGTCAGAAATCGCGCACGGGGCAACACCCTCGACCCGTGCGAGTTGATTCCGTCAGAAAACGGCGTTGCTTTCGGCCAATCTGAGCGCTGAAGCGTTGGCTTCAACTCGCAGCGTTGACGTAGGCTGCGAGCCAGCTCAACGCGGCGTTCCAATTGATGGCGACCTCATTTTCGCTATACGCCTCGATGTGATCGACGTAGCAGGTTTGCCCGATGCAGTGCGGGTGCATGCCTTTGGCATACGGGTCTTGGAGGTTCGAGTTGGGGCCGCCGGAGAGAACACCGGGCGGCGGCGTTGGGAACTTGGGGTCGATCGAGTGCGCCCACAGTCGGTGATGTGGATTCGTGAGCGGTCGCGTGCCGTAGCCGCTGACGTATGACTTGCCGAGCGCGTTGCGTCCGAGCACATAGTCCATCGCCGCGACGGCGCCCTCGAGGAAGCGCGGATCTTTGGTGAACGCGTGGGCGTAAGCCAGGATCAAGCCATTGTTCAAGATGAACGAGTTGGAACCCCAAGAGTAACTGGAGCCCACGTATGGTTGACCGAAGCCGTCCGCCTTGACCATGGCCAAGTATTTTTCGGCGACTGCGATGACGCTCTTGCGATTGGCGTCGCGCACGGCGGGCTGCGTGTTGCGCAAACCGAGTGCGAGCGAGAGCGTCCCGAGCGCGTCCGTCGTTTTCCAGTCGAGCGCTTGGGGCGTCGAGCTCTCGCGCGCTTTGAGCTGTAGGTAGTGCGGGCTCTTGCTCACGACGGCGAAGAAGGCTTGATCGCCGGTGGTGAGAAAGAGCTCCGTAGCGGCCCAGAAGCGCTCGTCGCTCAACGTCGCGTCGTCGTACGGGCCGCCGCCGTGATTGTCTGAGTTGGGCGCGAGCAGATCCGGGTGTGCTTCCGCCGCCGCCCAAGCGCGTTTCGCCGCTGCGAGGCATCGTTCGGCGAACTTGGGCTCCAGGGTCGCGAAGACACGCGCAGCTTGGGCCGCGGTCGCTGCGAGGTTCAGCGTGGCCGCGGTGCTGACGGGACGGAGCTCGCGCGGGGTCGAGCCGAGTACGGGCTGTGTGCCGAGTGAGCTCCAGTCCGTGTCGTGCATCTTGTGGTGCACGAGACCTGCCTGCGCGTTGCCCTCGGGTACTTGCATTTTCAGCATGAACTCGAGCTCCCAGCGGGCTTCGTCCAGCAGGTCGGGCAGCTTGTTCCCGCTTTCCGGGAGGTGCAGATCGCCGTCCTTTTTGCCCACGATCGGCAGATTGAGCTGCTGTGAAGCTTCCCACAGATTCATCAGCAACCACGTGCTGAGGCCGCCGTTGACCACGTATTTGCCGAAGTCACCGGCGTCGTACCAACCACCGCTCACGTCGAGCGAATAGCTGCACTTGGCGTCGGCTGCGCAGGGCACCTGTTTGTCGGTCGGGTGTCCAGCGGGACGCACCCAGCGCTCATTTTCCACGAAGGGTTGTGCGAGTGCGATGCCACTTCGCGTGTAGTAAAAGTAACGGAGCGAATCGCGAGACAGTTGTTTGAAGAGCGCGGGGCGGATCGCGAAAGCGTCGCTCGTCACCTGGCCATTGCCAGTCAAACGAAGGCGCAATCCTTCCCCGGGGCTCGAATAGGAAGAGAAATCGATGCGCTGCACGAACGAGCCGCTCGTCGGATCTTTGCCGAATGGTACGGTCGTTCCGTGATGAACCACCTTACCGGTGGCGTCGACCAGCTCGAAGGGCACGGCCTTCTTCGCCGCCGCCTCGGCATCGCTGCCCGTGACGATCCAAGTGGCGCGCTTTGCGCCTTTCGGAAAATATCCGAGTTGATTGACGACGATCCCTGGGATCGCCGCTTCGGCCGCCCTGGCCACCGGAGTAAACGCGGGATCGGTGAGGTGCAGGTCGTCGATGCACACGGTGACCGGGCCTTTGGCTCCGGGGTCACCCATGTGGAAGGCAAATTCAGCGGAAGGATCGTCGGCTGCGTGCGAGGTGAAGCTACCGGTGAACTCTTGACGCGAGGTCGTGACCGCGGGGACGTCCGACCAATAGCTCGTGTACGGAGGTCCGGACATGCCAATCTGCGCGCGGACGCGGATTGGGGCAGAGGCCCACACGGTGTAGCGCACGGAATAGGTGTGCCCCTTTTGAATCGTCATCTCGCGGTGGCGAAGCTGAACGTCCCAGGCATTCTTTCCAGGATGATCGACTCGAGCGCAAAACCCGCCGTCCTTGACCAAGGTGTCACCCGTGGCCGGCTCCAGGAAGAGCGGCATCCAAGGCAGCGTTCGGTCCCCGTCGAACGTCGAGCGTCCGAGCAGCTCACCGCCGGGCGTCAGCGCGGTCTTCGGGGTGCTCGCGACCGCAGGCGTGACGTTGGCCGGGGTCGGCGCGTTCGTGGTCGGCTGTTTGGGAACGCAGGACGAGAGCGCGCTCACCAGCGCGCAGCCGACCCAGGTCTGAGTCCTCTTCGAGCAAAGCTTGGCAGAACGGGAGCGGAAGGAAGCGTTGGACGAGGGACGCGGATTTTTCATAGTTAACAAAGCTGCTTTTCACGGGTCAGAGGAGCTGGGCGCCCCTAGATGGCCACATCCTGCGTCCCTGATCACGGATTCGGCGATGGGGACAAGAAATAGGCGCGGGCTCCGCGCAAACTTGGCCCAAGCTCGCGGCTTCAGGCATGGGACGAACATCATGCGCCGGCGTACTGTATTGGCCGCACTGGCCCAGATCCCGCTGCATTCTGCGCTCGCGGTCGCGCAGAGCGGACAAGTGGATAGCCAACCGCGTCTGAAGACTCAGGAGCGGGATCTGCTCGGCACCACGCTGGTGCTCGGGCTCCCGCAAGCCCCATTTGCTGGCAGCGGCGACGATACGGTGATCGTGTTCGTGCCTGATAAATATCGCTTCCAAAGCGACGAGGGCGTCTCCGCGCTGGTGCATTTTCACGGTCACAACAGCAGCGCCGAGCGCGCGATCTCCGCTCACGCGCTGCGTGAACAGCTCGTCGACAGTCGCCAGAATGCCATCCTAGTCGTCCCGCAGCTCGCGCTGTTCGCGGCAGACTCTTCGTGTGGAAAGCTGGCCACGCAGGACGCGCTCGCGCGTCTTTTGGGGGGTGCCATCTCGACCGCCGCACGCACTGGCCGGGCCGCCCTCGGTGACTCGCGCTTTCCGGAGCGACCACGTTTGGGGCGTGTGTGTGTGTCGGCGCACTCCGGCGGTTATCACGCGGCCGCGTGCAGTTTGCGCCAGGGTGGGGTGGACGTCTCCGAGACCTACTTGTTCGACGCGCTGTACGCCGAGAGCGAGGTATTCCGCGAGTGGGTGCTCGCGCGCCGGGGCGATCCAGCGGCCACCCGTCACAAGTTGGTGAGCTACTTTACCACGGGCACCACGACCGAAACCCTCAATCGCGGCCTGCGCGACGCGCTGGAGCGCTCCGGCGTGCTCGTCTCCGAAGAGCTACGCGAAGGATCGTTGTCGCGTCGAGATCTCTCGCACGCCGGCGCGGTGTTCGTGCGCACCGAGGTGGCTCACTCGTCGGTCACTTGGGAAACGAACGCCCTGCGCGACGTATTGTACGCCTCGATGCTGCCGCGACACCTCGGCTCGACCTGGTTCAAAGATCGAGGTGGCGCGCGGCTGATCGAGCGACGTAACGTCGTTCGCCGGCGTTCTTCGGGTAAAGCCGCGGAGTGAACGCTTCGAAAGCTCCCCCACGCTCTCCGCGCTCGCACACGACGCGGGTGCGAGCGTGTGCTCGAGCGGCGCCTCGAGTGCCAAAGTCGATATTGGCATCGTTCAATTCGGACAGTTGACGCCTCGGCAGGCGTTGAATGCGGCCAGCTGGGTACCTTTGGCCTGCACTGTCGAGCCATCGGGGCACTCGACGGTCACTTGGTCGCCAGAGGCCGAGTAAGTGAGCTGTTGATCGCCCTTGCTGAGCGTCGCGCCGTTCATACTCAATGCGGCCGTGATGCACGGCTGCTCGCCATCAGCGGCATACACTCCGGCCGTCGCTCCGGAGCGCACGATTTTCGAACCGTCACTCCAGCTCACCGAGCCGTCGCCGGTGCTCGAGCACGTTCCGCTCGTGTCGGGCTCGTAGCAACCCGCGAGGAACTGATCGAGGCACGAGCCGAAGAGCGGATTTGCTTGGTCATTGCAGTCGAGCACCGGATCCGGGCGGTCGCTGGTCGTGATGTACAGGTAGCTGATACACATCTCATCCCTGGTGCTCTCTCCCCACGTCACGACGTCCGTCCGCTCGCGCGTGTCGAAGCCACAGCGGATCGACATCGATTTCGGCTTTTCGATGCTCAACGGCGCTTGGTACCACCAGGCGTTTTGCCAATGAAAATCCCAGCGGTCGACGTCGACCAAGCACCTGGACGCGCCGTTGTCTTCCACCTCCACACGCATCGTTCGACCTAGCGTGTGCATGTGGGGCATGGCTCCGTAGATTTTGAACTTGCCCGGCCCAAGCTCCGCGTTGGCCGTCGACTCGACGTGTGCTTGGCCCGGTTGCAAGCGGAAGTCGGTATTCAGCACCGGCAAATATTGCGCTGTGATCGGTGGTTCTGCCGCGAACGTGAGCGCGACTTTGGTGCGATCGGGTGAGGTGCCGTTGTCGAGGTTGTAGTGGATTTGAATGATGAGATCGCGATGAGCGGCGAGTGGCACGCCCGTTCCCGCGGGGAGCTGGATCGCCCCCGCGCCGGGCGCCCACATCGCCACCGGCGACGCATCCACGCCCGCCCCGCCGAAGCAGGGATAGCCGTCGCCGTTGGCCGCGTCGTCGAGCTCGTGCGCGTGCGCGGCCTCGGCCTGGTTTGCGGGTTGGTACACGATGAGATGATGCACTTCACGCGGCTGTCCCGGAGACACTTCATACGCCGTGACGAAGCGCCGCGCATCCACGGGGGACGGCACGACGAAGCAACGGTAGTCGTCGTGACCGAGCGTTTCGTCCGGCTCGTACGAGACGCCCATGTCGAGCGTTGCGTCGATTTGCTCGAGGGAGCTCGGCGCTTCCGGCAAGGGCGGAGCTTTGCTCGCGTCGCCGGCGATCGTGCCACCTTTTGCCCAGCGGCCCAGCACGGCGATTTCGTCATCGCTCAGCCAACGCGCGTTCGAATAAGTGTTGCACGCGCCGCTGTTGTCCACCGGCATCGGGGGCATTGCGCGTGCCGCCGTGGCTGTTGCGATGTCGTCGGCGTGCGCACGTACCTGGTCGTAGTTCGTCAGCGCGAACGGCGCGATGCCTCCCTCGCGGTGGCATCCGGCGCAGTTTTGATTGATGATCGCGGCCACGTCTTCGTAGTACTTCGGCGTGCTGTCCGTGGTTTTATCGGAGGAGCATGCGAGCGCGCTCCAGCCCACGTACGCCAGTGAGCACGCAGAAAACAATCGCGCCCCAGCCCCAACTTTCTGCGCCCCGCTCGATGCCCTTGCTTTCATGGCAGCAAGCAAAGCACAAACTGCCAGTCCGCGCGCGCCCGACCGTAACCATCCGAGTTGGTCAGGAGCTCGAGACCGAGTAACCTCGCCGGAGCCATGCCGTCGCTGTTGAAATGGATCGTGGGGATATGTGGTGCCGTGACCGTTACCGGTTGCGGCGAGGCCTGTCCGTACCCGCAGTCTCCCGCCAAAAGTCGAGCCGAGTGGGCCGCGGAGTTGGCCGCGCGGGGGCGTATGGAAACGATCGCCGCACACCCAATCACGATCAAACGGGACGTGCATAGCTTCGAGCTCAGCGCGGATGCCGACGAAGTCGCGCGCAAGTTTCACGAGGTGATGCGAACGCCCGGCCTGAAGTTCGGGATGATCGAAGTCGACCGCCCGGAGCCCGAACGCGGCGAGCCCTTTCAGCTCGGTTCGCGCTTTCAAGGTCGCTACGTGATCGAGGACACGAACCCGGTATTGCAACACCTGAGTCAATGGCAACCGGCGAAGCAAGCCTTCTGCGCGGTCTCCAACAAGACGACGAGTGACTACGGCCTGATCGTCAATCTGGAGTTGCCGCCGGAAGTGCGGCCAGCCGACGCTCCGACGCATCCGGCGCCGGGTACGATCTTCGTCCTCGAATATGCGTATCTGGTCGGTTCGCCGATTGGCGGCAGCTCGCGTTTCGAAGTGGCGCAGCTCGCTGACAAGCGTTCCCGTCTGACCCAGATTTTCACCTACCAGGAGATCAATGCGTCGTTCGCCGCGTTCTTCGCGAACGGAGGGCTCACCTTGCACAAACAGGTGGTTTCGAGCCAGGTGGCAAAGACGGCCAAAGCGCTGGGCGTGGAGATCTTGTCGACCGATATGCCGAAAGAGTACCTGACCCCGTGACGTGACGCCGCGGCCCCGACACGCGCCGGGGCCCGCAGCCGAGTCACGCCGCGCTCTTTTTGTCGGTCTTTTCTGGTTTGTCGGGAGGAGCTGGTTTGGCCAGACGATGCGCTTGTGACGGGAGCGACTCGAGGGTCTTCTGACGCACCGCCTGAAACAAGGTGGGTTCGGTCAAGATCGCGTCGCGCGTCTTGTCCCGGCCCTGGCCAATGCTCTTGCCGTCGAACACGTAGTGCGAGCCATTCTTCTCGAGCACGCCTGCTTGCGTTGCGGCTTCGACCAAGTCGGCCCCGACATCGATGCCCGTGCCCCAACGGATATCGAACTCGGCTTCCGTGAACGGTGGGGCGCACTTGTTTTTCACGACTTTCACGCGCGTCCGATTGCCGACGACGGTTTCGGCGAGTGCGACCTTGCCCGTGCGCCGCACGTCGAGGCGGACGCTCGCGTAAAACTTGAGCGCGTTGCCGCCGGTGGTGGTCTCCGGATTGCCGAACACCACGCCGATCTTTTGCCGCAATTGGTTGATGAAAATCAACGTCGTTCCCGTCTTGCTGGCGATCGCCGTCAACTTGCGCAGCGCTTGACTCATTAGCCTCGCCTGCAGGCCCATGTGAGCATCACCCATGTCGCCCTCGATTTCGGCTTTGGGCACGAGCGCGGCAACGGAATCAATCACGATCAGATCCACCGCGCCCGAGCGCGTCAACGCTTCGGCGATCTCCAATGCTTGCTCGCCGCAATCCGGCTGCGACATCAACAACTTCTTCAAATCGATGCCGATCCCCTGCGCATAGCGCAAATCGAAGGCGTGCTCCGCGTCGATGAACGCAGCCGTGCCGCCGGCCTTTTGCGTTTCGGCGATGGCGTGCAAGGTGAGGGTGGTCTTGCCGCTCGATTCTGGGCCAAAGATCTCGATCACGCGCCCGCGCGCGTACCCTCCCACGCCGAGCGCCTCGTCGAGCACCAACGCGCCGCTGGGGATGACCGCGATCGGTTCGAGCGGCCCGCTACCAAGCTGCATGATCGTGCCATGGCCGTAGGTCTTTTCGAGTCCTTGCACGACCTGACGCAGGGCTTCTTGTTTCTGGACTTTCTTTTCTTCACTCATGATTGCCTTCTGTTCTTGCTTCCGAGACGTGCGACGGCGAGACAACGCCGAGCGCGTCCAAGACTCCGGATTGTGCTGAATTCAGCCCAGTCGCGAGCTCGCGCTCGATCCCAAAATTCGCCCCTGAATGGCCTCGGCAACATGGGGCGTGCGCACCTGCTGCTCTTGTTCGAGATCGGCGATCGTGCGGGCCACGCGCAGCACCTTGCTGAAGGCGCGCGCCGACAGGCCGAGGCGATTGATCGCCGCTTCAATCAATTTGCGGCTCTCACCCTCGAGAGTGACCACCCGCTCTAGCTCGGCAGCGGATAGCAGCGCGTTCGAACCGTGATGCAGCTTGAGCTGCCGTGCGCGGCTGTGTTGAACGGCACGAGCGCGGGCGACTCGTTCACGCACGCACGCCGAACTTTCGCCTTTCGCGACGCGCACCAGCGCCGAGACCTCCACCGGTGGCACAGCGACGTGAATGTCGAGGCGATCCAACAGCGGCCCCGACAGTCGTGCACGGTAGCGCTCGCGGGCCGCCTCGCTGCAGCGGCACGCCAAGCGAGGGTGCCCGTAGTAGCCACAAGCGCAGGGATTGACCGCGCCAATCAACAACGGACGCGCCGGGAAGCGCGCTCTGGCACGCGCCCGCGCGATATTGACGAAGCCATCTTCGAGCGGCTGCCTCAGAGCCTCCAGCGCGGTGCGACGGAACTCCGCCAGCTCGTCGAGGAACAAGACGCCGTGGTGAGCCAAGCTGACCTCCCCGGGACGCGGGACATCCCCACCGCCCACCAACCCCGCCTCACTCACCGAGTGATGCGGCGAACGAAAAGGTCGCTCGCAAACCACGCCTCGGTCGTTCGGCAAGAGCCCGGCGACGCTGTAAATGGCGGTACAATCGATGGCTTCGTCGAAGCGGAGCGGCGGCAGGAGACTCGGCAAGAGCCGCGCGAGCATGGTTTTGCCGCTGCCCGGCGGCCCCATCATCAATAGGTTGTGGCCGCCGGCCGCCGCGATCTCGAGCGCGCGGCGTGCAGTCGCTTGTCCTCGCACGTCGGCCAAATCAAGTCGACTCTCGGGAAACTCCGGCTTGAACTCGGTGGGCACCACCTTCGGCAAGGCGCGCTCACCCAGTAAGTGCGCGACCAACATGGATAGCGACGCTGCTCGAAATACGGTGATGCCCGTTGCCAGACCCGCTTCTGCGCCATTGTCGGCCGGCACGACCGCCAACGCCATGCCGCGTGCACGCGCGCCATCCAGCTGCGGCAAGACTCCGCGCACCGGGCGCAGACTGCCGTCCAATGAAAGCTCGCCGATCAAGAGCAGCCCTGCGAGCGCGGCTGCCGGCACCACCCCGATGGCCCCCAAGATCCCGACCGCAATCGCCAAATCCAGCGCTGCGCCCCCTTTGCGCACGTCCGCTGGCGCCAAGTTCACCGTGATCGCGTACTCATCGAGCAACACCCCGAGCCGCGCTAGGGCGCTGGCCACGCGCACGCGCGCCTCGCGTACGGCGGCCTCGGCGAGCCCCACCATTTGAAAGAACGATGGCCCGCGTGTGGACGAAACCTCGACTTGGATCGGGTGCGCGTCGAGGCCGATCAACGCGCTGGCCTCGGCGATCGCGAGGCCGAGCTCTGGTCCGCAAATGGTCGCTATGTGTGCTCCGTCGGGCATGCACTGCGGAGGAGCAGCGACCGTGCCGTCGCGGAGCGCCGAGAAAGACGGACATCGTTGGCTGGCGATCGCCGGCGCGCGCTGGCGGCGTGGCCGAGCGCCGACGACTGCGCCTGACTTTCAGTGACTGCTACTCCTCGCCGACGTGCGCGCCAGCAGTATGCGCCGTCGCCGCGTCTCGCCAGCCGCGCGCGATCGCGCTCATCGACCGACTTGGCGATTCGCGGGCCCTGAGCTGGTACCGGTAGCGTGCGCTTGGACGCAAGCTCGGGTTTCAGCCTTTCTCATTCCTCGTGAGCAGCAAGTGTGCGTGGCGCCACGTTCGACTGGCGAAAGCGGCGCGTTCTCGCGAACAAAGAAGGCAACAAGAGAAGTGTCAACGCAGTCGCCGTGACCAAACCACCGATCACGACGGTGGCGAGCGGCCGTTGCACCTCGGCGCCAGTGCCAGTCGCGAGGGCCATCGGTAGGAAGCCCAGCGAGGCCACGACGGCCGTGGTCAACACGGGTCGAAGGCGCTCGTGAGCGGCTCTGCGTGCCGCATCCAGCGATGAGAGACCCTGGTCCTCCAGCCGCCTTGCGGCCGAGAGCAGCACGACGCCGTTCAGCGTAGCGACACCGAACAGAGCGATGAAGCCGACCGCCGCGGAGATTGACAAGGGCAGGCCGCGAGATGCCAGCGCTACGAGCCCACCACTGGCAGCGATCGGAATATTCATGAAGATGAGTAGCGCGGGGCCCGCTTCGCCGAAGGTAAGGAAGAGCAGGACGAAGATCACGCCCAGTGTCACCGGAACGATGATGCCGAGTCGGATGGCCGCGTGAACCAAGTTCTCGTACTGGCCCGCGAATTTCACGTAGTAGCCGGGCGGGAGTTGCAGCGTCGCGATCCGCTTCTCCAGCTCTTGAACGAAGGAGCCCAAGTCGCGCTGGCGCACGTTTGCTTCGATCAGAATGCGACGGCGCCCTTGTTCGCGGCTGATTTGCGCGGGACCTTCCTCGAAGGAAATGTCACAGACATCGCCGAGCGGGAGCGTGCGCCCGCTAGAGAAGGTAATGGGAGAGCGAGCCAGCGCGACCGCGTTGGAGCTGGGCGGCGTGTCGACGCGTACCGCGACCGGGAACCGGCGGTCGCCTTCCGCGAGCGAACCGACGATCCGCCCCGTCTTCATCGCCTGCACGGCGGCCCTGAGCTCGTCCGTACGAATGCCCAAGCGCCCCATTTTTTCCGGAGCGGGGCGAATGGTGAGGAGCGGGAGCCCGGATGTCGGCTCGACTCGAACGTCTGCTGCCCCAGGGATACCGGCGAGGACCTGTGTCACCTCGCTCGCGAGACGAGTCAGGGTAGGCAGGTCGTCGCCGTACACTTTCACCCCGACGTCACTTTTGAGGCCTCCGAGCAACTCTTGTGAACGCATCTCGATCGGCTGTGTCCAGCTGAAGCCTGTTCCCGGTAGCGCTTTGCGTAGATCGCGGTCGAAGAGCGCAATCAGCGATTCGCGATCTCGTGCGCTGCGCCACTCATTGCGTGGTGTGAGAATGACGAACACGTCACTCTGCTCGATGCCCATCACATCGGTCGCTACGTCCGGGCTCCCGCTTCGCGAGACCACACGGCGGACTTCAGGGAAGCGCTTCAGCGTGCGTTCGATCTCCGTCGTTCCGCGCAGAGACTCGGCCACGGAAATGCTGGGCGGCCGCGTGACTTGAACGACCAGATCCCCCTCTTCCAAGCGCGGCACGAATTCGGTCCCTAAAAATGCGCCGACGGCGACCCCGATCGCGCCCAAGACGACAGCCAATGCTGCTGCCAATCGCGCGCGCCCCAGGAGAAATTCGAGCGTTGGCTCGTACATCCGCCGCAAGTGACGCAAGATCCAAACGTCACCGGAGTGAGCTTTGCGCAGCACGATCGAGGCGAGCGCAGGAACCCAGGTGAACGAAAGCACCAACGCCGTGCCCAGCGCAAAAAGTACGGTCCACGCCATCGGTGCGAACATTTTCGCTTCTACGCCCTCGAGCAGCAGGATTGGCACGTAGACGATACCGATGATGAACACTCCGAACGCGATGGGGCGTCCGACTGCGGCGGCTTCGATAGCGAGCGCCGTGCCGGCCTTGACGTTGCGGGCCGCCATCGTCGCGAGGGCGCCTTCCACGACCACGACCGCGCCGTCGACCACCAAGCCGAAGTCGATGGCGCCGAGGCTCATCAAGTTGCCCGTCATTGCGAACGCTTTCATCAGTGCGAAAGCGCCGAGCATGGCGAGCGGAATGGTGGTTGCTACGACGAGCCCCGCCCCCAAGTCGCCGAGAAACACCAAGAGCACGATCACCACGATCAGGCCGCCTTCGATCAGCGAATGCGCGACGGTGCTCAGCACCCGATCGACGAGCGCCGCACGATTGTAGAACGGCTCGATTGTCAGCCCCGGGGGAAGGCGTTTTTCAATCTCGGCGAGCCGTGTCTCTACCCGGCCCATGAGTTCGCTCGCGTTCCCACCCGCGACCATCTGAATCATTGCGTATACGGTTTCAACGCCATCTGTCGAGGCTGCCGATGTCCGGTAGCCTTCCCCGTCGATCACGTTGGCGACATCCTTGACCAGAATCGGTACTCCGAATTTGCCGGTTGCGACGACCTGGTTGGCCACGGCATCGAGCGTGCGATATTGGCCGTCGAGACGGACCAACACCTGCTCTTCCCCGCGTTCGAGCGACCCTCCACCGGCATTCTCGCCGCCCTCGAGCAGTGCCTGTTCGACCTGGAGTTGCGTGACACCTTGGGCCTGCAAATCCGAACTGCGCAAGCGCACCTCGATCTGCCGGGCCGCGCCGCCCCAGGGATTGACCTCGACGACTCCGGGCACCGTACGTAGATCTCGCGCGATGTCCCATTCGAGGAACGTACGCAGGTCTCGGGCGCTGTGCCCGGGCCAACGCATCGTGAAGTGGTACACCTCGCCCAGGCCCGAGGTGAGCGGACCCATCTCGGGCCTGCTCGCCGAAGCGGGAATGGACTCGCGGGCGGCAGGAAGACGCTGAGAAATCAAGGCGCGCGCTGCTGCGAGGGCCACGTCGTCCCGAAACACAACGGTCACTTGCGAAACGCCCGCGCGGGATATCGAGCGCAATGTCTCAGCACCCGGAAGGCCTGTCAGAGACAGCTCCACGGGTCTTGTCACCAGCGATTCCACCTCGAGCGGCGAAAGTCCGGGGGCGTTGGTCAGGACCTGGACTTGAACGTTGGTGATATCCGGAACGGCATCGACTGGAAGCGTGAGGTATGAGCGCACGCCAATTCCGATCAACGCCAGCACACCGAGCGCGACGATCAGCCGATTCTTCAGCACCCAGGCGACGATCTGACCAATCATCACGTCCCCTCGAGATCAGCGCGCAGAAGCTCACCCTTGAGCAGCAACGCGCCTTCGACGACGACCTGCTCGCCAGCGGACAGACCCGAATCGATGGTGACCTCATTGGCGTCGCCGGTTCCTGCTCGTACGACCTGCTCCCTGAACTCTCCGGGGGCTGAACCCGCGACGAAGACGGTCGGCTTGCCGCGAACATCGACGATCGCGTTGCGTGGGACGACCAAGCCAGTGCGCAAATTGGCGGGCGAGCCCCCGGAGGCAAACACCACGTCAACGAACGAACCGACGACCAGCCAGGCGCAGCTCTTGTCGGGGGCGAGCCGAACCGCCAGCGTTCTGGTTTGCGTGTCGATCCCACCGAGGCTCCCTTCGACCGATGCCTGACACGTATTGGAAGCGTTTCCGCGTGCAGTGATGCTCGCTTTCGCGCCGACCTCTGGCTTCACGGCGATCGTTTCTGGCACGCGGGCCAGGATGGAAAACGACGTCTGCGAGTCGGCGACGATGCGAAACAGCGTCTTGTCGGCAGAGACGGCACCGCCGAGTACCGTGTTTCGTTCGGCGACTACGCCGGCGATCGGCGCGCGTACTGGTACCCGCACTATCAGTGCGGTGACGTCCGGATCGGAAGGCGGTTCCGCCCCGCCGAGGCTCGTCAGAAGTGTGCGCGCCGCGAGGAGTTCGGCTCGTGCAGCGTCGTCTTCGGCGCGTGCGTCGTCGAGGGCGTTCTTACTGGTGGCGGATTCGGCATCGAGCGTCTCTTGTCGAGCTCGCTTCCGTTTGGCGACGACGGCATGCGCGCGTGCCAGAAGCAGATCCGCGGCTGCGCGGGCGACTTCGGGCGCGTCTACCCAGGCGAGTACCTGTCCGCGTTTCACTTTTGCACCTTCCACGACTTCGAGCGAAGCGACGCGCCCAGCGACGAGCGTGCCTGCTTCGGCGCTCCCGGATTCGCTCGATCGCACCTCGCCCGCAACGCGCAGCTCACCCGAAAGCGGGCGCGCTGCAACGGTCAAGAGCTTGATCCGGCCAGTTGCTAGCAGCTGGCGATCGACGGTGACACGGCCCTTTCCGGCGTCCGCATGCTCCGCCGCCGCTGACGCGCCGAACGTCGATGGCGCTGACTTCTGACAAGCAATCGCGAGCAGCGCAGCACCGAGTACGCAGTATTTCATGGTGTTGCCTCGTCGATCAGGGATCCGGTTGCGCGGGCCAGAGCGATGTCGGCGCGCTGAACACGCGCCGCGACCTCCGCCAAGCGCTCTTGGACGCCCAGCAGGCGTTGCCGAGCGAGGATCACCGTTCCGATTTCGGCGGTACCCACTTCATACTGCGTTCGAGCCAAGCGAAACGCCTCGGTGAATGCCGCTAGCGCACCATTCTGGAGTGCATCACGTACCTCCCGCCAATGGTGACGATCGTGCAGCGCGAGGCGAATATCGCGAGCCCCCTCGGCGCGGGCCAGCTCCGCTTGCGACTCCGCGGTCTTCTGCGTCGCACGCTGGCGAGCCGACTCGAAGCCCGCGGCATCGACGAGTGGGATCGGAAAGCCGACGAATCCTAGTAGCACTTTGTCTCCGGTTCCTTCGCGAACGTATGTCGCACCCAAGCTCAAGCTCGGTCCCAGCATCGCAGAGGTCAGCCGTACCTCCCGCTCCGCCTGCACGGCGCGTTCGACCGCCAGCTGGATGGTCGGGTTTTTGGTTTGCGCGGCTCGCACCGCGCCATCTTCATCGATGAACCGTTCGTCGGAGAGGTATAGGTCCCCAACGGCCGCCACACTTTCGGTTGCTGGCGCGCCGATTGAAAACCGCAGCTCGGCGAACGCCTCGATCTGCATGCCCTCCGCATCGAGGATACTGGCGAGCGCGGAAGCCGCTTCGCCGCGGGCCAAAGCCAACTCGTGCGGCGGGGCAACGCCGGCCTCGACGCGGCTGACAGTGATCTTCAAGATCGCCTCGGCCTGGGTCAATCCCTCGTGGCGAAGGCGAAGTAGCTCCTGGGCGAACAGTGAATCGATCCACGCCATTGCTGCGCGCGACGCGCCGTCGAGCCGAGCGCGCTTTTCATCCGTGTCTACGCTCCGCGCAAACGACTTTGCCAGCCCTGAGCGAGCGCCGCCCACGCCTGCCAGCGGAACTTCTTGCGCCAGCGAGACGCTGAGCTCGGCGCCCGGAGTGAGCGCGCCGGCTCGGTAGCCTCCACCGAGCGTGAGCACGGGCGGCCGAATCAAAGCCGAGGCCCGCTTGCCCAGGGTCGCAACGGCTTCGCGCGGCGCCGCGGCAAGAGCGACGCCGGGCCCCTGCTTCGCTCCGAGCAGCAAAGCCTCATGTCGTCCAATCCAGTGCTCGTCCGGGTGGCCTTCGGCGAGAACCCGAGAGCCAAGGCAGAGCAGAAACGAAACGATCGCAGTGAACGGGAGCAGTCGCATGCACGGGTTACCTAGCTGGTCAGGGGGGATTGGTCAGTCCGACAAATGTCGGAGGGACACCGCGCGCGAAGTGGCTAGACTCATGCCAATGCACGTGGCCCCCTCATCGCCGCTGTCTCTGTCGCGCGTGCTCGTTTACGTTGCGCTGGGCGTCATTGGCGGCGCGCTGTACGCAGCCCTGAATACCACGCTAGACGTGCTGAGCGCACAAGGCCGAAGCTTCGGCGTGTTGACCGCGATCCACGGGGTCGTCGATCGCGGCATTCCGGTGCTCACGGGCGCGCTTTTGGGCGTTGGCATCCACTACTTTCACGTTCGATCGGCATTGGCCCGCGCAGAGGCGCTAAGGGCGCAAAGTTTGCATGACCGCCTACATCGGGTGGAGCGTGACCAGGCCGTCTGGATCGTGGCGGCCGCGACGCTTCATGAAGTGAATAACCCGCTCCACTCACTGGGTCTTCTGCTCGACGAACTGGCGCTCTTGGGGCCAAGTGAGGAATCGACGAGGGCGGAACTCCTCTCGAGCGCACGCGCGAACGCGGACCGGGTTCGCGAGCGCCTCCTGTCTCTGAAGTTCGCCGCCGATGGTGCGAGACCCCAGACGTCCTCGATTGCTCTCGATGCCGAAGTCGTTCAGGTCGTCGGAGAGATGGAACCCCTGGCTCGCCTGCAACGGACTACGCTGTCTGCCGATCAACGCGAGCCTGTTCATGTGCAAGGGGACGGCCTATTTTTGCGAATCATTCTCGAAAATCTGCTGCGCAATGCACTCGACGCCGTCAGCGGTCGTGATGGCCATGTGGAAGTGCAAGTGCGAAGTGAAGGGGCCGATGCAGTCGTTCAGGTGAGCGACGATGGTGACGGTATCACCGCGGAAATGGCGGCAACGCTATTCGAGCCGCTGCTGAGTCACAAGGCGCAAGGGCTCGGGCTTGGGTTGTCAATCGCGCGCGCGCTCGCTCGGTCGATGGGCGGCGATCTATCGCTCTCCGGGCGGTCTGGTTGGTCCACGAACTTCTTGTTGAGGCTCCCCAAGGAGGCGACGTGAGGGGGAAGTTGCTGCTCGTCGAAGATGAAGCCGATGCACGGAAGTCCCTCGCTCGTGCGTTCGTGCGCGAGGGCTACGAGTGCATCGAGGCTGGCGACGTCGAAACCGCACTTGCCGCTGCCCAGCAGCATCCGGATCTCGCCGCAGCAGTCGTTGATATCGTTCTCGGCGCAGATGAGCGAGGAGGTTTGCGCCTGGTACCGCTGCTGCGAGGCTTGATTCCGCGCTTGCCTGTGGTTGCGATCACCGCTTTTGCGAACGTCACCAACGTCAAACAGCTACTGAATGACGGGGCCGCGTTCCTCTTGGAAAAGCCATTTCGAGCGGCGGAGTTGCTCGAAGCCCTCGGCAGAGTGCTTGCCGATCACGCAAATGTCAGCGTTTGGGTGGACCGTGCACTCATGCCCCTGGGTTTGACCGTCAAAGAGATGGCCATTGCGCGCCTGCTGCTGAAAGGGCTACCGACAGGCGAAATCGCGCGGCTCGAGAACAATAGTGACAAGACGATTCGACAGCACTTGTCACAGGTATATGCAAAAGCGAAAGTGTCTTCGCGAGCCGAGTTCTTTCACTTCGTGTTTCCGTCGTAGCAGTGCGATGTGGGAGATCGAGGAAGGCCAAGTGGCCGAAAGATGTCGAGGTTTCACCCGTGAGTCTGCCATCCGTGCCGAATGATCCTGCGAGTGGCTGGCTGCGCTGGCTGCCTGGCGCGCAGATCCTGCGAACGTACCAGGCGGCGTGGCTGCTGAGCGACGTCATCGCCGGGTTGGTCCTGACCACGATGTTGGTGCCAGTTGGCATCGCCTATGCGGTAGCGTCGGGCGTTCCAGGCATTTACGGCTTGTATGCGACCATCGCGCCGCTCCTTGCCTATGCAGTGTTCGGTCCGAGTCGTATTCTCGTCCTGGGACCAGACTCGTCGCTCGCTCCGCTGGTTCTCGCCGTCGTGTTGCCCTTTTCGGGCGGTGATTGGGCGAAAGCGGTGCACATCGCCTCGGCGAGGGCCGGCGGTCGGTGCCGGGCGCGACCGGCGCCGCCGATGCCTAGGGACGGCGGGCCAGCAACGATGGCGCGCG